>Ga0308166_1000577_pt1 | contig 48216 bp, 63 predicted proteins | sample PhyCR2_2_FD_202137 | JGI IMG/M metagenome (GOLD analysis project Ga0308166, IMG submission 202137) | Phyllosphere microbial communities from UC Gill Tract Community Farm, Albany, California, United States - DLSLCC.R2 | ecosystem: Host-associated > Plants > Phyllosphere > Unclassified | place...
TAGCACAACAAACTGGTCATTATGGTTGCTCTACAATTGACTCAAGAAGTACTGAGCCTTAATAAGTCTTTGCAAGAATACACTCACTGTGAACGTTTACTGCAAACGATATTGGATGATGTTGAACAAATTGTTTAAATAAATTATCCATACAAAAACGCCTTGCTCTATGAATAATAGTTGCAAGGCGTTTTTTATTGGCACTATTAAGCGTAATTGAAATTACTTTATGCCTGTTAATGTACAAAGCTTCATCAAACGCAAACTAAGTTTACAGTTCCAGAGGTTTAGGTGATTGCCAACATGGTCAGATCGGTTATACTTAAACTGTCTCTGGGATGTTCGCCAGCGGGTCTATTCCCCTGCCGATACTTAAACTTATGGATGTGTTCTGTATATTTAGAGTGTATGCCTACCCTCGTGTGGGAAACCCAGCAAGTATACGTCGCGTCCACCTTGAACTCATCGGGTTCAGGGTAACGACACATGCAGCGGCATCTTCGGAGCATCTATTTACTTATAAAAACAATAACTTAATACAAGAAACATCAACTTAAAAACCTATTATTTTTCACCAAATTAATCAAAAATAGGCTTATAGTAGGCTTCAAAAATATTGTGTTATATTGCTGCATATCGTTTCGTACTTCTTAATTCATCATGAGCCAAAGATATAAGCTTACAAAAACATTTATCGATAGCATCCCTCTCGAAGAAAGCGGAAGTAAATTTTATCGTGACTCAGTTACTATCGGTTTTGGCTTAATTGCAACAAAGTCTAAAACCTATTTTGTTGAAACGAGAATGCCTGATGGCCGAAACAAAAGGAAGTCCATTGGTAAACATGGCGTATATACTCTTGAGCAAGCACGTACAGAAGCTAAAAAAATATTGTTAATGATGCATCAGGGTATTGATCCAGTTGCTCAAAAAAGAAAATTAAAGAATGACTTTAAATCCGAAAAAGAAGCAAATGAATTAATTCCAACGCTTGAACAAGCCTATGAAGTCTACAAAAGTAAAAAAAAGCTAAGCGCTAATACGATTGATGCTTATGACCGATGTGCCAATGATTATTTTAAAGATTGGAAAAACATCAAAATTACTGACATTTCTCAGAAAATGACTTTAAACAAGCATATGGATTTATCGGAGCGAAGTTTAGCGCAGGCAAACCTTGCAATGAAGTTTTTATCAGCTGTATACAACTTCAATGCCTCAATTCTATATAACGATAATGATGAAAAAATAATTACAGAAAAAAGCCCTGTTGGGGTTATTTATAAGGAAAAAAAATGGAACAAGATAAAACGGCGTAAAGGGTATATTCGAGCAGACCAGATCCATGACTGGTCACTTGCCGTGTGTATGACTTGGTGGGCAGGCAATCAAAATTTAAATCATCGTGCATACACAAATCAGGACTTCTTACTCCTATTGATCCTAACCGGATTTCGCAGAGAAGAAGGTGAAACACTGGAATGGGCAAATGTTGACTTAAAATATGGAACTATAAAAATTCAGGATCCGAAAAATCATGAAGACCTTCTCCTACCGATGGGAGAAATGCTTTGGTATATCTTGGCAGAACGTAAAAAACATGCTGGCAATAATAAGTACGTTTTCGCTGGTGATACGCCTGATTCACATATCGTTGATAAGCGTGAGGCACGTCATACGATTACTGAGGCAACTGGTATTGAATTTACATTTCATGATTTACGGAGAACCTTCGGAACTATCGCAAATAGTCTAGCGATCGGTAGTTACACAATTAAAAAACTCATCAATCACATGGTTGGTGATGATGACAACGATGTAACCGATGGGTATGTCCAAGTAACTTTTGATGATCTTCGTAAGGCTATGAATATGATTGAAAATGTTGTGTTAACTGATATTTCAAAAGCGTTGATCAAGAACCGAATCTACTTTGAACAAAAATCAATAAGAAATATGAGAGAAAAATGGGTTGAGCATAATAATATTATTGTAAGCAGATATTGTGAATAGTTGGGCTGATTAACGAGTTTCTAAATATTAAATTACTTATTAAAAAATTGAGAGTTTGCAAATGAAAGATTGGGTTTACTTTTATATCGAGCACACAATTAAGTATGGTGAACCATTCTTTAAAGAGACTGGTTGGTCATTGGGTGTGAAGAATAATTATATAGTTATTAGCATGATACGAAGTTAGACAAACAGAAATGATGTAAAAATAGCGGGCAGATCATGTAGAAATTAGGTTCAATAAAATAGTCAAATTTAATTTTATAATGACGCAAATAAAAGATCTAAATCAATTTTACAAACATGCATTGAGGAAAAATCATATATGTTCTCAACTACACTTATGGATTTATCGAAACTAAGAAAGCATCTTTGTGTGCCTTTATTTTTATGTGCTATTTTGACTGAATTGGCGATGTCAAAGGATCCATTGTTCTTAACCTTAAGTACACTTGGAAGCTCCTTGTTTCTTAAAATTACAATTTATATATTAGGATGCATTGGACTTGCATTTATAGTTTACTTCTTTGTAGCTTTGATTGAACAATTTCTATTTTACCTAGACAATTATTTACCAAATACTTTGTTCTTTTGTAGTTATGCTTTTATTGGTTTAGGATTGCTTGTGATTGGAAATTTTGTAACTGGTCTACCAAGCAGTGTTTTTAATATTTATTGGCATTTTGGCTTTCTTGCCTTTGGTATTGATCTTCTAACATCAGATATTCAGTTCAATAATAATAAAAAACCATTAATAAGCTAAAACCTTATGAATTAATAAAAGCCACGTTTGATAAGTGGCTTTTATTATGATTTTTTGTATCGTATTAAATTTTAAAAATTATAAGTGAATCACGTATTATTTTAGTTTGCTATAAAGGTCAATATAAAAACCGTGATAGAAAGCGGTTCTTTTTCTCTTTATTTCAGGCTTTATTCCTCCGTTATATGTAACTGGAGCTTCCTGCATTTCCTCTTCAATCAAGCCAATAACTTCAAGATCATTAGAATTACTAACTATAATGTTTTCAAATTCCCAATATTTATTTAGATCAGTTGCTACTCTTGGCAACCCGTCACAAGGTATATCTTGTTGCTTGAGCCTTTCAGGATATTTCAAATCATTATCAATCAAATCAAATATATGGGCATCAATTTTCTTTATTAGATTTACGTATCTATTAAATTTAATAATATCAGACTTTCCTTGTACATAGTTTTGGAAATTAATCGCTAGTAAACTTGCCTGCTTTTCAATATAAGTACTTTCTAAAATTTTAAATAGCTCTATACCTAGACGATTGTTATCTGGATTTTTACTGAAAAAATCTTTCACTTCATTTTCATTCAAATCTACTGTTTCTAGAAATGTTTTTATTTGCATTAGATATAATGCGTCATTGCATTGATTTACAGAACTTTTAATCTCTTGAAGCGAATTTTTCACAGCAGAACTCAGCCCTAAAGAAACTGAGTCTGCAATTGCCAATCCACAATTTTTCACTAGGATTTCTAATAAAATCATTATTGTCTTTACTTCCTAAAAGTTAAATTATATTAATATCTTACTTGATTAAATTTCAATGAATTTCCCCTATAATTCAATACAAAATTATATAAAAATATTTTCTATAAATTTGTCATACTAAAGCTGATAATAAGGAAATAATCATGTGCGCTAACTACGAACCAATAAGTAAAGACCGGGTGCATTTACTAGATCTATTCGAACCTACTTTTGATTATAAAGCCGATATTTATCCCGGCTATGACTGCCCTCTTATTTTTTCTAAAGATGGCCACATCGAATGGCGACAAGTAAAGTTCGGTATGATTCCACCATGGAACCATGATCTTAAGTTTTCTAAGTACACATACAATGCCAGAACTGAAACTGTCGATAAAAAACCTAGCTTTCGCCACGCATGGTCTAAAAGCCAATTCGCGCTAATACCTGTAGAAAAAATTTATGAGCCTAGGTATGTGAATGGCAAAGCAGAACGTTGGGGAATTTATCGTGAAGATGGCATGCCATTCACTGTGGCTGCCATTTATGAATCTACAATAATTGACGGACAGCAAATAAGATCTATGTCGATGCTCACCATTAATGCTGACAAACATCCCTTTATGAACCAGTTCCATAAACCAGAAGATGAGAAACGATCGATTATTGTAATCCCTGAAGAATATCGAAAAGACTGGTTGAATTGTAAAAAAGAAGATGCTGATCAATTTTTCTTTGAAATGCCCCTACGTGAATTTACTGCTGACTACTTCCCTAAAAATTAAACAGTTCATAAATAAAAGACCCGCCTGCACCAGCAAACGGATCTATATTTACCTTACTTTTCAAAATATTAACGAATCACAAAGTCAGCAATCTGAACCAGATCAGAGATTAAACTGACTAAGTGAAAAGCTAAAAATTTCAAAATTTTGATCTTAAGCATAAGCAAAGCCTTTATTTAGTCATTGCCATATACCGCAAATTAAGAAATAATAATTTCATCGTTATGCAAATTTGCATATTGTGTTGGAAGCACACTAGGTAAATCACATAACGTTGCAATATCTAGCAATGTAATTATTGCAATTTGCCATCAATGACTGAATTTTTGCCGATGCAGGTCATTAGATGGCTCTCCTCCTAATACACAGAACCTTATTCTTAGGCTTAAAATTACGACCTAGAATAACGCCGCATTAGCTGTCCTGAAAATCTTCATGACATATAAGTACAATACAATAGTGGTTTGTAGAATCCCAATTCTTTATTCTATGAAAAAGCAATTTTATAGTCACATGCTTAAATCTTATACAAAATCATTGATGGCTGTAAGAATAATTTCCGACCAAACGCACAACAATGAGCGACAAGTTACGACTAGTCATTATTTATCCACAAGTTTTTAAATTTGAAATTTAACTAAGCTCTAGCATATCATCTTGAATATGTTACATATTCAAGTTAGGGGATATTCTATGAGCGAAATTGCACCATCCATCATCCAGATAAAACCATATCTACAAAGTAGTATTGTTTTATCTGAAGCCTTATCAATCAAGCAAGTTATACCAACCACTCACATGCTTGTCCCTTATGCTTTAGAAAAAATTTCCGCAGGCTTTCCCAGCCCAGCGCAAGATTACATCGATAAAGCGCTCGATATGAACGAGCACTTAATAAAAAATGAAACCGCTACGTTCATTGTGAAAGTTGCTTCACTCTCAATGTTAAATGCAGGTATCGATATTGATGACGAGCTCATTGTCGATCGCAGTCTCGATGCAAAACACGGCGATATTGTCGTGGCACTAATCGATAATGATTTTACAGTTAAGCGTCTAATGATCGATGAAAAAGGCCAATGGCTAAAAGCAGAAAATCCAGATTACAAAGATATTCATTTATTAGATGGCCAAGAGCTACTTATTTGGGGCGTTGTCACCTGCATCATTAAAATGATTAGAAACTCATGAAACATGAGAACAAGGTCTTTTTCTTGATTGACGTCAATAACATGTACGTTTCATGTGAGAGAGTCTTTGACCCATCCTTAAATGATAAGCCAGTTATTGTTTTGTCAAATAACGATGGGTGCGCCGTTGCTCGCAGCAATGAATCAAAAACGCTAGGCATTAAAATGGGTGTTCCACTTTTTCAAATTAAAGATATTGTTCAGCAACACAACGTAATCGTACTTTCAAGCAACTATGCAATGTATGCTGAAATGTCGAGACGTTTTCATACAATCCTTGCTTCATACGTAACTGATGAAGAAGTTGAACCATACTCGATTGATGAGTGCTTTGTTGATTTCACTGCTTATGAAAAGAACTTTGATTTAGAGAAAGTTGGCCAGCAAATGCGCCAGCAATTATGGAAGTGGCTGGGATTGCCGGTTTGTGTTGGTATTGGTAGAAGTAAGACAGAATCGAAGATAGCTAACCATATAGCTAAAAAGAATGCAGGCTTTAACAGTGTTTGCGATCTCGTAAATATGGATCCGTGCAACAAAGAATATTACTTCTCATTAATTGAATTATCTGAAGTTTGGGGAGTTGGCCGTAAGCACTCAAAAAAGCTTCAATCGATGGGAATCAATACTGTCCTTGATCTAGCTTGTGCTGAACCTCGAGAGATGCAGAAAAAATTCTCGATTGTCATGGCCCGCACGATCTACGAACTACAAGGTATTTCATGCATTGAGATCGAGCACACCCCGCCCTCAAAGAAGCAAATTGTTGCAAGCCGGTCTTTCGGTGGTCGCGTAACTGAACTGAACGACTTAAAAGAAGCTATCTCAATGTATGCTCAAGATGCGTGTAAACGCTTGAGAGATGAAGAATTGTTATGCGGATGTATGATTGCTTTTGTTCAGTCTAATCCTTTTGATCAGAATGTGCCGTTCTACAATAAATCGATTACTGGTTCGTTTTCTGAGCCTACGGATTGCGCTATTGATTTTGTAAGAGCAGCAACAAGGATGGTGGATGAGATTTATAAGGAAGGAATTAAATATAAGAAGTGTGGTGTTGTGCTGACAGGTCTTGAGCCCAAATCTGGCCATACTTATGACCTCTTAACCGACTTTGTACACATAGAAAAAAAGGAATGTTTAATGAAGGCTATGGATGGTATTCATAGCAAGTTTGGAAAGAAGAAATTAGGGGTCGGACCATGTTTTATTCCTGGTCGGAACTGGTCAATGAGTAGAGATAAATTGAGTAGAAATCCTTTTATATGGGATCAGTTGATATTAGTAAAGTAAAAAAAACACCTAAGATGGATATGCCTGAAGCTCTTAGGTGCTGTTCTATAACTCGATTGGGTAAGTAGAACAAAGGCTAAGCGAGGATTGGGTAACCTCTCAGTAAAAGTAACAATGATTTATTTTAAAATCAATTTCATAAATTACGTGAATATTCAACTAAATTACAAACAAAAAATATAAATTAATATATTAAAAATAAATAATGAAATCGCAATTTTATGATATTTATTTCACACATTATTTATAATAATAAATTTAAATCTCATTACAAAATTAAAGAGTAAAAAAATAAAATTATAAAAATAAAATAATTTTTACCAAAAAATAAAAATAACGTCCTGATTTGAAAACATAAAGTCCTAATTGGACAATATTAAATATAAATTTTTTCATCTTTTTATGTAACATTAATATACATATCTCCCATAAACCAATCTGTTTAATTTTTGTACTTTTAAATCTATGGCAATTTTTATCAAGCATACTCATATTATTTATGATTATTTAGTTAGCAATAAGCTTTCCAATCCTGAAATAGACTCTAAAATTTTAAAAATTGAGGGGGTGGAGAGCTTTATAAACTCAAATAATTGTAAAGTTGCATTTAAAAACTTAGTAAAATATTGCTCAACTTTAAGAGATTTAGATATTCCTCTTAAAGCTGGTGAAATTGATATAAATAATTATGGATTAATTGAATTAGGCCTTCAAATTCAAGAAAATTACTTACAAGCATTACAGTTTATAACTGACAATCAAAGTTTAATTTTTCCATTTGCACAGGTTGAGCTTCAATACAATCGAATACTAAAATTCATAATAGATCCACTTTTATTTATTGATGAGAGAATTTATGGCTATATTTTTACTGTAGAATACCATCTGAGTCAAATATATAGTCTTCTGAAACAAATTATCTGCAATTCTTTAGTCGTAAAAAATATTAAAGTAAAGTATGCAGAAAATGAATATAGTTATTTAATTAAGAATTATTTCAATTGTGAAGTAATTTTTAATTCACCTGAGAACTCTCTCACCATTGATATAACGCGTGATAAACTTTATCAAAAAATTACTCCTTATCCTTATAGAGATATTCGGAAAAAAATTGACATTTTACTAAATAAAACAAATGTTAAAAATAAATCTAACGGTGAATTGAAAAGTAAAATCTTATCAATTTTAGATTCTCAACAGAATTCTAATATTGATGAATTTACTATTTCAAATTATTTAAATATGCACCCACGTACATTAAGACGAAAACTTCATGCTGAGGGCATATCATTTAGAGAAATTATAAATGAGTACAAGATGGATAGAGCCATTTTCTTAATATCTTCTACAAACTATAATTATAAACAAATCGCTTTTATGATTGGTTTTAAAAATAATGCCAGCTTTAGCAAAGCCTTTAAAAAATGGACAGGAAAAACACCACAAGAATTCAAAACAAGTTTATATTATTAATAAAAAATCAACCCTACCAACATAATTAAGAATAAAAAAGATACTACAGTTGTAAAAGGATAGAATAGAACAATTAAAATTTTATCAAACCAATGAATATAAGGATTATCTTTCAAACCTATAATTTTAACAATTGAAAAAATTAGTGAACCTATAAAAACTAAAGTAATTAAAAGCATAAGTATAAAATCCCCGAAGATATAACGATCCATTTCAAAATTCCATTTAATAATTTCAAACTCTAAACTCATCCAACCAATACTCATCAATACTATTAAATTTATTTAGTCGTTTTTTTTGTATTATTTCTTCCTCTTCAGCTAATCTAATAAAATCAAGAATTTCATAAGAACTTACAAATCTAAAACATGCATTATTTTCAATTGGAAACTTAAAAACCACTATTTTATTAATGAACCCCAATGGATAAAACATACACAACACCAACAAAATAATTACAAAAATATTATAGTTGCAATATATTATTCATATAGGACATTTATATTTCCATTTAGGACAAATTTAATTATTTTTATAATTAAAAATTTATTATTTTTTAATACAGATTTAATAATTATCTATTCATATAAAGTTATTATCTTAATCAAATAATATTAGTTATGTGCTAATCTTCACATTATTATTGATCATATGAGCTGTGCATCCTGAAAGCAGAATGCACGTCATTGTTAGGATCAATGCAAACTTAGAATGCTTACAATGATAGACTTTCATTCTATGAAATCCGATTGCTGATCCAGCCATAGAAAAAGTGCTCTTGGCTTGGATTACGTTCGCAGATTTCAATGTAATGCTGACCTTGCATAATATTCAGCACACGCACTAAGACTTTCTCGCCTTCTTTACCACGCTTGGCCAAATAAGTTTTTAGAGCACTTAAAGTCACTGAACCGTAAACTCCATCAACCTTTAAATCCTCATACCCAGCTTTACCTTGGTTATTCAGCAAGTTCAAAGCACATTGTAAAAGTGGTTTTGCAAAGCCAGTACCGCAATTAACACCAGTGTCTAAAAGCTCTTCAGCAACCAACGAGCTAATTACATTCACTTGATCAAATCGCGGAGCTGTCCAGTATTGTTTACGGTAAATAGACTTGGCCACATCAAGCGGTAAATCTTTCATGTTGCCTTTAAAACCATTTGCCCCTGCTACGGCTTGGGTAATACCGTACTTTGTTGCACCGCCACGATCTGCGGGATTATTTACATACCCACCTTCTCGTTTAATCAATTCATCAAGATATTGCTCAATGTTCATTTCACTTTTCCTCAGATAATAAAAAACCGCCCGAAGGCGGTCCGTAAGTAAATATGCTATTATTTCAGTACTAGAATAATCACAATAACAATTGATCCTATAACGAACCCTAAATTAGTTATTGCTTGTAATAGTCCTGTTCGGTCAGCACCTTTCTCACTCATTTTTCCCACTACATTTAATTCAGATTTTGTTGTATGCTTAGGCATAGTAGAACTTCTCCTTAACTTTCGCTGGTTGAGTTGAATTAAAAAGCTCATGATTGCCGTCATGGGCTTTTTGCTTTTTAGGTTTCAAGCACATTCAATACTTAAAAAAAAAGATTAACAAGGCTTCACACCATGCTTATCATTTAAACTATCTTAAAGAGATCATCATACTTTATCAATAGGATATTATCGTAAGTTACTGAATTCGCTATAGTAAATTTCAAATTTAGTCTTTTAAAACTTGATGTGCTCTATAAGATATTGTTCGATATTCATTTTTAATCACCTTTAACTTCTTTTTTTAACTCTTTAACAACTTCAACGATGTTTTTCCCTTCCCGCTGATTTATAAAATTCGCCGTGATACGGACAATGAACCAACCGGGCAATCCACATGCAAAGAAAAAGCCGCCAAGTGCTAGAACACCCCAAACATTATTTACCCACTCATGTAGACCAAACTTCATAATAAAAAATGATCCGCCTGTGATACTTGAAACTACGGTACAAATCAGCCCTACTGCCCACTCTTGAGGGTTCTTAGGCATCCGTATCATCATCACAACAAGTGCAATAAGAGCCGTACTTAAAATGACAACTATCGCCATACCGTAAATTTTAAAAAAGGCACTTGCACCAGCAGTGCTAATAGGTTCGGCCATGATAGGCTCCTTAAATTTAGGTCAAAAAAAAGCACCCGATCGGGTGCTAAGTAAATGATTTAGATTACGCTTCAGAAGTACTTTGAGTTATCTGATTGGAATAATTCCAGTCGGTATTTTTCCATACATCACGTGCAGCAACACGAATGTAATAAGGCGTTGTTGGTAGAAGATCTTTAATCGTTTTCGTAAGTTCTGTACCAGTCCAAGTTGGACTTGTAGTTGTAGGGTCAAAGTTCGGGGTACTGCTGAGCCAAACGGCATAGTCTTTCAAGTCAGGCACTTCGCTAGGTAGCCAGCTTACAGTTACAGAATCACTCGTTGCAGATGTATAAATATTAATAAGTAATGGCGGCACCGGATTACTAATACTGAGTTCAGCAAATGAACTAATCTGTTCGCCGTTTTTACTGGCCACCCGAATTGTGTATGAGCGACCGATACCATCTTGGATAGCCTCTTCAATTGAGTAACTAAAATCAGTATTAGTAGTATCTACCTCACGTATTTTTACAGCATCGGACCATACTTGAACGCGATAACCTGTAGCCCCAGTTGCTACCTGCCACTGCACCTTGAAAGAAGTACCAATGAATGGTGACTGCAAAGATAAGCCTTTTACACTAGTGGTACGACCACCGGTTAACGTGTAGCTATAGGCAGTAACCTCATCTAAAGTTTGCTCTTTACGTTCTAATCCGTTGAAACTAGTAAACTTTAAAAAGATCTGTTTACCTATAAGATTTTGGTTAAAACCATAATTGAATATCGCCTTATCTAAACGTACAAAAGGCTCACCGGCACTATGATTTTGAGCATCAGCAAAGCGCCCTCGCAATACATCACTTAAGGTATATAACCCTGTTCCGTTTAATGTGGCCACTTGATAATTAATATACTCATCACCAACTTTACAAAGCGTTTGATCGGCTTGGGCATCTTCTAATGTACCGCTGAAGATCTGACTTGAAGTATTCAGTTCTACCTGCATCGCTGTATCATCACTATCAATACCAGTGACAAGCTGACCATATCGCGCAGATCCATATACCGTACCAATCATTTCATAAGTTGTATCATCAAGGCTTACCCAAACATTACAGCCACCCCAATTGATTCCACCGGATACAGCAATCCATACTTGATTTTGGCCATTGGTGAGATCTAGCGGAGGTTCAAATATTGCCGGTGCATTTACATTTCCAGCTTCTTCATTACCACCTTGATAACCATTAGAAGCCTGTAAGTCATATTCAATTGCTGATCTTGAACCTACGGCTAATTCTTCTGCTGTGACTGTCAACTCACCTTGTTCATCTTCCTCAATACGTGTGATACGCACAAGGAAACGATTCAAACCTAAAACAGGATCCGTTAAAGTTACAATATCCATTGGCTCTAACCGGCAGTACTTCCATCCTAGGCGAAATTCATATTCATTACGCACATAAAGCAGTCGTTGTAATCGTAGCTGTGCGGCATGACGAGCTATTTTTGGTTCACAAAAGAAATGATTCTCTACCGGATCTTCCGTACGCAATCCATACATTTCAATATTTGCCTGATCTTTGGCTTCTACTGTTTCGGTGTTGTACTGGTTATATCGATTGATATATTCAATCTGTACATGATTATAAGCATCAGTATCACGGCTACGGCGTACTTGTACCGGTTCCTCATCGTCAATAAAGTCATCATCTGTCAGGTGATAAACCGGTGTGAGATCTGGCGTAAACGTAACGCCGTTGCCTGTTAGTGCAGAATCACCAAAGGATTTAATTTTTAGTCCGTCAGGACTGGGTACCACCGCACAATTTACAGATTCGACAATCTCATTAATCGTCTCGTATGCCGCACGTTGCTCAGTAAAGGCTGGGCTAATCAGCAAATTGGCCGCTCGGCAATAAGTACGAAATTCTGAAAGATCTGCCATATTAAGTTCAGGTGCAGCCCCATAGCGAGGATGTGTAATAAAGTCTTCAATTACATCTGCCGGATTAGCATCGTCAATAGTTTCTGACAATGTAATCGTGCTAATCACCTCAAAGTTATGATTTGAAAGACTCGCACTATTACCCAACTCATAATTTGCACAAGCTACATAACCCAAATATGGATAGTTAATTGCCTGATCCGGATGCTTTGAAAGTAGCCAACCCCACGGCGGGTTATTATTCCCATCATATAATTCAAACTTTAACTGGTCGATTGGATCTAAAGTAATAGATCCTTCTTGCTTAGGTACATATTGCTCTTTATCCACCCAGATTAGCCCGATCTTTTTAATCTGGTTCTCACATAAACCGAGCATAAGAGATGCACTATAACTAAATGTTGTATTGCTCGTTTTACTGCCTCCACCTTTCCCGCCTGATTTAGTAACAGTTGTATGTGGAGTTGCCAAGAAATCACCATACCAAAACATATTCGCAGCTACGCGGGTTTTACCGTACAGCAATGGCTGACAAAGCCCATAGGCTGATTGCTGGATACGCATAGAATTAATACGGGTATCCGTTGTACTGATCGTTGTACTTCCAAATAATCCACCCATTATTTCAGCCTCTTCATACGATAAAAGCCCGCTATACGGCGGGCTAAACTTCCTTTGGTACCATCTTGGATGATGACTCCCTGATGGATATAACTATGAATGACCTGCGGCCACTCGGTAACAATTGCACCATGACTAATGCACTTACCGAAATGATATAAAACAATATCACCTGCTTGTGGTGGTCCTTCTACCTGATCACATACACCTAAAATAAGCTCCAAATAACGCTGCCCCATCTGGTGCATGTGCCAATCGGGAGGATATGGCCGCGGATCTAAATAATCCATAAGCCCTACTTTCTCATAGACCTCACAAATCAAAGTACCGCAGTCCACACCTACACCTTTTACGCGGCCTTGGTGATGATATGGTGTGCCTAGCCAAGTTAGCGCTTCATCTACGGCTTGTTGTCCAGTACTCATATTTACTCCATAAAAAAAGCCCCGATTAATAAGGGGCTTTTAATTCTTCAAAACAATTTGAGGCGGTGCGGGGTATGCGTATGCATTTCTTGCATACTCAACTATAAATTTTACATCACTATATCGATTGGCATCAGAGGATGAGCCCGCAGTAACAGCAATACCGGTATAACCATTTTTGAGTCTAACGAATAACAGCATATTATAAATAGACGGCGCAAGCGTTCCAGTCTTACCACCAATCGCCCAAGGCTCACCGCTTACCACCGGATCTACAGAACTGTCGATAACAATACTTCTAGGGTTACTACCTTGAATGCTAATCGTATGATTTAACTGCTCCCAAATTGAAAGCATTGTTGCATTCTTACTGGCATATACGCCAAGTTTAAGTAAATCACCTACTGTTGAAGAATGTCCACTTGCGGCTAAACCAGATGGATTTTTAAAAGTTGTGCTGGTCATACCTAGATCAGCAGCTTTACTGTTCATTCGTGAAATGAATGTTGCAGTATCACCACCCAAAAAAGCCCCTACACTTCTGGCCACTAGATTTGCTGAAGTATTACTTGAAGGAAGCATCATATTAAATAAAGCATCTAGCAAAGTGATTTGATCACCTTCTAGCAAATTATTTCCGCTGCCTGTCGCAATATCTCCAGCTGCTACAGTCAATAAATTATTGAAAGTCATACCAGACTCTAAAGCTACAATGACCGACATTACTTTCGTTACTGATGCAGGGGCGATAGAAGTGCTAATAGACTTTGAGAATAAAAGCCCTGAATAGTTAGCATTTCCAGATAAATCAATTGGAACTAATCCCGCAGAGGTTGCTGTAAGAGTTGGCAAAGATGGTATAGCTTCGACTTGCTTATTGTTGGTCGCAATCTTCTCGTCAATCACAGCCCCATCAACACCTTGCTTCAAGACATACTTAATCGGGTCGATAATATGCCCCCATGCTTGGGCCGTTGAGACAGAATGAGAATAAAGAAGGGTTGTATCAAATCCTGTTGTATCGACTGTAAAATCAAATGAAATAGTGGTATCTACAGTGGATAGCAAAGTGAATTGGATAATGCCGGTATTTGGAATGATTTCGTATTTTGTTGTTGCTGAAGATGTCAGTGCTTTAACAGCACCACCACTTTCTGCAAAACCTACTTTTGAAATCTCTTGTAAAATCCAGCCAAATTTATTTGCTTCACTTGCAAGACTAGAGTTATTTCCAAAATAAGAAATTCTGTAATAACAATCCGGATTAGCACCATTAACCTTGATATCAAGAATGTGTTTCTCTAATGCCTGAACTGTAGTATTCGCTGCAACTGCTGTGCGAGTTAGAGCAAGCATCGGGTAAAGCTTATCTCGATTTAGCGTTAATGAATCTTTACTCGTAAAAGGCGCTAAAGCATCTTCAACACTGATTTTACGCCATGCAGCAACACCTACTTTTTGCCAAACGATATCTGGTCGTGATGTTGTGCTTAGTTCCCAATATGCATATCCACTAAACTTGAAGCGTTTTAAAATTCCATAAGTTGCTGGAAAATCAGATGGAAAGTCCAACATGTCACTTACAGCATAAAGCCCTACCGCCAATAGATCAGAAATATTACTTCCTGAAACAAGACCTTTATCTGCTAAAGATACTGCAAGTGACTGCGTCACAGCTGCCGATGTAGCCGCCGCCGCAGACTCTTCAAGACTAATTTTACGCCATCCAGAAACACCAACTTTCTGCCATGTCACATCTGGTCGCGAAGTAGAACTTAACTCCCAATAAGCATATGAGCCAAACTTATATCGTTTCAATATGCCGAATGTTGCAGGGAAATCTGAGGGAAAATCGGTCATATTTGAAACTGAATACAGCCCAACATCAGTCAAATTCGTTATTGCTGAATTAGTAACTACACCTCTATTCACTAATGCAACACCCATAATCTCTGTTTTAGCCGCGTCAGTTTCTGCTGAGGTTGCTTGAGCCACCCAAGCAGACCAGCTTGCAACGAATCTCCGAACATATAACTTTCCTGAAAACGTTAAATATTCATGCTGAGTTGAGTTTGAATTGCTATGTTTAACAACCCTCAAAGCACCGGCCTCATTAACAGGATAGCCACGGGAAGTATTAGCAACAATTGTATTGAGAGCTGTATAAGTTCCTGAAACTTTTAAGTCATCCAGATGATCTGTTTCTGTTAAAACTTTAAACGTGAAATTTGCGTTTGAATCAGCATAGTTTTTGGCATTCGATTCAGCGGTATTCGCTTTAGTGGTCGCGTCATTAGCTGCTGCTTCAGCTAAAGCCATTACCTCGCCATATGCATATTCCTTTGCACCAACCTCAGCCGTTACATCATCTACGCCAAGATAAATAATCGCGGTTTCACTGTCAGTGCCATAGGTTCGCACCCATGGACGCATATAAACAGCATTATTTACTGGGACTAATTCAAATGCTTTAGTAACCACGCCATTTGAAACTTTGATAGATGATGTTTCTAAAACAGTATGGGAAATTGATTCCTTATTATGATTTAAGTATTCAATACCAAATTGAATAGCATCATTTAATGGATCGGTAGAATTTATTGTCCGAAGTAAAGAAAACTTTGCTTGATATTTGTGCTGACTATAAACAGCGGGTGCAGCGCGAGGAGCAATATATGTTTCTATATTCTTAAATTTAATGACTTTTCCAATATTTGGAACTGTCGTCAAAATAACATTTACAGAAGGTATAAAAGTACTATTGAGTACTTCACCATAAAGCTCACTACTGAATAAGGTTATCGCATCACCAGCTCTATCAACATTTGAATTAATGAAAGCATTTACGTTAGCTTTTTGATTCGATGCAACACTGTCCGCATAATTTTTAGCATTTTCTTCAGCTGTATCTGCTTTCGTTGACGCATCAATTGCAGCGGCAGTGATAGCTTCCGATTTAACAATGTCATCTGCATTATCAATATAAGGAAGCATTTCATTAACCAAAATAGCTTCAAGGTTATCATCAACCTCAATAGCTTTTTGATCTGCATAAGCAATCGCTCGATCTAAATCACTTATATTGGTAACGGTCCAATAATCACCGTCTGCTGAGCCTACAGGCTTTTCCCAACGCCAAACTTTCCCAGTATCCAAAGCCTTAGCATAGCTAGTATTTTCAACGGGTCGAGAGGCCCTTAATAATGAAGTTGAAGAAAAAGAAGGGCTCTGTGCTTCAATCGATTTTAAGAAATCAATCAATAATCCAAGATTGGTTTTAAATAAAGCTTCGGTAACACTAGGGCCAATAAAGAAATCTTTGTTAGGAATAGCCATAATTTTTTCCCAAAAAAAAGCCCTGTTTTTAGGCAGGGCTTTAGTTAAATATTAATGTATTAGACGGACGTTTCAGGAATTGGAACGAAAGGTGAACCGCGAAATCTGGCACGATTATTAAAACGGTTCATACAAGTTTCTAGACGCTTATCACAACCAGAATAAACTTTAATTGTTTGCCCTACACTCGGCACTTCCAGAAGCGGTAACGTCAATAACAACGCACCAGACTCATGTAACCTGACTGTTCGCTTAATTCCTGTATTGACGAACTCCACAACGCCTTGGGTAAACCAACCTTGAGGCTGACTTAAATTGCACAAAATACGATTAGTAGTACTACCTGCTTGCACTGAAGTAGTTACTGAAAAATTATCTCTTGATAAGCCGCAAGCACCATCAAACAGCGTATTCAAACAACTCGGCTGATAAAGATTTCTAGGCATTTGAAGTTTTAGATTGTCCACATCAGAAACCACACTTGCATTAATTACATAGCGATCAAACTCAGGCTCAATAATCCGGCCTTCAAACAATATGATTGTGCCGGCACTGGTATCAGTCGGGGTATTCTCATCAATGAATATACGTTCTAATTTAAAACGTGCGCCATCTAATACACCATTATGAAAAGCCTGAACTACTGGTATATCGCCGAATTTGGAATTCTCAGATGTTTCAATGGTGATGGATAAATTATCGACTTCGATACCTAGCGAAAGACTTACACCATCACGGCTTATATTTGGTCCATCAGAACGAAACTCTTTACCACTAACGGTCAAATTGACGTCATAGCTGGTATAGCGGTACTCAATGCCTTGAATCGTAGTAATGGTGTACAAATCAGCCATAATGAACTGTTCAGCATCCAGTAAAGCAATTAGTTTTAGAGAGGCTTGTCTCATATCTTATTTCCTAATGAACCAATGAACTCAACTTTTTGCGCTTTCCAAAGGTTGTTCATAAAATTCACATATTCCTGATCATCACCTTTGAATCGGCAACGGTAATAAAAAACACCATTCACTTGATATTCAATACCCGCCTCAATTGGTTCAGAAAGGATATGCTTACCATCAGAAGTGATCTGTGCAGTTGTAGAACTCCACATATTTTTTGATGTAGTTGCACTCCACATATTTTTAGTAGTGGTCTGATTCCACATATTTAAATTTACTATGGCTGAAGATACTTCTTGCGTGTTACCAAGCGGCATTTGAGTATCATAAAATTGCTTGTAAAGCTGGACAGTAGTTGTAGAACCATCGCTTAAATATTTACAAGTAAATTCATTATCTTGAGGCATCTTAAATAAGAATGAATCAAAGGCCCCTCTTCTAGCCAAGAAAAAGCCTTCCAATTGCTTAAGTTCATTTCGCCCCTTACCTTCTCTTAAAAAAGCATAAGAGAGCGAAATTTCATATTTTGGCATAGCCTGAAAACTTGCTCTAAGTTCACGGCCATTAATTGATGTCATGATTTTGGTATTAAACATAGGAGTCTTAGAAAGATCCCACTCAAGACCGGGTAATTCTGGAAATAATACGTTTGACACTTACACCTCCTTATTTACCATTCTTACCAAATCCACGTGCATAGCTTTGCAAACCACTTGCGACCGCACGACCATTATTTTTTAAAAGACGTTGAATACTCTTCGCATCAATTGCACTAATATTAATAGTCGCTCCAGCACTTCCGCCTTCAGATGCAGCTGCTGCGCCAAAACTTGCACCACTACGCATAGCTTTACCCATTTCACGAATGGTATTTGCATGTTGTGAAGGTAAAACCATTTCGTCTTCATGTAGCTGTGTGACTGGATTCACACCGGATGGAATGTCATAACCGCCTCGAGCAGATTTAATCTTGCCGGCTAAACCAGCAACTAAACCGAATGCAGCAGCACCGGCACCTACGGCGAGGATTGGTCCAATGTATGGAATGGCAACCATTGCTTTAAAAGCACCTGCCATGGCTTCCCATGCAGACATCATGATGCCTTTGATAGCTTCAGCAGCCTTTAAGCCCAATCGAGCTAAACCACCAGCAGCGGTAACACTGGTACGTGTTGCTTCACCCGCAATCGTTGCACCTGTTTGTGCAGCTTGCCCCGAAGCCTCGGCCGCCGTTTCAGCACCAACAAAACCAAGCTTTCGGGCTAACTTAATCGCTTGGATTCTTAGCCAGCCTTGAAGCTCTTTAGTAGCGGATTGCAAGGCAAATGCCCCCATATCAGCAATTACTGCTTTAGTTGCATTACTCCATGTTAATGTGCCATTCATTAAAGACTGAATGCCCTGATCCCAAAGGTTAGAAAGTCGAGAAGTGAACCCACCGAACTTTGCTTCAAAGTCTTTCATTTCCGCATCACTGATTAAGCCCATAGACTTAGTGTCAGCAACTTTCTGATCTGTCTCTAAATCAGAAATATTGTTTGTGATTTGGTTTTGATTACCTTGTTTGCCTGTAATTCCGGTTTGCTCGTTCTCAAGCGCAAGACGCTCTAAAAGACCTTGTCGTTTAATTTCGCGTAATTGATCTTCGAGCTGCTTCTCTAATTGAACCTTACGAACATTTGAAATCTTCTTGGCATCATATTCAGCTTGGATACGTGCCGCTTCAATTTCATAAAGGCGCTGTGCTTGCTGTTGATAATTGTCAATCTGTTCTTCACGAGCTTTTTTATACTCCTCAAACTCTTTTAGACGGATAGCAATAATCTTGTCTGAGGCATCCTTTTCAGCTTTGACTTTAGCTGCGGCTTTTTCATCGGCAGTCATCTTAGATTTTTCAATCTCATCTAATGCCTTTTGAAGATCTAATGCGACTTTCTTTTCTTCGGATGCATATTTATACCGAATATCAGCGAGTGCTTTTGCTGCTTGTTCAGCCTGTCGTTGACGCTCTTTAGCCTCTTGCTCAGCTTTAGATTTAGCCGATGCCTTAGATCCACCCTTGTCATCTTTTACGCCAGTGCCGATACCCTTATTAATACTTGGTGGTGGAGCTCCAATTCCAAGTTTTGGTGCACTTGGTGTTTCAATTGGTTTTGTAGGATCCTTATAAACATAATTGGTAATTTTTTTACCACCTGCAGAAGTAACATCAAGAATCCTTTGCCCAGCAGTTACAAGTGAATTAGCTGCTGTTGTCGCCCCTGTATTCCAAGAGTTTTTAAGGTCATTCATTCTCCCTTTCATTTGGTTGGTATATCGATCAGTAATACCACCTAATTGAGATAATCCACCTTCCCATGCTGCTTTCGCACCTGAGAAGTTAAAATGAAGGATATTGTTTACAACACTACCAAAGGTTTGAAACTTTACCTGAAGTACATCCAATCCGAACTGAATTGTATTGCGCACCATATCAAAGCCGGCCATAAGTCCGTTAAAGGCAATGATTAAAGCTTGACAAACGGTGACGACGACGGCGCGGATAATTGCAAATGCCGATTGGATAGCTACCTGTAAACCTGTAGCAACAACACCTAATGCTCTTAAAGCTACTGATACAGCATCCATGAAGCCAATTTGTGATAATGAGCCATCACCAATATCACTAGTTAAATCTTTCCAAATTCCACCAATGGTATTAAAGATTTCACCAACAATACTAAAGAGGCTTTCAAAAATCCCTATAATCGACTTTATTGAATCATCTATTCCTTCTTTCGAGTCCACTGCAAAAGTCAGAAATCTATTTGCTAGATCTGTAAGTGCTGGTGCTGCTTGTGCTGCCATGCGAGTCATTACACCTTGCAGTGTAGATTGTATTGTTCCTAATGCAGTATTGAACTCCTTTGTCGACTCCATGGCTTCTGTGCTCATAATGACGCCTAGGTCATGAGCTTGTTTTGCATATTCTTTTAGTTTTTCTGCATTGTTATCGAGTAAAGGTGCCAATAAAGTTGCATCATTCGCAATTGCCTCCATGTAGAAGGTCATTTCAGCCTGTGAAACATTTGCCTTTTGTAGGGTTTGGTAGTATTTCTCAAGAATCTGAGGTCCTGATAGACCCTGAAACTCTTTTGCAGTAACTCCAACTTTAGGGGCGATTTTTTCAAAGAAGTCGGCCATTTCACCGCCACCCGTTTGCATAAAATCACCAAACTTATCGTTTACATCCTTCATGATGTCCGAAAGTTTGTCTTGCTCTACATTTACCTTGCTAGCAGCAAAAGCCCACTCTTGAAACTCTGTTGTATTGGCATTAGCTAATCGTGATTGAATTTCAATTTCTTTGGATGCTTTACCAACCGCAGAAACTAATTCTGGTATTGCACCAATTGCTTCCGCAGCAGTTTTTGCTATTTCCTCACCAATCCCTAAAAGAAAGCCACCTTTAATTAGTGAGAAACCGCCTGTTAAAGATTCTTTTATGTCATTACCAACACTCTTAAACTTATCTGAAATGTTGTTAGCAAAATTATTTAGTTCAGACCGCACCCCTGAAAGATCTATTTTAAGATCTATACCTTGGCTCGAGTTTTCAATTTTCTTTGTAGAATCTGAAACTATTTTTTCAGCGTCTTTCATACCCTCTTTTAGTTCAGAGGTCTTGGCACCGACATGAACTTCAACACGGTTATTATTTGCCATAACTTCCTCACAGGCATAAAAAAAGCCCCTTTAAAGGAGCTGTGGAGAAATAAAAAAGCCTTGCAAATGCAAGGCTTTAAAATCATTTATGGCAAATTACTTAGCCATATTTTTTTGCAAAATCTTCATCAGAACTGCATAGGTAAAGAATACCCTCGATAAATGCGATAATAGCTGGAATAAAAGTCCAGCAGAAAATAAGGTATAAGATACCTTGGCCAACTCTACCCAAATAGAATTTATGAGCCCCAAACCCACCTAGTAGCAATGCAAATACGCCAGCAGCCACCTTACTTTTTCGCCCAGTGATTTTAACATCTTGCTGTCTTACACCACATTTAGGGCAAATTTCTGCACGAACATCAATTTGTTGGCCACAGGCATAACAAAATTTTGTTTGAGTCATAATTTCACCATTTCTTATAAAGTTCGTACAATTTAACAAACTGGTTACTTAATGTCACATTAATATTTATAAGGGCAGCCTTAACCACCCTGAGGAAAACTTTCTAAAACTTCCAACATATCATCTTCATCATCATCTGAAACGGTAATAGCTTGTGGGGTTTCTTCGATTCCCATGAACGCTTCTAAAATCCGACAAAGACGTTGTATTCCAATATTTGCGGGAGGGTTACTTTGCTGATACGCACTTAATGCTCTTAATCTCGGCAGATCCATTTCATTACGTACATAGTCGTAATCTTTACCCATGGTTAGCACTAAATGCGTGTACAGCTCCTCCCAGTCTATTCCCCCGAACCACCTGCAGAGTTGTCATCATTCCCTTTAAGACCAGACACAGACATTACAGCTTCCATCACTTCTGTGAGCTGATCCATAAATAGCATCTCTGCTACATCATCACGAGTAATGTCGGGGTAATTTCGCTTCAAAGATTTGTGTGCTACATCAATCACAGTGCCGACATCATCTGGCTTGAATGATTGAAGTGCCGGCAATAGTTTTTCAACTGCACCAAGAGACAATGGAGCAAAAACAAATGGCTGACCATCAACAATAACTGTAGAGCCACGCGGGTTATCAACTTGCTTAAATTGCATTTGGTATTACTCCGATAAATCAATTTTGAAAACACGGTTAAGATCATCAGCCATAGGCTGGAATTCAAACTCAGGAATGTCGTAATCGTCCTGTTTTGAACTGAATCCAAGCTTGTTACTTGTGCAGCGGTAGAAATTCATGTGCATGAATTTGCCCTTGTAATCACGTTGCAGATCTAATGCAAACTCAGGTGTATACCCCATGTCTAAATTAGACACGGTAATTGACTTACCACCTGCTACTGTTGCCGAATATCGGAAGCTGATAAAAACAACTTTCCCAACATCCGCATTTGCAAAAGTATATGCACCAGTTGCAGCATCTATGCTGTATTGCCCTGCCACTGGCGCTGACGCCACACGTTTTAGTGGAATGGCTTTCCCATCAGTTACACCTAGATCTTTAACAAAGGTTCCGCTATTTGGAACTACTGGCGTTACTAAACCACCTGCTGGAACGATTTCACCATTAATGGTTTGGGATACTGTCTCAATCCCACCTTCAGCAACCACACCACCAAAGAAAATAGAATTTAATAATGTTCCGTTGATACGACCAAACGATGCTTTACCTTTAATTGAGCCTTTACCACGTGCAGCATCAACGGCGAACTGACCACGCCCATAAAGTTCTTTTAAATCGAAACTAATATCAACACCTACCGACTGTAATACGCCTACTTCAACCGGTGTGGGATTACTAATCGGCTGCCCGAATACATCTTGGATCGGTGTAGCAAAGATCTTGCCGGCACCAAATAAATATTGAGCCATTTATTTTGACCTCTCTAAAATGACAAAACCGCCATAGAGGCGGTCATAAAATGAATATTTTGTTAGTTGGTTGTAAGGATCCGGATAGGGATAATGGCAATCGCCTGATCATCCAGCATGTTTTCTACAGCTTCATATACTTCTACTGTGCCCTCGATCCAGCAGTGCTCTACCAAACCTCCTAAGGTCTGACACTCATTAAAATCTGGATGGTCGGGTTTAATAGCTTCACGTACACGATCGATGAGAATATTCATCTGTGATGATGGAGGCTTTGCAGTGTCCGACTCATGGATATAGAGATAAACCTCAGCAGCTAGTTCAACTTTTGAATCTAAACCATGAACTGGAACTTCCTGTTGATTACCCTGTGTAATAAACATGGCTGGGCGTTGTTCTGGTGTTACATGGTTAAAGTGACGTAAACGGCGACTGACTGTAATAAGTCCTGCCACCTTTGTATTTAACCGATCAAATAAAGCTTGATAGATTGCTTCGCTATCCACTTGCTAAACCCCGCTCAATTGCTGCATCAATATTTTTCGGCACAATCTTGGCCACAATATCCAGAGAATCACGCATGAAGCGTAACTCTCTAAAACGTACATTCCTTGAATGGGCCTTAATATTGACTTGTACTGGTGATATAGGTCGGCCAAAAGCTTGTTTAATTGTCCTAAGATGAGCTTTAACCCCCATCGAACCATTTAAGCCAAACTCATGAGCAAAAGCGTAAGGTACCAATGCACCACCAGCCCCCACCGTTCCCTCAATAGAATCCTTATCCTCATCCACTTTGGATGAAACGGATCCACGTAAGCGGCCAGACTGAACTTTTAATCGTTGGCCACTTAACATGTCTTCCTGAACAATCCGCTGTAAGCGCAAAGTAAGAGCGTTAATCGTGCGTCTTATTTCAAACCTAACGCGATTATTCATCTCATCAAAGTTGACTTGGCTATCAACACGATAATCGCTCATAGCTTAATTACTCTTTAGCAGAGGCTGTCAATTTCTTTGGCTCAACCACTTCGACAAAACGCTCAAAACCTAAGGGCTTTAAAATATGGATAATGTCATTATCGGATTCTAAAACGCCGTTTTTGATATCTAGGTTTTGCCCAGCAATAACGATTTTGGTTGGCTTGTAACCTTCTGGTGCCTGATATTTAAAAGGCATGGGTATCTCCTATACGACAAAAACACCAACGCCTAAACGGTTAGGGTTTGTGCCTTCATCATCAATTGGAATTGAATTTTTTAAGGCAAGATAGCGCTGGCCATACATGCTTAGATCATAGAAAGCTTCTTTCGATGATCGAGAATAACTCACACTTTGGCCCGCGATTGTCATGCTTGATGCGTTACTAAAAGCAGCACCATTGCCACTTGCTGTACCGACTTTAAGAATATGTGCTGCATATAGACCTACAGCGAGTTCCTTTAATGCCCCGAACTCAATTTGAGATACGACCAAATCTGCTTCTTCTAATGCATCCTGAATCTTTGCATCAGGCAAACTGAGTAAGGCTGTATCAGTAGAGAACTTTTCACGAAACGTTTGTACGTCCATATGTTCACCTTACTCCTTAGCCTGATCTAACTTTGCCTGTAGTTGCTCTAGTGTTTCATCATCACTAAACGTTACTTCAAGCTTTGTTAATTCAGCTTTCACGGCGGCCAAAGCAGCTTCATCAGCTGCCTTTTGCTGTTCACCTGCTGCATCGTTTGATTTGCCGCCTTTACCACCACGACCACCAGTTTTACCTTTTGGCTCATCATCTTGGATTTCCTGAATTTCAAGATCACCTTTTTCTACAAGTGACTTAAAAGCCTTCCCTTTAGAAATACTCGTGAAATCCTCGGCGCTGACTTCTACTGTTTGGCCTTTACCGACCTGAATTCCATCAAAAGAAAAAGCGGCCTGAGAGCCGCTGTAAGTAATTTTTGGCATGTTTTAGTTTTCCTTATTCAACATCGTAGTAGCGGAGAGAATCGACACGTTTTAAATAGACACCTTCATACATATAGTGCCCTGGTGTACGCATTACATAATTGATAGGCTGAGCCGCTAAGAATTCCAGTTCATTACAACGGAAAGTAATGCAGCTTGGATCACGGCGATAAATAATGCTACGGTCAGTACCACCTTCACCTTTACCTTCAAGCATACTTTCAGAAGTGAATGTCAGTGTTTTACCTTGCATTGCAAAAGTGTTTTTTTCCTTAATGTACTCAAGGAAGGTTTTACCCGCTGAATCGGGGACGATACGGCTAGCGAGAATGGTGAACTTATTCTCAGGCATTACGAAAGTATCAGGCTGAATACTGCTATCAAACTTAGAGGCATTTGACGCACCTTTAATTGCCTTATTGATATCAGCAAGAACAGCTTCAACTGTAGCTGTAGCATAATCTACCGTAGAGGAAATCACCTCTACACCTGTCTGGTTATAGAAACCGAGTAAACCAGTTTCAGGCTCACCAAACCAAGCTACATCACTCATGTGATTTTCATAAGCTAATCGAGCAGCTTCAACTTTATCAGTCGTTAACTGAATGCCGGCTTTCAAGGCTGCTGCCGCATCAAAAATACTGATTTCATAGCCTATTACGCCCGGTTGTACGGTGAGTTTTACTTCATCGTATACAACTTCTGCTAGTGGCACATCGTTGCCAAGACCAGAGAAACGTTTACCACGGCCGACACCTTTCTTACGTTGCAAGACACTTGCTGAACCTACAACCGCACCTTCCAATCCTTCAATTGGCAAATACTTCGCATAAGCTTGAGCTTCAGCAAGTTGCGGTGTCATTTCATCAATTGATTCAAGCTTTAACAATAACTTGGCAAAGTTATCTAAATTAAATGCATCACCTACGGCGATCTGCACACCATGTGCAACTGCCGTTAGGCGAATTTTCATTTGTTCTAATTGTTTTGACATTTTTATGCTCCACGTAATCGAAGAATTGCTAATCCATCAGGACCAGTGATGGTTTCCCAAGAGGCATTAGGGAGTTCTGTAGAATCCAATGCTGCAGAAGAAAGTGAACCTAACGGCGCTTGGGCAGTAGGGTTCGCAGTACGCACATAAACCTTCGCGTTGATATCAATCACAGGTGCAGTAGGCTTTACCCAAATTGAACCAATCTGCATGATAGGAGCACAGTCCTTAGCTTGATAGGCTTCTTTACCTAACACATTTTTTCCTGTTTTACCGACGTGCTGAAAAACGACTACACCAAACTTTGTATTGGTTGCTCCAGTTACCGCGCTAACTGTTTTTCCATCAGTAGACTGTACGACCACTTCACCGTCACTTATGACACCTGTACCAGCAACCGGTAAAGATAGAATTTCTTCAGGCATGTGCAGACGTGCACGCATACCCGGAATCGCTTGAGGGGTTAAAGACATTGTCATCTCTCCAGTTTCTTAGAAGCTTTTCTTCCAAGCTTCTTTCTTGTTGTTAGATTTAGGCTCCCCATCATCTGGCTTACCATCACCAGCTTGAATGTTTTGTTGCTTATGAAGTGCATCACCTACTGGATTAGATGGGTGTGTACCTTTCACAGCAGACAAAGCGCGGAAAGTTGTATCGATCTGATCAGGCTTGGCATCACCTACCGATACGCTACCTAATAAGGCAGTTACCAATGCATCACCTGCTTTAGCCGCAATTACATCGCGCTTGATTTGCTCACATGTGCAGCCTTCGGTTTTAACTGTTGGCACCAATGCTTTAGCATCTGCAATCACAGCAGCACGTTCGGCAGCGGCTTGTTCGAGTTTTTCTGGAGTCATCTGGTTCTTTTCCAGATCTCCCACTTTTTGCTCAAGAGTGGTTTTTTCGGTATGCAATTGATCTACCACTGCTTGAACTGCGTTCAGTTCATCACCGATAGAAAATTGCTTATCACCGACTTTAAGTTTTGCAGCCTTCAAGTTTTCCAGCTGCTCTTGTTGTTGCTTTAATGCATCCGCCAAGGGCTTGTTATCGCCAATGTCAAAACGAATACCGTTTACAGTTACTTCCATTGTTTTCCCCTTTGGAGTTTGCTTTTCGTCACCGATTCGGCAATCACCACCACAACGCCCGTACTTAACGAGAGCTATGTGATCACCATTAAAATTGATAAATTTAGCTTGGTACGGCGTACCGTCTGGTGCTGTACCTTGCTCAACAACTAACATGGCCCCGTAGCCAAGCGACATCTCAATGCGCTCGTTACTTTGAATAAGGTCAATACTGATCTTGTCCTTAATGAGCAAATCACCCACCAGATAATCGCTTTCCTGTCGAACGTTCTCACAATAGCCAATGTGATAATCCTTCCAGTTAGATGCGTTAATTTCATTTTTAGGCGGGTGATAGTCTGTAGCGTCTACACCATTGAAGCTTTGAATAGCCTCAGGTTTGAAGAGCTCTTCTGCAGGCGTGTAGACATTAATGACTTGATCAGCGGTATAACCTTCCAGTGATGGAAACTCATACGCATAGTACTGACGTACTTGAGGCGCTTTAGCTAAACGAACATTGACGCATTTCAGATACCCCTCTTTGGTAAATGAGCGTGTCGATTCGCTTGGCGCAAAGTCACCAATTTTGAGTTGGTAAATGTTTTTCATAAATTGCGCTCAATAAAAAAACCCACCAATTGGTGGGTTTTATAACTACTTGGATTACTCTGGTCTGAGGAAAATTATTACGTAATGATCATTATTATGTTTGCTAATATTATGCTCAATAATATTAACTATACCTGAAATACTATCTTCATCAGATAAGGCAATATTTATAGTTTCTCCAATACGTGGGATCACCTCTAAATTTAAATTAATTGATAAATGGTCATGATTGATTATTTCAACTTTCATAAATCTTCCATTACTTAATAAACATCGTCTTAATGTAATTTATAAATTTTAATCAATCAAAATATCCTCGTAGTTAGGCAATGCCGTACAGCGACATCGGATAGGCTGACCGGGATGTCCACCGTCTGGTGGTGAATCCCATCTGAATGTCTTGCCCTGTTTATGCTGGTGGTCTGGCCTTACACGCTCATCTTTTGCCGTTTGCCATGTGTATGTCTCAACACCCATCGAAAGCTGTCGGGCTTGGTTAATTTGGCCGTTAATCTTGCCCATCTGATCACTTGCAATAAGACGTGCACGATAATCAGTAGATAATCCTAGTTGCTTAATAGCTTTGGCTAATTCTTCATTGGTTTGACCACTCTGCAATGCGTTGGTGATTAATACCTCAAGCTTATCGGCATATTGCTGCGGAATAGACTTAATCAAACTGACATTGGCCGTAATGTTTATATCTACTTCATCTTGAATGTCAGCAGCTCGATAGAACGGCGTGAGATCCACACCAATAATTGCTTTGGTGTGCTCTGCAATTTGCTTGTCCACTTCCTTTTGCGTGTCAGTCACAACCTTTGTGGCCAAAGGACGGGAAATCTCAACAACATACTTTGTGAGCTTTTCCCTAAACGCCGTCATCATGTCAGAAAACCAAGCATCACCGATATTCTGACCTACAGTAGGAATAACTAATTCCTTAGTTTGTTCCTGACAGTATTTAGATATAGCCAGCAATTGCCTTGTGTAGTAGAGCTCTACACGGCGATTTACGTGCACGGCTCTAGGCTTAGAAGCTTTACGACCTTTCTTTCGTTTCTTCGCCTGCTGGAGGTGTGGTTTCAGGATCTGAATTATCGTTGTCATTTGGCTTCACCATTGTTTCAAGCACTTTGATATGATCTTCATCAATCACTGAATAAACACCGTCAATAACAAGCTGTTTTGCTATCTGTGGCTCTGTAATGACACCCATTTGAAGATATTTATCGTCACGTTCTGCGTTAGCTTTCTCAACCTCGGCACGGACCTTAGCATCTAGTTGCCATAGTGGATTGAACACTACGTCTAAGCTTGGAATCTGACGACCAAATGTTGCTTGAACAATTACTCTTAAAAGCTTCAACATGAATGGCTTTAAGGACCATATTTGTTTGGTTGCTATACTGTCGTAATAGTTCCGTGTGTCATGCTCACCTGTAGAATTCATACCTGCAGGTGATTGACCGAATAAAACCGTATATGGCATTTCTGCCGCTCCAGAAGTTTGAATCGAATATTCACGCATAAGGTCAGGTAAGCCACCGAAGCTATAAGATTTAGAGTCGTACTCCTCCTCTTTATCCAAAACGATCATGCCGTTTAGACCTTTAAGCAATCCAACACTAAGAAAACGTTCTGCTACACCTTTTAGATCCTCTTTGATCTTATCAACCAAATGCGGTGTTCTAATCACATCAATTTTTGATTCATGGACTAAACTAGCAGTGGCTTTCTTAACTGCCGCATGATCAAGCAGATCCTCATAAACTTCCTGTAAAATACTTTGAGGCTCTTCATTCACTACATCAGCATGACAAAATTTAATTAACCGAGTGTGGTGGATCCGTTGGTTAGACTTTCCATTAAGTTTAAGCTTGTAAAATTCAGGTTGTTTAAGAAGTCCGCCTGCTTTATTGGGCGGTAAGTACTTTGAAGTATCGGCTTCAATCTGCTTTTTCTTAAGTACAGTGAAAAACTCCAAACGACCAATGCCCAACTTGTTTAAATCAAACGGTTGATCTAAGTCGCCGCCGTCCACAGTTCCTAGAAGCACATAGCAAACGCCATATAAGCGAGAAAGAACTAAACTAGATAAGAGCACCCCATCTAAATTAAAAGCCTTACAAGCCTCTTTAAGCTTCAATAAATCATTATCCTGAATCCCTTCATAGAACCAACCAGCTCGGAGCATGTCACTTGCAGGACGGTTCACAATACGTTTAGCTAACCAGTGTTGGTACACCGCTTCTAATTGCTCATCTGGAATTACTTTCTTAACGAAAGAACCGTGTGATGCCTTGTCACGTTCGGTACCAAGATTTGAGACAAAGTTTGTATACGCCCCTGCATCGCCAATTGCATCGGACTTTTTATTTTCAGTCATAATTTCCTCTAATCAAATACAGTTGGCTTTTTAGCTAATGAATCATTAATCGCATCAATTGTCGGGTCCCATTGGTCATCATGATCATGTGACCAATCAGCAGTGAGCCCTTCGATTTCTTCGATGTAGTTCAATAACCATGGTGCGTTTGCAGGTAACCATACACGCCGATCTTCAACATAAAGAATGACGTCCATTGTTCGTGAGAGTTTGTCCTCATCACGCTGAATTGCCCGAATAGGTAATGTGGTTTCCCTAGAAATAGATTGAATCAATCCGGTACCACTCGCCTTATCTTCTACAGCCATGTAACGAAGCTTGCCTATCTTGGTGTTACTGTCCTTATGCTTATTGATAAAGGCTTTAGCCTCCTTCAATAGCTCAGGTGCTTCCCATTTGCCGCGCTTCACGTCAATGATGTAAAGGTTATTGTCATAGCCGAGACCAGCACATAAGAACACCGAAAAGTCATTATGCTTTTTGACCTTCTGTGCAGTATCGGCCCATACAGCCCGCCACTTAAGAACAGGTAAATCAAGATAGCGAGGGAACCATTCAGCCTTAACAAGATCACCACCAAGCTTTTTAGGGGCCTGCATGTATTGGCTTGCAAATGTATAACGTGACACTGTGGCGCCGTCTTTATCTTCCCCACCTTTCTCCAACTGCAGCAGTGAAAGTAAAGATTCTTTCAATGGCCAATAGCTTTGACGGCCTTTAGCATCTCGCTCAACATTACGTGGAATTTTGCTTTGTATTTTTTCAGGTAACTTGCTGATGTATTCATCATCAATAAGCGCTGGAATGCTGATCTGTTCCCATTCACCGGGAACGTTACCCGTCATCACAAAGTTAGTCGGATCCTCAACATGCAACCGCTGCATGATCAGAATAATTGGTGTGTCAGATTTAGCTTTACGCGAGTTGACCGTGTTTAAAATCTTACGGTTCGCTTTGCGTCTAGCGGTCTGACTAAATGCATCCTCAGGCTTTAAGGGGTCATCAAGAATAATTGCACCAGTAAAGCCTTCATCTGACAATGTACCAGCACGGCGACCAGTGACCTGCCCACCCATCGATGCAGAATACACATGACCAGCGTCATAGCCATCAACTGTAGTTTTCCAGCTAGACTTAGCATCGGTACTAGTAGAAATCTTTACAGGCCATAAATTCTGAAAGTCTTCTGACTTAACAATGTTCCTAGCTGTTGCCGATACATCCTCTACAAGTGATTGTGAGAAAGACAAATACAGAAAACGGGAACGTGCATTTCGAGCTATACCACGTGCAATAAGGTTTGTGAGTAATTCTGTCTTGCCGCTACCCGGCGGGACGTTAATAACTAAGTTTTTAACCTTACCCGCAATGACTTCGTCGATCTTGTCGGCAATATATTCATGATGCCAATTGACCGAAAACTTAAAGCCCATACGGGGTAAGAAAAATCGACGTGTAAAGAATAAATGTTCTTTCTCACAGCGCTCTTGCTCTAACTGCATTTCAAGCAAGTTAGTATTTACTTTCGAGTTCATCCATTGCCTGCCTTATTTGTTCAGGCGTTGCTACAACATGGGTAACATGCTCAGGGTTGAGTGGCTGACCATCTGCACCAGTAAACTCTGTCTTATTGGTGTACTTCCCTCCCATATCTTCTGCAGCTTGTTTAAGAATACTTAGAGCCGCCACACGGTTTTTACTGTGCTTTTGATATTGGTTTTCATATCGCTGTAACCGCACCGCCAAATTTGCAATAGGGATTGCCTCAGGCTTACCTAAAAACATTTCGCGAGTCTTTTCAAAATCTATTCTTAACTCTTCACTTAGGTTCTCACCTGCCCGTTTAGTCGGGTCGTATTTTTCACATTGCTGCTTAGTAACTTTTACCCCGTATTCTTGGTTGACGAGCTCAGCAGTTTCTGTGGGTGTATTAAATACGGCAAGTGAGCGAACTATAAAGAGTTTTACCTCTTTTTTTAGAGCCGCCATATCCTCAATCCTGTCAACCTACGTCAACCTAAATAGCCAAAAAAAAGAGCCCTAAGGCTCATCATGTGATAACGCAGTTTCCACAGCATTTTGATATATCTAAATCAGAAACAAACGGCGGATTTTTTGCGACTTCAATAAGCCGCTTAACGTTTTCATTTGCGCCCCAACGCTTAACAACACCGATGAACTCTTCCACATCATGACCAGCTAAATAGTGCTTTGGTAAGCCAGTATGATCACTATAAATAATCTCACCGTCGGAGTCTCGCTCAACGCCAATGTGGTAGAGCTCATGCTCAAGCAAAGCACAAAATTCACTATCATTGGCTTTATCGCAAAAGGTAGTGTCGATAGTGATTAAGTAAGTCGGGACAAATCCGAACCAATCCCGCATTTGTTGTTCTTGGCGAGATTTCTTCCATCCGCCTTGTTGAAACATAACCTTTTCACACTGGCCTAACACCATACGTTTTGCTCGCGTATATGCAGAAGAAGCCCATGCAAAATCGAGAAATTGCTCATTGTCGTGAAGTAGCTCAGCGATATGATCATGGTCTGGATTGTGTAGAGGTCCACCAAGCGTTAGAAAATTGGCAACAACCCATTTCTTTAGGTCTGGTGCCGGTATTAAACGGATTGCTTCCTCTTCTTCTGCTTGATCAATAAAGTCAGTTGGTGGGAATGGCCTGATATGTTCCATCTTCAATTCTCGCTAATTCGCTTTTAATCCAGTTGATTGCATAACCTGATTCAATTTGGTGGGGCTCTAGACGTTCGAATTTATACCCCTTATCTAAAGCAAGATTATATTTACTCAATGCATTTGCAATTTTTTGTCCACCTCGCCCAACGGCCCAAGGACTACCAGCAATTTCTATAAGAAGATTCAACTTCACAATATAAAAATCAAAACGCCAATTTTTGGTTGAATCAAATTGAAATTTACGTCGATAGCCAATTCGATCTTCTTCTAACTCTTGAAAAAGGGTTTCTTCAGCTTCGAGATATTTTTCTTTAGCCTTAGGCAAAGGTCTGCTTTTAGATTTTGTTTTAGGTTCTTTTTTTCTTGTGAGCCAAAAGTATTCTTTATCGTCCATATTTCACTCATAAAAAAACCGCCCGAAGGCGGTGGCTAAACTCAGAGACCACTAACTATTATTTTTTAAAAGTTGATTTATAGAGCCTTGAATTAAAATAATCCGTAATCTCTTTACCTTCATTTTGAACCTTTTCCTCACTTAAAGGTAAAAAATCTAATTCAGACTTTAAACTCATAAACTCTGGAATAAATTTCTTAATTGGCGGAGGTGGTTTAGGTCCACCTTCTGTAATTTTTTCAATAAATCCAGCTAACCATAAAATGTATTCATCTTTTAAATTATGAGGAGGAATCAGACTGACATCTATTTTTACTTTGCATTCCTCTAGGGGTGTACTGAACTGTTCAATAAAATCAATAAAATTATATTTTAATTTAAATTCTGTCCCCTCAATTTCACTGCGTATATATTTCATAAGTGTGTTCATATTTTCAATAGAGTCATCTGAAAATACTTCCTCATCTTTCACTTTCTTATAAATATTTTCCGCAAAGATAAGATAGTGTGGCATTTCGGGAGATCCTCATTTTTATAAAGTAATTTTTTCTTAAGGTAGTCTTATTACAACAATGTTACAACAAGAAATTTTCTTTTTTTAAGGAAACTTTAAGATAATTTAAAAAATAATTATATTCAATAATTTAGAGTAGATGAAAGCTTTGCAGATATGATTTTTTCTATTGAGTTTTAAAATGAATTATTGAATCTAACTGATCAATTTAAAAAGCTTGCCAAGTAGGCAAGCTCCCCCTTTTTGATATTTGCGCTGATCATCAAGGTTTAGTGTTACTTAAAGCAACACTCTGATAGTACAGAAATATTTAAGAATAAAAAAGCCCATTTCTTCTTCTCATTTAGAAATGGGCTTAGCGAAAAAATGACGCTTATACCTGAAATAGGAAATATCTATTCGGAAATATTTCCAACTGCATCTTGGCATAATATTTAAGCACCATCAATATGAATTGAATAAAAAATAAAATAATTCAGACATTTAAAACACCAATATTTAAATACCTATACATTTCTATTAATGATAGTTTTGATTTCTTATTACTCATAAATAATCTTTTTAGTTCTAGAAAATTATTCAGAACATGAAAAACCCCACTGACAATTGATATCGAGTGGGGTTTTATGTACGTAGTGGCCAGACTGTTTACAAGTTATGATCTAGTATTAACTAAAAATTAATAAAGCTAATTAGTTTTCAATTTTCATAATCACATATTGCAAACTTACATACATTCCAACTTTTCCATTGCTGAGTGCACCATATAACTCTTCATCAACGAAATCATCAGATTCATCATATAGCCACTTATGAACTTGAATAATTTGTAAGTTGCCCTTTTTATCTTTTCTTGCTACTGGATCAATTACAGACCTTACAATCACCTTCTCATTTGTCTCAACATCTCGCAATGTGATAATTGTCATACTATCCCCCTACATAAGACTTATGTATAACAATTGTATCCATTAAAGTAAATGATTTTAATTTTCTTTTAAGAATAATTTTCATATCCACATAATATTGAATAATTAACCCCGCTAATAAACAATATTTAATGAGGCCTTTTCCTCCTTAGCACACCCAGCTAAAAAATAAATTCGAATATCAACTCTTCATTGAAGATTCTATTTTAATTTTATAAATAATATTTTTCTCCTCATCTATATAGGAGAGTATTTGCTCATCCCTTCTTTTTCTTAATTTTCCAATTTCTGATTCAATCTTAGCTATAACTAAAGAATCGTCTTCTTGGTCCTCATTAGGAATGTACTCAATTGGTGATTTCACACGTTAACACTCCTGAACTGTCTCTCAGTATGAGTTCAGGGCAATTAAATAAACCAGTGCATTCTTGTGTTTTTAAAAGGAAAAAGTCTAAATCCAATAAAAAACGAAAAAGCCCATCTTTCGATGAGCTTTTAAATGTCTAACGTGATCTTCATTTACACTTCGACCACTGTAACTTAAAAATACCACTAGCCCTGATCAGGGTCAAGTGCTCAAGCAAAATTATTTGCATATTTTTCAATAATTTTTTGTTCATGTGGTTTTGTAAATAATACGGCCAATTGGATTAAGTTTTCAGGAATGAATAAGCGATTACCTCTTTTAATGTAATCCTCTAACTCCCGCAAATTCTGATCATGTTGTCTTAATTTTTTAGATAATGCCTTAATCGCTATCCCTTCCATTTGGTTGGGGTTCTTGATTTCTCTGTACAGTCGATCAAAGTAGTCCCTTAATCTTTCAGCATTATGCCAATTGGCAATCACATCATATTGAGCAATATTTCCAACTAAAACGCGCTTAATGTCCGAGATATTCTTTTTACCGCTCAGGACTTCGGCTTTGATTTCATCTTCTGTCTTAAAGTCATCAATATATATTGCCCCGCTGCTTGATACTTCTTGCCCAATTCTCCTACGCATCCAGTAATCAAAAGCATCTTCTTTAAAACTCTTAATTGCCATCTTGATTTGTAAAAATGTCATTCTGCCCGACTGCGTTAAGATCCTTTCAAGGTTTTCTTTTAGCTGAGGCAACTTCTCAAACATTGCTTTAATTTGTAGATATTGATTCGCATTATCTCTAAGGTGCTTAAACTGTTTAGCCTTTTCATCGAAGGTCATGCCAAAGTGCTTTTTCCCACAGTTGTGTCCAATGATAATTTCATTACCATCATGAAGCTGTGCGATATAACCTTTTTGATGCTTCTTCCCGCAACTTGAAATTCCACAACTAACCATATCCCTTAATACATAAAACCCTACTAAATCAGAGACAGTGTTTTGAACATCTTCACCCCTAGCAATTGTTACCTTTTCAACAAAATTAGGTCTAGATGTGATTTCTTCAAAATTCGTTATTAAATTAAAATGTTGTGGATTTTCTATCATTCTTGCTCACCGTTGTTCAATCTTCATACAATTATCTGAATTATCAATAAATATCAATAGTTAGATCATACCGAGCCGTTTTTATATTCAATAAACTGGTAGCGATTGTGCAAAGCAGCTAATCCGCAACGAACATCGTATTTTGCATCCATGGCAGTACGATCTAAATTCACTAGTTGTGTCCATGATTTTTGATTGAAATATCTCTCTATGATTGCATCCATCCAATCAAGCATAGCTTCAGAAGTGCAGCCGTCTAAAATATCAATAATCAAACGCTGTACAGCTCTAGCCTCGTCATCTGTAATTAAGCAGACATTTGGTTTTTTTGAATGTTTATCAATGAAGTTTTCATCACATAGATAGTAAGCAACAATTTTTTCTCTATCACCCTTCTTAAGTCTAAGTTTTGCTTTCTTAATCGCACCCACTAACGGGTTTTCAATAGATCCACCAAATCGAATCATTGACCCCTGCCAATAACCAAATTGACGCAACCATTCTGGCAAATCATATTTAGACCAATCGACCGCTTGTAAAATGTGTTGTACTGGCATATTCATTTTCATCCCACCAATTGCTCAATTTGTTTAATCGCCACGCCTGCTTTAACTTGCTCTGTACTGAACCGTAAAACTGTAAAACCCATCATTGCTGCTTCGTTGTATTTCTCCATATCCCCTATATAACCTTTGCCCCTTGTGTGACGACCACAGCTCCAGATCCCTCCTTCCACCTCTACTAAAATCTTTGTACCCGTAATTAAAAAATCCGCCCGCCACTTTCGTTTCGGGTGGAATTTATATTCCTGCTCAAAATTAATCTTGCATGCTCTCAAATGTGTGGCCAGTACCGTTTCGCCTTCACTTGGCTGTCTGGTACATTGCTTTGCTGAACGCCGCTTCTTTGTCTTCACTGGAAATAATTCACGGTATTCAGCTAAACTCATGCTAGACATGCAAACCCCTTTCAAAAGCGTAGAGCTCACTATCCAAGAGCGCTACGTTGACATCGTAGAGGTCTGTCATGCTGCCCCCTGCAAAGTTCCCTTGAACCCTACTTGCTTGAGATACGGCTCCCATTGTTTGGCCTGAGCTGGATCACTAAGGTTTACAGCGATGCGTGCTGCAAGTTGATCGTAACTTTCCCCTGCAGCTGCAAACTGGCTTGCGAACTCAGGATGTTGTGAAAGCTTTTGAGCGAAGGTATGAATCTGTTTGTCGCTGAGTTTTTCTTGAGCGCTCGGCGCACCTCGTACTGACGACCCTGAATTCCGGAAAGCTGCCTGTTCACGAGCTTGGTATTTTCCACATGCATTGATTAACCAATCTGCAAAGTGGTAATTCATGAGTTCATCACAAAGATTCTTTTCGGCGTTGTAGAGTTCAAATGCTCGTAACTCCCGATCGAACCAAGTCGCATTTTTGATTTGCTCGTAGATTTCCTGATCAGTTGCCAAATGAATTTCTTCACCAAGTTTTTTCAAACTCAACCATGTTTTTTTATTTTTAGATTCTATTGGTAGATTCATTGAAAGATTCCGTGTCCCAACGTTGGGACTGTTTAACGGAATTGTTGGGACTCTTTCATGGAATTGTTGGAACTGTTCCGTTGTTGGAACTGTTCCATTGTTGGTACTGTTTAAATCATCATTTCCCGTGTCAAAGAGTACCGTTGTTGGCACTGTTTCACGGCCTTTAACCCCGATCAAAAGATATACTTTTACCTGCTTAGTTTTACCTTCACGTTTACCTGTATCGATAATAAATCCATCCTCAATAAGCTCATCAATGATTTTTAAAACGGTCTTACGATCCATTTCAGTGTCTTCTACCAAACGGGCAATACTTGGATAACATTCATGAGTTTCGCCAGCTCGATCGGCTAGCGAAAGAAGGACTAATTTTTTAAGGGGCTTTAATGCACCACCCGCCTTTTGTTTTTGACGGGTTTTCCAAGCCCATACCGTAGCGTCTAAGCTCATTTATCCCCCTCTTCATTCATCTGAATGAAAGTGCTACCCAGATAACGGATCCTATTGGCTCTATATAAACTTGAGATGATCTGACCAGCATGACCGAGATAAAGACCATGTTTGCCGTGTTGGTCTATCAGTGCTTGCATAAACTCTTCACGTGTAACCGCCGCATTTTTTTCGTCACGATTTTGGCGTACTAGATTTTTCTTACGGATTTCCAGTAAGCCAGATAAAGTTCTTAATGCTGGCTCATGCCAGGACTGATAACTTTGCTGACGCTTTTGTTCGAGCAGATTGTCTTTAGTCGATTGATTTGATAAATTAGTTTGCATATTCATTGGTTCCTAAATTGATGAATTGAAACCACTCCTGTTACCGCAGGTAGTGGTTTTTTATTTGAATAAAATTCGCATGTACTCAGGTGAAGTGAATGCATGTGCCAAATACACTCTTGTTGCTTCAGCGATTTCTGGCGAACAATACACATCTTTTTCTGGAACAACTTTTAAACCAATGGCTGTCAACAAAGAGCTAATAAACTCAACCTCAGTCAATCCATTTGATTTCTTGTCAGTTTTCATTCGAGAAACGATGCTTGCATCCACTCTTACTGTTTCTGCTACTTGTCTTTGGTTGCTTGCATTAAGTGCTTGCAATATGAGCGATTCGTTATTGCTAGCACTTGCAGGCAATTCATTTGATACTTTGCTCATGGTTCGATTCCTAAGCGGTTAAAGTTCCAAGGTTATTTTTCTGAATCTTTTGGGGGCGTAGTTCAATCCAAATATCTTGATAACTATCAGGGAATAGTTCCTTTCTAGTGGTTAAACCAAGATCTTCGGCAATTACTGCAAGTCTAATTTTTCTATCTAGAGGTATAGCCTTCCACCCACTTACAGAGGAAGGAGCAATACCTAGAAGTCTTGCTACCGCTGTGACACCACCCAGAAGATCAATAAGTTGTGCGTCATTCATAACGTGCTCCTAATTTTTCTTTAATTATTAGGTATTCCTTATTTTAAATCAATAGGAATACCTAATTTTATTTATGTTAGGATTCCCTAATATTGTAAGGATAGTTTTATGAACACTCTTGCTGAACGTCTCAGATATGCTATGGAAGTCTTACCAAAAAAGAAGATTAAAGGTGTAGACCTTGCTAGAGCTGTGGGTGTAAAACCTCCTTCCGTAAGTGATTGGCTTTCAGGTAAATCAAAAAAAATGGAAGGTGAAAACCTTTTAAAAGCTGCTAAGTTCTTGAAAGTAAGTGCTGCTTGGCTAGCAACAGGTGTTGGTGAACCAACAGAAGAACTTAATAAAGATACTGCAATAGTTGAAAGTGACTCTCAATTTAAAATTATTGATATTGAAGCATTTAAAAAGAAATACAATATTTCTGAAAGTGATGAAGCAGTCCTTTTTTCAACTATTGTTGAGAAACCTTTTGTACCCTCTTCAAAACGATGGGTGCCTGTAAAAGCCTATTCAAAAATGGGAATGGACGGCTACTTCGTGGATATGGGATTTGAAGGAAATGGTGGAGATGGATATATCCCAACTCATACCGCTGGAGCAAAGGCCTATGCTGTAAAAGGTACTGGCGATTCTATGTTTCCTGCAATACGCAATGGTTGGTATGTAGTATGCGATCCAGATGCAGAACCTGTACCAATGGAATTTGTTCAAGTTTGTTTAAAAGACGGACGTTGCACGATTAAAGAATTTATAGGTATTCAAAACGATGTTCTAAGCCTTATTGCAGTTAATGGTGGAGAAAGACTCACATTTAATATGGATGAAGTTGAGAGCATTACAGCTATTACTGATATTGTTCCACCCAGTCAACATAGACAAGAACACCCTAAAGCTAATTGAATGAGTAAAATCAATACAAACTAGATATAAAATTTTTATTAATCGGCAATTGAAATTAGTTCACTTATAAGGTAACTTTCGCTCATGATAGACCCTTACTTTTTCAGATTGGAGCAAATAGGTTTTCCAAAAAACCTACATAGTATAGTCCTACCCGAAAATATAAAGGTTTATATGCTTTCTTCATCGTGTAAGAAAAACGATGTATTTCTTTATCGAGATAGAGCTGAATTTGCCCTAAGTAGTGCGCGTGATGATGCGGATGTGATTCGCCTATTCACTCAATTAGTTTCGAAGTTAGAACAATGTTTGATCATAAATGAAATTTTTGATTTCTATGATTCTAAAGAGTTACATCGTGCCCATACGACTAAAATAGATGGGAAAGATATATCGGTTTACCGAATTAGAAAGGCGAGTATCCGCTTATATTTAGTATGTATTGGTGATGTAATGATCCTTTTTAGATTAGCACCTAAAAGAAGGGATAAAATTGATGACTCAGAGAAAATGATTATTGATGAGCGAGTTAAAGCAATTTTTCAATACCCTATTGAATCACATGATTTTTTGGTGAGGTTATTATGAGCAAGGTATCATTAATTGGTGAAGAATATGATGTTGATATGTCCATTATTAAGATGGAACAGGTTGCATCTCACCTAATAGGCTTGCTTCGCCATAACAAAATTTCACGCTCAGAATTGGCCCAAAAACTTGGTTGGTCGAAAGGGCGTGTTACAAAAGTTTTATCTGGTGATGTAAATCTTACTATCAAAACAATTACAACAATTACTCAAAAACTTGGATATGATTTTGAGGTAGTTTTTCATAATAAAAATTATGAAAAACCTAAGCAGCCATGGCAAATTGATCGTGAAAAAGCTATTCCTACTCCCTTGTTAAAAAGTAGAAATATTGAAGCTTTGAATGTAGTTTTTCAAATCGAATCTGGCGAACAAGTTGTGGAGTCGGTATTAGCCGGTAAAGAAAAAGATCTATATCTAAGTATATCGCAACTAGATAAAAATCATCATCCAAGTTCTATTTCTGTTGCGCAGCAAATGACATTAGATAATAAATCTATCAATATCACTTATTTGAATCACAACATGAAGGTTGCATATCATGAGTAAAGATAAAATCAAAATCGTTGATGAAAAGAACGATTTATTAACTAGAATAAATCCTAATTTGCAACCTACCTATGCAGATCATGTTTTACAAGTAGCGATGGAAACCAATGGTTTAAAACTAGTTCTTGGCTACAGAGTGAATAATGAAGTAATACATAACGCAACTGTTGTTATGCCTATGAATGTAGTCTTTGGATTGCAAGATGCTCTAAATGGCTTTTTTTCAAATACTGAATTTCAAAAAGTAATTTTAGAGAGTTCTGAAAATTCAATAAAAACCTTAAAAGAAAGATTCGAGAAAAACTAATTCATGTTTATAGAAGCCCACCTTTTGGTGGGTTTTCTTTTATCTAAAAAAATTAAAAAATTAGGAATATCTAATTTAATTAGGAATACCTATTGACTTAATAATTAGGTTTGCCTAATATTTATCTCACAGACAACAAAAAAGCACATCGACTCTTCTACCTTCCGATGTGCTTTGCAAACTGCGAGATCAATTATGAATGCAAAAGCAATTCCACACAAGCATAAGGTAACGGGTATTACTGCAATTGCTGTACTTGTAGCCTTAGGTTCTTGTGAATATCGTAGCGCTAATTCTAGCGTCCCTTCTAACTACAACTACGAAAGTGAACAAGTAGTTGCCTCTGAATATCAGTTATTAGCTGCAACCAAAACGGGTGAAAACTCAGGTGAGGCAGTAATACGTATTGATGGCTTTAAGCTAAAAGTTGGCTTTGACTTTCAAGGCGTAAAAGATAGCTACGGCGTAGCAGGATCTGACTTTACAGCTGCTGAAATTACTAACTTGGCAATTGAGTCAGTAACAGACTTACGCGGCAAGCCTTTCAACGACTTCACCAATCGTGACGACCACAGAAACATTAATACCCTTCTAGTTGGCTACATCGATCGAAACCGTTGGATCGAGGAGGCTTAATCATGACTAATTACAAAAAACACCCTGACGGGTACAAGTCTTACTTAGGCCGTGACAACACTGGTATTTATTCAGTGCGTATTGGTTGGACAGTTTACGCATCTAATGCAAACGGCATAGTGCTTTACAAGGTTAAAGATAACATTAAGACGCCTTTAGACGTAGCTAAGTTCAAAACTGAATATCCGAAAGTATGGGAAGTACTTACCCAAGAGATCAGCTTTCAACGTAAGAAAAAGCTGGCTATGGATCTTGGTAACTCTCACATCTCTTCAATTGACCGCAAAGCTTATAAAACTAAGCGCGGCTTCACTGGCTCAAGATAAGGATAATAAAAAATGACAGTTTTCTTTAAAAAAGCCGAACGTAAAAACGCGAAATTACGCTTAGCCATAGCGGGCCCGACTGGTTCAGGTAAAACGTTTACTGCCCTATTACTTGCTAAGGGTATGGGTGGCCGTATTGCTGTAGCCGATACTGAGAATAGTAGTGCTGAGTTATATGAAGATTTGGTTGAGTTTGAACATGCCAATATTCAACCACCATATACACCAGAAAAGTTTATTCAGGTAATTAAAGCTGCTGAGCAAGCAAATTTTGACACCCTCATTTTAGACAGTATTACTCATGAGTGGTCTGGTGTAGGTGGGTGTCTTGAAATTGTTGATCAACTGGCCGCTGGACCATTCAAAGGTAATTCTTGGGGTGCATGGAGCCAAGTAACTCCACGCCACCGAAAATTCATTGATGCAATGTTGCAGTCAAGTATCAACATCATTGTGACCATGCGTTCAAAAATGGAAACCATACAGACTAACGATAACGGCAAAAAGAGAGTTGAAAAAGTTGGTATGAAGGCGGAACAACGTGACGGTATCGAATATGAGTTTACGACTGTTCTAGATCTAACTCATGACAATATTGCTATAGCAACTAAGGACCGCTCTCGTCTGTTCTTAGATCCTCGTCAATTGGGTGAGCATGACGGCGTTTTATTAAAACAGTGGCTACTCTCAGGATCTGCTAATGCATGTATCAATGGGAATCAATTTTTAGAACTTGAGCACTTAATGCATCAAGCGGGAATTGATATTTCGAATTACTGTGCAAAGCGTGGTCTAAATAGTCTTCATGATGTGAAACAGCAAATATTTGAAGAAACTTGTGACGGTATTAAAAAAATCATTCAGCAAAATCAACAAGCTCAACAAGCCAATGAACAACGACTTATTGAGCAACAAGAAAAGACTTTAGAAAACGAGTACCAACTCGCTTTGAAACACATTGAGTCAGCTATACGTCTCAGTGATTTGGATTACCCAACTAATTACTTCAAGGGTACTAAGTACGAACAAAACATTTTAAACGCCTGTACTGCTAAATCAGATATGGAAGGATGGACAGCATGAATAATTTAATCACTGCAGCTGAAGCTTTTGATGCTCTTCTAAATGGATTCACAGTTATGTGTAGACCTATTGGAGATATTCTTGATTTCAGCGACTTGGGGCAATTCCCTGCAACTATTTTTGCCATGCCGGGTTATGAGTTTTGCATCCAACGCGAAACAACTGTATTGGCTGAAATTCAATTTACAAAGCCTGTTGAACCATATGATTTAAAAGATGGCCAAGATATCTATATTGTTATGCCTTCTCACATCTTGCGTACTACTTACAACTCTAAACATGGTGACATTTGTCTAAGTGTTTGCAATGGATTTGCCCAGCTAGATGAAGAAAATGCAAAACTTCAACTTCAAGCTATTGGTAAAGCTTTTGGCAATATGATTACTGAAATTCAAGTAATAGACGCTGTTAAAGACAAGCCTAAAGGCCAAAGAAGTAAACAAGTTAAAGCTGAACAGCCATCAATTGTTATTACTGAACAAACTAATGTCACCGCTTCTGAAGATCTATTAGTTCCAGCTACTAACAACCCGACTTTAGATCCTGAATATCAAAAAAACCTTGAAACCCTTCTGCAACGAGTTAGGGAGTCAAAAACACCTGATGAAGTTAATGCTGTTTATCGCTATACCCGCACTTGGTCAGACAAACAAATGGAGCCTCTCCTTCTTGCCACTCACAAGCGACTTGAAGAACTAGAAAAAGCTAAGGCACCCGCTAATGAACCACCATCTTTAATGGTTCAGATTCAGACTGCACCAGATCTTACAACACTTGATGCACTTGAAATTGATGTTGCAGCTCGTGATCCACAGATTCAACCAAAGCTAATGGGATACGTAAGAAAGCGTAGAGCTGAATTAGAAAACCCACCATCTAACGAACCAGACTACCTACTGGAGGAACCTTTCTAATGTCGAAACAGATTACTCCAGAGTTTCTATTCGAGCCAAAGCTGCTACCCCAGCAGCTTTTCGAGAAGTTCATTGTTTTCAATGTGAATGCAGGTTATCGCGGAAGAGGCACACCGCACGGCGTGAACCTGATTAAAGGCAATAAAGCCACCCTTACCTTGACCGACAAAGGTGAGATGAACAAAGCAGCTCAAGAGCGCTACAAGTTAATGCTTTTGAAGTATTTCAAGGAAGGTCGCTCTGCAATGGATGAGCTGAATTATGAAGTTAAGCGTATTTATAAGATGGTGGCGTGAATGAGTAAAGTTATTGGTGAAGTAAATTTGAACCCTAACCGTATTGAAGGCACACCAGCTGAAGTAGCAGCTCATATCTTTCAAAATATTATTTGCCCAAGTACTGAAGAGCTACTTAAAAATAATCCTGAAGCAGCAAAAGTATTTGCTTATCACATTTTTGGTTTAGCTCTGTCTCAGTTTGCTGAGTTTCAATCAACTAAGAATTTTGAAAAGACAGTGAACGTTACCCTGAATAATTTAGTGATGCGTTTGAAACAAGAACGCAATGAATTGAGGAACTAAAAATGTCATACCAAATTCAACCGGTTGAAGTGCCAAATGATTTAAATAGTAACTGGTTCCATCCTGATATAGAGCAGCATGACACTATCAGTGAAAATTCAGAATTTTATACTAAGGAGCAATGGGTACAGCTTCAAAAAAACCTAGGTGTAGAAATACTTATTGAGCGATTGGATTATTGGGATATTCCTGAAATTCCTGAATCAGACTGTGCCGACTGGTCAAAATGGAAACCTCAAGCTCCAACTGAAGATGTTTTTCTAATAGCAGCTTTTGATTCTGATGATGGTCCTATTCTTTGGTGGGCAAAGCCTAAAACGATTGTGGAGAAAAAATAAATGAAAGTTGTTGATAAAGATGCTGAAATTGAAAAGTTCAATTCCGCTAACGATGATGCAGAATTTTCACCAGAATCTATTGCAGCTATCCTTGATGTTTCGACTTCATGGTTGCAGAAAAAGCGTTGTGAAGGTGGCGGCATCCCCTTTTCAAAAGTTCACTATCGAAAAATTTTTTATAAAAAAGCAGATGTGTTAGCTTATATAGAACGGCAGCGCATCCAATCAACATCACAAATGGCGGTTTAACCGCCTTTTTTATTGTAAAAATTTAGTAGGCAAACAATAGGCTAAAAACCAATAAAAATAGGCAAATTAGAAAAAATAGGCAGATAGTAGGCAAATAAAGTATATTATCGTATCATGAGATGCACTTTAGTATTATTTCATGTATTTTAATTAAAATACAAATACTTAAAAATAATTTTCATATGTTTTTAAATACTCTAGTATCGTTTCATATTGCTATAAAACCCTTTTTACCCGAGAACTCATCGGGTTCAGGGTAACGACACATGCAGCGGCATCTTCGGAGCATTTAGTTTTAACTTTAAGAAAAATTCAAAATATTTATTTTAATTTAGCTCTCCATACAGACCTTTCAGTCTAAAATTTTCTTTTTAAACATGAAATTGCAGCTTAGCTGATTAATCTACTTCGCCTCCTCTAATATTATTTTTCATTTCTACTCAGACACTCTTCATACCAGCCTGTTTGAAAATCTTCTATTGCCTTTCTTTTAAAGAAACTGGTTCTAAATACTTTGGCAGAGTAAGCTGAATTAATTAAATCTTGGTAAAGTTGTTTGGCTTTTGGGTCTTCAAGACCATTCGCTATCTGTTGTAAGTCTTGAGATGGAACTTTTTTTTGACGTGCTTCCATGACAGTATAAGCAACTTTTTTTACTACATTACAAATATCAGGATCACTTACATTGTCGTCGGCATGACATGCTAAAGCTAAAAAACTAAGAAAAAATAATTTAAACTTCATGACCCTACCTTATTTTTATAGTTTGAAATTTATAACAAAATTTAATTATAAAAAAAGAAATAGAAGATTTCTTACTATTTCTTTTTAAAAGATTACGCTGGATTAATCACGTAAAAATAAATAATAAGCCCAGCTAAAACAGTTGAAGCAATCGTTAAGTACGTACCAACCGTATTAAAACTCTGTAAGAATTTCAAGATTTCCATATCTAGAACCCCCTAAATTAGCAACTATAAAGACAAAATGAAATTTACCACAACTTAATAACGCCAATCAATTCACACTTATCGGATTTTTTGAGATTTAAAACATAAATTAATTATTGATTACACCGAATTGCAAAGGCATCTTTGTAGTAATCAGTTGCACTCTTCAAATCTGACAATAATTTTTCTTCGGTATAAGGTTTAGGTGAAATTTTAATTAATGCAGGCATATATTGGGTCTTATAAACCTCAGGATAATCATGGCACAAGATTTTGACTTTAATTTCTTGTGGTGTATTCGGATTATCCAGTTGATCTAAAAACTCTCCAATTTTACGGTCAGACTCTTCAAATTGAGCTTTATAGTCAACTTCAGCAGCTTCAGGTTCTGTTTGTTTTGTACACCCGACTAGCATCAATACGGCGCTTATTGTAATGGTTAAAATTTTTAACTTCATAGGCTTAACAATTTCACATTCATCCTTTTAAATATTCTTATCTGATTAAATGTAAATAAATACTGGTAATACGTAAAGAAATAGAATTTTTTATCGCTAAACAACATACCTCGCATCAAGTAAATTTAAAGTTATTTCTTAATTAGTTCTCTATTTCCATAAATCTTAAGAAAAGTAGGTATAATTTTGCTCGACTGATCTCAAATCTTTGTTAGATTTACGCATGAATGAACTTAGTTTTATTAGAAAAAATTTAAGATCTAAAAGACGCTCTTTGTCCCCCTTAGAGCAAATAAAAGCTCAACTTAATGTTCTGCATCATTTAAACAGCCTTGCTATTTTTCATTCATCAAAAAAAATTGGTTTATATTTACATGCCTTCGGAGAAGTTCATACAGATCTGATCATAAAGTTATGTTTTCAAAAAAATAAACAAGTTTATTTACCTATGATTTGTTCTATGAATCAACGTTTAGTTTGGGTAAAAATATCTAGAAACCAATATTTAAATCGACGTTTTTCTCATCATCCATTGGGTATGAAAGAACCCATGGCAACAAGAGGAAATCATGTATCAAAACTTGATTTACTGTTGATGCCACTTTTAGCTTGTGATCAATACGGTACGCGTATTGGTATGGGAGGCGGCTATTATGACCGTACATTGGCTAGTGCAAAACATAAACCTTATCGTTTGGGAATAGCTCATCAATTTCAATTTATTGAACATACTTTAAAACGTCAAAGTTGGGATCAACCCTTAGATGCTTTACTCACCCCTCAACATATTTATTATTTTAAAAGATAATATTTATATGAAAATTTATAAAACTTAAAATATATCCTTTTATTTTTTAGTCCCTTAAAACGAAAAAGTAACCACCCTAAGGATGGTTACTTCTACGTGACAGACCGATTTACCAACTTATAGTAACACGGCTATTTAATGTTCAACATTAAATAAGTTTTGCATTATTGTTAATTATACAATGCCGATAAATGACATAAGAAAATGGTTATTTTCCATCCAAACGTCTTTTCTACTATATGAATATTTCATAATTATTAAGCTAAATTACCTATCCTTTCTACAAAATTTTATTCTTCTTAAGAATTAATCCGTTGATTCATAATATTTTAATAAAAAAGTTGACTAAATTAGTCATTTTTTCCACATTTTCTATAGA
>Ga0308166_1000580_pt1 | contig 48017 bp, 52 predicted proteins | sample PhyCR2_2_FD_202137 | JGI IMG/M metagenome (GOLD analysis project Ga0308166, IMG submission 202137) | Phyllosphere microbial communities from UC Gill Tract Community Farm, Albany, California, United States - DLSLCC.R2 | ecosystem: Host-associated > Plants > Phyllosphere > Unclassified | place...
CCTGGAAGACCTGGATCGCGACGGACGGCTGGTTGTCGTCTGCCGTGGTGAAGGTCTCGCTGCGCTTGGTCGGGATGGCCGTGTTGCGCTCGATGAGCTTGGTCATCATGCCGCCCTTGGTCTCGATTCCGAGGCTGAGGGGGGTGACGTCGATGAGCAGCACGTCCTTGCGCTCACCCTTGAGGACACCGGCCTGGAGGGCAGCGCCCACGGCGACGACCTCATCGGGGTTGACGCCCTTGTTCGCCTCTTTGCCGGTCTCGCGCTTGACGAGCTCGGCGACGGCGGGCATGCGGGTCGATCCACCCACGAGCACGATGTGATCGATGTCGGCGACCTTGATGCCGGCTTCGCGGATGACGTCCTCGAACGGCTTCTTGGTGCGGTCGAGCAGGTCCTTGGTGAGGTCCTCGAACTTCGCGCGGGTGATGGTCTCGCTCAGCGAGACGGGGCCGGACTCGGTCAGCGACAGGTACGGGAGGTTGATGCTCGTCGAGGTCGAGGAGGAGAGCTCCTTCTTGGCCTGCTCCGCCGCCTCCTTCAGACGCTGCAGGGCGATCTTGTCGCCCGAGACGTCGACGCCCGTGGTCTCCTTGAACTGCTTGATCAGGTGGTCGACGAGACGCTGGTCCCAGTCGTCGCCGCCGAGGCGGTTGTCACCTGCGGTGGAGCGCACCTGGATGGTCGAGAAGTCGTCGTCCTTGCCCACCTCGAGCAGCGAGACGTCGAACGTTCCGCCACCCAGGTCGAAGACCAGGATGAGCTCGTCTTCCTTGCCCTTGTCGAGGCCGTACGCGAGAGCCGCGGCGGTGGGCTCGTTGATGATGCGCAGGACGTTGAGGCCCGAGATCTCGCCGGCCTCCTTGGTGGCCTGACGCTCGGCGTCGTTGAAGTACGCGGGGACGGTGATGACCGCGTCGGTCACGGTGTCGCCCAGGTACGACTCGGCGTCGCGCTTGAGCTTCTGGAGGATGCGCGCGGAGATCTCCTGCGGCGTCCACTTCTTGCCGTCGACGTCGAACGACCAGTCGGTGCCCATGTGACGCTTGACGGATGCGATGGTGCGGTCGACGTTCGTGACGGCCTGGCGCTTCGCGGTCTCGCCGACGAGCACCTCGCCGTCCTTCGTGAATGCGACCACCGAAGGGGTCGTGCGGAAGCCCTCGGCATTGGCGATGACCTTCGGCTCGCCACCCTCGAGGACGCTGACGACGGAGTTCGTCGTACCGAGGTCGATTCCAACAGCACGTGCCATGTGATTCTCCTTTGTTGCTGAGGTTGATGTGGTCTGGAAATCCGGGGCGATCAGGCAAACCTGAGTCGCGATGACTCAACTGTACTCCGACCTCCGGATGCTGTCAAACAAAGTTGATATGAACTGGCTCAACTTTGGTTTCCGAGAGGCGGACCAGGTCGACGTGCGAGAATCCCCGCGTGACCCGCGCCCCACTCGACATACCCGGCCTGGCGAACGCCCGCGACCTCGGCGGCCTGCAGCGCCCCGACGGCAGCCTGACCCCCGCCGGAGTCTTCATCCGCTCCGACGCCCCCGACCTGGTGTCGCCCGACGGCTGGGATCGACTGCGCGAACGCGGCATCGCCACCGTGCTCGACCTCCGTCGCCCGGAGGAGCGCACGCCGGGCGTGCCGGACGACATCGATCTGGTCGCGGTGGATCTCGACGGAGAGGAACGCGACTTCTGGGAGCCGCTCGAGGCCGACGGGCGCTGGGGCACGCCGCTCTACTACGCGCCGCATCTCACCGATCTCCCGCACCGCATGGCCGGAGTGCTGCAGGCGATCGCGGCGGCCCGCCCCGGCGGCATCCTGTTCCACTGCGCGGCGGGATGGGACCGCACCGGCCTCGTCACGATGATGCTGCTGCGAGCGCTCGATGTGACGCCCGAGGCCGCGCGCGGCGACTATGCGATCTCGTTCGCGAACGCGACGGCGATGGAGACCCTTCGCCGCAGATCGCAGCACGCCGAGGAACGTCTCGCGGTACTGACGCGCTTCGGTCACACACCGGAGTCCGCATTCGCCGACGCCTACGAGTCGCTCGACCTCGAAGAATGGTCGAGGTCGGCGGGGCTCACCCCGGGCGTCCTCCTTGCGCTGCGCACGTGGCGGGACTCCGCGACCGCTGCGACCAGCGGCGGCGGGTGACGGACCGACAACCCCGCACAGTCGCGTCCCTCGCGAAGCGAGATCCTCGAAACACCGCCGTCACACGGCTCGCCTACAGTCTCAGCATGCGCCGCCCGATCCTGCTCGCCGTCTCGCACGGGACCTCGGATGCCGAGGGCGCCCGCGCGATCGCCGACCTCGTCGACGCGGTCGCGGCAGCCGCCCCCGACGTCGAGGTGCGCAGCGCCTTCGTCGACGTGCAGCAGCCGGACGCGGCCGACCTCCTGCCGACGATCGAGGGTCCGGTCGTGATCGTGCCGCTGCTGCTCTCCCGCGGCTTCCATGTGCACCACGACCTGCACGGCATGGCGGCGAAGAAGCACGACGCCGTCGTCAGCGACCCGATGGGGCCGGATCCGCGGCTCGCAGAAGTGCTGGCGAATCGTCTCGCTGCAGCATCCGCCGACACGCCCGCAGACGAGCCCGTCATCCGGGAGCCGGTGATCCTCGCGGTGGCGGGGTCGCGCGACCCCGCGTCGCTGACGGATGCCGAGGCCATGGCCTCGCTGCTCTCGCTGCGACTCGGAGCACGGGTCGAGCTCGCCTTTCTCGCCGCGCGTCAGCCCGACCTGCCGAGCGCACTGCGGCAGCATCCCGACGCGGTCGTCTCGACCTACCTGTTCGCCCGCGGCTTCTTCTTCGACATGACCACCGGCCAGGCCGATGGCCGCACGGTGGCTCTCCCCCTGCTCGACGGCACGACCGTGCCCCAGCCGCTCATCGACCTGGTCATCGCCCGCTACGAGGACGCGGCCGTGCGACTGGTCGGGAGTATGACGACCAGCGCTGCCCCACTGCCATGACGATGGGCTCGGTCACGCTCGTCGGCGCAGGACCCGGAGATGCCGGCCTGCTGACCGTACGCGGGCTGCGTGCACTGCAAGAGGCCGATTCGATCGTCGCCGATCGTCTCGGAGCGCGGGCCGTGCTCGCCCAGCTCGCCGATGACGGCGTGCGGATCGACGCCGAGATCATCGACGTCGGCAAGCTCCCCGGGCACCACCCCGTGCCGCAGGACGGCATCAACGAGCTTCTCGTCTCGCTGGCCCGGCAGGGGCGCCGCGTCGTGCGACTGAAGGGCGGTGACCCGTTCGTCTTCGGCCGGGGGCGGGAGGAGCAGCTGTTCTGCGAAGCCGCCGGCGTTCCCGTCGAGGTGATCCCCGGAGTGACGAGCGCCGTCGCCGTGCCGGGCCTCGCCGGCATCCCGCTGACCCAGCGCGGCGTCGCCGAGACGTTCACCGTCGCCAGCGCCCACGACCAGATCGAGACGCTCGGCGGAGGGCGCGACCACACCGTCGTGCTGTTGATGGGTGTGAACACCCTCGGCCACTCCGCGCATGTCCTCGCCGCGGGCACGCGCGGCGAGGCCTGCCCCGTGGCGATCATCGAAGACGGCTTCGGCGCCCGCCAGCGGGTCACCGTCGGCACGCTCGGCACCATCGCCCACCTCGCGGCCACGCGGCAGGTGCGCTCCCCCGCGGTCGTCGTGATCGGCGACGTCGTCGCGCTCAGCCCGCACTCGTGAATCGCCCCGAGTTAGGTGACCCTCAGTCGCGAGGTGGCAGACTGGATACGACAGAAGGGCACCAATTGACTGACACGGACGCCTACGACGTGCTCGTGATCGGCGGTGGCCCCGCCGGGCTGTCCGCCGCCCTGAACCTCGGACGCTCACTCATGCGCGTGCTCGTCGTCGATGCGGACCGCCCTCGCAACGCCGCCACTCTGAACTCGCACGGGTTCCTCACCCGCGACGGGGTGCCCCCGCACGAGCTGCGGCGCATCGCTCGGGAGGAGCTCGCCGCCTACCCGAACATCGAGGTGCGCACCCGCGTGCGGGTGCTCGAACTCGCACGATCGGAGTCGGGAGTCGGGGCGGATGCCGGACTCGCACCCGACGCTGGACTCGCACCCGACGCCGACGGGCAGCGCCCCCGGTTCACGGCATCCATCGGCCGCAAGGCGCCGACCGACATCGTCACCGCGCACGCCGTCCTGCTGGCCACGGGGCTGCGCGAGACCCTTCCCGACGTGCCCAACCTGCGTGGCTTCTACGGCATCAGCCTGTTCAGCTGCGCGGCGTGCGATGCGTGGGAGATGCGCGGACGACGACTGGCGCTCATCGGCACGACCGACGACCTCGCCGCCCGCGCCCGACTCATCGCCCGCTGGACCGACGACCTCACCGTCTTCACGCTCAGCGCCGACACCGTGACGAGCGCGCAGGAGGCCGAGCTGGCCGCAGCGGGCGTCGCGGTCGTGCGGCATCCGATCTCGGAGCTGATCGGTGACCGCGGCCGTATCGAGGCGATCAGACTCGACGACGGAACCGTCATCGCGGTCGAGGGCGGGTTCGTCCGACCGGAGTGGGAGACCGACCTCTCGTTCCTGCGCGGGTTCGCGCCGTCGATCGATCACGACGGACATCTCGTGACGGACCGCTCAGGGCGCACCGACGTCCCCGGGCTCTACGCCGCGGGAGATGCGGCGATCCCCGGCCCGCAGCAGCTCATCGTCGCGGCGGGCGCGGGGGCGCGGGTCGCATCGGTGATGGTGCAGGATGCCGTCGGCGTGGCCTCGGCGCACTGACGGCGCGTCCTCCGCTTCCGAGGCATCCCAGGGTGCGCACGCCCCGGCTAGGCTGACCGGCATGACGCGCATCTCGCAGGTCTCGCCGCTCGTCCGCCTCGCCGCCGTCTCGGTGATCGCGCTGGCAGTGCTGCCGCTCAGCGGGTGCCTGTACGCGCAGATCCCGGCGAACACCCCCGATGGCGACGGCCCAGACCCGGCACCCACCGCGAGTCCGACGGAGCAGGCATCCGGAGACCTGCCCTCGTCGCTGACCTTCGCCGCGGGCGCCGACCTGCCCGCCACGGCCTACATCGAATGGGGCGACGGGCTGGTGGTCGACGACGGCTGGAAGATCGTCAAGCCCGACGACGGGAACGGCGGCTGGACCTACGGAACGGTCGACGACACCTGCACCGCCCAGTTCTGGCAGGGGCTCATCTCCGATGTGCCGACCGTGGCGGGGGATGACAGCGTCAGTTCCGACGCGATGCTCGCCGTGATCCTGGGTGAGGCGGATGCGGCCGCCATCACACCGCTCTCCACGACCGGCGCGTTCAGCTACCAGATCGGCGGCAACACCGACGTCGAGAACCGGCAGGTCGAGGGCGAAGCCGGCGAGCGCAAGTGGACCATGGCCGCCCGGGCCTTCACCGCGACCGGGGTCGGACTCTACGTGATCGTGGACTGCATGGGTGGCGACATCGACGCGACGATGGCTGAGGTCATCGACAAGAACGCCATCGTCGTGCAGTGATGTTCGTCGTGCAGTGATGGCGGCCGGGCGTCACTTGCCGCCGGGCGGGCCGACCAGCAGCAGGATCACGTACAGCGCGACGATTCCGACGACGAGCAGGATCGCGAGCGCCCAGGGGCGGCGCAGGAACCACCGCATCAGCCTGTCGTACCAGCGGGCGTCACGAGGGTCGGCGGTCTGCTCGAGCCGCCAGTCACCGGCCAGTCGGCCGGTGCGGTGCAGCCAGATCTCCATGGGGATCGTGGCGTAGGGCACGATCGCGCTGACCACGGCGAGGATCGCGACACCCGGGTGCCAGCGCTGATTGAGCGCGACGAGCACGGCGGTCGCCGCATACGCGAGGAACACGAAGCCGTGGATGCCTCCACCCACCGTCACGACGATGCCGGGTGCACCGGCGGCACGGGCGGCACGGGCGATGATCGCCGAGATGAGGATGGTCCAGGTGATCGCCTCGGCGATCGCGAGGACTCGGAACAGGCGGTCGGGTGTGCGGAACACGGGACTCCTCGGGTGGGGGTCCCTCCAGCGTATCCGGAATAGCTGTGCGCCCCCGGGCGTTGCCGAAGGCATGGTGACCGTCGATTCCGCAGCCCTCGGGCACGTGCTCGATTCGGTCGACCTCCGCGTCGGCATCGCCCGACGCGTCACCCTCGCTGAAGGCGGCCTCCTGCCGCTGCCCACCGGCGCCGCGACGCTCGTGTACATCGCCGACGGTGCGGTGAGCGGGCATCCGCCCCTCACCGCCGGCTGCCGCCTCGACGTCGACCGCACCGCGCAGATCGTTGCCGTCGATGACCGCCCACTGAGTGCGAGTCTCGTCAGCGGCGATGCATTCCTCACGCTCGGCCGGGCTCCGATCGCGCTCGAAGCAGGGGCTGCGAGCGACCTGGTGGTGGTCGACCTCGAGTTCTCGGACAGCGCGTCGATGCTCGCCGCCGTGCTCCCCGACCCGATCACCGTCATGTCATTCGACTCTCTCGAGCCCGCGGCAGCGGCCCTCGCCGGCAGCATGGGGCCGACCGACCCGGCGACGTTCCCGACACGGCAGGGCGACCCCGTGATCTGCCGCATGATGGCGCAGACGGTGCTGCTCAGCGTCATCCGCGCCTGGGCCGCGAACGGCTGCGCGCCCGCGGGCTGGCCGTCGGTCTCGAAAGATCCGTTCCTCGACCGCGTCGTCGAGGCGATCCACGAGCAACCGGGCCGCGAGTGGACCGTCGAGCGTCTCGCGAGCGTCGGAGCGATGTCACGTTCGGTCTTCGCAGAGCGCTTCCGCAGCGCCATCGGCCGCTCCCCCGCCGACTACGTCACCGAGGTGCGCATCGACACGGCCAAGCGGATGCTGAGCGCAGGTCGATCCGTCAGCGAGACCTCGCGCGAGCTGGGCTATGCCTCGGACGAGGGATTCAGCCGCGCGTTCCGCCGCCGCACCGGCCTGACGCCGTCGGCGTGGCGGGCGGGCGAACTCACCGCCGTCCCCGCCTGAGCCCGCCGTCCCCCCTCGCCCCAGTCGGCCCCTCGCCCCTCATACCACTCGCCCCACTCGTCCCACCCGTCCCCTCGTCCCACCCGCCCCTCGTCCCACTCACCCCCTCGTCCCACCCGCCCCCTCGTCCCACCCGCCGGGCACAACTTCGGATCGCGAACCCGACACGCCGACCCCTACGGCCGGACGGCGGCGTGTCGAGCGCGCGATCCGAATCTGTGCCCGGGTAAGAGCCTGGGGGCGACGGGGCGACGGGGCGACGGAACGACGGAACGACGGAACGACGGGGCGATGGAATGACGGGGCGACGGGGCGACTCAGACGAGCGCCGCCGCTGCCGTGCTCCTGTGGTTCGACAGTCCGAAGAGCACGGCGCCGACCAGCAGCGAGACGGCCCCGAGAACGTAGACGAACTCGACGTCCAGCGTGTCGACGAGCAGTCCTCCGAGGCCGGCTGCGATCGTGATGGCGCCTTGGAATCCGACGACGACCAGGCTGCCGCCGGCCTCGAGCCGGTCAGGCATCCGGTGTCCCACCCAGGTGTTGGCCACGAGCAGCCACGACGAGAAGAAGAAGCCCCAGACGAACACGACGATCCCGACGCCGAGCACCGACCCTGAGAGGAAGATCATCGACAGCACCGACACCGCGATCACCAGCGGGGCGAACACCGCGAAGAACGCGAAGGTGCGGTCGATGAAGAATCCGAGCCCGAGGTTGCCGGCGAGGCCGCCGACTCCGAAGAGGGCGAGCAGCAGGATGATCGTCGACGGCTCGACCTCAGGGATGCGCTCGAGCGCGAGTCGCACGTAGGTGTAGGCGAGGAAGTGCCCGAGCACCACGAGCACGTGCCCGACCATGCCGAGCCCGATGCCGGGACGCCGCAGGGTGTCGACCAGCAGACGGATGCTCGATGCCTGCTCGGCAGGCACTGACGGCAGCATGAATCGCAACGCGACGGCCAGCAGGACCATGAGCACACCGGCTATCGCGAACACCGTCTGCCAGTCGACGATCTCGCTGAGCATCACGCCGAGAGGCACGCCCGCGACCGTGGCGAGCGAGACACCGGCGGAGGTGAACATGACCCCGCGTCCGAGGTGCTCGGGGCCCGCGAGGCGCACGGCAACCGTGATCGACATCGCCCAGAACGCGCTGATCGCCGCTCCCAGCAGGAACCGTGCGAGCAGGACGATGAGCAGGTTCGGCGCGATCGCGACGATCAGGTTCGACGCGGCCGCGGCGAGCGCCATCCAGACGAGCAGCGACCGGCGGTCGAGGCGGGGGAAGATCAGCCCGACAGTAGGTGCGACGATCAGGCCGACGAGAGCGGTGACCGTCACGGTCTGCCCGGCTTGCCCCGGCGTGACACCGAGCGCGTCCGCCATCTCGGTGAGCACGCCGTTGGGCAGGAACTCCGCGGTGACGAGCAGGAAGCCCATCAGCATCAGCACGATGAGACCGCCGTATCGGATGCTCTCGGTGCGGGCGGTCGTCACGGGTACGGGCGCGGTCGTGGTCATGGGTTCAACACTCGCAGCCGCGGGGCTGGTGCACCCGACGCGGCGTCCACGGCATCCGACCATTCGTCCGGATCGGGCGTGGCAGCAGATCGGGTCTGGCGGGATCGGGTCTGGACAGCATCCGCCCGTGACCTCTAGGCTCGACGACGCACCGGGGTTCTCCCGGAAGGCCCCAGCGAGAGGAGTGGATGACATGAACACCGTCTCTGTCGCGCCCCTCGCCGACATCCTTCCTCTCGAGGCCGCCCGCACCTGATCCGCGGTGGCCTCCCTCTCTCGGAGCCACACCGTGTCTGATCTCTTCGCTTCTTCCGAAGCATCCTCTTCCGCTCTCTTCGCCGCGCGTTCGTCGGATGCGCCATCGTTCGACGCCTCCCCCTTCGAGTCCGTCCCGACCTTCGCCGATGTCGAACCCGGCGAGAACCAGCGCTGGACCACCTGGCCCGCGATCACCCCGTCAGAACGCGGGCCGCTCCCCTGGCCCGACTGGGTCGTGACGAGCGCCGGCGCGCTCGACACCGAGTTCGGCATCCTCAAGACCGGCAAGGAGGCCGACGTGTTCCTGCTCGAACGCGCGGTGCCGGACGACCCCACTCAGCGCACTCTGCTCGCCGCCAAGCGCTACCGCGACTCCGACCACAGCAGCTTCCACCGCTCGGGTGTCTACACCGAGGGCCGCAGCACGAGGAACACACGAGACACCAGAGCGCTCGCCAAGAAGTCCGAGCACGGCCGCGCGGTGGCCGCCCTGCAGTGGTCGTTCGCCGAGTTCGATGCGCTGTGCCGCATGTGGGAGCTCGGCGCGCCGGTGCCCTACCCCGTGCAGGTCAACGGCACCGAGCTGCTCATGGAGTTCGTCGGCGATGCGCACGGCGTCGCCGCGCCCCGCCTCGCCGCCGTGCGGGGCGATCGCGCCGAGCTGGCGGGTCTGTACGACCAGATCGTCGATCTGATGCGCATCTTCGCCGCGGCCGGATTCGCCCACGGGGATCTCTCGGCATACAACCTGCTCGTCCACGACGGACGGGTGCGGGTGATCGACCTGCCGCAGATCGTGGACATCATCGCGAACCCACAGGGCCTCGACCTGCTGCACCGCGACTGCGTCAACATCTGCGACTGGTTCACCCGCCGCCGCGTCGAACGGGATGCTGAAGAGCTCTTCGCCGAGATGCTCGCCGCGTCGTATGCGTGAGTCTCAGCCGCGGCGCAGGGCGCGTCTCAGCCGCGGCGCAGGGCGTCGTCGAGCAGGTCGTCGAGGGGCCGCGGCATCCGCTCGAGCGGCAGCGCGTCGATCACGTCGGCCGAGAAGCGCGCCTTCCTGCCGGCGGCCGTGCCGGCGAAGCGATGCAGCTGCTCGTCGATGGTGCGCTCGCGCTGCGCCGGCTGCCCTTGGAACACCCGGAATCGAGCGAGCTCGCCGCGCGCTGCCAGCGTGTCCAGCACCAGTTCAGGGCCGGCCGCCGCGATCACCTCGTCTTCGAGATCCCGGCCACAGCCGTAGAAGCCGGCATCGCTCGGGGCCGCGCCGTCGGCGATGACGCCGACACCCACGAGGATCTTCGCGACGTAGTCGCCCTCGGCCGCGTCGTACAGGCCGAGTATGCGCGGAGCATCCGACTGCGCCCGCAGTGCGGTCAGCCGAGTGCGGAGGTTCGTGATGCCGTCGAGGTCGACCAGGTCGAGAGCATCGATGCCGAGGTTCCGACGCCGCGCCAGGGCGATGAACGCGAGGCTGTCGCTGCGCCCCTCGAACAGGACGACGGTGCGGGACATGCCTCGACGGTACCCGAGGGGTGGCTGCGGCACCCGGCTCAGAACCGCGGCGCGCCGTCACCGTCTGTTCACCCCACGCCGTCAGACTTCGAGCATGAGCGAATCCCCGCAGAGCGGCGCGGTGCCCGAGCCCGCGGCGACGGCGAACAGCGGTGCGGTCGGAGTGATCGGCCTCGACCTGCGAGGCGAGACACCGGCCCCCAAGAGGCAGGTCTACTCGTGGGCGCTGTGGGACTGGGCGACGCAGCCCTTCAACACCGTCATCCTCACCTTCATCTTCACCGCGCTGTACCTCACGACCGAAGCGTTCCTGCCGGCGTCGATCGCGGGACTCGACGCGAAGGACCCGATCCGCGAAGCGGCCGAGGCGGACCTCGCCTCGGGACTCGGCCTCGGGTCGACGATCGCCGGGATCGCGATCCTCCTGATCGCACCGGTGCTCGGCCAGCGGGCGGATGCCGCAGGACGTCAGAAGCTCTGGCTCGGGATCGGCACCGGCGCCCTGATCGCCTGCATGCTCGGTCTGTGGTTCGTCGAGCCGACACCTGCGCTGTTCTGGCTGGGCGTGGCGCTGATCTCGGCCGGCTCCGTGTTCGGCGAGATCGCCGCCGTGAACTCGAACGCGATGCTCATCGGCATCGCGAACCCGAAGACCGTCGGACGCATCTCGGGCCTCGGCTGGGGCTTCGGCTACATCGGCGGCATCATCGCACTCGTCCTCGTCGTCATCTTCTACATGCTCGACTGGTTCGGCCTGCCCGAAGACGGCGGTCTGCCGTTCCGCATCATCGCCGTCGGCTGCGCGATCTGGGCGATCGTCTTCTCCATCCCGATCTTCCTCAACGTGCCGGAGCCCTCGCTCGGCCGCCCCGAGCGCAAGGTCGGCTTCTTCGCGTCGTACGGGTTGCTCGTGAAGGACGTCACGGGCCTCTACCGCAACCCCGACACCCGTCAGACCTTCTGGTTCCTGCTGTCGAGCGCGGTGTTCCGCGACGGGCTCGGCGGCGTGTTCGCGTTCGGAGCAGTCATCGCCAGCCAGGTGTTCGATTTCGCGTTCCTCGACCTGGTGATCTTCGGCATCGCGGCGAACCTCATCGCGGGCGTCTCGACGATCATCGCCGGGCGGTACGACGACCGCTTCGGTCCGAAGCGGATCATCCTCATCTCTCTCGCCTCGATGGTGATCGCGGGCCTCGCCGTGTTCTTCCTGGTGGATGCGGGAACGATCGTGTTCTGGATCGGCGGCCTGCTGCTCTGCGCGTTCGTCGGCCCCGCCCAGGCGGCGTCGCGATCGTTCCTCGCCCGCATCACCCCGGCCGGGCGCGAGGGCGAGATCTTCGGCCTCTACGCCACGACCGGACGGGCGGCGAGCTGGATGGCATCCGGCGCGTGGACCCTGCTGATCGTGCTCTCCGGGTCGACGTCGTACGGCATCCTCGGCATCGTGATCGTGCTGATCGCGGGCTTCCTGCTGCTGCTGCCGGTGAAGGCCACGCAGAACGCGTGAGCACACGTGCAGGCACGCGGGCAGGAGTAGCCTGACCGCGTGACGGTCATCATCGCCTTCCTCGCCAACATCCTCGTCGCGATCGCCAAGACCGTCGCGGCGGTGCTCACGTCGTCGGCGTCGATGGTGGCGGAGGCCGCGCATTCGTGGGCGGATGCCGGCAACGAGGTCTTCCTCCTCATCGCCGACCGCCGCGGCGCACGCGCCAAGGATGCGCGGCATCCGCTCGGCTATGGCCGCGCCGCGTTCGTGTGGTCGCTGATCGCCGCCTTCGGGATCTTCACCGCCGGGTCGATCGTGTCGATCATGCATGGCGTGCAGGAGCTCTCTGAGACAGGGCCCGTCGAGAGCCCCGCCGTCGCGTACACGGTGCTCGGCATCGCGTTCGTGCTGGAGGGCGCGTCGTTCACGCAGGCGATGGTGAAGTCGCGGCGGCTCGCGCGTGAGCGTGGTTCGTCGACCTGGGACTATGTGCTGGACACGAGCGACACGACGTTGCGCGCGGTGTTCTTCGAGGATATGGCCGCCCTGATCGGGCTCGTCCTCGCGGCCGGGGCGATCGCGATGCATCAGATCACCGGCGTCGCCGCATGGGATGCCGTGGGATCGATCCTCGTCGGAATCCTGCTGGGTGTCGTGGCGGTCATCCTCATCGGGCGCAACATCGCGTTCCTCGTCGGCTCGAATGCATCGCCGGCGCTGCGCGACCGCGTGGGGCGCGCGCTGCTCGGTTCGCCGCAGATCCAGCGCCTCACCTACCTGCACATCGAGTACGTCGGACCGAACCGGCTGTTCATCGTCGCCGAGGTCGACCTGGCAGGCGACGCCCGGGAGCACGATGTCGCCCGGCGCCTGCGTGAGATCGAGCAGCAGATCGAGGCGCACGAGGTCGTCGAGACCGTCGTGCTGTCGCTCTCGGTCGATGACGAGGAATCGCTCGAGTTCGGCGCAGTCGCAGGCACCGGCGCAGTCGCAGGCACCGGCGCAGGCACGAGCGCACTGCAGTAATCGAGCGCTCAGCTCTCCCAGTTGTCGGCGAGCTTGTTCAGCAGGGTGGCGAGCTGCTGTCGCTCCGTCTCGGTGAAGGCCGCGAGCGCCTTGCCGAGAGCCTCACGCCGCTCGCCCCTCATGCCGCGAGCGACCGTGCGCCCCTCATCCGTGAGAGCGATGCGCGTGCGTCGCGCGTCGTCGGGATCCGCCTCACGCCGCACGAAGCCGTGCGCGACCCCCTGCTGCACGAGGCGCGAGGCGCGCGGCTGATCGACGCCGATCGCCGCACCGAGGTCGCTCACGCTCAGAGGCGTGGATGCCGCGGCGAGCGCCTCGAGCATCCGCATCCGCGCCGGACCGCCGAAGCGTCCGGACGGATCGTTCATCCATGGCGGCATGCCCGGGTGAACCGGGTGCCCGCGCCCATGCGTTCCCTGCTCGAAGTGATCAGGATGCGGACCGCCATGCCACCCATGCGGCCCACCCATTCCCCGCGGGCCGCGACCGCGCTCACCCGGACGGCGTCCGCGCAGACGGGACAGGGCGCGGGCGATGGCCTCGGCGGGGTCGTTCTCTTCGGCGCTCACATCTGGATTTTACATGCGACTTGACATGCATAGTTACTGCATGTCAGACTACATGTACATGCATAGTGACAAGCACATGCTCAATGACATCTAAGGACTTCACTCATGAACACCTCTGACGCTCAGAACACAGACACCACTTCCCGCCCGTTCGGCTTCTGGATCAAGGCGGTCGACCGCCTGATGGCCGCCGAGTTCGCCTCGGCCTTCGAGGGCGAGCAGGCGAGCCGCCGCGACTGGCGGATGCTCAACGTGATCGACGGCACGGTGCCCGCGCGCCGCCCGCTGAACGCCCACAAGCTGCACGACCTCGTCGAGCGCGGATGGGTCGTCGCCGAAGGCGACGGCTGGACGCTCACCGACGACGGTCGCGCCGCCAAGGAACGCCTCGGCGGCATCGTCGACGGCATCCGCGCGAAGGTGACCGACGCCGTCTCGCCCGACGACCTCGCGACCACCACGTCGACGCTCGAGCAGATCGCCCGCGCATTCGGCTGGGACGAGGAGACGCCTCTTCCCCGAGGACGCGGCCATCGCCACGGCTTCGGCCCTCGCGGGTTCGGACACGGCTTCGGGCCCGACTCCGCTCGAGGTTTCGGCCCCGGGCGCGGTTTCGGCCGTCGCCACGGCCATCCCTTCGGACGCGGTCGCGATTTCGCACCCGGATTCGACGGCGAGCACGAGAGCGGAGCGGATGCCGAGTTCGCCGGCCACGACTGCGGACACCGCGGCCACCCGGGGCACGACCGCTTCGCGGACGGCAACAGCCATGGCAACAGCCACGTCGAGCAGGGCCGCCACGGGGAGCACGGCCGCCACGGCGATCACGCACACGGCCGGCACGGAGGCCCGCGTCACGGCGACCACCGCACCGCCCGCGCGACACAGCACGCCTACGAGCGCGGTTTCGATGCCGGGTTCTCCCGAGGTCGCGACGCCTGACGGCATCCGATCGCCGAATGCCCCGTCTGACCCTGGTCAGGCGGGGCATTCCTGCGTAGGGGCGTGCCGGCGGGCCGGCCCCCGTGGTGACCGCGCCACGTCAACGGCCGCGGATATCCTCAGGACGGAGCAGCGCGGATGCTCCGAGGATCTCGACCCCGAGCAGATGACCGTCGCGATCGAAGTCGAGGATGAGTTCGCCGGACATGCCGTCGGGCAGCGCGACAGGCACCTGCCGGACGGCCTCGCCTGGCCGGATCGGCCGCCCGATCGTGGCGTAGGCCGCATCGACCTCGCGGTCGTAGGTGAGGTCGCTCACGTCAGGCGGTCCAGGGCGCCGCCGCGTGCGCGACGGAAGAGGGGTCGACGGCCGACAGGCCGAGTGTCGTGACCCCGAGGTAGATCGCGCCGACGACGGCCGCGGCGAGGAGCAGCAGCAGGAACGCGAAGATCACGAAGGTCAGTGCGCGATATCCGCCGGAGGTCGGCACCTCCGGCGCGACAGAGGGCTGCGCCCAGTCGTCAGCGACGGGGGCCGGCTGGTCGCCCGTGAGGATCGCCGGCTTCGGCCTCGACCGACGCGATGTCGGAAGCATCGCCTCCGGCGGAGGCGGCGGGATCACCGCATCCGGAATCGCGGACTCCGGCGGAGGCGGCGGGATCACCGCATCCGGAACCGACGACTCCGGCGGAGGCGGCGGGATCACCGCATCCGGAACCGCGGACTCCGGCGGAGGCGGCGGGACGGCAGCATCCTCCGACGGGTCGTACGGATCTCTGCTGTCACCGCTCATGTCAGCCTCCTACGGCTCCGACGTCGGTCGTGCCGACGTCCGTCTTGTGGAAGTTCTGGAACGACCGGGATGCCGTCGGCCCGCGCTGGCCCTGATAGCGGTTGCCGTACCGGCCGGAACCGTACGGGTTCTCGGCAGGTGAGGTCAGGCGGAAGAAGCACAGCTGGCCGATCTTCATTCCCGGCCACAGCTTGATCGGCAGCGTCGCGACGTTCGCGAGCTCGAGCGTCACGTGCCCGGTGAAGCCGGGGTCGATGAACCCGGCGGTCGAATGGGTGATGAGGCCGAGGCGACCGAGCGACGACTTGCCCTCGAGGCGCGCCGCGATGTCATCCGCCAGCGAGACCTGCTCGAAGGTCGCGCCGAGCGCGAACTCGCCGGGGTGCAGGATGAACGGCTCGTCGGGGTCGACCTCGATGAGCCGCGTGAGCTCCGGCTGATCGACCGACGGATCGATGAACGGATATTTGTGGTTGTCGAAGAGGCGGAAGTAGCGGTCCAGGCGCACGTCGATGCTCGACGGCTGGATCATCTCCGGCTCATGCGGATCCAGGCCGATGTGGCCGGATGCGAGTTCTGCTCTGATGTCGCGGTCGCTGAGAAGCACGGCCCCAGCCTAGTTGTCGTTCGCCGCCGACACTTTGGCCATGACGGACCGGACAGGTAGGCTTGCGTTCACCCGCTCCTCGGATGCGGGTACGGGGCTGTAGTTCAATGGCAGAACTTCTGCTTCCCAAGCAGATAGCGCGGGTTCGATTCCCGTCAGCCCCTCCACATGTAGTGTCCGCCTAGCGCCAGACCCGCCATCGACCGTCGTGCAGCGACGCCCCCACTTCTCCTACGACAAGCTAGCGGGTGACGCGCAGTCCGCTTTGGGAACGCTACTCTGACGGGCATGACACCGGGGGTAGAGCGTGCGCAAGTTCTCATCACAGTGAAAGCTGCACCAGAGCCGTCATCGACGTACGGAGACACGGTGTGCGTGGCGGGGATCCGGATCGATGGAGCTCGCGCGGAATGGATCCGCCTCTACCCGTTCCCGTTCCGCTGGATGCCCGAGAGGGTGCGGTTCAAGAAATACGACCTCATCGAGGTAGACGTCCACCGCAGCGCAAGGGACGACCGTCGCGAAAGCTATCGCCCGGACATTCGATCGATCGAGATCATCGACCACCTCGACAAATGGAAGCATCGGCACGAGATCGTCGGGAAGGTGACTTCGACTTCCACTTGCGAACTGCACCGAGCGGCGACCATCGATAGTCAGGCTTCGTCCCTAGGCCTCGTTCCCGTTGCGTCCGTCGAGAAACTCGAGATCGTTCCGTTCGCCGGCTGGAGCGATGCGCAGCTCAAGCGCATTGCGGATGCGGAGAACCTCGCCCCGCTCGACCTTTTCGGGGACGGGGTAGACACTCCACTCGAACTGCAGGCGCCCCGCTTCACCGTCCGCTACCGTTACCGCTGCTCCGCTAGCGACTGCCCGTCGCATGGCGGGCAACTCCTCGATTGGGAACTCGGCGAACTACAGCGTCGCCACCTTATGAAACTGACCGAGGACGACGCGAAGCGGGAAATCGAGAAGAAGTTCCTCACACAGAAGTTCGCCCCGAACCGTCAAACGTCATTCTTCGTAGGAAACTTCGGGGACAAAGTGAAACGCGGAAGCTTCAGCGTCCTGGGCGTTTACGCTCCAACGCAGGCGGATGCTGTTCCCACCCTGTTCTAGACGGCGACGAGATCGTGGATCATCAAACTCGTCAGCGCTTCGCGCACCTGCTGACGGTGGCAATGATCCTCGTCCGCTTCGAAGCAGAACAGGGCTATCGTTCGATCACTCGCGAGTGATGCCAGATTCTTGAGCGCTGAAGTCGCCCGGTCAGATGTGAGCGCGTCACGGAACCGGTCACGCGCCTCGCGAGCTTCGACGGTGTCGGTCGTCGCATAGCCGTGGCGGTTATCGCGATGGTTCCCGAGCTCCGGCATGTGCACGTACTCGATACCGGCTGCCCGCACCGCCTCCGAGAGTGCGGTCTTTGAGAATCCGCGCTTGCGGGAGATCGCGTTCAACCGGACGTCCACCAGGGTCTCAACACCGCGTAGGCGCATCCCCGAGATAAATGCGTCCAGAGTCTGACCCTCGTAGCCAATGCCGAGAATGGTGTTCATCTGGGGGGTCTCCTTCTTGTTGTGCACACGGTGTGCGGCCGTGCGGCACTTCGGTGAACAGTACCGGGCATCAGCACGGCCAACGAATCTCGACGCGCACCGCTCGCAGGCGCGCTGCGGAGTACTGCGACGACGGATCTCACGGAGGACGCTTCCCCGGAGCGCTAGAAGCTCCGCCTCGGAGAGCGCGCCGACATCGATCATGTAACAGATTGTATCTGTTACATGATCTCTAGCAGAGGCAGCACGAACGTTGACGAGTCCTAGACGTCTACGTCGCGAGGAGTGATTCGGCACATCGACCACGGCTCCTTCACTCCCTCCGCTCGGCTGCCTGTCGACGCCTTCACGAGCATCCGGAACACTGCTCAACCGCTGAGCCATCGAGCTCGCGTCGAGGGGCGAGTCAGTCTGAGTCGAGTTCCTCTTCGATCTCGGCTTTGATGTCCATCAGAGCCTCAAACTCCGCTTCCTCCTGACGGTAACGAAGACGTTCCGCTTCTTCCTCTTTCACCAGCCGATCTCGTTCGCGTCGCGCTCTCACCTGAGCTTGGTGCTCCAGGAAGTCATCCCAGAGGCCGAGATTCACCTTCAGCGCATCAAACTGCTGAAGCTGCGTACGCTCTGGGTTCTGACCTCGCGCAACAGCGAGCGCATGCTCACCGCCGAGAGCAAGCGTGTCCTCGACAAACCGCTGCGTGTCCAATACGCCGCTGAACGGTGCAAGCGGCTGGAAGTCGAGAAGCGCATCCAGTACGGCAACCAGGCGGCTGCGCGCCTCGGAGTCCCGGATGAGACCAATCTTCAACCGAAGCTGCCGCTCTCGACTCGAATCCCACTCACCCTTGAAGAAGTCATCGAAGACGCCATCGTTCGCTGCATGGTAGTCCTGAACGTGCTCACGGACCTGGAAGAACTGTTCCGCAACGTCGCGCCCGACCGCTGCGTCACCGTCGCGCTCCTGGTTCGCCTTCATCTCAATGGCAGCCTTATCTTCCCGCTCGTAGCGCGCGTCTTCGCGCAACTGCTCTATCTCGCGCCGCTGACGCTCCGACCGCATGGAGATCACGGCGGTCGTCGCACTACCCAACAACGCCGCCGACGCCGCGATGATCGCTACCCAGATGCCCTCCATACGAACAAGGGTAGCGATCCCCCTCCGATTCTCGGCGCGGGAGCGCACGACCAGTCGGTCAGTAGTTCCATCCCCAAGCGCGACGGATAACGGGTCGGCCTGCGGCCGTCAGAGATCGGTCGCTCTCTCCCCATGCGTGTACAAATGCCGCTGTTCCCGTCTACAAGCGCCCACCGACGGGCCAACGAAACCCTGGTCACAGGGTTCTGCGACACAGCCTCCACATGCAGTGTCCGCCTGTGGCATCCAGAGCTGTCAGAGTTCGTCCCAGGGGATGAACTCGACCGTCACGTCGTCGCCGTCGACCGTGTATGTGCCGATGAGATCGGTCGTGTAGTCGGTCGTGCCGGTCCCCGACGAGGTTCCCCCCTCCGGGCGGTACCAGAAGATGACGTCGACCATGAAGCGGTGGTCGGTGCGAAAGGTCACGTTGTACGGCGCCTGGATGACCCCGGTCGTCGATGGGTCCTGTTGCCTCAAGAGCAGAGGGCAGACGGCATCCACCGAGGTTCCGGGTTCGACACAGGCGTCTGCTTGGACGCTCGCCGCATCCAGCAGAGCCGTCTGCAGCGCCTCTGTCGCCGCCACCGAGAGTTCGGCCGTCGCTGTCGGCGGGATGGCTGCCAGCTCTTCGGGTGCGACGGCGAAATACTCACCCAGGTCTGGGCCGGTCACCTCATAGACGGCGGGATACACCTGCACCGGCTCCGACCGGGAGTCCGCAGAGACTCCGGGGACCTCTTTCACGACGAGCTCGAGTGCGGTCCCGGCAAGATCGACCTGCTCCACACCTGTCAGGGAGATGCTGTCCCGTACGGTCACGGTCGCCTCGACCGTCAGCGGCGCGTCCGGGCGCCACCCCGACTGCAGCAGCCAATAGGCAGCCGCATCTCTCGTCATCGTGAACGTATGGGTGAAGGTCTGTGAGGCGAGCTCCATCACCGTCGTCACCTCCGCGGTGTCGCCCTCCCGCGTGGTCGTCGTGACAGACACCACCTCGATGCGCTCGGTGGCGGCGCCGAACACGTCATCGGTCAGGTACGTCGCGTCGGTACCGGATGCGTCGGGGTCGACGATCTGCGCGGCGGTGGACGCATCGCCCTCGGCGATCGCCGCGAGGTATGAGCGCACTGCCTCCGACGGATCGCTGGAATTGGACACCAGCGCTGCCGCGGTCAGATAGCCACCGACCGCCAGCACGACTGCCCCCACCGTGATCCAGACGCGTCGGCCGCGCCGTGCCGCAGGCGTCGTCGGCGAACTACCCGTCGTCGAAGTCGTCGTCACCGGTTCGATCCCCTGTTTCTGAGGCACCCATCGAGCTTTCCGACTCAGACTACGGCCGAAGGCTCCGTTCACCCGAGAGCCGACGGGAGATCGTCGAGACGTCTTCCGAATCCCTCCCATCCGAATCGTCAGCGGCTCCGAACAGCAGACGATGGGCGCGTTCTCGCGCGCCCGAGAGGAGCCCCGATGATCGAGTCATCGACCCCGCCGATCGCAGATCTCGACGGGTACCGCAACGTCACCGACCTGCTCGTCGCACGCGTCGCCGCCGCTCCTGATCATGTCGCCTTCGAGGTCGCAGGAGCGGATGCCGCAGCACCCTGGCGACCGATCACGACGCTGGCCTTCTCTGATGAGGTGCGTGCTCTGGCCAAGGGGTTCATCGCCTCGGGCGTGCAGGCTGGGGATCCCATCGCGATCATGGCGCCGACGCGCTACGAATGGGCCGTCGCCGATCTCGCGTCGTGGTTCGCCGGCGCTGTCGTCGTGCCGATCTACGAGACCTCCTCTCCCTCCCAGGTCGAGGCGATCATCGCGGATGCCGGAGTGCGTCTCGCGATCGGCGGCACCACCGAGCACGCGGCGCTGTTGCACGCGGCACTCGCGCAGACGGATGCGGTCACGCTCGGCGCCTGGACGATGGACGTCGCGTCGCCCAGCGCTCTCGTCGACCTGGTCGCACGCGGCGTCGATGTCACCGATGAGGAGCTCGAGGCGCGCAGAACCGCCGCCTCGCAGGACGACCCTGCGACGATCGTCTACACGTCGGGCACCACCGGCGAACCCAAGGGCGTGGTGCTCACGCACCGCAACTTCCTCGGGCAGGTGCTCAACATCGCCGCGGCGTACCGCGAGATCGTGAACGAGAGCGGGAACACGGTCATCTTCCTGCCTCTCGCCCACGTGCTGGCACGCGGGCTGCAGTTGATCTGCTTGGCCAGCGGCATGCGCATCGCGCACCTGTCCGACCCGTCCACGGTCGTCGCCACCCTCGACACGCTGCGTCCGACCTTCCTGGTCGTCGTGCCTCGCGTGCTGCAGAAGATCCAGGCGGCCGCCGCCGACAAGGCCGCAGAGAAGAAGCTGTCGGCGGTGTGGGCGAAGGCACGCGCGACGGCGATCGCCTGGGGACGCCGCGCCGAGCGCAGCGACGCGGGACGCCGGATGCCGAGGGGCCGCGGGCTGCGCCTGCGTCACCGCTTCTTCGACGCGCTCTTCTACCGGCGTCTCCGCACCGTGATGGGCGGACGAGTCGACTACATCCTGTCGGGAGGAGCCGCACTCGACACCGAGCTCTCGCTGTTCTTCCGCGGCATCGGAGTTCCCGTGATCGAGGGCTACGGACTCACCGAGACGACCGCTCCCCTCACCGGCAATCTGCCGGGTCGCATCGCGTCCGGCAGCGTCGGCTCCCCCCTGCCGGGGCTCACTGTGCGCATCAGCGACGAGGGCGAAGTGCTCGCCCGCGGCGTCGGCGTCTTCGCCGGCTACCGCAACCCTGCCCACGACGAGGGCGCTTTCATCGACGGCTTCTTCCGCACCGGCGACCTTGGGCGCCTCGACGACCAGGGCAGGCTCATCCTCGACGGCCGCCTCAAGGACGTGATCGTGACCTCCAACGGCAAGACGATCGTGCCGACCCGCTGGGAGAGCGCCGTCGAAGCTGATCCGCTCGTCTCGCATGCGGTGATGGTCGGCGAGGGCAAGCCGTACCTCTCGGCGCTGCTCGTGCTCGATCCCGAGCAGACCCTGGCGTGGGCGACCGCCCAGGGCACGAGCATCCCCGCCGTCACCCAGCCGGCCATCCGCGAGGTCACCGACCCCGCGCTGCGCGCCCACCTGCAGCGGGCCGTCGACGCCGCGAACGCGCTCGTGGCACGCAGCGAGCAGGTGCGTCGCTTCAGCGTGGTCTTCGCCGACCTCGAAGACCGGGGGCTCGTCACACCCACCATGAAGCTCAAGCGGAGCGTCGTGCTCGATCGCGCCGGCGCCACCGTCGAAGACCTGTACCTCTGAGAATCGGAAAGAACACGATGTCCTCCCCCACCCCCACGACGCCCAAGTCGTCTCGCTCCTCGCTCATCGCGATCATCGTCGCGCTCGCCATCGGGGCGCTCGTCGCGCTCGCCGGCAGCCAGGGAGGCGCGGCACTCGGCGGCATCCCCCTGTTCGCCCTCGCCGTCGCCGCGGCGTACGCGATCCAGATCCTCGCCTTCATCCCGGCGATGATCCTGCGCACCGAGCGGTTCTTCGATCTCACCGGCAGCCTCACGTTCCTGACGATCTCCGTGGCCCTCGTGTTGCTGACGCCCATGCCCGACGCCCGCAGCTGGATCCTCGCGGCGATGGTGATCCTGTGGGCCGCGCGCCTCGGGTCGTTCCTCGCCATGCGCGTGCACAAGGCAGGGTCCGACGGACGCTTCGACGAGATCAAGGGCTCCCCCGTGCGCTTCCTGCAGGTGTGGGTGATCCAGGGAGCGTGGGTGTCGATCACGGCAGCCGCCGCATGGATCGCGATCAGCACGGATGCCGGTGCGCGGGTCCCCATCGGATGGCTGACCGTCGTGGGCATCATCGTCTGGGCACTGGGCCTCGTGATCGAGATCGTCGCCGACGCGCAGAAGTCGGCGTTCCGCGCAGACCCCGCCCACAAGGACGAGTTCATCCGCACCGGCCTGTGGTCGCGCTCGCGCCACCCCAACTACTTCGGTGAGATCGTGCTCTGGGTGGGCGTCTTCCTCACCGCGGCCCCCGTGCTCGCCGGGTGGCAGTGGGTCGCGATCCTGTCACCGCTCTTCGTGATCCTGCTGCTCACTCGAGTCAGCGGCATCCCCCTGCTCGAGGCTCGTGCCGAGAAGAAGTGGGGCGACCGCGCCGACTACATCGAGTACCGCGAGAGCACCCCGTCGCTGATCCCGCGGCTCACCCGGCCTGCTGTGCGGCAGACCGCCGCGTAGCCCAGGCGGGGTCAGTTCGGCATCCGGCGCGCAGCGTAGCCGGGGTTAGTTCCGCATCCCGCGCGCAGGCGGGGCCAGTTCCGCATCCCGCGCGCAGGCGGGGTCAGTTCCGCATCCCGCGCGCAGGCGGGGTCAGTTCCGCACCCGAAACACCCCGATCCGGTGCGTTATTGGCCCCGTACCGAGCTGGGGTGCGCTATTGGCCCCGCATACGCCGGAGATCTGACGCATCCCGCGCGCAGGCGGGGCCAGTTCCGCACCCGAAACACCCCGATCCGGTGCGCTATTGGCCCCGCACCGAGCTGGGGTGCACTATTGGCCCCGCATACGCCGGAGATCTGACGCATCCGGCGCGCAGCCGGGGCCAGTTCCGCATCCCGCGCGCAGGCGGGGTCAGTTCCGCACCCGAAACACCCCGATCCGGTGCGCTATTGGCCCCGCACCGGTCTGGGATGCGCTATTGGCCCCGCACCGGGCGGGGGTGCGCTATTGGCCCCGCATGGTCACGGCCAGGACCTCACCGAGGCACTCGCCGCCCAGCGATCAGATCGCATGCGGTCGCCAGGGCCGCGCCCACCGCGTAGGCGATGAGGTCGCGCCCATCGAAGCCGACACCCAGCACCAGTCGCACGGGCCAGAATGCCTCCGCCCACACCCCAGGCAGGCCGGTGAGCTGGAACAGCTCGATCAGGCCACAGACCACGATCGCGGATACGCCGATCACCCAGGGAGCGGCGCGCGCGAACACGACGGCGATGACGAGGTAGATCAGAGCGGCGTAGAGGGCATCACCGGAGAAGTCGGCCGCCGGCCCGCTGCCGATCAGGTGAACCGCGAGACCGGCCGCGATCACCAGGACAGCGGCGATGAGCAGTCTTCGGCGACGCGTACGCACGGCCGTCTTCTGGTCGGCTGAGGGGTGCACCTCCCCACCCTAGGTCAGAGCCTTACGCGAGCAGCCACTGCTGCAGCGGGTACACGAAGTACAGCAGCGAGAACGCCTCGTAGATCGCGCCGATCACGAGCAGGATCAGAGACGGGATGCTGAGCCAGCCGAGGTGCTGAAGCCCCCGCACATAGCCCTGGCGGCGGTTCCGCGCGTCGACCGCTTGCGGCCGCATCCAGAACCTGCCGAGAAGGAAGACTCCGAGCAGCAGCAGGATGTACGCCTGCAGTTCGATCACGAGGGTGAGCGAGTGCGGGATCAGCGCCACCCACCCCTCCGGTGTGGAGGGAACGAGTGTCACCCCGGTCGTCACCGACCACACCGCGAAGGTCGCGAGCCCCAGAAAGGGCACGGCGAGCGATGGCAGCACGATGGTCACGAGTCCGAGCCGCAGCGCGTTGACCGCGAGGATCGTCAGCGCGAAGAGCCATGGGCTGCTGAGCAGGGATGTCACGAGCCCCGCCGTCCCGTCGTCCTCCAGCGCCTGAGCGCGACCGGCGACGAGGTCGGGGAACAGCAGGCCGACGACGAACCCGATCACGAAGGTGCCGTAGGCGAGTGCATTGAGCAGCAGGTAGACGCGCAGGTTCGCGCGGATGATCTGGAACGGCGTGCGGATGATCGACATCTCCGAGTCCTTTCTCTCGACTAACACGGTGTGTTAGTGACGAGCGCCAGCAACGATAACACAGTGTGTTAGTCCTGGTCATGGAGAATGGGACGATGACGGTCGACCCGAGCACGCTCCCCACCCGAGACCGCATTCTGCATGCGGCGCTCACGATGTTCGGGGAGAGCCGGGGCGCGACGCTCAGCGTGCGGGCAGTGGCAGCGCGAGCGGGCGTGAGCACCGGCTCCCTGCGGTTCCACTTCCCGACGCAGCGGGCGCTGCTCGACGAGGTGCTCCGCGTCGTCTACGAGGTCATCGCGCCGGAGGATCCGATCCATGACGAGTCGCTGACCGGCGAAGAACGCCTCATCGCCTGTCTGCGGCAGGTGCTGGCGCCCTCAGGCGTCGGAGCACAGGCGAGGGAGGCTGCGACACTCCTGCATCGGGCCTTCATCGAACCCGAGCAGACGGACGAGCTCCGCGATGCCTATCTGGCGATGGAGCGCGAGGGCCAGCGTCGCGTCGAGCACTGGCTGTCCGTGCTCGAGAAGGACGGGGCACTGCCCCGCGGCGACAACGCCCGGCGCGCGCGATTCCTCAACTCCGTCCTGGCCGGGCTCGCGCTCGAAAGGGCGCTGCCGTCGGACGGGTCGATCCTGGCATCCGAGACGAACACTCTGACGATGGCAGTCGACGCGGTGTTCCGCGACACAGGCGGTGCTGTGCGTTAGGCTCCCCTGGTGACGTTCACAGGCCCTCGCCGGGCCGATGTTCAGGGGGGGGAACACATGTCATTCGCGATCTCACCGGCGGCACTCACCGCGCACGCCTCGACGCTGCGAACCTGTGCGGAATCCACGTCGACCGCCAAGTCCTATGCTTCGGACCATCTGACGCTCGAGGTCTATGAGGCGGGCGTCCTGTTCCAGCAGGCTCGGGTGAAGGTGGGCGAGCTGCGCGACGGCATCCGGACGTATCTCGACACGCTCAACACGGCGGACACCGCCTCGGCCACCGAGCTCGACTCCACGGCGACTCGATCGATCGAGCTCGACGATACGGTCGAGGCCGAACTCGATGCGGCCTACCCCGACTCGGGTGCGGTGGTCTCGTTGCCCGCCGACAGCTCGCCCGCGAATGTCTGCGTGGCTCCACCCGAGACGGCGCTCGTGGCGCCGCCGACCTCGGCGCCGACAGATCTCGCCACCGAGATCCTGACGACCAACTGGCTCAGCCCCTCGACCCTGCTCGACCAGGCCATCGGTCTGATCACCGGCATGTTCGGCCTCGACAGCCCGTTCGAACGCGTCGGAAAGAGTTTCGGAGGCGACTGGGACCACCTCTACGAGAGCGGCGAAGCCACCAAGAACCTCGCCACCTACCTCGAACTCCAGGCGGACGCGAGGCGTTCCGCGATGGCGACGACCGCCCAGAGCTGGGAGGGCGAGGCCGCCACGGCCGCGACGACCTTCTTCGCACGACAGGGAGAAGTGCTCGACGAGGCGGCGGGTCTGCTGAAGGACACCGCGCCGGAGTTCGATGCGGTCGTCCATGGAATGCGCGCCTCCGCGAATCTCGCGTCGGGGTTGATGTCCACCATCATCGACGCCTCGCTGATCGCCTGGGGATGCTACGCGGCCGGCGGAGTCACCGCAGCAACAGGCATCGGCGCGATCATCGGCGGCATCTGCGGCACCGCTGCGGTCGGCGTCGCGGTGTACGCCATCGTCGAGCTGATCACGATGTGCCAGAACCTCTACTCGGTGCTCGACGCTCTCTCGAGTCTGATCGGGCTGGCGATGTCGTTCCTGATCGGCAGCGGTTCCCTGCCCGCGATCTCTTCCTACGACAACGCTCAGGTGTGACCCGATGACGAACCCCGACGACTTCCGCTCCGTCTCCCCCTCGGTCGCCCCCGGCGGGGAGGATCACACCCAGAAGCGCGTGCTCGACGGCTCGCAGTCCGGGAGCCTGCTCGACCGGGAGGCGCGCGAGCTGCTCGGTCGCTTCGAGCACGACAAGAACCTGCCGAAGGAGATCCGCGAGCGGGCAGCCCGCGCGCTGCGCGGTGACGGCACGCTGCGCGACGTGATGCAGACCCCCGAGTTCACCGAGATGAGAGCCGCCGCGGCACGGCGGTTCCGTGAAGAGCTCGAGGCGATGAGCCAGGAGGAGAAGGACGAGATGGTGCGCACGCTCCGCGAGCGCTTCTCCGGCCCCTTCGGCATGCCGGGGGCGGGGGCGACCTCGTGAAGCGACGTGCTCTCCTCGCGATGCTGGTGCTCGGAACCGCGACTCTCGGCCTCAGCGCGTGTTCGACGCCGAAGGCGACAGCAGAGCTGACCGTGACATTCGACGACGGCACCGAGCAGACCACGGCCGAGGTCTCTTTCTCGGATCTCTCGTGCACGACGTCGAGCACGGCGCGTACGATCTCGAGCGAGGCGGTGAACAGCGCAGGCAAGGAGCTGTTCTTCGCGATGGCACCGACGGACGGGCGCAAGACCTTCCCGATCGCCATCTGGTTCGACGGGCGCTCGTTCGTGTCGACCGCCGAGTTCGATGCATCCGGCTCCACGATCACGTTCGACGCCCTGCCCGGCTTCGTCGAGGAGTCGCCGGACGGCGAATACGCGACGAGCGAGGGCACCGCCGCGACACTCGACGGAACCATCACCTGCAACTGACGACGCCAATGCCCCGGGACCGCCCGGCGCACCCGGAGGGGGAACCATGGACACTCGCAGGATCTCGGTATCGCACGACTCGGTGACTGCCACCCTCACGTCGATCGAAGAGACGATCGACGTGATCGAGCAGGGCCTCGACCACCTCGAATCGCGGGCTGCCCTGCTGCGCGCGAGCTGGGACGGAGAGGCCCGTCAGGCCTTCGACGTGGCGCACGCACGATGGGACGAGTCGGTGCGGCAGCTCAACGCGATCGCGCAGGCGATGAGTGCCGTCGCCCATTCCTCCAACACACGCTTCCAGGAGCAGGACCGTCGAGCGGCACAGGTCTGGCGCGTCTGATCCAGGCCTCGTGCAGCGGATGGGATGAACTCAGAGCACGTCTGCGATGAGCCGCAGCGATACGCTGACCGGCATGAGTGAGCACGCGACGCCCGACCACCCGACCCTGGCCTCGTTCGCACAGCCGAAATCCGCAGCGGCCCGCGCCGCCCTGTCTCTCGCGACGCAGTACCACTCCCCGACGATGGTCAATCACGTGCTGCGGTCGTGGCTGTGGGCCGAGGCATTCGCGATCGTCGAGCAACGCACCGACGTCGACCACGAACTCCTCTACGTCGCCGCCGTGCTGCACGACATCGGCCTGGTGGCCGAGTTCGACAACGTGCTCCGCTCCTATGAGGAATCCGGTGGGCACGTGGCGGTCGCGCTCACCCGCGGTGCCGGATGGGACGAGCATCGGGGTCAGCGTGCGCTCGAGGTCATCGTGCGCCACAATTGGCCGGCCGTCGATCCCGACATCGACATCGAGGGCTACCTGCTCGAGATCGCGACCGGTCTCGACATCTCCGGCGCTCGACCCGATGCACTTCCGGAGACCTTCATCCGCGAGGTGCTCGACGCGTACCCGCGTCTCGACCTCGCTCAGGAGTTCGGCACCGGCGTCGTCGACCAGGCGGCACGTAAGCCGCACACCGCGGCGCACCGGCTGGTCGAGGGCGGCGTCGTCCGCAAGCTGGCCGACAACCCGCTCGGCTGACGCGTCGGGCGCGCCCCGGCGCGGCGCTCACTTCACCTTCGCCGTCACCAGCAGATACTCCCAGTCCATCGTGCCGCTCTCGAGGTGGCGGTCGCCGAGCGCGGCCAGGGCATCGTCCAGTTCACCGCGCCGCTCGTCATCGTCGCCGATCCCTCGGTAGGCGGCTGCGGTGGGCCCGTAGAAGTCCCGGAAGAAGTCCCGGAACGCAGCCCCTGACGCGAACCTGTCGACCGACAGCCACCGGTGCTCCATCGTCAGATCGGTCACGCGGTCTCCGAGCAACTCGCGCGCGTGGTCCTCGCTGCCCCAGAGCGGCGGCGGCTGCACTCCTGCGGGAGGTGCGGCAACGAACTGCTTCAGCGTGGCGAACAGCTCGCCGATGAAACCCTCAGGGGTCCAGTTGATCAATGCCAGCGTGCCACCAGGGCGCACGACCCGAGTCAGCTCGCGGGCCGCGACCTCGTGGTGCGGCGCGAACATGACGCCGACGCATGAGAGCACCGCGTCGAACGAGTCGTCGGCATAGGACAGCGCCTCGGCATCCGCCTCTTCGAAAGTGAGCTCTACGCCCTGACGTGCGGCATCGGCGCGTCCGATCTCGAGCAGTTCGGGGGTGAGATCGCTGGCGATGACGGATGCTCCCGTCCGCGCGGCCTCGATCGACGCGTTGCCCGTGCCGGCGCCGACATCGAGCACCCGGTCGCCGGGTCCGATGCCGCTCTCGGCGACGATGACCCTGCCGAGTTCGGGGATCACCTCACGCGCGACGGCGGCGTAGTCGCCGAGCGCCCAGACGATCCTGTGCTTCGCCTTCAACGCGCGATCCGCATCGGTCCGAAGGTCTGTCGTGCTGTTCATGATGGGCTCCTCTGCCTTGTGATCCTCACGCTACGAAGCCCGCACAGACCGCTCTAGTATCGGATCTGTACCGGGTCTATCGTGAGGCTCATGGGCGCCCCCTATTACCAGTTCTGCCCCGTCGCCAAGGCGATGGAGCTGCTGGACGAGCGGTGGACGATGCTCCTCCTGCGCGAGCTGCTGCTCGGCACTGAGCACTTCAACGACCTGCGTCGTGGCCTCCCCCGCATGTCGCCCACGCTGCTCTCGCATCGGCTCGACCAGCTGCAGCGCGCCGGCCTGATCGAGCGCATCGCCCAGGGCGCCGACGTGCGCTACGTGCTCACCCCGGCGGGCGCCGAGCTGCGGCCCGTCGTCGAGCAGCTCTCGGCCTGGGGCGTGCGATGGATCGGGGAACTCGGCGACGCCGGTCTCGACCCCAAGCTGCTGCTCTGGGACATGCATCGCAACATCGACCACGAGACCGTTCCCGATGCGCGCACGGTGATCGCACTGCACTTCACGGACGCGAGTCCGGCCCGACGCCGGTGGTGGCTGGTGATCCACGACGGGGATGCCGACGTGTGCGACGCCGACCCCGGTTACGAGGTCGCGATCGAGGTGCGCTGCTCACTGCGCTCCCTGACCCGGTTCTGGCGCGGCGACATCGAGTGGACGACGCTGCTGCTCGCGGAAGACGCCACGACGACGGGACCCAGTCACCTGCGGCGAGCGCTGCCGTCGTGGTTCATCCGACCGGGGTATGCCGGGGTGCCGCGCGTGGGCGTCGTGGTGGGGGCGAGCAGACTCTAGACCGTCGGGCGGATCCGGATCCCGGCGAGCATGATGTCGAGGAAGAGCTGCCTGTCCCCCGGCTCTCCGATGCGCACCGCGTGCTCGATTCCGCACACGAGATGCTCGATCTGCACGATGGACAGATCGGGTCGGATGATCTTCTCGTCGCGCGCCCTCTGAAGCACCCCGTCGAATGCGGCGAAGATCTCGATCTTCATGTCGCGCACGGACTGTTCCTCATCGTCGGGTGAGAGCAGTACGGCCTGAAGGCCGCCATCCTGCAGCTGCAGCGCCAGCGCTTCGCCGAGGAACGTGGCCAGAGCGCTTTCGGTGTCCGAGTCCTCGGCCGCAGCCCGGGCGACCGTGACCATCCGCTCCAGGGTCTCGACAGCGAGCGCCTCGGTGAGCGCATGCACCGACGGGAAATGTCGGTACACCGTGCCGACGCCGAGCCCGGCATCGCGTGCGACCTCGTTCAGCCTGAGGTCTCCCGACGGTCGAGCGCGCGCGGCGTCGAGGATCCGCGCTCGGCTGCGCACCGCATCCGCCCGTATCTGTGCCATCCTCCGATCCTAGCATCGCAAGCGGATAGAATTTCCGTTTATGCTACGGTCTAATCGGATAAGAAATCCGCTTAGAGAACGAGGACACAAGTGACCTGGAATCCCGACCGTCTTCCCGACCAGACAGGACGCACGATCGTCGTCACGGGCGCGACCGCGGGCATCGGCTATTTCGCCGCCGAGCAGATCGCCGCCTCGGGAGCCGAGGTCGTGCTCGCGTCGCGGTCGGAGTCGAAGCTGCGCCTCGCCGAGGCATCCATCCGCTCCCAGGTGCCCGGAGCCTCTGTGCGGAGCGTGGTGATCGACCTCTCCTCCCTCCGCTCCGTATCTCGCGCGGCGGACGAGCTGAGCGCTCTCCCCCGCCTCGACGCAGTGCTCCTCAACGGCGGCGCCATGACCGGCTGGCGCGGTGCGCCCACGGCCGACGGCCTCCCCCCGATCCTCGGAACGCACGTGATCTCGAACGTCCGGCTGCTCGCCGGCATCCTGCCCTCCTTGATCGCCACCGGAGAGGTGGAGCGGGTCGCGAGCCGCATCGTGCACACGTCGACCGGCTTCGTGTCGCAGTTCCGAGTCGACGTGGATGACGTCAGGGCGACCCCGCGCACCGCCATCGCCGCGTACACCAAGGCCAAGACGGTGACCGAGGTATTCGCCTTCGAACTCGACCGCCGCCTGCGGGCCGCAGCCCTTCCAGTCGCGTCACTCGTCGTGCGGCCCGGAGTGGGCGTCGATGCCAAGACCCCCGAGCGAACCGGCATCCGCGATGCCACGACGCCGTACCAGCGCAATCCCTACACACTCTGGGCCCAGGGCAAGGACACAGCTGCCTGGGCCGCGGTCCGCGCACTCACGGATCCCGCAGCGCAGGGTGGTGAGTACTACTCCCCCGCCGGACGACTGCGCGGACTGCCCGTGCGGGTCGAGCCTTCTGCCCGCACCCACACCCCTCGGGCCGAACTCGCGGAGAGCGTGTGGGACCAGCTCGAAGAGCTCGCAGGTGTTCGGCTGGAGCTGCCGATCCGACGCTGACCCTCCTCGCCGCTACTCCTCGCCGCTGTCGAGGAAGACGCCGACGCGATCTCCGTCGAGCACGAACTGGAGCGCGACGCCCGAGGGGTAGCGCTCGACCAGCTGTTCCGGCATCTCACCGTCCATCGGCACGACGACCTCAGCCGGGAACGCGCCGATGCTGCATCCCGCGTACATCGGACCGCTGATGGATGACGACCCGTCGTTCGAGCTCTCGTCCGGCACATCGACCGTCCTGACGACCGCGATGCAGCGGTTCTCCGATGAGCGGTCGCCCGATTCCGAGACCCATCCCGGACTCTCGAAGACTGTCAGGCCGAAGAACTCGGCAGCGGTGACGTCGGTCTCGGCCCCGAACCAGCCGGGCGGGACCGCCCCGGTGCGCGCCAGTTCGAGCGTCTCGATCTGCGGCGCCCCCGCCGACGATGACACCGACGGCATCGACGTCAGGGCGAAGGTCACGACTGCGGCCACGGCGGCGGATGCCACGACGGATGCTCCCCACAGCGGCATCCGCCATCTCACGAGACGCGACCGCCAGCCGGCAGCCTCCGTCGGCTGCTCGTGCGCGACGGGGTCGTCCCAGAGCGAGTCGTCACGCAGTCGATCGAGGAGCTCGTCGCTCGCGCGGGACTCGTCGGCAGCAGGCATCACGAGGCGCAAGTCGGCGGCTGCGGCAGGGGCGTCGGGCGCCGCCGCCCCTGCCGGTCCCCGGCGGACGGATACCGCAGCACGCGACGACTCGAGTTCCTGCAGCCGGCGGAGTGCAGCCGGGTCCGTCGCGATGTCGGCGCGAGGGCCGTACGCGCGGGCCTGCAGCTCCCGCAGTTCGTTCTCGGCGGCAGCATCCTCCCGCGCATCTCCCCCGGCATCCATCCCGGCATCGTCTCACGCCGGCCTCCGCGCACACGGCAACGGGCGGGTGGAGGTGTGAATCACCCTCCACCCGCCCGCGCCGGGGTCTTACTTCTTGAAAGCGTCCTTGACGTTCTCGCCGGCCTTCTTCGCGTCGGCCTTGACCTGGTCGGCCTTGCCTTCGGCGGCGAGCTTGTCGTTGTCGGTCGCGTTGCCGATCGCTTCCTTCGCCTTGCCGGCGATGTCCTGAGCGGCGTTCTTGATCTTGTCATCGAGTCCCATGAGGAGCTCCTTTCGTGTGGGTGATCGTGACGGCGGGAGGATTCCCGACGTCTTATCGCCGTTGCTCTTCGCGACCGACGATAAGTCTGTGGACGGGTGTCAGCGGCGCACCCGGTCGAGCGCCTTCTCGGCAGCTCTGGCCGCCTTCTTGGCGGTCTTGGCGCGTTCCTTCTTCGCCTTCGGGTCGTTCCACATCCGCACGAGCTGATGCCGGACCGACTCGCCCTTGTTCACCTGCACGGTCGCCGACCGGCTGCCCAGGATGTAGGCGACGAAGGCGACGGCGCCGATGAGGAGGATCTTGTTTCGCATGATGCTGGTTCCTGCTTCCTGAGAGTGAGGGCGACTGCCGGTGTTCACGACAGTCGACGACGGTCGTGGGCGAGACGCGCACGGAGCCCGGTGTGGATCGAGACGTAGGTCTCGGTCTCGCGGCCGGTCAGGGTGGCGAGGTTGGTGAGCAGCCGGTCGATGTGATCGACGACCTCGCGCGGGTCCGTGTTCTGCCGCGGCGTGACCGCCACGTGCAGCACCGGAGTGTTGCGGATGTCGTTCGCCGTGACCTGGGTCGAGAGGATCTCGTCCCTCGTCGCGAGCGAGTTCTTCACGGCATCCGACACGAAGGATTCGGTGACGGTGACCCGTCCGAGCGGGTTCTGCGCACCCGTCGACCGGAAGGCCGTCTTCGAGCGGCGCCCGGCGATGCTGGTGAGAGCGAGGATCAGCAGCACGACGACCACGAGGATCGCCGCGACGGCACCGATTCCGATCCACGACAGGCTGCCGCCGGCGATGGCGGTGGCAGCGATCGCCTGGTCGAGCCAGGAACGGGCGTCCTTGCCAGCCGACGTCCAGATGTCCGTCGCGGTGGGCCAGCTCATGATCGCGATGCCGACGGCACCGAGGGCCAGGAACAGCAGCCCGATGATCAGCAGCAGAGTGCGGTTCAGTGCGCGGTTCGTGTTGTTCACAGCTCGTCCTCCTGCTCTGTGGGGCGCTCGATGCGCACCCGGGTGCGCACGTTCCTGGTGAGTCGGTACGTCTGCAGTTCGGCGTCGGCGGCGGACTTCACCGCGTCCTTGTCGAGCGGGATGCCGGCGCCGGGGCGCACGGTGACGTCGACTCCGCGGTGGCCCACGCCGACGGTGATGGTGTCGCGGGCGAGGCCCGTCTCCTCCGAGAGATGCTGGGCGAGAGCGCTCGCGATCACGCCGTTGTCGACGACGACGGCCCGGTCTCCCGCGTCGAGGGTGTGCTTCGACAGGCGGCCCGGTGTGAGGGCGAGCACGACGAAGACGGCCCCGATGAGTGCGAGCACCACGCTGCCGGCGATCACGAGTCCGGCCGGCTGCGCGGTGGGCAGACCGACCAGCCATCCGCCGGCCGCGGCGGGACCGAGCAGGAGTGCGGGCTGGGCGGCGAGGCTCAGCACGATCTCGAGCCCGATGTAGGCCAGGGCGAGGATGAGGAGGATGACCGCCACGAACATCGCGACGGTGCGCGGCGAATGCGTTTCGCGTCGGACGACGCGACGAAGAACCGGGGTGCTCATCGCACTCGTCTCCTCTCGGGGATGGTCGCACCGGTGATGGTGAGGGTGATGCGGGTGACGTCGCGTCCGAGGACGTCGGTCAGGTTCCGCTGCAGCTGCTCCTGCAGCTGGCGGGCCCGATCGAGCACGGGGACGCTCTGGGAGATCGCGACGGTGTCGTCGAGATCCGGGACGGGGAGCGGCGTGGCGATGCGCACCGCGATTCCGCCGGGGTGTTCGGCCACGTCGACCTTCACGTCACCGCGCGGGACACCGATCAGGGTTGCGGACGCCTGTTCGGTGACCGTGCGGTAGACGCGTTCTTTCACGTCGACGCGACCAGGGACGGTGGCCTCGGTGGCGGCCCGCTCGGGGCCGCCACCGGCGGCGATGTGCTGGTCGGCGCGCATCAGGAGGTGCGCCGCCCGGTGAAGGCATCCGCGAGACCGCGGACGTCGAGCTTGCCGGAGGCGATCCGACCGATGAGCGCTCCGATGCCGGCGAACAGAGCCATGAGCAGGAAGCCCCAGAACCCGAACATCAGCGCCGCGAGGGCGAGGAGGGCGCCGATCAGGGCACCCGTGGTGGTGGGGGTCATGAGACGCGCGACTCCTCGTTCTCGGTGCTGTCGTCGCCGGGCACGTGCACGTCGTTGACCTCGACGTTGACCTCGACGACCTCGAGTCCGACCAGGCGGCTGATCGCTCCGGCGACGGCGGCGCGCACGTTGTTCGCGACCTCCTGGATGGGAGCGGGGTACTCGACGACGATGGTCAGGTCTGCGGCGGCCTGCGTCTCGCCGACCTCGACCTTGACGCCCTGCGAGAGGTCCGTGGCGTTGACGGCGTCACGGATGGCGCCGAAGGCACGTGCTCCGCCGCCACCGAGCGCGTACACGCCGGCGACCTCACGAGCGGCGATGCCGGCGACCTTGGCCACGACGCCGTCGGCGATGGTGGTCTTGCCTGCGGCATCCGAGTCAGCGGGGATCCGTGACGTCGAGAAGCTGGAGGAGCGATCCACACGCGAGGCGGATGCTGCCGGCTTCGGCGCCGCGGAAGTCTGTGCCAGCTCCTTCTCGGCGGGGGCGGCGGGGGTGTTCTGATCCTGAGTTGCCATGACGTTTCCTTCGTCTCACGTGGTGCCGGCTGCGAGACCTGATGGCCTCACCGGGAGCGTGTCGGTCGCTCACAGATAGGACGTGCGGCGGCACGGATTCGTCACAGATCCGTCGGAGAATTCTGCCGAGGGCCCCTCGGACGCCACCTAGGTTGGAGGACATGACCTCCTCCGCGACGGGACTCCCCGACCTCCACGGCCGCACGATCCTCGTCACCGGAGCGAACGCCGGCATCGGGTACTGGTGCGCCGAGACGCTCGCCGCACACGGCGCACGGGTGCTGCTCGGATGCCGCTCGGCCGAGCGCGCAGAGGTCGCCGCCTCGTCGATCCGCGCGCACGCGCCGGGTGCCGACCTCGGCATCCTCTCGGTCGATCTCGGCTCCCTCGCCAGCATCCGGGGCGCAGCCGCCTCGCTCGACGAGAGCATCGACGCGGTGATCTGCAACGCCGGGGTCAAGGCCGCCGACCGCGATGCTCGCACCGCCGACGGCCTGGATCTGATGGTGGGCACGAACTTCGTCGGGCACTTCGCCCTGCTCGCGCAGCTCGGGCACGTGCTCGCCGACGACGCGCGGGTCGTGGCGGTCGGCTCGCTCGCTCACCGCTTCGCCGACATCGATCCCTCTACGCTCTCAGAGCCGTGGACCGGGGCCTCCCTGCGTCAGTACGGCCGCTCGAAGGCCGCGCTCATGGCCTTCGCCTTCGAGCTCGACCGCCGCTGGCGGGGCACGGCGCGCTCGGCGCTGGTCGCGCACCCCGGCTATGCCGTGGATCCGCTCACTCCGCACCGCGACGGCCTCGCCGACGTCTCGGCAGTGACGCGGGCGTTCGCCGCGCTGAGCCGCCCGTTCGTGCAGGGGAAGGATGCCGGAGCCGCGCCGATCGTGCATGCAGCCGTCGCAGCAGACGCCACCGGCGGCGACTACTGGGGCCCCGGCGGTCTGCTCGAGTTCCGCGGAGCGCCGAAGCGGGTCACCGCGAGCGAGCAGGTGCGGTCGGTCGACGTGGGTGCCGAGCTGTGGTCCGTCGCCGAGCACCTGGCAGGCGTCCGCTTCTCGGTGTAGCCGCCGCGCTCTGAACTGGCTGAGGGCACCGTGCTGCAGGACATCATGACTGCAGGAGTCGCCCGGTGTATTCTGGGTGGCTTTCGCGGCTCGGCATCCCCCGGACGGATGACTTCGGATGCCGTCCCTGGCCGCTCCGGTCGCAGTTCGCGCCGCCGCCGCGCGCTCCGGTCGCAGTTCGCGCCGCCCGCTCGCCAGTTGCGCGGCACGAAGTGCGACCGGAACAGCACCGCATGGCACGAAGTGCGACCGGAACAGCACCGCACGCACGAACGAGTCTCAGAAGCCGCTGATCACCGCAGCACGATAGTCGTGTCGGGGGCGCAATGACTGATACCGACGCGGATGCCCTTCTGGCTTTGGCGACGAAGGACGCGGCTAGTCGTCTTCGAGCACGTATGCCCCCGAGGCGTCGGTGAACAGCCCGGTCTGACCGGACTTCGCCTCGCGCACGAAGGTCGCGACCCACGGGAAGCGGGCGACGAACGAGTCGACCGACCACACCTCGTGATTCGCGGAGTCGTTCATGTACTCCTCGGACTCGAGCCCCGTGACCGACTGCAGGTCGCTGCCGGTGAACGTGATCCAGCGGGGCGGATGCTCGGCGTGCAGCTTCGACAGGAAGACGGGGGCATTGCCCGCGAGCCCCGGAGACGAGGCGGCGTCGTCGCGCGTGACGTCGAGCAGGGCATCCACCGATCCCGCCTCGGCGACCAGGGCGTCCCAGCCCTTCGCCGAGGCGAAGCCGGCCTCGGCATCCGTGAGCATCCGGAGCGTGCGGACATGCCCGATCACGGCTCCGTCATCGGCGCGAACGTCGTCGAACGACGCGCCCCAGCGCGACGGCGTCACCATGATCGCCGAGATCCGGGTGCCGGTGAGGAACGGCTCGCTGTTGCGCCACGGGGCGCCGACCGGGGGCACCCGCCGGTTCGTCGCCATGTCGTCGCACACGATCCCGAGCGCCACGCGCGCGGCGCCCTGCTGACCGTCGAGCACCTCGACCGCCAGCTCGACGCGCTCACCCGAGTCCGTGGGCATCAGCGAGGCACCCGAGGTCATGATCGTGATCGGGCCACCGGCCGGGCGCTTCTCGACCACGCGGATCGCACCGCCGATGCGGTCCTCCCATGCGACGGGGTCTGCGCCGAGCGCATCGAAGACATGGCGGGGGAACTCGAGGCCGTCGGTCATCGCCCCAGTCTCACAGGGAGCCGGCCGGTGTGGCAACGACGAGGCGCTGCCGCCCCGCTGACGAGATTGCGCGCCCGAGCGGTGACTCAGCTGCGCGAGAACAGCAGCAGGTCGGGCAGGCTCGTCGCGAAGTAGTCGATCTCGCCGTCGGCATGCCGCGCGACCGGCGGGGTGTATGCCGGCCTCCCCTCGCCGAGACTCAGCGGCGGCTCTCCCTGCGGCAGGCCCAGGGCTTCGCGGGCCCGATCCCAGGCGCCGAGCACCTGCCCCTCGCCGCCCTCCCACGGCTGGAAGACGCGGCTCTCGATGAGAGCGAGCGCCTCGGCCGCAGAACCCGTCCTCACCAGGAGGTCGGCATAGGCGATGACCAGGTCATCGCGAGACGCGACCACGTCGAACCGGTCGGCGAGACGCTCCCGCCGCTCGGTGTCTGTCTCTCCGAGTCGCACCGCCAGCTGGTCGCGCTCGAACAGCAGCCGCGCGTTCGCGGGATCGAGGGCCACAGCCCGCTCGTAGTGCGCCACGGCGCGGGCATCGTCGTGCGCCACGTTGTAGCTCGCCAACCCCGCGTTGCGGTGCACGATCGGATCGTCGAGTCCACCCTCGATCGCCCGCTCCCACAGCGCGAGCGCTTCATCCCGCCGTCCGGCGTCGTACAGGAGGGCACCCAGCAGGCTCGCCGCCACCGGGTCGGGCTCCGCGGCGAGCGCCGCGACGAGCGCGTCGTGGTCGTCGAGCCCGGCGGGGAAGGTCCACCGCCGGTCCGTCGCCCGTGCCGCAGCGCGCTCGCGCGCGGCATCGTCGGTCAGGCCGAGCCGGTCGAGGATCGCGGCGCGGTGATATCGGGCGAGCGGTGCGACGTTGCCTGCCGCGCTCGGAGGCACGCGGGTGGCATCGTCGAGCACCGACAGCGCGGCATCCGTCTCTCCGGCCCGCGCGAGTTCGCCGGCCAGATCGAGAAAGGTGCGACCGTCGCCCGGCAGAGCACCGGTGTCGAGGAAGCCGAGCAGCGGGTCGAGGGGGTCTTCGGCACGCAGGCGCCGGAGAGTCGTCTCCGCGTCGGCACCACGGCCGAGCCTCCTCAACAGCACCACTCGCAACGCGCCCCGCCTGCGGTCGTCGGACGCCACAGCATCCAGCTCGTCGAGATCGTGCAGGGCCGCAGCGTGGTCGCCCGCCTGCGCCGACTGACGCGCCATCTCGAGCCCTGCGGGTGCGACGAAGGCCGCATCCCAGAATGCCTTGGCGAAGGCGCGGCGGGCCGCGGCGGTGTCTCCTCGACGCTGCTCCACCAGGCCGAGCAGGTAGAGCGCATCCGCGTGCCGGGGGTTGGCGTTGCGGGCGTTGATGCGTGCGAGCGCACGGGAGAGCAGGTCTTTCGCACAGTCGTATGAGCCCGCGCGGTACGCGAGCTCGGCGAGTCCGGTGAGCACGCGCGCGTCGGCGGGATCGCGGCTCAGCGCCTCCTCCCAGTACGGCAGGGGCGAGCGGCTGGGGTGCCGGTACTGCACCAGGTGCAGACCGATCAGGTAGAGCTCGTCGGTGCTCGCGACGTCGGCGGGTGCGGCGGGGGCTGAGGCGGTCCAGGGCTCTGCGCCGTCGTCCGACGCGACCTCCTGCCACGAGACGAGCGTCGCACCGGATGCCGCCCGCAGCGTCACGACGATGCCGTCGCCTGAGCGGACCCCGGTCTCGACCTGCCAGACGTCTCCCGGAACCAGGTCGGCCGTCTGCTCCGACAGGAGGATGCCGGAGGCGTCGCGGATCTCGAGGCGCGCACCCGACTGCGGCGAGGTCACCGCCGTCTTGACGACCAGCTCGCCGTCCCTGTCGACGTGGATCGCGGCCTCGGTGGATGCCTGGTGGGCGACGCCGATCCCGGGGATCGGGTACCAGTACTGGCTGAACCGCTTCGTCTCCCCCGGCGCCAGCCAGGTGAAGTCCGGCTGGTTGTCGGTGTAGACGCCGGCCATGAGCTCGACATAGGGTCCGTCGGCGTCGGTGAGCAGGCGATCCCACGCGTGCCCGAAGGGCGCGTCTCCCCAGGTCCACTGCTTCTTGCCCGGCGCGACGCGGCGGTCGGCCCAGTGCACGAACCCCGCCTGCGCGTCGTGGTCGTATCCGCCGAAGTACTCGTGCTCGGTGTCGACGATCATGTACGACGTCGGCACCGGGATGTTGCGGTACCAGTCGATGCGGTCGGCACCCGGCTCCCGGCGAGCTCGCTCCTGATAGTCGACGCCGTAGTACGGGCGGTCGGCTTGCGGGTATCCGGTGAGGGCGCGACGCGCGTGGTCGGCGACGTGGCGCACGTCCTCGGGGAAGAACGACTGGTACTGGTCGTGCACCCGCACCGCCACGTTCGCCCACCAGAGGAAGGTCTGCGCGATGCTCGTGCGGTTGTGCAGGCGCACATCGACACGCACGGTCGAGCTGTCTGCGCCCACATGGATGCCGTGCGTGCCGCGCATCCGGGCGAAGGGGTCGTGGTCGCTGCACCACACCGTGACGCTGCCGTCGTCGTGGCGCTCGATGGTCGATTCGACCGGCAGGAACGTCGCTGGGCGATGGTGCTGAGGCCAGTTGAACTCGACCCCGCCGCTCATCCACGGCCCCGTGAGGCCGACCAGTGCGGGCTTGATGACGTTGTTCCGATAGAAGAAGTCGTATCCGGTCGTCTTGTCGTAGGCGACGTGGATGCGCCCGCCGAGCTCGGGCAGGATCATCAGCCGGAGGTAGGCGTTCTCGATGTGCACGGCGTTCCAGCGGCGACGCACCGGGGTCGATGCGACCCTCTCTATGAACGGCAGCGGATACACGCGACCGCTGGACCCCTGGTAGACGCGCTGGTCGAGGTACATCGGATACGTCGACGGGGCGTCCGGCTCGTACGTGTCGATCTCGACCGCCTCGTACCAGGCGACCGCGCGCCCGGCGTCGAGCTCCGCCTGCAGCGCGGCAGGGACCTCGGGAAGGACGAGCTCTCTGTGGGAGCGGTCGACGGGTGCGGTGGCGGGTTCGGTGGTGTGGGTGGGCATGTTCCGTCGTCCTTCTCAGAGAGCCGAGGTCCAGCGCGAGGACACGACGCGATCGGCGCTGATGATCGCCCCGAGGCGCCCCGCCGCATCGACGCGCTCTCGCACCGACGCGTCGAGATCGATGACGCTGTGCGCCGCGATCGGCGCGATGTGCAGGGTGAGCTCCGCACCGGGTGCGAGTTCGGTGATGTCGATGCGCCAGGTCAGGCCGTCCCAGAACCGATCGGCGATCACGACGCCGTCGGCACGAAGCTGCGCGACATCGCCCTCCCACTCGACGACGAGTTCGATCAGATCTCCCGCAGAGCGGCCCTGCGGCACAGGGAGCACGATCCGCCAGACACCGGCGACCTCGTCGAACTGCCCGTCGTCGGGCGCGGCCGACCGGCCCATCGATTCGCCATAGCGCGCCGGGGCGTTCCCGACGGGGCGCAGCTCGTCGAGTGCGAGGCCGGTGGTGCCGGGGTGCGCGTCGGTCCGCAGGGCGAGCGGAGCGAAATCCTCACCGTTCCAGACGAGCGTGGTCGGCTCACGGTCCGCTCGCACGACGAGCTCACCGGATTCCCGCCACACGGCATCCGTCGAGTCGATCAGATCGCCGCCGAGGTACCAGAGACGCTCGGCCCGCTCCTCATCGACCACGAGGATGCGCAGCGCACCGTCGACCAGGAGGACATCGCCGGGGGTGAGATCGAGCGGGCCCGCCGCATCGACCTCGATCCCGCGCCGCACGGTGCGCGACCCCGCCGCCAGCTGGATCCTGGCGGGCAGTCCGTCGTGCGCGCGGAGCACCATCACCGGCACCTCGCCGTCGACGACGCCGGAGACGGATGCGGTCGCCCACTCGACCCGGACACCGGCGACGTCGATCCGCAGCGGCCACCGACCGATCACCCCGCTCGGGATGTCGATCGGGCGGTCGGGGAGCACCAGGTCACCGTCGGCGAACGGGATGCGGAACTGCACCCCGGGCACCGCCGACAGCGGCTCGTGCGGCTGATGGGTGTTCACGAACAGGAACCCGCTGGCGCCGTCTGCCCGCACCGCCCAGCGCAGCGTGGCGAGGTCGTGCACGTCGACGGGGGCATCGTCAGGAAGAGCGCTGAACGTGTCGGCGAGGCGCGGGCCGAAGGCGGAGAGGAACGCATTGTGGTCACGGAGCACCCCCAGGCTCGGGCCCGGACGACCTGTCGCCCCGAACCCGGCCTGGAAGTCGTAGTCGAAGCGCGGCAGGTCGTTCGGGTATCCCGTGGCGAGGCTCTCCTGCAGCCCGTCCTGCGGGTTCACGCCTCCCGCGTACATGTAGAAGCCCTGCCACGCCGACCCGTTGCCGATCTTCACATTGGCGAGCGCGGCGATGTCCCGCGCTCGCGCGATCGGTCGCCGGTGATACGCGGTCGCCATGCCTCCTCCGAGCTCGCATGTCGACGGAGGGAACTCGGGGTCGATCTGCCGGACGACGATCTCGGCGCCCTCCTCGCGGAGGTCGCCACCCACCCCCGGGTCGTCCCAGACGTGCGTGAACCGGAAGTGATCGCGAAAGCTGTCGTCCCAGGTCGAGCCCTGACCCGCCCAGAATCCGTCGGCATACCCGCTGTAGAGCGGCAAGACGTCGTGGGCGGGCAGGTGCGCGCCGCCCCACGCCGTCGCGGTCCACAGCGGGGCCGAGAGCCCGCACTCCTGGGCGATGACCTTCAGCGCGGCGATGTGGTCGGGCTGATCGTGGAGCTCGTTCTCGAGTTGGATGCCGACGATCGGCCGATCCGGCCCGCAGAACGGCCGCACCTGCTCGGCGATGCGCGTGTACCAGTCGCGCACCACTGCGAGGTAGCCCGCATCGTTCGTCCGTGCACGATCTCCGAGGCTCGCTACCACCCAATCCGGATGGCCGCCGTTGCGCACCTCCCCGTGGCACCAGGGTCCGATGCGCAGGATCACGTCGATCCCCACCCGCTCGGCGGTCTCGAGGAAGGCCGCGATGTCGAGGCTGCCGTCGAACCGCACCTGCCCGCGCTCGCGTTCGTGGTGGATCCAGAACACGTAGGTCGACACCGAGGTGAGGCCGGATGCGACGAGGAGCCGCAGCTGCTCCTCCCACCGCCGGCGCGGGATCCGGCTGAAGTGCAGCTCACCGGTCACCGGCACCGTGGGGGTTCCATCGATCTCGATCCACCGGCTCGTCAGACGCAGCCGCTCGTGGGGGTGCTCGGTCGTGCTCATGGCCGGCTCGATGAGCGGGGGCCGGTCGTCACGGAGCGGGAGGGTCCGAAGAGTCGACGTCGCTGTCATGGTTCTCCTTCGAGGGGCGAGCGCTCCCGAGACTACGGGCGGGGGCGGCCGGCGCGACAGAACGATCCGTCGCCGCGATATGGATGAAACGACGCTTGTCGATTCTCGCAACGGACGGGAAGACATCGTCCAGCGCTATCCTCGATAGACGAAACTCTGACCAGACGTGTGAAAGAAGCCGCCGTGTACGTGCATGAGGGATTCCTGGGCCAGCGCCTCCGGGTCATTCCCCGCCCGACGGTGCGCGCGGCACAGAGCCAGCCGATCATCCGGCGCCTGCTGGTCACGGATGCGGGCTTCTTCCCCCGGGCGGCACAGCACGGACGGGTGCGCGCCGCGGGCGCGCCGGAGACGATCGTCATCGTCTGCACCGACGGCAGCGGCTGGGTCGAATGGGCGGACCGCGAGCCGGTCCGCGTCGAGCGGGGGTCCGCTGTGGTCCTCCCCGCGGGGGTGCGGCATCTGTACCGCGCAGACGACGATGATCCGTGGACGATCTGGTGGGCGCACGTGACCGGCCCCGACGTCGACGACTTCCTCGCGACGATCCTCTCCGACGGGCGCGGCCCGATCGTCGAACTCCACGACGTCTTCGCCGTGGTGCAGTCGCTCGACGAGGCGCTCAGCGCTCTCGAGAACGACGAGACGCTGCCCATGCTCCTCTCCGCAGCCGGAGCGGCGTGGCGGATGCTCGCCGCGATCACCTCGAGCGCGCTGCGGGGCACGGCCGCCACGAGCGACCGCATCCGACAGGTGCAGGACTACCTGCGCACCAATCTGGACACGGACTTCTCCGTGCCGGAACTCGCCGCGATGGCGGGCCTGAGCCCCTCGCATTTCTCGTCCCTGTTCCGCGGCGCCGTGGGCACGTCCGTCAAGGACTACCTCAAACGCCTGCGCAGTGCGCGGGCGCGGGAGCTGCTCATCACCACCGACTCGCCGATCTCCGAGGTCGCCCTGGCGGTCGGCTACGACGACGCCCTCTACTTCTCGCGCCAGTTCCGCTCGATCAACGGCGTGAGCCCGTCGGAGTTCCGCCGCCAGGCGGCCTCCGAACGCGTGGCGCGCGCCTGAGGCAGGATCTCCGCTACCTCATCCCGCGATGGCGCCGCTGCCGATGGCGTCATCGAGAGGGATCCGCCGCGCCGGCTTCGGGCGATGGATGCCACCCGGTCGGTAACCGAGAGCATCCGACTCGCCGAGCAGGTCGGCGAGCAGCCAGACGATCGACAGCCACATCTCGGTGCCCTGCAGGCCCGGCGCCGAGTCGCCGGTGAGTCCGTTCGCCGATGAGGGGGCCTGGAAGCCGAATCCCTCGCCGTCGATCCAGTTGCCCAACGCGGCGTCGAGCAGACCGGACGCGAGCCGGCGGATCTCCTCCGACCGATACACGCCGGCCTGCGGTCGCAGCAGCCAGAGCGGATGCGCGACGTCGAGCACATTGCAGGCGGTCAGGCTCTCCGGCTCGAAGAACCGCGCATCCCGTGTGTGCGCGAGCACGGTGTCAACTGCACGCTCGGCGAAGGGCAGCGGGACCCCGAACTGGGCGAAGCTTCCCCGTGTCAGCCGGTAGTAGCCGTTCACGATCTGCAGCAGACCGTCTTCCGCCCGCGGGTGGCCCCACATCCCGGTCGCCGGATCGACGTGGGTGAGCAGCCAGCCGAAGTAGGCCTCGAATGCCCCGCGCTCGCCGTGGTCGAGGTTCCACAGCAGCGCTGTTCCGAGTGCGTCCACGTCGTGGCCCGCACCCCATGCCCGGGTGCGCCATGACCGGCTCCCGAGGAAGCCGACCACGTCGTCGCCCGACATCTCGGCGACGGATCGGATGGCGTGCGGGAATCGTGCGCCGAGCAGGTCGAGCGCATACCCGACGCATTCGACGTGATAGGCAGCCTCGCCGTCGTTCAGGTCGAGTCCCGGCGCGGCGTTCTCGATCAGGCCGTCGGCTCCCAGGCTCGGCACGAGACCGGTCGTCGCGTCCTGATACGACTGCAGTCGGGCGATCTGCGCATCGACGGGGAGCTGATCCGGAGCCCGTCCGAGCAGCAGCGCGCTGATCTCGATCGCGTCGCACTGCGCGCGCACGGTCGGTGCGGCATCCGGACTGTCGGAGAACAGCCCGTCAGCGACCTGCGGATTCCAGGAGCGCGCGAGGATGGCAGGCGCCTGCGCTCGAGCGGTGCTCGCGAAACGCGCGAGCCGATCCGACAGGGTCTCGGGCGTCGCGGCCACCGGCCGCGGCGGCTCCTGCGCCGCCGTCGCGAACCGCGAGCGGATGACACGCGCCGGGTTTCCGCCGACGATCGCCCCGGCCGGCACGTCCTTCGTGACCACCGCACCCGCGGCGAGGATGGACTTCTCACCGACCGTGATCCCGTCGAGCACCGTCACGTGCGAGCCGATCCACACGTCGTCGCCGATCACGATTCCGGCGCTCGTGAGCGGCTGCCCGAAGATCTCGACCTCGGTGTCGGCGAAGCCGTGGTTGAATCCGATGATCGACGCGAAGGCGCCGATGCGCACGGCGTCCCCCATCCGGATGTCACCCCTGACGATGGCCGACGCATTGATCGTGCAGTCGCGTCCCGTGCGCACCGCGCCCGTGACGTAGGCGTTCGCGGCGATGTAGGTGCGGTCCCCGAGCTCGAGACTGTCGGTCTGCACGGCCGCGAGCTCGGAGATGAAGGTGTGCTCGCCCAGGACGTGGTCGGGTCGGGCATCGACGAGGGCGCGCTGCAGTGCGAGCTGACGCTGCCTCTGCTCGTCGGATGCCTCGGTCCAGAACGACCACGGCGAGTAGTCGAAGCGCGTGCGGTCGAACGGGAGGCCGGGCTCGGATTCGGTGGTCATATCAGCCTCTCGGGTGGCGTGATCCGGCTTCATCGAGTCGGGAAAGCGTTTACTGCGCAATCTACGCCACCCGTCCGCCGCGGGCAATCAGCGGGAGGAGGCGGTTCGATCTCCTCCCGCTTCTCACGAGGCCGCCGACTAGGCGGCGACACCCTCGCGCACCGGGATCTCGTCGATCGAGCGGTACACGGGCAGCCCGCGCTCGAGCGCGATCTCGACGTCCTTGTCGGCTCCGGCGGACTCCCCAGTCAGGCGCAGCACCGCATCGCAGTGCTGCAGCAGTCGATGGGCGGTCTCGTACATGACGTCGCCGGCGGCGGCGTCCGTCTCGTCGGCATCCGTCTTATCGGCATCCGTCTCATCGGCATCCGTCTCATCCATGCCTCGGAGGATCGGCAGGGCGACCCACTCGCCGATCATCGGCACGTGGCCACGGCGGTGAATGGGGGCGGCGGCCTCTTCAAGGCGCTCGAGGTTGCGGGCGATCAGGGCGGGGTCGCCGCCGGTTCCCGAGCGGTAGGGGCCGGCGATGAGGATCAGGAGTGGATTCGTCATGGGAATGACTGTAACGTTAACCATGCAAGAACGTGCAACTTCACGACAGAGCAAGAAATGAAGGAGTCGGATGCTGGGCGCACAGCGCAAAGACCACCTGCGGGCGATCCTCCGCAGAGACGGCCGCGTGGTCGCGAAGGATGTCGCGCTCGACCTCGGCATCTCGGAGGACTCGATCCGGCGCGATCTGCGAGAGCTCGCCGACGCCGGTGAGATGGTGCGCGTGTACGGCGGGGCCCTGCCGGTGCCGCCCGCCGACAGGCCCGTCGATCAGCGGAGCTCGCTCGCGACGGACAGCAAGGAGCGGGTCTCCCGCCGCGCGGTCGACCTGATCACCCCGGGCTCGACGATCGTGCTGGATGCCGGCACCACCACCCTCGCGATGGCCCGGATGCTACCCCGTGGCGCCGACCTCACGGTCATCACCCCGAGCCCCGCGATCGCGCTGGCCGTCGCCGAGCACTCGGACGCCCGCATCGTGATGATCGGCGGCGAGCTCGCGCGATTCTCGATGGTCGCGAGCGGCCCGCTCGCGATGGAGGCCGTGCAGCACCTGGCCGCTGACGTGTTCTTCCTGGGCGTCACAGGCATCGACCCCGTGCGCGGCCTGACCACCGGTCACCTCGACGACGCGGCGACGAAACGAGCGATCGCCGCCCGCTGCGCGCGGACGTTCGTGCTCGGCAGCGAGGAGAAGATCGGCGCGACCTCGCACTTCCCCGTGCTCGGCCTCGACGCGGTCGCGGGCATCGTCGTCGACTCCCTCGATGCGAATCCCGTGATCGCGGACCTCGCGCAACAGGCGTCCGTGCTGCGCTGACAGACGTCAGGTGATCCTCGCCCGCATCCGGGCGCCAGGCACGACTCGGCACGACCCCGAACGGCAGGCACGACCCGGCACGGCCCCGAACAGCAGGCACGACCCGGCACGGCCGGGGCACCGGGCACGACCCGGCACTGGGCACGACCCCGAACAGCAGGCACGACCCGGCACGGCCGGGGCACCGGGCACCACCCGGCACCAGGCACGACCCCAGAACGACCCGGGCACCACCCTGGGCACCACCCCCTGGGCACGGCTTCGGACGGATGACCTCGACACGCCGTCGTGGGCCCGCTCTGCCCGGCGCGGCGTCGGTGACCTCCGAAGCTGTGCCCGGCGGAGCGCGTCAGGTGATCGTGGCCGCGACCATCGTCGGCGTCATTATGGCCACCATCGCGGCGGTGATCGCATCGTTGACGGCCTGGGCGACGGCATCCCCCGCGGCGGAACCCGCAGTGAGCTCCTCGATCCGTCGCGTGAGGTCGCGCGCGGACATCCCTGCGCACTGATCACGCAGGATCCCATAGGCCGCGTTGAGGTTCTTCAGGATCGAGAGCAGCGCCAGATCGGCCTGCGTCGGCGCGGCGCTCCCTGCGATCACCGCAGCCAGTCTGGCCCTCAGCGCCTGCTCGGGCGTGGAGTCGGATTCGGGCGTGCGGGCGGAGCCCCATCCGAAGAAGCCGCGTTCTCCGCGAACGAGCACACCCTGCACGATCAGCGACTCCACGACGACCTCGAGCGGATCGAGCTTCGGGCGCGTGACGAGCGACTGCAGGCGCTTGCCCCGCAGAGGCACCAGGCGGGCGAGCGTCGAATCGAGGATCGGGTTGCCGGTCGGCTCGGTCGACACGATCTCGACCGTCGGGTTCTTGCCCTCCGATACGACGACGCGTCCGTGCAGGGCGAGGTCGATGATGACGGCGGCGATCTCGCCGTAGAGGCGGTTCACGCTCACGGCGCTCTCGACGCGGCCGTCGGGCCGGAGAAGCAGCATGTGGAGTTCTTCGACGATCAGCATGCATCCACGCTATGACGGAGCCTCGTGGCTCGGCATCCTCCGGACGGATGACTTCGGATGCCGCCGCTGACCGCTCCGGTCGCAGTTCGTGCCGCCCACCCGCACTCCGGTCGCAGTTCGTGCCGCCCACTCGCCGGTCGCGCGGCACGAAGTGCGACCGGAACAACCTCGCGCGGCACAAAGTGCGACCGCAACAACCTCGCGCTCCGGTCGCCGTTCGT
>Ga0308166_1000582_pt1 | contig 47975 bp, 32 predicted proteins | sample PhyCR2_2_FD_202137 | JGI IMG/M metagenome (GOLD analysis project Ga0308166, IMG submission 202137) | Phyllosphere microbial communities from UC Gill Tract Community Farm, Albany, California, United States - DLSLCC.R2 | ecosystem: Host-associated > Plants > Phyllosphere > Unclassified | place...
TGGAGTAGCACAAATATGGCACGCGTAACTGTTCAAGACGCTGTAGAGAAAATTGGTAACCGTTTTGACCTGGTGTTGGTCGCTGCTCGTCGGGCACGTCAAATCCAGACCGGTGGTAAGGATGCACTGGTACCTGAAGAGAATGATAAGTACACCGTTATCGCTCTGCGCGAAATCGAAGAAGGCCTGATCAACAGCCAGATCCTCGATGTTCGTGAGCGCCAGGAGCAGCAAGAGCAGGAAGCCGCAGAGATCCAGGCGGTTACCGCGATTGCTGAAGGTCGTCGTTAATTAGACTGTGAGTCTGCCTTGTACCTGTTTGAAAGCCTGAATCTGCTGATTCAACGTTACTTGCCTGAGGAGCAGATTAAGCGCCTCAAACAGGCATACCTCGTCGCACGTGATGCTCACGAGGGACAGACACGCTCCAGTGGTGAGCCCTACATTACTCACCCGGTTGCCGTGGCCTGTATTCTGGCGGAAATGCGTCTCGATCATGAGACGCTGATGGCAGCCCTGCTGCACGACGTCATCGAAGACACCCCGGCCACCTATCAGGATATGGAACAACTGTTTGGCAAAAGCGTTGCCGAACTGGTTGAGGGCGTATCCAAACTAGACAAATTAAAGTTCCAGGATAAGAAAGAAGCGCAGGCGGAGAACTTCCGCAAGATGATCATGGCGATGGTGCAGGATATCCGCGTCGTGCTGATCAAGCTGGCGGACCGCACCCACAATATGCGAACGCTTGGCTCGCTGCGCCCAGACAAACGGCGGCGTATCGCCCGTGAAACCCTGGAAATCTATAGCCCATTGGCCCACCGCCTGGGTATTCATCATCTGAAAACCGAGCTGGAAGAGCTGGGTTTTGAAGCGCTTTACCCGAACCGCTACCGCGTCATCAAAGAAGTGGTGAAAGCCGCGCGCGGTAACCGTAAGGAGATGATCCAGAAAATCCTCTCCGAGATCGAAGGTCGTTTGACCGAAGCGGGTATCCCCTGCCGCGTCAGCGGGCGGGAAAAGCACCTCTACTCCATCTACTGCAAGATGCATCTGAAAGAACAGCGCTTCCATTCCATCATGGATATTTACGCGTTCCGGGTGATCGTCAAAGAAGTGGATACCTGCTATCGGGTGCTGGGCCAGGCACACAGCCTGTATAAGCCGCGCCCGGGCCGGGTAAAAGACTATATCGCCATTCCCAAGGCTAACGGCTATCAATCGCTGCATACCTCACTGATCGGCCCGCACGGCGTGCCGGTTGAGGTACAGATCCGTACCGAAGATATGGATCAGATGGCCGAAATGGGGGTCGCCGCGCACTGGGCCTATAAAGAAAAGGAACAGGGCGAAACTGGCGGCACTACCGCACAGATCCGCGCCCAGCGCTGGATGCAGAGCCTGCTGGAGCTGCAACAAAGCGCCGGTAGCTCGTTTGAATTTATTGAAAGCGTAAAATCCGATCTGTTCCCCGATGAGATTTACGTTTTCACCCCGGAAGGGCGCATTGTCGAGCTGCCTGCCGGTGCCACACCGGTCGACTTTGCCTACGCCGTGCATACCGATATCGGCCACGCCTGCGTTGGCGCACGTGTCGATCGCCAGCCGCATCCGTTGTCACAAGCTTTAGCCAGTGGCCAGACGGTAGAGATCATCACCGCTCCGGGTGCCCGGCCAAATGCCGCCTGGCTGAACTTTGTGGTGAGCTCCAAAGCCCGCGCCAAGATCCGCCAGATGTTGAAAAACCTCAAGCGCGATGATTCCGTCAGCCTGGGCCGCCGTTTGCTCAACCATGCGCTCGGGGGCAGCCGCAAACTTTCGGAAGTGCCGCCAGAGAATATCCAGCATGAGCTGGATCGCATGAAGCTGGCCACGCTGGACGATCTGCTGGCAGAAATCGGCCTCGGTAATGCCATGAGCGTGGTAGTCGCGAAGAACCTGCAGGGCGATCAGTCCAGCCTGGGCTCCTCGAACGGCGTGCGCAACCTGGCCATCAAAGGCGCCGATGGCGTCCTGATCACCTTTGCCAAGTGCTGCCGCCCAATTCCAGGCGATCCGATTATTGCCCATGTCAGCCCGGGCAAGGGCCTGGTGGTTCACCATGAATCCTGTCGTAATATCCGCGGCTACCAGAAAGAGCCAGAGAAATTCATGGCGGTCGAGTGGGATATGGAAACCGAGCAGGAGTTCATTGCGGAAATCAAAGTGGACATGTTCAACCATCAAGGTGCGTTGGCCAACCTCACGGCGGCGATTAACGCGGCCGAATCGAATATTCAAAGCCTGAATACCGAAGAGAAAGATGGCCGGGTCTACAGCGCCTTTATCCGCCTGACCACCCGCGATCGCATCCACCTGGCAAATATTATGCGTAAGATCCGTATCATGCCGGATGTGATTAAAGTTAACCGTAACCGAAACTAGCGCCTATGAGCCCCGAACGCTATGCGCGGATTTGTGAAATGCTGGCCACCCGGCAGCCCGATCTGACGGTCTGCCTGGAACAGGTTCACAAACCGCATAACGTCTCCGCGATTATCCGTACCGCCGATGCCGTCGGCGTACATCAGGTGCATGCCGTGTGGCCTACCCCGCGGATGCGTACCCTGGTCTCCTCCGCTGCGGGCAGCAATAGCTGGGTGAGTGTCAAAACCCACCCCACCATCGCCGATGCGGTCACGCATCTGAAAGGCCAAGGGATGCAGATCCTGGCAACTCACCTTTCTGCCCGCGCCGTCGATTTTCGCGAAATAGACTATACCCGCCCTACCTGCATACTGCTGGGGCAGGAAAAAACCGGCATCACCGAAGAAGCGCTAGCCCTGGCCGATCAGGACATTATCATTCCGATGATCGGTATGGTGCAGTCGCTGAACGTCTCTGTCGCTGCGGCACTGATCCTGTATGAGGCCCAACGCCAGCGGCAAAACGCCGGTATGTATCGCCGCGATCTCAGCGCGTTAGATGAGCAGGAACAGCAACGCCTGCTGTTTGAAGGCGGCTATCCGGTGTTAGCCAACGTGGCCAAGCGCAAAAAGCTGCCGCGCCCGCAGATTGACGATCAAGGCCAAGTGGTTGCCGACGCCGAATGGTGGGCAGCCATGCAGGCAACGACGGTACGCCGATGAAAGGCCGCCTGCTGGATGCCGTCCCACTCACTACTCTTTCCGGGGTTGGAGCCAGCCAAGCGGGGAAACTGGCCAAAATTGGCCTGAATACCATCCAGGATCTGCTGCTGCACCTCCCGTTACGTTACGAAGACCGCACCCGCCTCTACCCAATCAACGATCTGCTGCCGGGCATTTTTGCCACGGTGGAAGGGGAAGTGCTGCGCAGCGATATCAGTTTTGGCCGCCGCCGCATGCTCACCTGCCAGATCAGCGACGGCACCGGCATCCTGACTATGCGCTTCTTCAACTTCAACGCGGCGATGAAGAACAGCCTGGCTACTGGCCGCCACGTAACGGCCTATGGTGAAGTCAAACGCGGCACCCACGGCGCAGAAATTATCCACCCGGAATACCGTGTCCAGGGGGAAAACAGCGAGGTCGAGCTACAAGAAGCCCTGACGCCGGTGTATCCCACCACCGAAGGGATCCGCCAAGCCACGCTGCGCAAGTTGACCGATCAGGCGCTGGAATTGCTGGATACCTGTGCGATTGCCGAGCTGCTGCCGCCGGAATTAAGCGGCGGTTTGATGAGCCTGCCACAGGCGCTGCATATGCTGCACCGTCCACCGCCGGATATCCAACTGGCTGATTTGGAACAGGGCAAGCACCCGGCACAGAAACGCCTGATCCTTGAAGAGCTGCTGGCGCATAACCTCAGCATGTTGGCCGTCCGCGCCGGAGCACAAAGCTATCGGGCATTATCGCTAACGCCTGACGATCGGCTGAAAAACCGCTTCCTGGACCAGCTCCCCTTCTCTCCTACCGGTGCTCAGACTCGGGTTGTGGCAGATATTGAAGCGGATCTGCAAAAAGGTTTCCCGATGATGCGCCTGGTACAGGGCGACGTCGGCTCAGGTAAAACTCTGGTTGCTGCCCTGGCCGCACTACGCGTCATTGCTCACGGCAAACAGGTGGCGCTGATGGCCCCCACCGAATTACTCGCCGAACAACACGCCAATAACTTCCGCCAGTGGTTTGAACCCTTGGGGATTGAGGTGGGTTGGTTGGCTGGCAAGCAAAAGGGCAAAGCACGCCTCGCCCAACAGGAAGCCATTGCCAGCGGTCAGGTGTCGATGGTGGTCGGGACGCACGCCATTTTCCAGGAGCAGGTGCAGTTTAATGGCTTGGCCCTGGTGATTATCGATGAACAACACCGCTTTGGTGTGCATCAGCGGCTGGCGCTGTGGGAGAAAGGCGAAGAACAAGGGTTCCATGCTCATCAGTTGATCATGACCGCCACGCCAATCCCACGCACGCTGGCGATGACCGCCTACGCCGATCTGGACACCTCGGTGATCGATGAATTGCCGCCGGGCCGTACGCCGGTAACCACGGTGGCGATCCCCGATACGCGCCGGGCCGATATCATCCAGCGGGTAAAAAGCGCCTGTATCGAAGAAGGTCGCCAGGCCTATTGGGTCTGCACGCTGATCGAAGAGTCTGATTTACTGGAAGCCCAGGCCGCAGAGGCAACCTGGGAAGAATTGAAGATTGCACTGCCGGAACTGAAGGTGGCGCTGGTGCATGGCCGCATGAAGTCAGCGGAGAAACAGGCGGTAATGCAGGCCTTCAAACAGGGTGAACTGCAATTGCTGGTAGCCACCACGGTGATTGAAGTGGGCGTTGATGTACCAAACGCCAGCCTGATGATCATTGAAAACCCAGAGCGGCTTGGTTTGGCCCAGTTGCATCAGCTGCGTGGCCGGGTTGGCCGTGGTGCGGTAGCCTCTCACTGCGTGCTGCTGTATAAAACCCCGCTCAGCAAAACCGCCCAAAAACGCCTGCAGGTGCTGCGCGACAGTAACGACGGCTTTGTTATTGCCCAGCAAGATTTGGAGATCCGTGGGCCGGGTGAGCTATTGGGAACGCGCCAAACCGGCAGTGCAGAGTTTAAAGTGGCCGATTTGTTACGCGATCAGGCCATGATCCCCGAAGTCCAGCGCGTAGCACGCCATATTCACCAGCAGTATCCGCAGCATGCACATGCCTTAATTGAGCGCTGGTTACCAGAAACGGCTCGCTACTCAAACGCTTAAGCATCTTCCCCCTAATGAAAGAGGGGGCCTATACCGGAGCCCGCTTGGAAAAATGGAGAATTACCCTACGCCAAACTTGTCTTTATTGTTATGTCTAGCCATTATATTCAAAAAACGAACAATAATATTATTATTGGATCAATACAGAAATTGTCCCCCTTGTAATCTTAACTAACATACAAAAGAGTGCCCCATCAGGAGCACCAGCTTTTGTAATATTAATAATTAAAGGTGACTCTACATATTATTTCAACAACCCTAATTGCTTCATAAAGGTGTAATCGTCATAGAACAGCCACTCTTCATCCATGGTGCCTTTGTCATTCCAACGGCCTATGGTTGCCATCTCTATCTCAAAACGTTTACCTGTGGGTTGGATAACCGTACCGTCTGACAGTATCATTGGTTTGGTGAACGTTCCTCGCCATACGCCAGTGACCGCCGTGTACTTATCCTGGCCGATACGTATATGGTGTATAGGGTTCTCGGTATCAGGGGCAAAAGCGAAAATCTTCTTGGATTTCTCTAAGTGTTCTTTTAGATTGTGGGTCACCGAGCCATCTGGATAATGAACAATGATATCCTCTGCATGACTTCTGTGCATTTCATCCCACTTTTGATGGCTGTAGACATTAAAGTCCAGATCATCAAAGTTTTGCAGATTTTTTTCGACAGTTTTCCTTTCTGCTTTAAACTCCTCCAAACTCTTATTGATGCGTTGTTCAGCATGGGAATCGGACATTGAAGAGAAATCATCAGGTTTATTTGCTGCTGCACTCACGGCAAGGCTTAATATAAACAGAGAGGCAATGCTTGCTTTTAATACATGATGTTCATTTTTCATAAAGGTACCTTCCATCTTCCTTATCATTTAACTCTATATATACGATAACTTCCTTTTGAATTTATATAGTAGAGCAGACGATACAAAAAAATTACCAAGTAAATTTGCTTGAGTCATTCAAAAATAATGAAGGGATATTCAAACGGAGAAATGGCTAAATAAGCAATGGGGTTAACGCTATTGAAGGTATACATCGTAGGCAGAACACAGGCTCAATTTCTAAAGCTGTTCGAGGCACGCATAAAAAACAGCCCCTGAAGAGGGGCTGCCACTACTTGATGATTCAGCCGATCGCCGGGAACACAGGCAGCATCAGGTACAGCTTGATCACGATGGCGTTAGCGATATCGATAAAGAACGCGCCCACCATCGGCACCACCAAAAATGCCAGATGCGAAGGACCGAAACGATCGGTGATCGCCTGCATGTTGGCAATGGCCGTTGGCGTCGCCCCCATGCCAAAACCGCAGTGCCCCGCAGCCAGCACGGCAGCATCGTAGTTTTTCCCCATCACGCGATAGGTCACGAAGATGGCATACAACGCCATAACCAGCGTCTGCACCGCCAGGATAGCCAGCATTGGCAAGGCCAGCGAAGCCAGCTCCCACAGGCGCAGGCTCATCAACGCCATCGCCAGGAACAGCGACAGGCTCACGTTACCCAGTACGGAGACCGCACGCTCAAACACCTGGTAGAAGCCCGTTGCCGACAGGGTGTTGCTGAGGATCACGCCAACAAACAGCACGCAGACAAAAGTCGGCAGTTCGAAGGCCGTGCCATTCAATAACCCGGCAATAAAGTTACCGAGGCTCAGGCAGATGGCGATCATGGCGATGGTTTCGATCATCACCAGCGAGGTGATCAGGCGGCCACTTTCCGGCTTCTCAAAGCCGCTCGGCTGCACGCTGTCATCCGGTGTGCCTTCCGGCGTTGAGGAGTGTTTCACCAGATAGCGGGCTACCGGGCCACCAATCAGGCCACCCAGCACCAGACCAAAGGTGGCACAGGCCATGGCCACTTCGGTGGCATTTTCAAACCCATAGCGCTCGATGAACACCTTGCTCCAGGCCGCCCCGGTGCCATGCCCGCCCGAAAGCGTAATCGAGCCCGCAATCAGCCCCATTAACGGATCCAGGCCCAGCATTTTCGCCATGCCGATACCGATGGCATTCTGTACCAACAGCAGACCCAGCACCACGAACAGGAACACGACCAGTGCCTTGCCCCCCGCCCGCAGGCGCGCCAGGTTGGCATTCAGGCCGATAGTGGCAAAGAAGGCCAGCATTAATGGGTCTTTCAGCGACATATCAAAGCCGACTTCCCAGTTCACCGTTTTCTTCAAAACCAAGAGCAGGAGCGCCACCAGTAAACCACCGGCAACAGGAGCAGGAATAGTATATTTTCTCAGCAGAGGAATGGAGCGTACGCATTTGCCCCCAAGCAGCAGGACCAGCGTAGCGGCAACTAACGTGCCGTAAGTATCGAGATGAAACATCTAGCTACTCCGTGTAGTGATTAAATCCAATAAATTAATAAGTTATAAAATTTACTCAGTTTTTTAACTTGATGAAGGGGGGATTAAAAGTAAAAACGGCTAATAACACAAGAAAAAATGAACGAAAATGCGACATTAATGGGTTCAGCATCGTAAAAAATATTAATGCGCAACCGTTTGCTTTTGTGAGGCAGATCATTAAAATGCCTTCTTTGCCGCCTTTGGGAAAGCCACACCATGTCCAGCCAAACCGCCGAGCTTGATGCCGCGCAAAAAGCATCAGCCCCCGTTTCACACAATAGTGAACTGATTTACCGCCTGGAAGACCGCCCTCCACTGCCGCAAACGCTGTTTGCCGCCAGTCAGCACTTGCTGGCGATGTTTGTTGCCGTGATCACCCCGGCCCTGTTGATCTGCCAAGCGCTTGGCCTGCCAGCGCAGGATACGCAACACATCATCAGCATGTCGCTGTTCGCTTCCGGTTTGGCCTCGATACTGCAAATCAAAACCTGGGGCCCGGTGGGGTCTGGTCTGCTGTCCATTCAGGGCACCAGCTTCAACTTTGTCTCACCGCTGATTATGGGCGGGCTGGCGCTGAAAAACGGCGGCGCAGACGTGCCCACCATGATGGCCGCACTGTTCGGCACATTGATGGTGGCTTCTTGTACCGAAATCCTACTGTCACGCGTGCTGCACCTGGCACGCCGCATCATTACCCCGCTGGTCTCCGGCATTGTGGTGATGATTATCGGCCTGTCGCTGATCCAGGTCGGGCTGACCTCTATCGGTGGTGGCTATGCGGCGATGGGCGATCACACCTTCGGCGCGCCCAAGAATCTGCTGCTGGCAGGCGCGGTGCTGGTGGTGATTATTCTGCTTAACCGCCAACGTAACCCTTACCTGCGCGTCGCTTCGTTGGTGATCGCCATGGCAATAGGTTATCTGCTGGCCTGGGCCATGGGTATGCTGCCGGAAACCGAACCGGCTACCCAAACGACCTTGATCACCGTTCCTACCCCGCTGTATTACGGCCTGGGCTTTGACTGGAACCTGTTATTGCCGCTGATGCTGATCTTTATGGTCACGTCGCTGGAAACCATCGGTGATATCACCGCCACCTCCGACGTTTCTGAACAGCCGGTCAGTGGCCCGCTATATATGAAGCGCCTGAAAGGCGGCGTGCTGGCCAATGGCCTGAACTCAATGCTGTCTGCGGTATTCAACACCTTCCCGAACTCCTGCTTTGGCCAGAACAACGGGGTGATCCAACTGACCGGCGTTGCCAGCCGCTACGTCGGTTTTGTGGTAGCACTGATGCTGATCCTGCTGGGGCTGTTCCCGGCCGTTGCCGGTTTTGTGCAGCATATTCCTGAGCCGGTACTGGGCGGCGCGACCATCGTGATGTTTGGTACCATTGCGGCCTCCGGCGTGCGTATCGTTTCCCGCGAGAAGCTAAACCGCCGCGCCATCATGATTATGGCGCTGTCGCTGGCCGTCGGTATGGGGGTTTCCCAACAGCCGCTGATCTTGCAGTTTGCACCGGACTGGCTGAAAACCCTGCTTTCTTCCGGTATCGCTGCCGGTGGGATCACCGCCATTGTGCTGAACCTGCTGTTCCCACCAGAAGAAAAATAAGCGCTCCCCGCAGCAAACCAACGGCCATTGGCAAACCGCTACTGGCCGTTTTTTTATTGTCTTTCAGGCCATTGCCCTTGAGCTGGAAGGCTAATTGCGGCATAAACAGGGTATCTTTTCTGTCCGCTACGGATCCACACGATGAAATTTATCGGAAAACTATTGATCACGTTGCTGCTGCTGATAGTGCTGGCCATTGTGCTGCTCTACGTAGTGGGGCAAACCCGCTGGGCCGCAGGCTGGTTGAGTCACTGGATCAGCGATCGTGGTGATTACCAGCTGTCGGTAGAAAAAATAACGCATTCGTGGAGCAAACCAGGACAGCTCAGCCTGGAGGGCGTAACCCTCGCCCGAGCCAACCAACCGCAACTCTTGGTGGCCAAGCAGGTCGATATGGCTTTCAGCCTGCGGCAAATTACCGAGCCACGCTATTTCGATAGCATCACGCTGCGCGACGGCACCCTAAACGTTCAGCCTTTGCAGGGCGCACCGCTGCCAATACAGGCCGATGTGCTGCAACTGAGCAATATGGCACTGCAATCTAACGATGAGAGCTGGCAGCTTAACGCGCAGAAGGTCAATGCCGGGATCAACCCGTGGCAGCCAACGGCAGGCCATTTGCTCGGAGATAACAATCAGTTCCAGTTCAGCGCCGGTTCGATGGTGGTCAACGGTATTCCGGCCTCACAGGTGTTGATCCAGGGCGAAATCAAACAAAACCAGCTGATATTGAGCGACTTTGGTGCCGATCTGGCACAGGGCGATCTCACCGGGGTAGCCAGCCGAGCTGCCGATGGCAGTTGGTTGGTTGAACGGTTGCGGCTAAGCAACGTCCGCCTACAAGTACCAATGACGCTAGAACAGTTCTGGGACCGCTTCACGGCGTTGCCACCCATTACGTTGAAACGCTTCGATCTGATTAACGCCCGCCTGGAAGGTAACGCCTGGGCGGCGAACGATCTCGATTTGTCGATGCAAAATATCACCTTCCAACAAGGGGATTGGAGCAGTCAGGATGGCGCGATCAACTTCACCGCCGACGACCTGATCAATGGCAACTTCCATCTCATTGACCCAATTATGGATATGCAACTCTCGCCAGCCGGTATTGCCATTGGCCAGTTCAGCACCCGCTGGGAAGGTGGATTGCTGCGTACCACCGGCAACTGGCTGCGCGCCAATAAGCGCCTGCAACTCGACGAGGTAGCCGTCTCTGCGCTGGAGTACACCTTGCCCAGCAACTGGCGTGAACTCTGGTTACAGCCGTTGCCAAGCTGGCTGGCAGAGGTGTACGTCGCCAAGATGAGCACCAACCGTAACCTGATCATTGATATCAACCCGGATTTCCCCTTCCAGCTCACCTCGCTGGATGGAAACGGCAGCAATCTGCTGTTGGCCAGTGACCATCAGTGGGGGATTTGGTCCGGCTCGCTGAAACTCAACGCCGGTGGTGCCACCTTTAACAAGATCGACGTACGCCGCCCTTCGCTGGCGTTGGATGCGGATGCACAGCAGATCAACGTTACCGAGCTGAGCGCTTTTATGCCCGATGGCCTGTTGGATGCCAAGGCCAAGGTCAGCCAACTGCCTGGTAAACCGTTCACCCTGTCCCTTAACGGGCGTTCGGTGCCTGTGAATACCTTGCAGCAATGGGGTTGGCAGCATGTGCCGCTGGAGGGAGATGGTAATTTGCAGTTGCAGCTAAAGGGATTACTCAATAGCGATGGGCCGTTTAAGGCATCTTTGAAGGGCCAGTTGCAGACTACCAGCAAGGATGGGCAGACTCTGGAGCAGCAGGTGCCGTGACCTAAACAGGGTTCGGCAGTGCCGAACCCTGTTTTCTTCTCTGAATAATGCAGTGAGACGCTATTTACTGTTTTAGTTCCTGATATTTCATATCCTTGAGGATCTTTGCATCATTAAATGTTAGCTCCAAAACTTGGTTTCTATCATTGATAACAGGAATTAAAAAAATTACTCTTCTATCAGTCTTTTTAGAATTATAAAACCATACATTAAGCCCGTTATAATCTTCTGGAGAATTTGGTCTACCAAGGAGTTTAATGACATCTTTTTTTGTTGTTGAGCCAACAATCAAAGATTCTTTGATTGTTTTTTCTGTATATTGGTCAAGCGCTGTAACCTTTGTTCTATCAACATTAGAAGCACAACCCACTAATAAAAAAAACATAAAAATAACTGGACACTTACTCATTTTCATTTTATTTTCTCTTCAATATAAGTTTCATTGATGCTGTCGTACTTGATTTCATTCCCATATAAAACACAATATCCAGATTTGTCTGAGTAGTTATATTTAAACTCATACAACCCTTTTTCATTCGGAGTAAAATCCAAACTGACGCTACATCCCCCACCATCTGGATTACTAATTCTATGAGAAATTGTTGTTTTGATTCCTGGAGTTACCGTAACCTCAGTATAAGTGTCACTGTAATCACCTTGTGGTAACTTAGGCATACCTATTGACTTCGTACTATCAGGAATAATATTTAGGAAACGCCTATGCTTTTGTACATATCCACCACTAGACTCACCATTTGATTTTTTCTGACTAATCGAATAGGTCAGCGGGTTTCCTAGAAGTCGAACTTTTGCAACCGTACCATCATTTGGGGGTGGAACGTACATAGGCGGGTCAGGAAACAGACTACAACTGGCTAATGACATGGTGGCCATCAATGAAAAAAATATAACACTTACTCTGGTTTTCTTATAAAGCATATCAACTCCTTGATAATATATAATTAACAAACCACACTACCCCGACCAGTTAGCAGAGCTCCTTCACAGGAAGCGACCCAACTGAAGTTGTAGCTCAGAAACTAAAAATTTTACGTAACACATTATATTTATTGACATATTCCCTCAATTTACCGGTCATGTCCCGTACGCAATAAAGATCCCGGACAACTGCCCGGGATTTATCACGAGATCTAGATTAGGTCTTCACCATTTAAAAGCACGATTACATTGTCTGAACCTAACTCTTTTCTGATCATCTCTGCCATTTCGTCTGTCGATATTTTAAGAGATTTGTTATTCACACTGATAACAAAGTAAGAGCAGGGCACCAATCCAAAATCACTTGCAACCTCTCGCTGAATTGGATGAGGTATAACTCCATTTGATAAATAATATTGAGCAGGGAATACACAGGGGTATTTTTCTGCAAATGCATTCAATTTCCCCTGCAATTCAGCAAGGTTATATGTTGTATAGCATGAAATATGTATAGACATAATCCCCTCACTTAATCCTTATAGTATTGCCTGATTTATCAACAACAATAACCTTCTCAAGTCCCATTATTGGCCACTTAGTGAGTTGTTGCTGCAATGCAGGAATTGACACTTTTGTATCATTCATATTAATAACAACATTTGTTGTTTGCCCCGAGTCAATTTTTTCTTTAACACCAGACCATATATTCCTAACACTGCTAGAACTAGGAGCATAGTTATCAAAGATCTCGCCATTAATCCGGTAATCCGGATTTTTCCTTCCAGCTATAGAAGGGTTCTGCTCCACATAAAATCCTGATTGTGAAAGAATTTGAGCACTCTCATTTTCTCGGTTGAGGGAGCGAATATTTTCCTTCGTCATACCTGGTTCTATCTTAGTGACAGGCCCCGTTAAAGCCCCTTCAGACTTCGTAATCACATTACCGATAGAACTGGTTTGCCATATATTAGAGTTACCCGGTGACGCTATTGCGCTATCTGTCTTACCTATAACATTATTTCCCGCAACACCACCAAAGATTGCCGCTGTCCCTAAGCCAATATTCAGGGCACCTTCTCCGTAGTTTCCATCAACGACCTGACCAATCCCTGTACCGGTTTGATAACCCCCACCGGCTGCCAGCGTTGAACGAGCAATAATCCCTGGAGCACCAGGCAAAGCGAGCAAAGCATCGGTTCCTATTGCAGCCTGGCCGGATTGTACGCTATACCCTTTCAGATAACTCAGCGCCTCGTTGTACGCTTTGGTATCTCCTGTGGAGGCAACAAACGCTTTGCCTGCGACCAGTGATTGAATAGCGTCAGCAGCTTGCCGTGGGGTATACCCGTACATAGACTGAAGTTCATAACCATACTGGTTAAGCAATCCAGCTAGCTCTTGCTTCTGGCCTTCTGTCAGTGGTTGGCCTGATTGGTACTGTTGCAGCAACACATTGCTAGCTCGATCTTCATTCGTCAGCCTGACGATATTCTGTGAAGCCTCTAGCAGGTTTTTACCAGCTTTCTGATCCTCAATAGACTTATTCAGCGTTTCAGCTTGTTGTGGGCTAAGGAAGTTATTCTCCACCGCATTCTTGCCGGCCTGAGCCCCCGCCAGAGCATTCGCAGTGCTATCACCTGTCACGCCGCCAGCTAAACCTGCTGCCAGAGTCGATAGCGCACTGAGACTCTGCTTCTGCTCCTCACTCAGTTTAGCAATTTTTTCCGGCGTGTCTGCACCATATAACTTCTCTGCCAGATAACGCGCGGCCAATTCACCACCAGCGGCCCCCGCAGCACCAGCGGCGGCCGAGTTGCCACTCACTTGTGCCGCTATCGCCCCCCACACCGCATGGGCAAGCGCGTTGGCCGTTTCATTCGTGCCGGTATACTTCTTGATTTGCTCTGCCGCGTACGGGCTCAAGCCACCAGCAAGAGCCTGGGAGATATTTCCCCCTGCCAGGCCCTGCAACGCAGCCGTTACCGCCTGCGCCGCTTTCTGCAAGTCACTGCCCGTACCATACTGCTTCATAGCCTCTTTATACGCAGTGGTGTCTTTCAGGATGCTGACGTACTGATCAATCTCTTCCTGCTTGGCATTTTTTCCCGGCTCCGGCGGCAGTTTCCCATCTTTCGCCAGATCGGCCTTCGCCGCATTCAGCCCGTTTATCTCACCCTGCGTGCGGATGATATCCGCTGCCTGCCCGCCGATCTCGCCAATCAGCTGCGCCTGTTTCAACCGGTTCTGCTCTTTCTCCTTGTCGAAGATCGGCGCAATGCTGCCGTTGGCATTCTCCGTATCCCGGCTCAGGTCGGCGACATTTTGTTGCTGGTTGTCCTTGTCACGGACAGTGATGTTACCTTCGCTCACCGCCGCCTGCGTGGTGCCGCTAGCATGGCCGCTGCCGTTCAGGCCCGATAGCATCCCGCCCGCCAGGTTGCCCTGGAACTCCTTACCACCAAAGTCGCCGCCGCCACTTATCCCAACCCCGACATGTTCGACGTTGTAGTCCGCCTTATTGTGCAGGTCACTGAAGCCCAACGTCCCGGTATCCAGGCTGTTTTTGTCCGCCGTGCCCGTTGAACTGATTACCGCGCCATCCAGTTGGGTATGCTCGCCGACCTTAACGTCAAAGCCGCCCTTGCCCGCAAAGATCCCAGTCTGCTCCTGCACCGAGTCGTAGTTGCTGTGCATTTTGTCCTGGCTCAGGTTCAGGTAGCCAGAACCGCTCATCGAGCCCCAGGTGAAGCTGCCACCCGCACTGGCGTTCTGCTGCTTCATGTCGTAGAGATCGCTGTCCTGCTGGCTGGAGAGCGTCAGGTTGCGCCCGACGTCAACATCCACCTTGTCACCGCTGACCTGTGCACCGGCCAGGGTGGTATCGCGCCCACTGTTCATGGCCAGCGTCTTACCGCTGTCGATGGTTGTCTCTGTCCACTGCGTACCGGTGCCTTTCTCACTGCCTTTGCCAGCGTTGACGTTGGCGAACACCTTGATACCCGTGTCTTTACCCAGGCTCAGGCCGATACCGATTTCACCGCCGCTGCTCTTGTTACTCCCCGTCTGCTGCTGGGAATTAGCAGCCCCGGCAAGCAAGATGTCGCGAGAGGCATCGATGGTGGTATCGCCACCCGCCTTCAACTGGCTACCCGCAATCACCACATCGCCACTGTTGGCACCACTGCCTTTGCCGGTTGCGGTCACCGACAAATTATTACCCGCCGTCAACGTCGAACCGGTAACATTATCAGAGACCTGTTTTTGCGTGGATGACGACTTTTGGGCCCCCAGGGAAAGGCTGATACCAATCGCATTACCCGCATCGCCCTTGGTATTATCCAACACCGCGGCCTGCCCTGCCTGCACCCCAGACAACGCGGCTTTGGTGCCCTGCAAGGCAGCCAAACGGCCATCGCTTTCACTTTTGGCACTCTGCGCTGCCGCTATTGCTGAGTTGGCCGCTGCACCTGCTGCACCGGACAACGCCACCGTCAGGCCACTCTGCTTCTGCTCAAACCGCTCTTCTACCGTACGCAGGTCATGCCCCGGTTCGATAACGACGCTGTCGCCAGTAACGCTGAGATTTTTACCGGCAATCAGATCCGCACCGCCAATGTGTGCCTTGCCGCCCGCAACGATATTCACATCGCCACCGGTCGAGCCGATAGTGCTGACACTCTGGCTCTGCGTGGTACCGTCTTCGTTCACCTGATGGCGAGAGCTGGAGCTACCAATCGTCACCCCGATACCGCCGGTGCCCATCAGTCCGCTCTTTTTCTTCTCATCCAACCGGTAGCTGGACTGCTCTTCCGTCGCAGCCACGATCTCGATGTTGTTGCCCGCTTGCAGGTTAACTTTACCGTCACCCACAACCGAAGATCCCTTCACCGTCAGGTCATTACCCGCAGACAGCGACACATTATCGCCGCTCAGCAGCGTGCCTTTTTCCTGCGTGGCGTAATCTTCCCGCACCGTATGGGTGGTGGTCTTCGACAGGAACCCTTTCTTGGTCTTGGTTTCTTCGAAGAAGGAGTAGTCGCTTTCGGTGGCGCTGTTGAGCGTCAGATCGCGTCCGGCGCTTACCGCCACATCACCACTAGCCTGCACCTGTGCCGCATTCAAGGTGGCATCTCGATCGGCGCGAATGGTGGTGTTGCCCCCGCTGGCGATCTCCGTTCCTTGCTGGCGAATGGACTCATCTACCTGCTGGCGTTTACCTTCCTTGCTCTCGCGGTATTCGCTGGTTTGCTGGGTGTTGAGGTTCACGTCACGCCCGGCGTTCAGGTTGACGTTGTTGTCTGCCACCATCGCTGCGGCCTGCGAGTTCACATCCCGGCCTGCATCCAGCGTTAAATCGCCGCCGCTGGTGAGGGTGGAGCGCGTGGCATCGTTACTGCGCTGTTCGGTGCCGTTATCTTTCTGCCGGGTGCTCGCTTCCTGCGTTTGCAGGTTGATATCGCGCCCAGCCATCACGGTAGTATCAGTCTGGCTGCCAACCTGGCTGGCCTTCACGTTGACATCACGGCCTGCATCGACCGTCAGCGGTCCACCAGCGCTAATTTCGCTGCCCTGGCTGCTGTGAGTTTCGCTCTCTCTTACGTTCCGCCAGCTCTGATATTTATCGGCGCTGTAGGTGGTGTTGGCCAGGACGTTGATATCGCCCCCCGCCAGCAAGTCCATCGCACCACCGGAAGTCAATTTGGCTCCCAGGATATCGATGTTGTTGCCAGCGCTCAGGCTCAAGCTGTCCAAGGCCTGGATGGTGCCGATATCGCCGATTTCCGTGCGTGACAGCGACAGGCTTTGTGGCATCCAGCCGCCCAGAGAACCCTGGGTACTCCACTGATCCGTCAGCGTCTGGTTGATGATGCTGCCATCAAGGCTTTCTAACTGCACCGTTTTGCCGCTGATGATTGAGCCGATATTGTTGATATCGCCAATCGCGCTCAGTTGCAGGTTGCCACCCGCATTGAGCAGGCCAGCATTGAGATTGCTGATGCTGTTCTGGCTATCAAGCGTCAGCGCGTTCTGTGCGGTCAGCGTGCTGCCACTGTTGGTGATATTACCGGCGGTGAGCGAGACATTTTTCCCGGCAATCACGCTGCCGTTATTGATAGTCACATCTTTTGGTGACAGGTAGAGCTTCGGCACCATCACCGTCTGGCCATTGATGCTGGTCGCTTCCCACCACAAGATGCTGTGATCCAAAGAGGCGATCTGCTGCGCCGTCAACGAAACCCCAAACTTCAGCCCCAGAGACTGTTGTGCCCTGGCGGCGTTGTCCATCAGGGTTTGCATCTGCTCCAGGTCTGATCCCACGCCGTTCAGATAACGGCTGCCCGTCTGATTCAGCATGGCATTGCTGACGTAACGGGTATCAAAGGCCGCATCCCCCAGGAAACGGTAGTCGTAATCCGGGTGGAGGTTAAGGCGGTCCAGGAAATAGGAAGAGCCGATAAATTTGTCTTCTACCGTGAACTGTTCGTTGGTTTCACGCGGGCTCTTGCCTGGGGTGATCCCCAACAGCGCGTAGAGATCGCCAAACAGGCTCGGATCGAGTTGCCCCAGCCCGTTAAGTTTCGGGTTGGTGGTGATCAGATACGGGCTGTCCGGATCGGTGGACGCCACAAAATAGCCGTTCTCGCCGGTAGGCAGAGGATATGCACTGGTATCGACCGTTTTGCCTTGATACTGGTTTAAGGCCTTACCATCCGTGCCGATCAGGTCCTTCCCATCGGTGGTGGTGTTTTGTAACTTGGCTCCATCACCCAGATTGGCGTTACCCTGGTCACCTTCGCTGTATTTTCCTAACCCGGTGAGCTCAGGCGTGACGTTATCCAGGCCGCTGCCCCCGTTAATCTGTTGCAGGGCATTTTGCAGGCTGTCTTGCCATTCAGGCGAATTGACCGCCGCCTTATCACCGGCTGACAACGCCTGTTTCTCTACGGCATTACCGATTGTCTGTTGGCTCAGGGTATTGAGCGTTGGGGCATTGATAGTGTGACTTACACCACCTGCGTTGGGTGAGGTGGTGGTATTACTCAGATCGTTGGCAAAGTTGGCCACGACATTACCACCAGCCTGAATAACGGCACGATAGATCTCACCTTCTGAGCGCTCAGTGCGCACCTCTCCGTCGGAGGTATAGGTCACATAACGATCGGTGATCTTGCCAAACGCGTAGTCATTCATCGGCTGTAACTTGGACACCACGTACCCACGCCTGGACTCAGGAAGTTCGTCAGTGCGATAGGTTTGATAACGTGTTTCAGTCCCCGCCAGCCAAGACTGATTATTCAGCGTATTACCCGTCAGGTAGGCATTACCGTTAGCAAGAATATTGCTGGCCTGGTTATCAAACGCTTGTGCAGTAAGATAGAGATCTCTGCCGGAGGTAATGCGGCCTGCACCACCGTTGCTGCTAACCTCAATGCTGGAAACGGATAACGCCAGATCTTTGGTTTTCTCAAAAGGCGCTGCGTATGTATGGGTACGAGTGACTTCGCGCGCGTCATCCCCTCCTAACTGAGTGGTCACATCTATCGTGTAGTAACCCAGCTCACCTTTCTCGAAGAAATCCAACGGAACCTTCACCAAAGCACCGTTCAACCAAGGGTACTCGCTGGTCAGATCCTGATTGGTTTGAGTCACACTCAGCCCATCGCGCTGATTCAGCAAATGGGCGGTGTTAATGGTGATATCACCATTTTGTGTCTCAATGGTGCCAGAGCTGTTCACCACCTCAGCGTTAGCATTGCCCGCCATATCACGCTGCATCCACAGGCTGTTGCCCGCCAGGATGTCACCGCGCAGGTTTTTGATGCTGTTGGCCAGCAGGTACAGGTTGTTACCGGCATACAGCAAGGCGGTGTTAATCAGGCTGCCAGCCGCATTCAGCGTCATTGAGCCCAGCGTGCCGGTAAACCCGTCAACGGTGATATCGCTCTGGCTGTTCAGGGTCACGTCGCCCCCTGATTGCAGGGTTCCGGCCGCGTTCATGGCAATAGCACTGCCACTTAGGGTGCTGGCCCCACTTCCACCAGTGATTTGCCCATTGTTGGTCAAGATGCCGTACGCCGTGAGGTTGACGCTCTGCCCCTGCAGAGTGCCCTGGTTGGTCAACGCCCCTTGGCTGTTAAGGTTCAGGCTCTGGCCTGCGGCAATCACGTTCTGGTTGGTAAAGGCGTTCACCAGTTGCAGCGTCAGGTTGCCCAACGCCACGACCTGGCCACGTTGGTCAAAATCGCCACTGCTCAGCAGTAAATCGCCCCCGCTGAACATTTTTCCTGTCTCTTGAAGCGCCACCTGACCGGCATTGATGCCAAGCCCGGAGGTGCCAAGCAGCGTGCCACCGTTAGTCAGTTGCTGGGTATTCAACGCCAGGTTGCTTCCCTGGACCGTGCCCTGATTGTTCAGGCTGCCTGCGGTCAACGTTCCCTGCAGTTCTGCCAGCAAGGTACCGCTGTTGTCCAACGCATCCGCATTCAGTAACAGGGAGCCTGCCTGTAGCCAACCGGTGTTGGTAAATTGCGAGCCATGGAGTGACAGATCGGAGCCAGCAAGCAGGCTTCCATCATTACGCCCTGATATCGTCCCCTCGAACCGGGTGTCAGCACCGCTTTGCATCAGGCCGCTGTTGACCCAGTACGGCGAGGTAATGGTGAGTGCGTTCTGGCTGAGAAGGCTACCCGTGGCGTTATTGGTCAACCCACCGGTAAGGTTCAGCGTTAAGCCTGTTTCACCTTGTACGCGCCCACTGTTGGTTAACGTACCGCCGTTAACCCACACGCCGTTCCCCTGGATACGCCCAAGGTTGGTGACCGAGGCCGCATCCAGTTTCAGATCACCCGCCGTCAGCAGGGTTTTATCTTGCTGTTGGGTGAAATCTCCGGTCAGCGCGACCGTCAGGCCGTCAACGCCGCTGATTTCGCTCTGATTATTCAGGGTGTCAGCGCGTAGGGTGAGATTTTTTGCCAGCCACTGCCCGGCGTTGGTCAACGACTGTGCCTGTAATACAGCTGCACCATTGGCGGTAACTTTGCTGCCAGCCGTCGAATTCAATGCCCCAGACAGAGCCATTTGCAGCGCATCCGCACTCTGGATTGCGCCACCGTTATTCAACGTCTGAGCATTCAGCAGGATCTGTTGCCCCTGCCAGCGGCCGTCATTGGTCACCGTACTGCCATTAACAGAAAGCGTTCCCTGCGTCAGAAGTGATCCCTGGCTGTGGTTCACCAGCGTCAACAACGGGACGGAGAATGCCTGAATGCCTAACGTCAGCGACTGCAGGCCGATCAGCGTACCTGCGTTATTCACCAAGTTCTGCGTCAGGTTGAGGATGTTACCCTGTACGGCTCCTTGGTTGTTCAACGTAGCGCCCGCCAAAGACAGACTTCCGTCGCTCAGGACGGCACCGTCATTGGTCAGCGTCTGCGCCTGTATTTCGCTGTTACCTTTGCTAAGCAGTGACCCTTCATTCACCAGTTCATCGGTGACGTTGACGGTCAGAGAATCGCTCCCCAGCAGGCTGCCACGGTTCAACCAGCTAGTGGCAGTGGCGTGGGTTTGTCCACCCTGAACCAACCCTTCTGAGGTCAGTTGCCCGGCATTCAGCGACAATGCGCCTCCGGCCAACGTACGGCTTGACGCACCCAGCGTCAGCACATCACCGTGGGCATTCAACCACTCGCTACCTTGCCATAATCCCGTGTTATTCAGCGTGGCGGCATCCAGCGTCAACCGGTTGGCCACCAGCTTACCGCTGTTGGTTAAATAGTCGCCGCTCAGGTTCAGCGTCCCCAGGCTGCCCATCTGCCCGCTGTTTTGCAGTGTGTTAGCCACGGTGCCAGTCAGGCCCGCAACCGCGTTTATCGATCCGCTGTTATCCAGGCTATCGACGCCAAAGATCAGGCTATTCCCCTGCCAGGATCCGGCGTTGGTGACTGCGCCACCGTTGACTGCCAGCTCCCCCCCGCTCAGCAGTTGTGCACCGGCCAGCACGTTCAGCGCGGTGCTGTTCAGAGTCAACCCGGCATTACCCTGCATGATGCCGCTGTGAGTCACGGTGCCACTGTCTACCGCCAGCGTATTACCCGCCAACACCCCGGCATTGTTCACCGATTGGCTGCGGAAGGTGGCATTTTCACGGGCCACCAGTTGGCCGCCTTGTTGGTTTACCAAGGCACCCTGCACATTCAGGTTCAGGTTGTTCGCCAGGATGCTGCCCTGGTTGGTGAATTGCTGGCCGGTGAGAGACAAATCATCGTTCACCTGCAATAGGCCAGCGTTGTCCAGTTGATCGAGCGCCAGCTCCAGCGCACCGCCGCTGACCAGCTTCCCGCTGGCAAGGTTACTGATAGTGGGGATAGCCAGTTGCAGATGGCTGTTGCCCTGTAGTAAACCACTGTTGGTTAGCTGTGGCGCGGTCAATACCACCTTGTCTGCCGCCAGGGTACCCTGGTTCAGAATATGGGCCGCCGTGAGGTCAAACCGATCCTGGCTCAGTAACAGGCCACTGTTGAGCATGTCACCGGTCAGGTCTGCCGTCAGGCGATCTTGCGCCTGGGCACTACCACTGTTCTGCCAGGTCTGGGCTTTCACCGCCAGTTGTTGCCCCTGCAGAGCGCCCTGGTTGACCAACTGCTGGCCTTCAAGGCGTAACGCCCCGCTTGATAACATCTGGCCTGTGGCTGCGTTATTGAGATGAGTGCCGGAAAGTTGCAGGGATTGGCTACCCTGCACCAGCCCCTTGTTGATAACGTCGCCCACGACGGAGAGCACGGTGGCCGCCAGCCATCCCGCGTTGTCCACTGAGCCCGCAGAGACATTCATCCCTTGCTGACCGAGGATCTTCCCTTGGTTGGTCAACGTATTGGCGACTGTCAGGCTCGCCGTTTGTTCACTCAGCGCATTGCCGTTGTTAAGCCACTCTTGGGTGGACAGATCCAGTGTCTGGCCCTGAAGCAATCCGCTATTGGTCAGCGAATCTGCCCGTATTGTCAGAGCTCCGCCACTGAGTAAAACACCATCGAGCTGGTTGTCTAACGTGGAGGTGCCGATATTCAGCTGACGGCTGCCTTGCAGAGTCCCCGTATTGAACAGGGCCGTGGTATCCAAGGTCAGCGTCGTTGCGGCCAGCAGGCCATCATTACTGACTTGAGGGGTGGTCAGCGCCAGGGAGTCGCTCGCGTTGACGGTGCCGTTTTGCTGGTTGCTGAACTGTTTGGCCAGTGACAAGACCATCAGGACCGCCTGCATCGTCCCGGCATTGGTCAAGGTGTCTGCAATCAGGTTTAGCGAACCGCCGGTGAGGATACGCCCACGGTTGGTGACTTCCGTAGCCTTGATAGCCAGGGCGCTGTCGCCCTGCAACGTGCCGCTATTGGCGATGCTGTTGATGTTCAGGGTCAGTTGATCGGCAGCCAGTTGCCCGGCATTGGACAACGCCATACCGTTCAGTGACAGCTTATCTTTCGCCAGTAGCAAACCGCTCTGCTGGTTATCGATCCGCTGGATTTTGGCCGTCAGGTTCACGGCATTGATTTCACCGCTGTTGAGGAGTTGATCGCCACTGAGCACCAAATCCCGATCGGTGGTGATCAGTCCGGCGTTTTTCAGCGTCGGGATGGCCAGTGACAGGGCATTGGCCGTATACACGGTGCCGCCCTTCTGGTTGTCCATCAGGCGGGCGATAAGATCCAGGGTCTGGCTGCCTTGTAGCAAGCCGCTGTTGGTCAGCGTCTGGCTGTTGATCTTCAAGACAGGAGCGACCAGCGTACCCTGGTTGGTCAGGGTGTCCGCCTTCAGGGCCAGGGTTGCGGCATGGCTTTTACCACTGTGCAGCAGTGAGCCAGCCTCTACCGTTAATGCCCCTTTCGCCGTTTGGGTTCCCGCCAGCGTGGCTTGTTGGGCCTGGAGGGTGAGATTGCCCCCGCTTTGTATCTGGGCACCCGGCTGCGTGTTCAACGTCGTGCCATGCCAGGCCAGATCGCCACCCGCATTCCATTCCCCGCCTAACGTGGCGTTACCCGCGTTAACCGTGATCTTGCCTTGGCTGGTGGTGAGGGAATCTGCCGCCGTGCTCAGCGTATCGCTGTTGAGGGTTAACCCCGTCGCGCCAGAGAGCAGGCCGTTCTGCTGCAGCGTTCCAGCCCACAGCGTCAGGCTGTCGTCACTCAGTAACTCGCCGTAGCGGCCATTTCGCAACGTATCGCTGACGGTAAGATCGGCTTTGCCTTTGGCACTCAAGGTGCCGTCTTGATCCAACGTCTGGCTGGTAAGGACCAGCGCCCCTCCACTCAGTATCTTGCCACTGTTGGTGAGAGACTGACCGATCAACGACAGGTTGCCCTGGCTCTGAACTGTTCCACTATTCGCCAAGTTGGAAAGGGTGCTTTGTATCGCCCCATTGGCCGCCAGCGTGCCGCTGTTGACCAAGCTGGCACCGCTGAGGGTCAGGTTTTGCCCGGCAGTCACTTGCCCCTGCGTCATGCCGCTATTGAACAATGTCATGTCGACATGGCGGGCTGCATCAATCTGGCTGGAACTGTCCACCCGCGCGTCACGAGCCCGCAGGGTGACATCGTTGCCAGCGGTCAGCTTGCCGCTGCTCATCTGCAACGTACCGCCGCTGGTGAGAGCGATATTCTGGTCGCTAACCAGTGTTCCTCCCTGTTGAGTGAGGTCCCCCTGGCTGTTTAACGTGATGGACTGGGTGGCCTTATGGTCGCCCGACATGCTGATACTTTGCCCTGTCGCCGTTAATGCACCGCCTTGCGCCAACGAATTATTGAGCGTCAATTTACCGTTGGCATCCAGGGTGATATCCCCGGCACGGGCATTGAGGTTACCGAGGTTGACGCCGACGCCTTTGTCGCTGGAAACCAGATGGATACGGTTGGCATACATGCCCCCCAGCGCACCGGTATCGACCGCCACTTTTGGCGTTTCGCCCTGGCCCGCGATCGGGGTCGCATTACCCTGCGCATCCACACGGTTGGCACCCAACGTAATGGTGGCATCCTGGGCATACAGCTGTGCGTTGATCTCAGTGGCACGGGCAATCAGGGCAAATTTCCCGCTCTGGCTGGCATCTAGCCCTTTGCCCTGAATGCTGATGGCCCCTTGCGTCACTTCCAGCGCTTGCAGTTTGCCGTCTGGCCCTAACACCGGTTTACCGGTCGTCAGCGTCGCATTCGGGGTGTTGATGAAGCCGCAGCCGTCGCAGGTGATACCGTAAGGGTTGGCAACCATCACGTTGGCCTGCTTGCCCGCCACTTCCAGATAACCTTGCAGTTGGGAGCGGTTCGGGGCGACAACCTCGTTAATGATGCCTTGGGCTTCCTGCCCGGCTTTCAGGTTGGGGTTGTTCTGGATCAGGCCGCCAAGCTGGGTCTGATTGAGCTGCCCGGTGGCGTTGTTGAGGATCAGCCCCTCTTTGCCCACGTTGAATTCATTGTATTTATTATGGGAAATGCCCGCCTGATTAGGCGTAGCGATATTGACCACCGGCACGCCATTGCCAGCCTGATCGAGCCGGGTATTCCCTTCGGCGACGTTAACACCGTTCGCCAAGGCGGGCAGCAACGGCTGCCAAGCTAGCAAGCTGCACAGGGTATAGCTCAACCAACGCTGGCTGGCATGAATGGGCCGATCGTCTTTTTGCGTCATCCTTGAAACCTTTCCCTGTAAATTAAAGAACGATGTTAATACGGTAGTAAATCGACACCCGATCCGGCTCTAACCAACTCGGATGCGCCAGCGGCCAGCCCACGGTAAATTGGCTGCTGAAATAACGGTTACGGCTGCCCAGCCCCACCGCGCCGCCCCACAACGTGCCAGAAGCGTAGGCGTCCACGGAGTCGTGGCGCAGATAACCGCCATCTACGGCAGCCAATACGGAAATATTCCCCAGATACGGCAGGCTGAACGGCGACCAGTTGACCTCGTTACGCCAGTAGCCACCTTTGTCGCCGGAGAGATACTGTTCCTTGAAGCCACGCACCGAACTTTCGCCGCCGAGGGTCAGGCGCTCGCTGCCGTAAAGGCGATCGGGCGTCCACTGGCCGTACAGGCTGGTGAGGTAGTTCCAGTTCTGCGCCAACGGCAAGTAATAGCTGCCGGAGAGTGTGTATTTATTAAACTCCGCCTTGGGAGCCTCGCTGGCTTTACCGCTGTCATCTTCCGCGCCTAACCAAGGTACGCCACGGCTGTAGGAGGGGTTGAGCGTGGCAAAACCGCCCCACAGTTTTTGGCTATGGCTCACGCCCAGAGATACGTTGGTCAGTTTACGGCTGCTGCTGTCCAGCCGGGTGTCATTCAGATAGTTGCGGTTGATACGGTGGGTCAGGCCCAGCGCCAGGCCGGTTTTCATGTCACTGTTACGGAACAATACGCGCGAAACGTTGAAGCGATGGGTCTGGCTGTCGCCGGTGGATCGCCAGTCAAAGCCCTGATTGTCGATCGTCGAGAGGTAGTCGCTGTAGGAGTAGTTGTAATCCATCAGCCAGTAGCCATAAGGCAGGCTGACACCAGCCTGGACGCTGCGGGCGTCGTGATCGTTGGCGAAGTCGCTGCTGCGCGCGCCGGTCACAAACCACTGATCCGCCAGCCCCAGCAGGTTATTGCCGGTCAATGAGCCGTTGATCTGTCCGGTGCCGGTACTTTTCTGCCCGCTGTTGTCAAAACCCAGCCCCAGCATCACCGGGAACTCGGGCTTGGCAGTCAAATTGACCACCGAATAGCCCGGTTGGCTGCCGGGCAGGATTTCAATCTGCACCGGTTGCTGGCGCAGGCGGTTGATCTGCTCCATGCCCTGTTCGATATCGCGCAGGTTCAGGATGTTGCCCACCAGGCCAGGGAACGCCATCTTCAGCATTCGGTCATCCCGTTGGTCCAGCAAGATCTTTTCCAACTGCCCTTCCAGCACCAGCAGCTTCAACTCCCCATGGGACAGGTCTTGCTCGGTCAGAAAAGCGCGGCTGGTGATATAGCCCCGTTCGATATACCAATCGGAAACCTGCTGCACCAGGGTGTTGATCTGGGCCAGATTCAGGCAGCGTTGCAGATAGGGTTGCGTCAAGGCTTGCCGCGCACGGGCGGGCAGATGGCTGGCACCTTCAAGGCGAATGGTCGTAATGGTGAAGCACGGCCCGCCGGGGGCTGTGGCTGCTGGCGTTTGTGGCAGCACCGGCGTCAGGCTGCGTTGCAATTCCTGACGTTGTTGTTGGTTTTGCTGCAACAATTCACGTTGTTGCTGTTGGATAGTATCTCGATCCGCAGGGCTGAGCATATTGGCGCCAACAGCCGAACTGAGAGAAAGAAACAATAAGGATACTGCCAACCGCTGAGCTACTGAGTCCATTCAGATAAACCGCCTTAATGATTTTGCGGCATTCTAACGACATAATTCGGCATCAGACAAGCAAGAGATCGTGACTTTACGGGACTTAGAGGCATCTGAATTGGCATAAATCTCAGAGTGAGGCGGGGTAAATATTCTGAAATTGTTTTAATGCCTGCACTTTATTTGATGCATGCAAATTAAACAGTCAATTATGCTAAATAAAGGTGGAATTTTCTGATTAAAAAAATAATCGGCAGCCGTGCCCAATTTATACGACAGATTAAGTCATCGATTAAGCCCTACCGTTAAGTGGGCGCAGCATGCGCGCCCACCTGGATAGGTTTGGTCACAGAATCTATTCTGAGCTTGATGCTCAGCTCGCTATCGGCTCTGAACCGCCCTTGTCCAACGGCTCTTCCGGTTCGGCTGGCAGCACCATATAGGTGCCCTCAAATACTGCACCTTCGTCATCGTCACCGAATAAATGTACCTCTGCCTGCACGCGCGCCCGGCGGCCACGCGCCAAACGGGCCAGATCGCCACTCAATGAGCTCAGATCGGCAACGGCTCTCGGCCTGCCGGTGATCGGTTTGCTGTAGCGGATGTGGGCGTCTGCCAGAATAATCGTGCCGCCCAGGTGACGCTCACGCAGCAGCAGCCAGATCAGCCCCCATGCAGTCAGCGTTGCCAGGGAGAACAGGCTACCGGCAAACAGCGTATGGTGTGGATTCTGATTACCCACTTCCGGCATCGTGGTAACAAAGCGTTGGCCGGTATATTGGCTGATGCGCACGCCCATTTTTTCACTGAGCGGGATATGTTCATACCAGGCTTGTTGCAACTGCCCGCACCAGTCGGGGCGATGCAGAATATCGTCCAGCGTGGCCACGGGTTTGATCATCAGGTAATGGCGGATCGGCGTAGTTTGCGGCGCAGTGATTTCGCCCTGGTTGATAAAGCCCAGCTTGGCAAAGAAGTCCACCGCGTCCTCACGGGCGCTACACACCACCCGCTTCACTCCTTCCTGGCGCGCTACCGACTCAAGGGTCATTGCCACCAGAGTTCCCAGGCCTTTGTCCTGCACAGCTGGATCGACCGCCATAAAGCGGATAGCGGCTTCGTTATCGGCATTGATATACAGACGGCCAATCGCCACTATCCGGCCGTTCTCATCCACCACCATCTGATGGTGCGCCATGGCGTCGTAGGCATCCTTTTCCGAACCCACCGGCTGGTGTAATGGCTTGCGCAGCATCTCCCAGCGAAACTGGTAATAGTCTTTCAGTTCTTGTTCTGTAACGGGTACTCGTAGGTGATACATAGACGCCTTCTCTTGTGATCTTTAAACCTGCAGCCAGAACGTCACCGGGCCATCGTTCACCAATGCCACCTGCATATCGGCGGCAAACTCACCGGTCTGGGTTTCAATACCCCGTTCCTGGCACTGCCCAACAAAATAGCGGTATAGCCGATCGGCCTCCTGCGGCACCGCACCGCGCGAAAAACTTGGCCGCATGCCTTTCTGGGTATCGGCTACCAGGGTGAACTGCGACACCACCAACAGGCTACCACCAGCCTGCTGAACGTTAAGATTCATCTTGTCATCCTCGTCGCCGAAGATGCGATACCCCAGCACCCGCTCACACAGGCGTTGGGCTTTTTGCTCGTTATCGTCCTGCTCAACGCCCAATAACACTAACAAACCGGGGCCAATCTTGCCTACTGTCTGACCTTCTACCGTAACGCTGGCGTTTAATACCCGTTGAATTAACGCAATCATAACGATCCTTCCTGCTCCTCTTTTTGCTGTTTTTCTGCTTTCTGCTGCTGGTAAAGGCGGTGCTCACCCAGCGTAACGGTGATTTCGGCGCCCAATAACACGATACACCAGCTCCAGTAGACCCATAAAAATAAAATCGGGATCACCGCCAGCACGCCGTAGATCAGCTGGTAGGAAGGGAACATGGTGACATACAGCGCAAAAGCTTTCTTACCCAGCTCGAACAACACCCCGGCCACCAGCGCCCCGATCAACGCATCTTTCGCAGGCACGCGTACTGTGGGCACCACGCTGTATAACAACCAGAAAGAGACCCAGGACAGGAGCAGCGGGAAGATGCGCAGCACCTCATCCACCAGGCTGTTAACGCCGCTTTGCGCTAACCAGTTTAGCGACAACAGATAGGAGCTGATCGCCATACTGGCCCCCACCAACAGCGGGCCGAGGGTCAGCACCATCCAGTAAACGGCAAAGGAAACCACTATCGGCCGCTGGTTCTTACTGCGCCAGATGGTGTTCAACACGCTATCCACCGAATAGATCAGCAGCAGCGCGGTGACGATCAGGCCGCAGATCCCCACGGCGGTCATCTTGCTGGAGTTGGCAACAAACTGCTCCAGATATCGTTGCAGCACGTTACCGGCGGCAGGCATAAAGTTGGAGAAAATAAAGCTTTTTAGCTGCACGCTGATATCCGCAAACATCGGGAAAACGGCAAACAGCGCAAACACCACGGTGATCAGCGGCACCAGGGAAAGTAGCGAGACATAGGCCAGATGGCCCGCCAACATGGTCAGGCCATCCTCATCAATACGTTTAATCAGCAACCGCCCGAAGGTTATTCCGGGTTTGATCGACGATGGCAGCTTTTTGCGGCGGAAAAACGACATAGCTTTATCCTAAATGTCAGTCTGGACGCCTTAAGCTTAACGTACGCTGATCATTGAGCAAAATAAGCCGGCACAACCTGGCGATCGATGACGTGTACCGCCTTAATCCCCAGCGCTGCGGCCGCTTCTACGTTCGCCGCCACATCGTCAAAGAATACCGCCTGATCCGCCGGAGTGTTTTCCGCCTTCAGTACGTGCTGATAGATGTTGGCATCGGGTTTGCGCATGCCTAGATCCTGCGACAGATACATGTGGTCGGCCGCTTCAGCGACCTGAGGGTAATGCTGAGGCCAATAATTGCAGTGCAGACGGTTGGTATTCGATAACACCACCACGCGATGCCCTTCGTTGCGCAGACGGTGCATAATCTCGATCACTTCAGGGCGCAGGGCGACAAATACCGCCTGCCAGCCGGTGGCAAACTGCTCGAAACTGAGCGCTATCCCCATCTCTTCACAGAGTTTGGCCGCAAAGTCTTCGTCGCTAATCTCGCCGCGCTCGTGCTGTTGGAATACCTCACCCATGCTAAAACGTTCGGACAACGTCGCCAGCGGTGTGCCGCTCAGGTTGCTCCACACGCCCAGTACACGTTTGAAATCGATATCGACAATCACATTACCTAAATCAAAGATATACAGCATAGTCCTCTCCCATGGGCCAGTGAGATTTCACTGTAACGGGAAAAGTTAAGGCTGAACAGGGAGCAGTGTGAAAAGCGCATGGCGCGCCGCAGAAAGGGGGAAAGACAGAGGAAAAAACTCAGGGCGCTGTGACACGCCCTAAGTATTGCGGATTAAATCGGCGAATTAAGCTTCTTTAGGACCGCGGTTGGCACGCTTACGATCGTTTTCCGTCAGGTGACGCTTACGGATACGGATCGAGATTGGCGTCACTTCTACCAGTTCGTCATCATCGATGAATTCCAGAGCTTGCTCCAGAGACATTTTGATGGCTGGAACCAGGGTAGTCGCTTCATCGGTACCCGATGCGCGCATGTTGGTCAGTTTCTTACCGGTCAGGCAGTTCACGGTCAGGTCGTTAGAACGTGAGTGGATACCGATGATCTGGCCTTCATACACTTCAGCACCGTGGCCCAGGAACAGCTTGCCGCGATCTTGCAGACCGTACAGAGCGAACGCTACCGCTTTGCCCTGGCCGTTAGAGATCAGCACGCCGTTCTGACGCTGGCCCACTTCGCCCGGACGCACATCGTCGTAGTGGCTGAAGGTGGAGTACAGCAGACCGGTACCAGAAGTCATGGTCATGAATTCGTTACGGAAGCCGATCAGGCCACGGCTTGGGATCACGTAGTCAAGACGCACACGGCCCTTGCCATCTGGATCCATGTTTTTCAGGTCAGCTTTACGCTCACCCATCGCCTGCATCACAGAACCCTGGTGCTGTTCTTCGATATCCAGCGTCACGTTCTCGAACGGCTCTTGCTTACGGCCATCGATTTCGCGGAAGATAACTTTCGGACGGGAAACCGCCAGTTCAAAACCTTCACGACGCATGTTTTCGATCAGAACCGACAGGTGAAGCTCACCACGGCCTGAAACACGGAATGCGTCAGCATCTTCGGTTTCTTCAACGCGCAACGCCACGTTGTGTACCAATTCCTTGTTCAGACGCTCAAGGATTTGGCGTGAAGTCACGAACTTGCCTTCTTTACCACAGAACGGTGAGGTATTGACGTTAAAGAACATGCTTACGGTAGGTTCATCAACCGACAGTGCTGGCAACGCTTCAACCGCGTTCACATCACAAATGGTGTCGGAGATGTTCAGCTCGCCCAGGCCGGTGATGGCAACGATGTCGCCCGCTTCGGCAACGGTGGCTTCGATACGTTCCAGACCCATATGGGTCAGCACTTTACCGATTTTACCGTTACGGGTTTTGCCTTCGCTGTCGATCAGGGTGATCTGCTGGTTAGGCTTCACTTTACCACGCTTGATACGGCCGATGCCGATAACGCCCACGTAGTTGTTGTAGTCCAGCTGCGAGATCTGCATCTGGAAAGGTGCTTCCAGCTCAACCTGCGGCGCAGAGACGTGATCGACAATCGCCTGGTACAGCGGAGTCATGTCTTCGGCCATATCGTTATGGTCAAGACCAGCGATACCCATCAATGCGGATGCATAGATGATTGGGAAGTCGAGCTGTTCGTCGGTAGCGTCCAGGTTAACGAACAGGTCGAAGACCTGATCCACAACCCAGTCAGGACGCGCGCCAGGGCGGTCAACCTTGTTGATTACCACGATCGGTTTCAGACCATTAGCAAACGCTTTCTTGGTCACGAAACGGGTTTGCGGCATTGGGCCATCCATTGCATCCACAACCAGCAGCACCGAGTCGACCATTGACATCACGCGCTCTACCTCGCCGCCGAAGTCGGCGTGTCCTGGGGTGTCTACGATGTTGATGCGGTAGTCTTTCCAATTAATGGCGGTGTTTTTTGCGAGGATGGTAATCCCACGCTCTTTCTCCAAATCGTTGGAGTCCATTACGCGTTCTGTCGCTTCTGAACGCTCTCCGAAAGTACCGGATTGTTGCAGCAACTTGTCAACCAGGGTGGTCTTACCATGGTCAACGTGGGCAATAATGGCGATGTTACGCAAATTTTCGATCACAGCTTTGCCTCAGGCATTAGAAATAGCGCGCTATTGTACACGTATTAAGCGAGGTACTAAACAAGATCACAACACTCTCTTATAAACAACTGTGTACAGGCTAGTTTGTGATCCCTTTCACGGTGCAAAAAGCAGCAATCGATGATGTTTTGCACCATTCTAGTGCCCTACCCCAGGTTATTTGCACCACCATAGTGCATTGCATCGCTAATGGTGCATACTGGCAATGAGCAAAACCCGCACAAACCGGCGATTTTTTCGCTTTTTAAAAGTTGGCACAGTTTTCGCTTTAGTCTACACAGGGCAAAACAGGCCAGTTACACAGATTCGTTCCACGACGATGACAACGATAAATCCGGGAGAGTTAAGTATGTCCGCTGAACACGTTTTGACGATGCTGAATGAGCATGAAGTGAAATTCGTAGACCTGCGTTTCACTGACACCAAGGGTAAAGAGCAACACGTCACCATCCCTGCTCATCAGGTAAATGCCGACTTCTTCGAAGAAGGTAAAATGTTTGACGGCTCCTCAATCGGTGGTTGGAAGGGCATCAACGAATCTGACATGGTCCTGATGCCAGACGCCAGCACGGCGGTTCTGGATCCGTTCTTCGAAGAGTCTACCCTGATCATTCGTTGTGACATCCTAGAGCCAGGCACCATGCAGGGCTACGATCGTGACCCACGCTCAATCTCCAAGCGTGCTGAAGACTTCCTGCGCTCTTCCGGCATCGCCGATACCGTGCTGTTCGGGCCAGAACCAGAGTTCTTCCTGTTTGACGACATTCGTTTCGGTAGCAGCATCCGTGGTTCTATGGTTGCTATTGATGATATCGAAGGTGCCTGGAACTCCAGCACCAAACTCGAAGGCGGCAACAAAGGCCACCGTCCAGCGGTCAAAGGCGGTTACTTCCCAGTGCCACCGGTCGACTCTTCACAGGACATCCGTTCTACCATGTGTCTGACCATGGAAGAAATGGGCCTGGTGGTTGAAGCTCACCACCACGAAGTGGCAACCGCAGGTCAGAACGAAGTGGCTACCCGCTTCAATACCATGACCAAGAAAGCCGACGAAATCCAAATCTACAAATACGTGGTTCACAACGTGGCTCACGCATTTGGCAAAACCGCGACCTTCATGCCAAAACCGATGTTCGGCGATAACGGCTCAGGTATGCACTGCCACATGTCACTGTCCAAGAACGGTACCAACCTGTTCGCTGGCGACAAGTACGGCGGCCTGTCTGAAATGGCGCTGTTCTACATTGGCGGCATCATCAAACACGCTAAAGCGATCAACGCCCTGGCCAACCCGACCACCAACTCCTACAAGCGTCTGGTCCCAGGTTACGAAGCGCCGGTTATGCTGGCTTACTCTGCCCGTAACCGCTCTGCGTCTATCCGTATCCCAGTGGTTGCCAGCCCGAAAGCGCGCCGTATCGAAGCTCGTTTCCCGGACCCAGCGGCTAACCCATACCTGTGCTTCGCTGCACTGCTGATGGCTGGCCTGGACGGCGTGATCAACAAGATCCACCCTGGCGATGCCATGGATAAAAACCTGTATGACCTGCCGCCGGAAGAAGAAGCTGAAATTCCAAAAGTGGCTGGCTCACTGGATGAAGCAATGGCCGCACTGAACGAAGACCGTGAATTCCTGACCCGCGGTGGCGTATTCACCGACGACGCGATCGATGCCTACATCGAACTGCGTAAAGAAGAGATGGATCGCGTGCGCATGACGCCACACCCAGTTGAGTTCGAACTGTATTACAGCGTTTAAGTCATACCCGCGCTGTCTACGGATGGCGCGTCCTAAGTATTAGTAGCCGTTTTTTTGTTGCCGTGGAAACTTTTAGCCCATCTTCGGATGGGCTTTTTTCTCCACCGTATATTCTGCAAAACTATTTCATACCGTGATGGTTGCGGATGGAGTAGGATGGATGCACTAAAAAGGTGCAGGAGACTGCTGTATGGCAACCGGCAAGCTGCCCGATGCTGGGCAGATCCTCAATTCTCTCATCAACAGCATTTTGCTGTTGGATGACACACTGGCGATCCACTACGCCAACCCGGCGGCACAACAGCTGCTGGCACAGAGTTCTCGTAAACTTTTCGGTACACCACTGCCCGATTTACTTGGCTATTTTTCGCTGAATATCGATCTGATGCGCGAAAGCCTGCATGCCGGCCAGGGCTTTACCGATAACGAAGTGACCCTGGTGGTCGACAGCCGCGCCCATATCCTCTCCCTGACCGCTCAGGCGCTGCCAGATGGCTTTATTCTGCTTGAGCTGGCCCCAATGGACAATCAGCGTCGCCTCAGCCAGGAGCAGTTACAGCACGCCCAACAGGTTGCGGCTCGCGATCTGGTGCGCGGCCTGGCGCATGAAATCAAAAATCCGCTCGGCGGTTTGCGGGGTGCCGCGCAGTTGCTGGCCAAAGCTTTGCCAGACCCTTCGCTGACGGAATACACTAAGGTGATCATCGAACAGGCCGATCGGCTGCGTAATCTGGTAGATCGCCTGCTAGGGCCACAGCGCCCCGGCCAACATATTACCCAGAGTATCCATCAGGTAGCGGAACGGGTCTTCCAACTGGTGTCGTTGGAGAAACCCGATAACGTCACGCTGGTGCGTGATTACGACCCTAGCCTGCCGGAACTGGCGCACGATCCCGATCAAATCGAGCAAGTATTGCTCAATATCACCCGCAACGCGCTGCAGGCGCTGAGCGAAACCGGTGGCACCATCACGCTGCGCACGCGTACCGCGTTTCAGATCACCCTGCACGGCACCCGCTACCGGCTGGCGGCACGGATCGATGTTGAGGATGACGGCCCGGGCGTACCGGCCCAGTTGCAAGACACTCTGTTCTACCCAATGGTCAGCGGCCGCGAAGGCGGTACCGGCCTGGGGTTATCCATCGCCCGTAATCTAATCGATCAGCATTGCGGAAAAATTGAATTTAACAGTTGGCCAGGTCACACCGAATTCTCGGTTTTCCTGCCTATTCGCCAGTGAGGTTTGTGCTATGCAACGAGGGATAGTCTGGATCGTCGATGACGATAGCTCCATCCGCTGGGTGCTAGACCGTGCGCTCACCGGAGCCGGGGTGAACAGCGTCACCTTCGACAGCGGCAATGCCGTGTTGGAAGCATTGGCCACGCAAACTCCCGACGTGCTGCTATCAGATATCCGCATGCCGGGTATGGATGGCCTGGCGCTGCTCAAGCAGATCAAACAGCGTCACCCGATGCTCCCGGTCATCATAATGACGGCACATTCGGATCTGGACGCGGCGGTTAGCGCCTATCAACAAGGGGCATTCGATTACCTGCCAAAACCCTTTGATATTGATGAGGCCGTTGCTCTGGTAGAACGTGCCATCAGCCACTATCAAGAGCAGCAGCAACCCGCTCGCAGCCAGCCTGCCAACGATCCTGTCGCCGATATTATTGGTGAGGCCCCGGCAATGCAGGATGTGTTCCGCATTATCGGCCGCCTGTCACGTTCCTCCATCAGCGTGCTGATCAACGGGGAGTCGGGAACTGGGAAAGAGCTGGTCGCCCATGCGTTGCATCGCCACAGCCCACGCGTCAAATCTCCGTTTATCGCCCTGAACATGGCCGCGATCCCCAAAGACCTGATCGAATCTGAACTGTTCGGCCATGAGAAAGGGGCGTTTACCGGCGCCAATCAGATCCGTCAGGGCCGTTTTGAACAGGCCGACGGTGGTACGCTGTTCCTGGATGAAATCGGGGATATGCCGCTGGATGTGCAAACCCGCTTGCTGCGCGTATTGGCAGATGGTCAGTTTTATCGCGTGGGTGGCTATGCGCCAGTAAAGGTAGACGTGCGTATCATTGCCGCCACCCACCAGAACTTGGAGTTGCGCGTCCAAGAGGGAAAATTCCGTGAAGATCTGTTCCACCGCCTGAACGTGATCCGCGTACATCTGCCGCCGCTGCGTGAACGCCGTGAGGATATTCCGCGCCTGGCGCGCTATTTCCTTCAGGTGGCTGCGAAAGAGTTGGGTGTGGAGGCGAAGAACCTGCATCCGGAAACCGAAACCGCCCTCACTCGCCTGCCGTGGCCAGGCAACGTACGCCAGTTGGAAAACACCTGCCGCTGGCTGACCGTGATGGCCGCCGGGCAAGAAGTGCTGATCCAGGATCTGCCCTCAGAGCTGTTTGAAACCGCCGCGCCGCAAGCCAGTAGCCACGGCTTACCGGACAGTTGGGCCACGTTGTTGGCACAGTGGGCCGACCGCGCGTTACGTTCCGGTCATCAAAACCTGTTGTCCGAAGCTCAGCCGGAAATGGAGCGCACCTTGCTCACCACCGCGCTACGGCATACCCAGGGGCACAAGCAGGAAGCTGCCCGCCTGTTGGGATGGGGCCGGAATACCTTAACGCGTAAGCTGAAAGAATTAGGGATGGAGTAAGAGAGGGGGCGCTAGATGATTAAAAATACAATCCAGCGCACAAAAAACCAGCGATTTAAGGCTTTTACCGGATATGCGGCAGCAGTATGATCGAAACGCAAACTCAGGAGGCTTTTAATGCTGGATACACTCATCGTCTTTCTTACCCAAGGCGCAGACGTCGGCTCTGCCGTCAGCCATTCACCGCAGGCGGCCGTTGCCACGGTGTTGTGCGCCGCACTGATCAATTTCTTCAGTTAACAGGGCGCAGCACGCTGCGCCCCTACACATCCACCTTGGTGTTGGCGTCAGATAACCCGGGAGAACTGTTGGGCGCGGGCCTGTTTACGCAGGTAGATATCGAAGCACATGCAAATATTACGGATCAGCAAGCGCCCACGAGGTGTGACGCGAATGCCATGCTCATCGCGCTCCACCAGCCCGTCACGTTCGAACGGCGCCAGTAATTCCAGATCGGCGGCAAAGTAATCCGCAAACGCAATGCCGTATTGCTGCTCAATCGGTTGATAGGCCAGTTGGAAATTACAGATTAGCGTCTTGATCACATCACGACGCAGGCAGTCATCTTCCGTCATCGCCAGGCCACGCCACAGGGCGTTCCCCTGCTCTTCCACGTTAGCGTAATACACCTTCAGCTCTTTCTGGTTCTGCGCGTAGCTGTCACCCAGCATGCTGATGGCGGAAACCCCCAGGCCCAGCAGATCGCTGTCCCCTTGGGTGGTATAACCCTGGAAATTGCGGTGCAGCTTGCCTTCGCGCTGGGCAATGGCCAGCTCATCGTTCGGCCGGGCAAAATGGTCCATACCGATAAACTGATAGCCCGACTCCGTTAGCGAAGCGATCGTTTGCTGCAGAATATCGAGTTTCTGCTGGGCGCTAGGTAGATCGGCGTCCTTGATTTTGCGTTGGGCAGCAAACAGGTTCGGCATATGGGCGTAGTTAAATACGCTCAGGCGATCCGGGTTCAGCTCCGCCACCCGTTGCAGGGTGAAGGCAAAACTCTCTGGCGTCTGCTTCGGCAGGCCGTAAATCAGATCGATATTGGTCGAGTTGAAGCCAAGCGCTTTAGCCCGGGCGATCAGGGCAAAAATGAACTCTTCATCCTGCTCGCGGTTAACCAGACGCTGCACTTCTTTATTGAAGTCCTGCACTCCCATGCTGAGGCGGTTGAAGCCTTCGGCACGCAGGTGGTCCAACACGTCCAGCTCGATTTCACGCGGGTCAACTTCGATCGACATCTCCATTGCTGGCTGGAAATCAAAGTGCTGGCGTAGCATGGCAACCAGCCGACTGATTTGCTGCTTATCCAGATAGGTTGGCGTACCGCCGCCCCAATGCAGTTGGCTGACCTTGCGGCCGGCAAACAGAGGGGCACGAGCGATGATTTCCCGCTCCAACACGGCCAGGTATTCATCGGCCTTGTGAGTCTGGCGTGTGACCAGCTTATTGCAGCCGCAGAAATAGCAGAGCTTATGACAGAAGGGAATATGGACATACAGCGACAGCGGGCGCTCAGGGTAGCGCGTAGCCGCGCGTTGGAACGCAGCTTCGTCATAGCCCTGGTTAAACTCCAGCGCCGTGGGGTATGAAGTATAACGCGGGCCTGAATAGTTATATTTTTGGATCAGGGCCAAATCCCAGACAATGGTCTGTTCTGACATGCTTGCTCACTCCTTCCGATATTTTTTCCTACCGGGCCGGGAAATGGGCAGTTGTCTACGCTGTCTGGCCGCGGAAGCGCTGCGAAAACGCGTTTTGCGCTTCGACAGCCGCCACAGTTTACCGAATAACCACAGTAGATAACATGTCAACAGTAGGGCTATTGCCGGGATCAGCCACATAACCGCTTAAAATACGTCTTTCGGGTTACCGCCTTTCAGCAGTTTCAGAATATCTTCCTGCTTCTCTTCCTGCTCTTCGTCGTCTTCATCACCCAGTTCGATGCCCAGCTGTTCCATCAGCGCATCAATACGATCCAGGGTTTGATCAACGTACGCCTGATCTTCCGCGCTCAGCGTGGCGCCTTCATCCAGGCGATCCAGCAAGGCATCCAGACGTTCATCGTTTTCCAGCTTGGTCAGTTCTTCTTCTGGCGTGAGGCGCGGTTTTTCTGCCTTCGGTTTTGGCTGTGGCTTGGTCGCCTTCACTTTAGCGTCGACCACCAGCGCAACCGGCACTTTACTGCCGAGACGAGGATCTTTGGGTTGCGCGCCAGTTTTATTTTTCTGGTTGGCAGACTCAACCTGGGTACGTGAACCGGAAGCCAGGCCACGGCGCTTTTTCAGGCGCTTGCGCTCGCGCGCTTCCTGATCGAGCTCCACACGACTTTTCTTTTTACTTTTTGACGTCGCCGCGCTGCTGCGTGGGCCGCGAGGTGCTTTTGATGGCTGGTTCATGGCTTTTACTCTTAGGTATGTAGATCCAGTATAGAATTGCTATACGGTTGCGGCGGAATCTAGCAGAAAGCAGACAAAGAAAAAAGGCGGCAGGTTAAAACCTGCCGCCTATTTCGCACCTTCACTCGAAGGATATTCCTGCTCCGCGCTCCATGCGCACACTCAACATCCCGGTTTTTCCATCTGCGATAACCGCGCTCCCTGCTACTACGTCTTTCATCCTGAAAGAAAAAATCATCCGTGCTGCGATCCGTTCGCTTCCACTCTTCCTGAGTGCGCTTCCCGCGGGCGTCCCAATTGCAGTCACTTCATCATCCGTGTACTATTCGTGTTCGTGCGCTCCGGCACCAATAGTTTCAATTCCATCTGACATCATCCTGGTACTCATTACACTGCCTGTGTATTCCCTGAGATTTTTCACCCTTCCTGGATGTTCCTGTTTCCTTGGCCTCCTGCCTTGCAACCTACTTTACGCTTTTATGGGATGTGCTCAAGATACCTACAGGTGGCTTACGACGATCTTTTACTTAACGAAATTACAATGCCCTGTTTTATAACAAATAAAATATTTACAGCTTTCGAATAAAGCGACATTACCCCCAATTCGAATGGTCAATGTCTCACACGGCGGTCGACCTTTTGCCACAAGGGCTCAGTGGTTAAAACGCTTAATAACCGAGAAACACACCCTTTTAGCGCTGATGCAGTTATAATCGCCCACCAGATAGCCATCCTCACGGAGACGAAAATTTTGACCAGCAAGAACTACAATTACCATGTGACCCATTTCGTCACCAGTGCACCCGATATTCGCCACCTACCGGGGGATGAAGGTATTGAAGTTGCGTTCGCCGGCCGTTCCAACGCCGGTAAGTCCAGCGCACTGAATACCCTGACCAATCAGAAAGGCCTGGCACGTACCAGTAAAACGCCGGGGCGTACCCAGCTGATTAACCTGTTCGAGGTCGAAGAAGGCATTCGCCTGGTCGACCTGCCAGGCTATGGCTATGCCGAAGTGCCGGAAGAGATGAAGAAGAAATGGCAGCGGGCGCTGGGTGAATATCTGCAAATGCGTAACTGCCTGAAAGGCCTGGTGGTGCTGATGGATATTCGTCATCCGCTCAAAGACCTGGACCAACAGATGATCCAGTGGGCCGTCGACGTTGGCACGCCAGTGCTGGTCCTGCTGACCAAGGCCGATAAGCTGGCCTCTGGTGCCCGCAAGGCACAACTCAATATGGTGCGTGAGGCCGTGCTGCCATTTATGGGTGATATTCAGGTGGAAGCCTTCTCGTCACCGAAAAAGATCGGTGTCGATAAACTGAGCCAGAAGTTGAATACCTGGTTTAACGAGATCCCACCGGAAGTGCTGCCGGAAGACGATATCGGCGGGGAATGATAACCGCTGCGGGTATTTCGTAGTGGGCCGCATGCAGAGCCGATGCTAAAACATCGGCTTTTTTACGCCCGTTATCACCCTACACGAGGCCGCATTTCGTTATCTAATTACAATTTTGACTAAAAGCCATCATAAAAACTTATGGTAGATAGTGCGCTGTCAGGAGATACATGCAGATAAATCAGCCAAAGGAACGGCAGGAGAAGAGCAGGCGGGGATAACGAAAATCGATGCTTTTGCTTTGTTTTTACAATAAAAAACGCCCCAGTCAATACTGACTGGGGCGGCTAAATATTCAGCCAAATCCGATTACGTGAAGTAAAAGGTCTGAAAGATAGAACATCTTACCTCTGTACCCTACGTCTGTAACTCTACATCATTTTTTCACGCTGCAAAAGAATTTTTTGTAGTTTACTTACACGATCCGGGCACTAACAACGCCAATTTAGTCGAAACAATCACCGAAGGATGTTGCTCAATTACCAAAAGTGCTTAGGTTTTCGCCAGTTAGCGAAAACTGGCCATAACGTATCACCCAGGGTAATCAGTGAGCCTCATCCCAGTTTTTACCTACGCCGATATCCACCCGCAGCGGAACAGCCAGCTGCATACTGTTTTCCATTAACTCATGAATGCGCAGGCTGGCCTCTTCGATGGCGGACTCGTGGATTTCAAACACCAGTTCATCGTGTACCTGCATAATCATGCGCACCAGCGGCTTCTCAGGCCCTTGCAGCCAGGCATCCACCTCAATCATCGCACGTTTGATGATATCCGCAGCAGTGCCCTGCATAGGGGCGTTAATCGCCGCTCTCTCGGCCGCCTTGCGACGCATACCGTTACTGGAGCGAACGTCCGGCAGATACAACCGGCGGCCATCCAGCGTGCTGACGTAGCCCTGCTCGGCGGCCTGCTGACGGGTGCGCTCCATATACTCCAGCACGCCAGGGTAGCGCTCGAAGTACAGATCCATATAGCGCTGCGCTTCGCCGCGCGGGATCCCCAACTGGCGAGCCAAACCAAATGCGCTCATGCCGTAAATCAGACCAAAGTTAATCGCCTTGGCACTGCGACGCTGTTCGTTGGTGACCTTCTCCAACGCCAGACCAAAGACTTCTGCCGCCGTTGCCCGGTGTATGTCCTTACCTTCAGCAAACGCTGTGAGCAAGCCTTCGTCCTGCGATAAATGGGCCATGATGCGCAGTTCAATCTGCGAGTAGTCCGCCGCGACAATACGGTAACCCTCAGGCGCAATAAATGCCTGACGGATACGGCGCCCTTCATCGTTACGTACCGGAATGTTTTGCAGGTTTGGATCGCTGGATGACAGGCGACCGGTGGCGGTGACGGCTTGGTGATAGGAAGTATGCACCCGCCCGCTAACCGGGTTGATCATCAACGGCAGTTTGTCGGTATAGGTGGTTTTCAGCTTCGCCAGACCACGGTATTCCAGGATCACTTTCGGCAGCGGATAATCCAGCGCCAACTCGGCCAGCACTTCCTCATTGGTTGAAGGAGCACCGCCAGGGGTCTTTTTCAGCACCGGCAGCTTTTGCTTTTCATACAAAATGGCCTGCAACTGCTTGGTCGAGGCCAGATTGAACGGCTCTTCTGCCAATTCATGGGCCTGCACTTCAAGCTCGCCGAGGCGCTTGGTCAACTCAATGGAGTGAGCAGCCAGAATGTTAGGATCGATCAGCACCCCGGTGCGTTCGATATGGGAAAGCACCGGCAACAGCGGCATTTCAATCTCATTGAATACCGTCAGCAGGCCTTCACTCTCTTTCAACTGCGGCCACATCGCCAAATGCAGCTGTAGCGTAACGTCGGCATCTTCTGCCGCATAAGGGCCCGCCTCTTCAAGGGCGATCTGGTTAAAGGTTAACTGTTTTTTGCCTTTGCCCGCGATCTCTTCGAAGGTAATGGTTTTATGGCCCAGGTAGCGATCGGCCAGGCTATCCATATCGTGACGGCCACTGACGCTGTCGAGTACGTAGGACTCCAGCATGGTGTCGTAGGCGATACCGCGTAGATCGATGTCATAGCGGGCCAGCAGGCTTTTATCGAACTTCAGGTTCTGCCCCACCTTCAACGCCTTTTCGTCTTCCAGCAGCGGCTTCAGGATGGCCAGCACGTGGTTACGATCCAGCTGTGGGGGAGCATCCAGATAATCGTGTGCAACCGGCAGGTACGCCGCCACGCCAGGCTCAATGGCGAAGGACAGACCGATCAGGTTAGCCGTCAGGGTATCCAGGCCGTCAGTTTCGGTATCGAAGGCAAAAACTTCGGCCTGTTTCAGGCGCTCCATCCAATCGGCGAAGGTTTCCTCATCCAGAATGGTGACGTAACCTTCCTGCGACAGGGTAGGCTCTACGGCGGCTCTTGGTGCTTCTGCCGTTGAGGCTGGCTTGGCTGCCGCGCTGGCCTTACGACCTGACCCTTTGTTTTCTAACCAGGTCCCGGCTTCAACATCGGCCATCCAGCGTTTGAACTCGTAGCGCTTAAACAGCGCCTGCAGTTGATCGACATCCGGTGGGCTCACTTCCAGCTCACTGCATTTCAGATCCAGTTCAACATCGGTTTTGATCGTCGCCAGTTTGTAAGAGAGATAGGCCACCTCTTTGTTCTGCTCCAGCTTGGCCGCCATGGTCTTGGCACCGCGGAAGCTCAGCGTGGCAATGCTATCCAGATTGGCATAGAGCTGATCCAGGCCCCCTAACCCTTGCAGCAGCGCCTGGGCCGTTTTCTCACCCACCCCAGGTACGCCAGGGATGTTATCTGACGAATCCCCCATCAGCGCCAGGAAATCGATGATCAGTTCAGGAGGAATACCGTATTTATCACAGACCTCCTGCGGGCCGAGGATGGTGTTGTTCATGGTATTGATCAGGGTAACATTCGGCGTCACCAACTGAGCCATATCTTTGTCGCCGGTGCTGATCAACACGGCATGACCCGCTTTCTCAGCCTCTAGCGCCAGAGTGCCGATTACGTCATCGGCCTCTACGCCAGGTGTAACCAGCAACGGTAACCCCATGGCTTTAACCATCTGGTGCAGCGGTTCGATCTGCGCTCGCAAATCGTCCGGCATCGGTGGCCGATGTGATTTATATTCGGCAAACAGCTCGTCACGGAAGGTCTTCCCTTTGGCATCAAACACCACCGCCACATGGCTGGGGGTATACTGCAACAGCAGGCTGCGCAGCATGTTCAGCACACCGTACATCGCTCCCGTCGGCTCACCGACCGAGTTTGTCAGCGGTGGGAAGGCGTGGTAGGCGCGGTAAAGGTAAGAGGAACCATCCACCAGGATTAATGGGTTTTCTGCAATCTGGGCCATAACGTTTCTTTTTCGTGAAAAGGACTGGGGTAAGCATGCCATAGCTAGCCGCTGGTGACGAACCTTAGCGTGCAATATGGCCAAATTAGATGAGATCCTGTGAAGCGATCCGCAAGATCGTGCCTGTGGATAACTTTGTGCATAGTTTAGCAACTAAATTATAACGAAGATAATATCGTTATAATGGAGAATAAAATTCCTAGACAAATCACACTGTTGAAAGAGGGGATTGGCGGTTTTGCTATTTATCGTGTTTCAGTTAATTTGTGGATATAACTGGGGCCGGAGTTTAATCGCACGTTTAATCAATTTAGGCACCTCAATGACCATAGCACAAGATTGAAAATCTGCACGCCAACGGCTAACAACTGGCAATTTCTACCAGGTTAAAATCGCTTACTTATAGCCGCGTATTCTTGGCCAGGATTCTGTTAAAATATTTTTTGTTGGTACGTACTGACGTATCTAACCATGTTTCCTTCAACCGTCAGCACTAAACCCATGCCAAAATTGCTAGCCCCTGTTATTTTTATCTTTTCTGCGCTGCTTGCCATTGGCGTAACGATGCTGTGCTCCATCCCCATTGTTTTGGCCGGTATCATTAAGCTTTTGATCCCCATGCCCGCCGTTTGGCGATACATTTCAGCCTTTGCTGACCTGACGATGTGGTGCTGGTGCCAATGCCTGGCAGTATTGTTACGAATTAATCCCCGCTTGCAGTGGGATATTCAAGGGCTGCACGGGCTGGAGAAAAAGAATTGGTATTTGCTGATCAGCAACCATAAAAGCTGGTCGGACATTGTAGTGCTGTGTGTGTTATTCCGTCACCATATACCTATGAATAAGTACTTCCTGAAACAGCAACTGGCCTGGATCCCCTTCGTCGGCCTGGCCTGCTGGGCGTTGGATATGCCCTTTATGAAGCGCTACTCGCGGGCCTATCTGCACAGACATCCAGAGAAAAGCGGGCAGGATATCGAAACCACGCGGCGTTCCTGCGACAAGTTTCGCCTGCGCCCGACCACCATCGTCAATTTCGTTGAGGGGTCTCGTTTCACCGAGGCCAAGAAAATTAAAACCCGCTCACCCTACCGCAATTTGCTCGCCCCGAAAGCTGCCGGGATCGCCTTTACGCTTAGTGCGCTTGGTCAGCAATTTGATAAGATCCTGAATGTCACCTTGTGCTATCCGGATAACCGTGAGCATCCCTTTATGGATATGTTGTGTGGCCGTTTGCAACGGGTTGTCGTCAGGATTGAATGCCTGCCGATTGATGAGTCGCTGCACGGGGATTACTTCAATGACAAACTGTTTAAACGTAAATTCCAGATTTGGCTGAATACGTTGTGGCAGGAAAAAGATGGTTTGCTGGACAGGCTCAAGCGTGAATAAGTTAAAAAAACGCCGGATTAACCGGCGTTGATTTTTTGCTGCGGCTTACTTTTGTTCGGTCAGGAATTTAACGACATCAGCAAATTGCTTGACGTAAACGTCCATGCTGCTGGTATCCAGTCCATCGTTTTTCACCATGTATTTGCCATTAACAAATACCGCTGGCACGCCACGCAGTTGCAAATCTTCTGCCGCTTTCTCTTGCTGAGCCACCAGAGATTTCACCACGAAGCTGTTTAAAGCCGCGTCATAGTCTTCACCTGCTACGCCTGCATTGACGAATACCTTGCGGATATCGTCAGGCGTTTGCACGGTTTGAGTTTTCTGAATCGCTTCAAACATTGGCTGAGTAATTTTGTCTTCTACACCCAGAGCCATGGCAACTGCCCAGGCCTGAGTTAATTGCTTACCCAATGGACCCAGGAATTCCACATGGTATTTGGTCATCTTGGTGCCTTCAGGCAGCGCTTTTTTGACCGCATCAGAAATATGGTATGTCTCTTCAAACTGGTAGCAGTGCGGGCAGTAGAAAGAGAAGAACTCCAGCACCTGTGGTTCGCCAGTTACCGGCTTATCCAAAGTGATGTATTGCGTACCGTCACTGAATTGCGCAGCGGAGGCACTGAATGCCATCACCATACCAACGAGTGCCAACCAAATTTTTTTCATAACACTAAACTCTCCATTATGTTAATGCTTCAATACATTGGCATGAGCTGCAGAGGGGGTTCCTGCAACAGCTTAACCTGTTCAGTAAATGCCGCAGTCTGAGATAACCAGAAATCAGACTCCGCCATCCACGGGAAACTTTTTGGAAACGCGGGATCCTGCCAACGGCGCGCTACCCATGCCAGGTAATACACCATGCGCATGGCCCGCAAGGGTTCGATCAACGCCAACTCGCGCTGATCAAATTCGGCAAATTCGCCATAGGCCTCCAGCAGGATATCCAGCTGCATCAGCCGATCGCGACGTTCGCCGTGTAACAACATCCACAAATCCTGTATTGCCGGCCCGTTGCGTGCATCGTCAAGATCGACGAACAGCGGACCATCACGCCACAAGATATTGCCTGGGTGGCAATCGCCATGCAAACGCAGCGGTTGCCAATCCAGTTGCCAGTGCGGTTTGATAGCGTCAATCAACGTATCCGTAGCCCGCAGGAAAGTCTCGCGCTGGGCCTTGGGAACTAAATCACAGCTGGCCAGAACCTGCCGGGGCTCTGTGAGATACTCTTCAATGCCAATGGTCGGCCGCTCGGTAAACAGGCTTTCGCTACCCACCTGGTGGATGCGGCCAAGAAAACGCCCGACCCACTCCAGCTGTTCCAGATTATCGATCTCGTACTGTCGGCCACCGACGCTCGGAAATACGGTAAAGAAAAAGCCTGCATGGGTGTGCAGCGTATTTCCCTGTAATACCAGCGGCGCGACTGCCGGAATTTCGTTGTGCGACAAATCCAGCGCGAACCGGTGTTCTTCACCGATTTGCTCTGCACTCCAGCGTTCTGGGCGATAAAATTTCACCACGTAACGCCGACGATCTTCGTCCATAAACTGGTATACGCGGTTTTCATAGCTGTTGAGCGCCGTCAGCCCTGAATCAACACGCAAACCTATCCCTTCCAGCGCATCCATTATCAGATCGGGAGAAAGGGTTTCAAAATTAAATGCAGAGTTGTTCATAACAACCGTTCAGTTCGCCAGATGACAACAGCGTGCCAAGAATAAGAAAGAGTAGCACTAATCACCGCCACTGATGATCGCACCGCATGAATGCTAATCTTTTATCACGCCACGGGCACGCAGCAACGCCGTTTTAAAGTCTTCTTCGTAGTCTTTCTTCAAGCCTGGGATCTGTTCTGTGCCCGCACTGCCGCGCATTTTCAGATGATAGATCAAGATATCATCGCTCAGATCGCCTAACTCACCCTGAAAACCCGCTTCCTGTGCCAGCTTTTGCAGAAACTGAATCAGGTTGAGATCGGGATCCTGCTGCCAGGCCGGGTGCAAAAGCTCAATCAGTTCGTTTACGCGATGCGTTTTCATAGCAACATATCATCCAATGAAGTGATAAACCCACAAAGTAGCAGGCTTGACTACGTAGTGAAAGAACCAGCGTGTCAATAAAGGTAAATCATGATGTCTGAACAGGTTTAGCGCTACAATCAGGGCATTGGAGAGGGGTTGGATGATGACTATGCATGCAAATATAACCGGCGTTATTCTGGCCGGTGGGCGCTCTACCCGCATGGGAGGGAAAGATAAAGGATTGGTGCAAGTGGGGGATAAAACGCTGTACCAGCACGTCCTGGGCCGATTAACACCACAAGTGAGCCAGGTGATCATCAGTGCCAATCGCAATCAGCAATGCTATCAGCAAAGCGGCTTAGAGGTCGTCGGCGATCTGACGGCAGATTACCCTGGCCCCTTAGCCGGCATATTGGCAGGCCTCACTTATGCCAACACACCATGGATTGTCTGCGCCCCCTGCGACGTCCCCGATTTCCCTCTCAACCTGGTAGAACAGCTTTGGCTGCATAAAGGCAATGCCCTGGCCGCCTATGCTTGTGATGGCGAACGTGAGCATCCTACCTTCGCTTTACTGCATACTAGTCTGACAGAGGAACTCACCCGTTATCTAGCCCGGGGGGAACGCAAATTGATGCTGTTCATGGCGGCTGTCGGTGCACAACAGGTGGTGTTCCGTGGGCAGCAAGACGCCTTCCGTAATTTGAATACCCCGGAAGATTGCCAACAGTGGCAGCAGGAAAAGGGGGGCGATCAATGACGGAGTTATTGCCACCCTTGCTGGCTATCGCCGCCTATAGCGGCACAGGTAAAACCACGCTGCTTAAGCAATTGATCCCACTATTAAAACAGCAACAGGTGCGCGTTGGCCTGATCAAGCATACCCACCATGATATGGATGTTGATACGTCTGGTAAGGACAGCTATGAACTGCGCAAGGCCGGTGCAGACCAGACGCTGGTTGCCAGCGATCGGCGCTGGGCATTAATGACCGAAACACCTGAACAACAGCCTTTAGATCTCCAGTATCTGGCTGGCAGATTCGATCGCAGCAAAGTGGATTTGATCCTGGTGGAAGGGTTCAAGCATGAACAGATCAGCAAAATTGTTCTCTATCGCGAGGAAGTCGGTAAACCGCTTGCAGATATGTTGGATCAGCACGTCATTGCCGTAGCCAGCGATAAGAAGATAGAAGGTGTTGCGCCGTTACTAGATATCAACCAGCCTGAAACGATCGCTGGGTTTATTGTTCAGTGGCTGAAGCAGACAAAGGCATAGTCCCCTCACCCTAACCCTTATGTCTTGATCTTCTCCGCCTTAGCGGAGAAGATCCCCGACTGATCATCGGGAGATAGCCGGTGAGCTCCCCCTAACCCTAGTGCCTATGAGCCCGTGGGAGAGATTGT
>Ga0308166_1000588_pt1 | contig 47327 bp, 45 predicted proteins | sample PhyCR2_2_FD_202137 | JGI IMG/M metagenome (GOLD analysis project Ga0308166, IMG submission 202137) | Phyllosphere microbial communities from UC Gill Tract Community Farm, Albany, California, United States - DLSLCC.R2 | ecosystem: Host-associated > Plants > Phyllosphere > Unclassified | place...
GGGGATGATCGACCTGAGAAATAGGTCGATCATCATGGGTAAAGGATGTTAAAAAGTGTTCACCATGTCCTTGAACACCTGTCTACCATGTCCCCGGTCTGTACACTCCCACAGGGAGAGGGAGCTGCCCGGAGCCTTTGGTGGGATCGTGCTGCTTCTGAAAAGGGGAGTAAGAACAAGAAAGGAAAGTAAAACGCTGAGCAATCAACGAACTCGATCGGTTCCCTCTCCTTGGGGAGAGGGTTAGGGTGAGGGAGATCGCATTGCAGCCAATCGCCTCACCCTGAGTCTTGCCCTGTTAACCTTTATATACGCAGCCTGCGGTACAGGTCTCTTTGACCATCACTGCCGACAATTCAGGCAGCTGCGGTTTCAACTGCTGCCAGATCCAGGCGGCGAGCACTTCGCTGGTCGGGTTCTCCAAGCCAGGAATATCGTTCAGATTATAGTGATCCAGGCGCTGCCAAATCGGCTTGAAAGCGGCCTTCAGCTCGGCAAAATCCATCACCCAACCGGTATGGGCGTCTACTTCCCCGGTCACTTCAATACGCACCATAAACGAATGCCCGTGCAGGCGGCCACATTTATGGCCCTCCGGCACGTTTGGCAGATGGTGTGCGGCTTCAAACTGAAAATCTTTAAATAGCGTGGTTGCCATTATTACGGCCTCATTGACTCAAAAACCGCCGAATACTAACGGAAAGCGGCCCTGGTTACTATCTTTTGGGCTGCTTAAGGGGAGATCCAGGGGCACAGCATGTAGCGCTGCTGGCATTTTTTATTTGGGCGGGATTGAGCCGATCGGAGGACGTTATCCGCCTCAAATGCGAGTCATTCAAACTTTGAGAAATTAACTATTTAAATATCAATAAATTAAAAATAACTATCTAACGATTTAGCCACTATCCCTTACCAGGAAAACTGCTTAGTCGTTTTGGTTATTAATTATTGCTATCCCTTATTTAATCGTTGCAATGACGCTCGGTAACCTTACAAACTCTCCTGGTCTTTTCAGGACATTACACAACAACAATTACAGCGACTGACACTGGCTAAGCATAGGATATCCGTACCGCGATGACGACTCAGGTTCCTCCAACATCTTTGCTCCCGCTGACCCCCGAACAGCTTTCGAGTTTGCAGGCCGTCATTGGCGGGTACTCCCCAACGCAGCTGGCGTGGCTCTCTGGTTATTTCTGGGGCAGGGTTAATCAGCAGCCGGGAAGCGTGGCTTCAGCACCGGTTGCTGCGGCCCCTGCGGCCAGCATCACCCTGATTTCTGCTTCCCAGACCGGTAACGCACGCCGTCTGGCCGAACAGCTACGCGACGATCTGCTGGCGGCGAAGCTGAGCGTCACCCTGGTGAATGCCGGTGACTACAAGTTCAAGCAAATCGCCCAGGAGCGTCTGCTGGTGGTGGTCGCCTCCACCCAAGGGGAAGGGGAGCCAGCGGAAGAAGCGGTGGCGCTGCACAAATTCCTGCATTCGAAAAAAGCCCCCAAACTCAATGAAACCGCCTTTGCGGTGTTTGGCCTGGGGGATAGCTCTTATGAGAATTTCTGCCAGTCCGGCAAAGACTTTGATAGCAAGCTGGCCGAGCTGGGGGCCGAGCGCCTGGTGGAGCGCATCGATGCGGATGTGGATTATCAGGAACTGGCTATCGCCTGGCGCAAGCAGGTGGTGGAAGTCCTGAAGGCTCGAGCACCATCGGAAAACAGTGCTCCGGCAGCATTGGCCAGCGGTGCGGTCGATCAGTTGGACAGCAGCCCCTACAGCAAAGAACAACCACTGACCGCGCAACTGGCGGCCAAGCAAAAGATCACTGGCCGCGCTTCCGATAAAGATGTGCGCCATATAGAGATCGATTTAGGCGATTCCGGCCTGCGCTATCAGCCGGGCGATGCCTTGGGCGTATGGTTTGACAACGATCCGGCGCTGGTGGAGGAGCTGGTTCAACTGCTGTGGCTGAAAGGCGACGAACCGGTCGAGGTTGAGGGGCAAACCCTGTCGTTGCGTGAAGCTTTGCGTAGCCACTTTGAACTGACGCAGAACACTACGCCGATCGTGGAAAAATATGCCGGGCTGTCGCGAGACGAAAAGCTGATTGGCCTGCTGGCTGACAAGCCTAAACTGCAACACTACGCCCATAACACCCCGATTGTGGACATGGTACGCCAGGCTCCGGCCGACCTGAACGCAGAGCAGTTACTCAGCCTGCTGCGCCCGCTGACGCCGCGCCTGTACTCCATCGCCTCCTCTCAGGCAGAGAATGAAAACGAAGTGCACATCACCGTTGGCGTGGTGCGCTACGACATTGATGGCCGCAGCCGTGCCGGTGGGGCTTCCAGCTTCCTGGCCGATCGTCTGGAAGAGGAAGGCGAACTGCGGGTGTTTATCGAACATAACGACAACTTCCGTTTGCCCGCCAACCCGGAAACGCCGGTGATCATGATCGGTCCAGGTACCGGTATTGCCCCGTTCCGCGCCTTTATGCAGCAACGTGAAGCGGAAGGTGCCGGGGGTAAGAACTGGCTGTTCTTCGGCAATCCGCACTTTACCGAAGACTTCCTGTACCAGGTTGAATGGCAGCGCTATGTAAAAGAGGGTCTGCTAACCCGCATCGATCTGGCCTGGTCACGGGATCAACAGCATAAGGTTTACGTGCAGGACAAGCTGCGTGAGCAGGGCGCGGAAATCTGGAACTGGATCCAGCAGGGCGCGCACATCTATGTCTGTGGCGATGCCAACCGCATGGCGAAAGACGTTGAAAACACATTGTTAGCACTGGTGGCCGAGCACGGTGGTATGGATACCGAGCTGGCAGACGAATTCTTAAGCGAGCTGCGCCTTGAGCGCCGTTATCAGCGAGACGTTTACTAATGAGTGATAAACACCCTGGACCTCTGGTGGTTGAAGGCAAACTGACCGATGCTGAGCGTCTGAAGAAAGAGAGTAACTTCCTGCGCGGAACCATTGCCGAAGATTTACAAGACGGTCTGACCGGCGGCTTTACCGGCGATAACTTCTTGCTGATCCGTTTCCACGGCATGTACCAACAGGACGATCGCGATATTCGCGCCGAACGTGCCGAACAAAAACTCGAGCCGCGCCACGCCATGATGCTGCGCTGCCGCTTGCCAGGCGGGATTATTTCCCCGCAACAGTGGCTGGGGATCGACAAATTTGCCGCGGAAAGCACGCTGTACGGCAGCATCCGTATCACCAACCGGCAGACGTTCCAGTTCCATGGCATCGTCAAAGGTAACGTGAAACCGGTGCACCAGTTGCTGAACCGCCTGGGGCTGGATGCGCTGGCGACGGCTAACGACGTGAACCGTAACGTACTCTGCACCTCGAATCCGGTGGAGTCGGAACTGCATCAGGAAGCGTACGAATGGGCGAAGAAAATCTCCGAGCACCTGCTGCCGCGTACCCGTGCCTATGCCGAAGTGTGGCTGGATAAAGAAAAAGTCGCGACCACGGACGAAGAGCCGATCCTGGGGGCCACTTACCTGCCGCGCAAGTTTAAAACCACGGTGGTGATCCCGCCGCAGAACGATGTGGATCTGCACGCCAACGACATGAACTTTGTGGCGATTGCCGAGCACGGCAAGCTGGTGGGCTTTAACTTGCTGGTGGGCGGCGGCTTGTCTATCGAGCATGGCAACAAGAAAACCTATGCGCGTACGGCGAGTGAGTTTGGCTATATTCCGCTGGAACACACGCTGGCCGTTGCTGAAGCGGTAGTGACCACCCAGCGTGACTGGGGCAACCGCACCGATCGTAAGAACGCCAAAACCAAATATACGCTGGAGCGGGTGGGGGTTGATACCTTCCGCGCCGAGGTAGAAAAGCGGGCTGGCATCACCTTTGCGCCGGTGCGTCCGTACGAATTTACCGGCCGTGGCGATCGCATCGGCTGGGTCAAAGGGGTTGATAATCACTGGCACCTGACGCTGTTTATTGAAAACGGTCGCCTGCTGGATTATCCAGGCCGTCCGTTGAAAACCGGCGTGGCCGAGATCGCCAAGATCCATCAGGGTGATTTCCGTCTGACAGCCAACCAAAACCTGATCGTGGCTGGCGTACCGGAAAGCGAAAAGGCGAAGATCGAAGCCCTGGCACGCGAGCATGGCCTGATCGACGATGGCATCAGCGAGCAGCGCAAGAATTCGATGGCCTGCGTGTCCTACCCAACCTGCCCACTGGCGATGGCAGAGGCCGAGCGCTTCTTACCGGAGTTTGTGACCAAGGTGGAAGGCATCATGCATCGGCATGGCGTGGGGGATGAGCACGTAGTGCTGCGTATCACCGGCTGCCCGAACGGCTGTGGCCGAGCGCTGCTGGCGGAGATTGGCCTGGTGGGTAAAGCGATTGGCCGTTACAACCTGCATTTGGGCGGTAACCGTGAAGGGACGCGTATTCCGCGCATGTATCGGGAAAATATTAACGAAGACGAAATCCTGCAAACCATCGACCAACTGGTAGGGCGTTGGGCAACAGAGCGCACCGCTGGCGAAGGTTTTGGCGATTTCACCGTGCGTACCGGGATTATCCGGCCGGTGGTGGATCCCGCGCAGGATTTCTGGGAATAACTTGCACGGCTGCATTTATTACGCTGCAGCCAGTCTTCCTTACCCCGGTCCTTTTGGTCGCTGTATAGAGTGATATGCCGACGAGGGCACATTTCGGTCCCCTCTCCCTGTGGGAGAGGGTTAGGGTGAGGGGCCACATCAACACTTTCAGGAGATCGCATCATGGCTGAATTGGATCTGGCGGCGCTGAACGCGTTACCGAAGTCCGGGCAGGCGCTGGCACTGGCGGTCGTCAACGGCCAGTTGGAACAGCTTTCGGCACAGGAGAGGGTTGCCTGGGCGTTGGAACATCTGCCGGGGGAGTTTGTGCTTTCCTCCAGCTTTGGTATTCAGGCGGCGGTGTGTCTGCATCTGGTCACGCGCATCAAGCCGGATATCCCGGTGATCCTGACTGATACCGGCTACCTGTTCCCAGAAACCTACCAGTTTATCGACCAACTGGCCGACCAACTGAACCTGAACCTGCAGGTATTCCGCGCCAAGCATTCACCAGCCTGGCAAGAGGCGCGTTACGGCAAGCTGTGGGAGCAGGGCGTAGAGGGTATTGAGCAGTACAACCAAATCAATAAAGTTGAGCCGATGAACCGCGCGCTGGAAACGCTAGGTGCGCAAACCTGGTTTGCCGGCCTGCGCCGTGAGCAATCGGGCAGCCGTGCCAATCTGCCGGTGCTGGCGGTGCAGCGTGGGGTATTCAAGATCCTGCCGATCATCGACTGGGATAACCGCCAGATTTACCAATATCTCACCGAACATGGGCTGAGCTACCACCCGCTGTGGGATCAGGGTTACCTGTCGGTGGGCGATACCCACACCACCCGTAAATGGGAGGAAGGCATGAGCGAGGAAGAAACCCGCTTCTTCGGCCTGAAGCGCGAGTGTGGTCTGCACGAAGGTTGATGAGCGCATAGTTAACGAACCGGGTTCTGCGAGGGCCCGACTAATTAAGTTCTAGCTCAATAACATGTGACGTCTGAGTGCGCGGGTCAAATCTTGGCGGGTATGCAAAAACAGCAAGATGTCGACGGTATGACCGGTGATTTCATACAGCGTCCGGTATTCGTGTTTATCCAGACGTTCTCGTAGTCCTAAGCCATAATCAGCCAAAGTGGCGTTAAAACGATAGCGCTTGGGATCTTCTCGCAACGTGGCAGTAGCTTCCAAGAGCAATTGGTCTACAAAGTGTCCTGCATCCACTGAACCAATAGTGGCTGTTTTGAACGACTCTATATCGGCAAGGCACTGAAATGCGGTTTCGGTCAGACGCACTTCATACATGGTTGGTTACTCCTTAACCTCTTGCAGCCCTTAGCCTTTTTAATGCTTCATCAGGAGTCAGGACTTTCCCTTCGGCGACTTCTTGCTTGGATTTCAGCACCAGTTTTAGCAGTGCATGGGTTTGCTGCTCCTGTTCCCAGGCAGCCAATTCCTCTTGTCGTTCCAAGGCCGTTTGGACGAATAATTCTGCGGTTCCATTTTTAGTCACCCAAACACCTCCTTTGAAACTATCAGGTGAACCGAGACTCTCTCGTGTCGCTTGTTGCGATAAGGTTTTGTGCGTACTCATTAGTTTTTTCTCGAATACGGGTTTCTCTCAGTATACTTAACCGAGATGTCGAGTACAAAATTTGTACTCGATTTTACGTCCAATTATTTCTTCTTTTTCTTCTTCGGCTCAGGGGCCGGATGCGCCTGCACCCATTCTTTTACCAACGGTAACAGGATCCGCACGCTGTCGCGGCTGCGCTTGTCGATTCGCCCTGGCAGGTGGGTTTCCAGATATTGCAGATTGTCGTATTGCGGGCGATGCCAGGTAATGCCCTGCGGGAAGCTGGGGCTTACAGCACGCTGCTGGTAACCGTCTCGATCCCCAAGCGACCAGTTGGTGGCTTCTACCGCCATCACCGGAATTTTGGCGTTATCGAAGACGATCTGATCGGAACAGCAACCGGTGCCGGTTGGAAAACCTTTGCTGCCTGGGTTGATGGCCGCCTCAATACCATAACGGTGGGCGATGCTCAGCGCACGATCGCGGGATCTGGCCACCACTTCCGGCTCGGTGTTACGCCCGGAGTGGAAATAGAGGCGATCTCCGGTGATCAGGCTGTCGAGATTAATCACCAGTAGCGTGTTTTTGCGTTCCTCCGGCGTCATACGGCCAAGGTAGTTTTTAGCGCCTACTGACTTCAGCTCTTCGCCACTCATGGCCACAAAGCGCAGGGTATAGGTGGTGGGGATGTTTTTCAGCCTGTTGGCCAACTCCAGCATCACGCCCACGCCGGAGGCATTGTCATCGACCCCCTGCAGCGTCAGGCCACCGAGGTTATTGTCCACCTCATCGTCGCTTAGCGGGGTATAGGTATCGAAGTGCGCCATGATGATGACCTGCTGGGGCCGCTCACCCTTTTTGGTTGCAATCACCGAGGTGACGCTGATCTTGCGCCAGTTTTCACTGGTGTCTTTATTGGTGTAGAGATAACGGGCGTCAAAGGTACGGGTATCAGCCGGGTAGCCCATCTCGGTAAACTGCTGTTTCAGGTAGTCTGCGGCCAGTAATTCTGCCGGGCTGCCGGCCATGCGGCCGGGGAAGTAGGTAGCGATATGGCGGATCTGGTTGGCGGCGAACTGGCCCATCGGGGCTTCTTTTACGGGTTTGGTAGCGGCCGAAACGCTTACAGCACTGCCGAGAGCGACTAACAACAGCCCTGCCCTCAGACACAAGCGGGAAAACATACCGAAAAATCCTTCTCTGATAGCAGTGATGCCGATTATTTTTGCGGTAGTTAGTATGGGACGCCAGCGCCGATAAGACAATTTCTTCGCGTCCTATTTTTGTCTTGGGTGCGCGCCGTTAAACCGCTGCTATCCCTGTCTGGGGCGGAACATGTTTGACCATCGGGCAACATCAAGCAAGCTCTGTTAACTCGCACCCGTAACCCCATTACGTACAGCGAGTTAGGCGCAATGCCAACAGCCTTATTCCTTTTAAGAACATCTCATGCCTTTTCGTCATTTCAGGGGGCAAATCGCACGCCGTATAGTCACCCTATCAATCTGTTATATGAAAAGGCCGTTGTGGACTATCTACCAATATTTGCCGACCTGAAACACCGCCCTGTGCTGGTGGTTGGCGGCGGCGAAGTGGCTGCACGCAAAGTCGACCTCCTGCTACGCGCAGGGGCGCAGGTGCGGATCGCGGCGCAGGCGCTCTCAGAAGAGCTGGAGCACCAACACCTGCAAGGGCGCGTTGAGTGGCTGGGGCAGAACTTTGTGCCGCAGCAGTTAGACGACGTCTTTCTGGTGATTGCCGCTACCGACGATAGCGCGCTGAACGCCGAGGTGTATGCCGAAGCGGATAAGCGCCGCGTGCTGGCCAACGTAGTGGATGACCAACCGCGCTGCTCCTTTATCTTCCCGTCGATTATCGATCGCTCACCGTTGGTGGTGGCCGTGTCATCTAGCGGCCAAGCTCCGGTATTGGCGCGGATGTTACGTGAGAAGCTGGAAGCGTTATTGCCCGCCAGCCTGGGGCAGATGGCGGAACTGGCCGGAGGGTTGCGTGGCAAAGTGAAGCAACGGCTGGCTTCCATCGGGACCAGACGACGTTTCTGGGAGAAAACCTTCAACGGCCGTTTCGCGACGTTGGTGGCGAATGGCCAGACGGAGCAGGCGCAGCAGCAGTTGGAACAGGATTTAACGGCTTTTGCGCAGGGTAATGAGGGGGCGCAAGGTGAGATCGCACTGGTCGGGGCAGGCCCGGGCGATGTCGGCTTGTTGACCCTACGCGGGCTGCAGGTGATGCAGCAGGCCGACGTGGTGCTTTACGATCACCTGGTGAGTGAAGAGACGCTGGATTTGGTGCGTCGCGACGCCGAACGTATCTGCGTGGGCAAACGCGCCGGTGCGCACTCGGTGATCCAGGAAGAGACCAATCGCCTGCTGGTGGAACTGGCGCAGCAAGGGAAGCGGGTGGTGCGGTTAAAAGGTGGCGATCCCTTTATCTTTGGCCGGGGTGGCGAAGAGTTACAGGTGGCCGCCGCTGCCGGGATCCCCTTCCAGGTAGTGCCGGGCGTAACCGCCGCAGCAGGGGCTACGGCCTATGCCGGTATTCCGCTAACGCACCGCGATCACGCCCAAAGCGTGACCTTTATTACCGGCCATTGCCGTGACGATGACGACGGCTTGGATTGGCCTGCTCTGGCGCGGGCGCGTCAGACGTTGGCGATCTACATGGGTACGATGAAGGCGGCGGATATCAGCCGCAACCTGATTGCCCATGGCCGTGATGCGAGCACGCCAGTCGCTGTGATCAGCCGGGGGACGCGGGCCGATCAGCAGGTGCAGACTGGCACCTTACAACAGTTGGAACAATTAACTCGGCAGGCCCCGTTACCGGCGCTGCTGGTGATCGGTGAGGTGGTGGAATTACACCATCAAATCGCCTGGTTTGGGCATCAATCGCAGACGGCAGTGGCAGCGCGCCCGGCCGTCGTGAATTTGGCTTAAAGGATCTGTTATGGACCAAAAACGACTCACTCATTTGCGGCAATTGGAGGCGGAGAGCATCCATATCATCCGTGAAGTGGCCGCCGAATTCGGCAATCCGGTGATGCTCTATTCCATCGGTAAAGACTCCTCGGTGATGCTGCATCTGGCACGCAAGGCGTTCTACCCGGGCACGCTGCCGTTCCCACTGCTGCATGTGGATACCGGCTGGAAATTCAACGAAATGTACCAATTCCGCGATCGTACCGCCAAAGAGTACGGTTTCGAGCTGCTGATCCACAAAAACCCGGAAGGGGTGGCTATGGGGATCAACCCGTTTGTCCACGGCAGCGCCAAGCACACCGATATCATGAAAACCGAAGGCCTCAAGCAGGCGCTGAACAAGTACGGTTTTGACGCCGCCTTCGGTGGTGCCCGCCGCGACGAAGAGAAATCCCGCGCCAAAGAGCGCATCTATTCTTTCCGCGATCGCTTCCACCGCTGGGATCCGAAAAACCAGCGCCCGGAGCTTTGGCACAACTATAACGGCCAGATCAACAAGGGCGAGAGCATCCGCGTGTTCCCGCTGTCGAACTGGACCGAGCTGGATATCTGGCAATATATCTTCCTGGAGAAGATCGACATCGTGCCGCTCTACCTGGCCAAACCGCGCCCGGTGGTGGAACGCGACGGCATGTTGATGATGGTGGATGACGATCGTATCGATCTGCAACCGGGTGAGGTGATCAGCCAGCGTATGGTGCGGTTCCGTACCCTCGGCTGCTGGCCGTTGACCGGCGCGGTGGATTCTTCTGCGCAGACGCTGCCGGAGATCATCGAGGAAATGCTGGTTTCTACCACCAGCGAACGTCAGGGCCGCATGATCGACCGCGATCAGTCCGGTTCGATGGAGCTGAAAAAGCGCCAAGGGTATTTCTAAGGAGCCGCCGGAATGAACAACGTTATTGCACAACAAATCGCCGAACAGGGCGGGGTAGAAGCCTACCTGCACGCGCAGCAGCACAAGAGCCTGCTACGTTTCCTGACCTGCGGCAGCGTGGACGACGGTAAAAGCACCCTGATTGGCCGCTTGCTGCACGATACCCGCCAGATCTACGAAGATCAGCTCTCAACCCTGCATACCGACAGTAAACGCATCGGCACCCAAGGGGAGAAGCTCGATCTGGCCTTGCTGGTGGATGGCCTGCAGGCAGAACGTGAGCAGGGCATTACCATCGACGTGGCCTACCGCTATTTCTCGACCGAAAAGCGCAAATTTATCATCGCCGATACGCCGGGGCATGAGCAGTACACCCGCAATATGGCTACCGGTGCCTCGACCTGCGACTTGGCGATCCTGCTGATCGATGCGCGCAAAGGCGTGCTGGATCAGACCCGTCGCCACAGTTTTATCGCCACGCTGCTCGGTATTCGCCACCTGGTGGTGGCGGTGAACAAAATGGACCTGGTGGATTACAGCCAGGCGGTGTTTGAACAGTTCAAACAGGATTACCTGAGCTTCGCCGAGCAGTTGCCCAACGACCTGGAGATTAAATTCGTCCCGTTGTCGGCACTGGACGGTGACAACGTTGCTAGCCAGAGCATACAGATGCCTTGGTATAGCGGCCCGACACTGTTGGAGGTGTTGGAAAGTGTGGATGTCATCAGCGAGCGTGAACATCAGCCGCTGCGCTTCCCGGTACAATACGTCAACCGCCCGAATCTCGATTTCCGCGGTTATGCCGGGACTTTGTCTGCCGGTGTGGTCCGCGTGGGCCAGCGCATCAAGGTGCTGCCGTCTGGCGTTGAATCCACCGTGGCGCGCATCGTGACCTTTGATGGCGATCTGCAGGAGGCGGGGCCGGGTGAAGCGATCACGCTGGTGCTGAAAGATGAAGTCGACATCAGCCGGGGCGACCTGCTGGTGGATGCCAGCGAAACCCTACAGGCCACGCAAAGCGCCTTGGCGGACGTGGTATGGATGGCAGAACAGCCGTTGTTACCGGGCCAAAGCTACGACATCAAGGTAGCCGGGAAGAAAACTCGCGCCCGCGTTGAGAGCATTCGCCATCAGGTGGAGATCAACTCGCTGGCGCAGCATCAGGCCGACGTGTTGCCCCTGAACGGCATTGGGCTGGTGGAGCTGACCTTCGACGAACCGCTGGTGCTGGACAGCTATCAGCAGAATCACGATACCGGCGGCCTGATCTTTATCGATCGTTTGACCAACGTCACGGTTGGCGCGGGGTTGATCCGCGAAGCCTTGCAGCAGGATAATCCGGCAGCGGCGGGCAATTTCAGCGCCTTTGAACTGGAGCTGAACGCCTTGGTACGCAAGCATTTCCCACACTGGGGTGCGCGTGACCTGCTGAAGGGGAATTAACGTGGCCGAGGCTGAGTTAGCGAAAGACGAAAACGTTGTGTGGCACCCGCATGCGGTTACGCGTGCGGAGCGTGAAACAGCGAACGGCCATCAGGGTGTGGTGCTATGGTTTACCGGCCTGTCTGGTTCGGGGAAATCGACCGTGGCTGGCGCGCTGGAGCAGGCGCTGCATCAGTTGGGGGTCAGTACCTATCTGCTGGATGGTGACAATGTGCGCCACGGCCTGTGCCGCGACTTGGGGTTCTCCGACGACGATCGGCGCGAGAATATCCGCCGGGTGGGGGAAGTGGCCAAGCTGATGGTGGATGCTGGGCTGGTGGTGTTGACGGCGTTTATCTCACCGCACCGTGCCGAACGGCAGATGGTGCGGGAAATGTTGGCCGAGGGACAGTTTATCGAAGTGTTTGTCGACACCCCGCTGGCGATTTGTGAGGCTCGCGATCCGAAAGGATTGTACAAAAAGGCCCGCGCCGGTGAGCTGCGTAATTTCACCGGTATCGATTCGGTGTACGAGGCGCCGGAACGGCCGGATATCCGGCTTAATGGTGAACAATTGGTAACAAATTTGACCGCGCAATTGTTAGACCTGCTGCGTGGTCAGGCTATTATCAAACCCTGAATTCGAAAAAAGCGCGTGGCGTGATCGAGCTACGCGCTTTTTACTCTAGCAAGTCGCCGCAGAGCGAGCCAATAGACCAGGGAACGCTATGCAAAATGCCACGCCACTAGTGATTGATAGCCAACTCGAGCAAGAGGAACCCTCGTACTCCTTTTTGGGCGGCACCAGCGGCTTTGTCTTCTATTGGCTGGCGTTTACCGTGCCTTTTATAGTTTACGGTTCTAACACCTTGTTTTTCCTTCTTTATACCTGGCCGTTTTTCCTGGCTTTGATGCCAGCCTCGGTGCTGCTGGGTATCGTCTTCAGCGTAGTGCTGCGCGGGCGTTTGTTCCTCACGCTGCTGCTGACCGGTATCACCGTCATCTGTCTGTTTTGGCTGGTGTTCAGCTTTCTGAGTGGCTGGTAATAAAAAGGGCGCAAGTGCGCCCAAGAGATGTCAAAGCGGTGCCGAAGGTTACAAAACTTTGCTTAAAAATGCCTGGGTGCGCGGATTGGTCGGGTTACCGAAGATGTGCTCCGGTGTGCCTTCTTCCTGAATGATCCCCTGATCGATAAACAGCACCCGGTCGGCCACTTCGCGGGCGAAGCCCATTTCATGGGTTACTACCACCATGGTCATGCCTTCAAGAGCCAGCGCCTTCATCACCGCCAACACTTCCCCGACCAACTCCGGATCCAGCGCCGAGGTAGGCTCATCAAACAGCATGATTTGCGGTTCCATCGCCAATGCGCGGGCGATGGCGACACGCTGTTGCTGCCCACCGGACAGGCTGCTGGGATAGGCATCGATTTTGTCCAGCAGGCCCACTTTATTCAGTAGCACCTCGGCACGTTCAATAGCCTCGCTGCGAGGCAGTTTTTTCACGTCCATCGGCGCCATGATGATGTTCTCCAACACCGTCATATGCGGGAACAGGTTAAAGCGTTGGAATACCATGCCCACGCTTTCACGCATCTTGTTCAGATCGGTCTTCTGATCGTGAATGGCAAAGCCATTGACGTCGATCTCACCGCCCGAGAGCGTCTCCAGCGCGTTGATACAGCGCAGAAAGGTACTTTTACCGGAGCCGGAAGGGCCGATAATGCATACCACTTCTTTCGGCGCGATCTGGCAGGAGATCCCGCGCAGCACGTGGGCTTCGCCAAATTGTTTTTGCAGGTTATGTACGCGAATCACTTTTACCGAACCTTTTTTCCATGTGTTGCACCATCAGCGAGAGCAGGAAGGTGATGACCCAATAGATCACTGAAATAGTCAGATAGGGCTCCCAGTAGGTGGCGTACGCGCCGGAAACGGTACGCGCGGCATAAGCCAGATCCGCCAGACCAATCGCGGAGGCCAGGGACGAATCCTTGACGATGGCGATGGCGTTGTTGCCAAGCGGCGGCAGCATGCGGCGGAAGGCCTGCGGCAGGATCACCTTACGCATGGTCTTGCCGTAGCCCATCCCCAACGAGCGTGAAGCCTCCATCTGGCCGCGGTCGATCGACTGGATCCCGGCACGGAATATCTCCGAGACGTAAGCACCGGCGTTCAACGTGATGGCGACTACGCAAGACAGGAAGGCACCGTAATCGGAACGTAATGCGCGTGCGAAGTCGACGCTCATCAAACCGTTGCTGACCAGTAGGCCGTCACGCGGGTTGATAAACAGCGGCACCAGCGCGAAGTGGACCACCATGATTTGCACAAACAGCGGTGTGCCCCGGAAGGCGCTGATGTAGATGCGCACCGGCCATTGCACGCAATAGTGCAGGATCGGTTTCCAGATGCCGTGCGGTGCCTGCGCCAGGCGGCCTAACCCGAGGAGCAGCCCCCAGGTGGTGCCCAGGATCACGCAGATGATGGTACATTTGATGGTCATCCAGGCACCCTCCATAAACAGCGGAGCGTATTCCTCAATGATCTCCCAACGGAATGCTGACAAAATATAATCCTTACGGTGGTAGTGCGAACTTGTGGGTCTAATGCGTAGGGGCACAGTCAATTGTGCCCCTATTTACAGCCGGTTTATTCTGCTGGCAGCGTAGGGACGTTGCTGTCGAACCAGGTCTGGTAGATTTTGGCGTAGGTGCCATCGGCGATGATTTTCTTCAGGCCGCTGTTGATCTTGTTACGCAGCTCATCGTTGCCCTTGGCCACCGCAATGCCGAAATACTGGCGCTCAAACTTGGCGTCTGACACCAGCTTGAACTCTTTCTCCGGGTGGGTCTTGATATAGAACTTGGCCACGCCAACGTCACCCACGGCCGCGCCAATGCCATCTTCATACAGCTCTTGCAGCAGCAGCGGGGTGTTATCAAAACGCTTGATGGCGGTGCTGTTCTTACCCAAGACGTCGGAAACCACGATGTCGCCGGTGCTGGAGTTAACCACGCCCACCTTCAGGGTTTTCAGCGCGTCGATAGAGTCTACCGTAGACTCTTTCGGTACCACGATAGCCTGCTCTGCCGGGAAGTATGGCGTAGAGAAGTCGACCATCTGCTTGCGCTTGTCGGTAATGGTGATGCCGGAAATGATGATGTCGCGGTCGCCAGAGTTCAAGGTGGCAAAGATGCCTTCCCATGGCGTATTTACCAGCTTCACCTGGAAACCTTCCGCTTTGGCGACGGCCTTGATCACATCGATATCAAAACCTTCCAGCTCTTTTTTGCTGTTTTCGTATTCGAACGGGCGATAGGTACCGCCGGAGCCGACAACATACGTCGGTTCTGCGGCAAAGGAAGCCGCGGAAAAAGTGGCCGCCAGGCAGGCACTAATCAGCACTAAACGTTTTAACATGAGCATTCCCCGAATAAGTTGAGTCGTTGAGTAAAGGTTATACATTGGATTTATTTATGCACTTTAGATGCATAAAAATAAACTTACATGAATAAAAACACAACCCCTACCTGATGATGAAAATGCTAACAGTGTTAAATATGAATAATTATTTAAAAATTGGCGTAAATGTCGGTGGAAATGCCATCGATCCAGTTATTCTTACTGCATACTGACGCAAGGGGCGGTGCACGTTATGCCTGTCTAGATTTAATGCCGCTTTCAGGCGACAATCAGGCGCTAAACTCAGGAAGTTCTGATTACGCTTGAGGGCTGCAGGTGAAAAGCCGTTGCTGCTGTGGAGTCAAACGGCAAGTTGTGGGATGATTAAGCGCTTTTTTTAGGGGGCGGAGATGGGAAAACTGACGCTGCTATTGCTGGCGCTGCTTGGCTGGTTACAGTATTCGCTGTGGCTGGGGAAGAATGGTATTCACGATTATGTGCGGGTCAATGATGACGTTACGGCTCAGCAGAGCAGCAATGCCAAATTGAAAGCGCGTAACGATCAGCTGTTTGCCGAGATCGACGACCTGAACGGTGGTCAGGAAGCGATAGAAGAACGCGCACGTAATGAACTGGGCATGATCAAGCCCGGCGAGACTTTCTATCGTCTGGTGCCTGAATCTTCCGGACGCAATGCGGCGTCTGCCACACAGAACAACCCACCGAAGTAACGCATGAATCCATCCATTGGCTCCTCCCCTCAGGTGATCGCCGTCCTGCCCGCTGCCGGTATTGGCAGCCGTATGCAGGCCGATTGTCCGAAGCAATATTTAACCATCGGCCATCAAACCATTCTTGAGCACGCCATCCACGCCTTGTTACGTCATCCGCGTATTACCCAGGTGATCGTGGCTATCAGCCCAGAAGACCAACAGTTTAAAACGCTACCGATCGCCAGCGATCCGCGGGTGTTGGTCACTGAAGGCGGGCAACAGCGCGCCGATTCGGTGCTGGCCGGGCTGCAACTGGCTGGCAACGTGCACTGGGTATTGGTACATGATGCTGCCCGCCCTTGCCTGCATCCTGACGATCTGGAGCGGTTGCTGGCGATCACGGCACACAGTAAGGTCGGCGGCATTCTTGCCGCGCCGGTGCGTGATACCATGAAGCGTGCGCAGGTGTGCCAAAGCATCATCTCGCACACCGTGGAACGCCAGGATTTGTGGCATGCACTGACGCCACAGCTGTTCCCGCTGGAACTGCTTAAACTCTGCCTGCAACGCGCCCTGGATGAAGGGGCGACGGTAACCGATGAAGCCTCGGCGCTTGAGCATTGCGGTTATCATCCGCTGCTGGTGGCGGGGCGTGCGGACAATATTAAAGTGACGCGGCCAGAGGATTTGGCGCTGGCGGCGTTCTATTTGACTCAGTTGAACAACTAAAGGAGCGCATCATGCGTATCGGTCACGGTTTTGATGTCCATAAATTTGGCGGCGAAGGGCCGTTGGTGATCGGCGGTGTTCGCATTCCTTATGAAAAAGGACTGCTGGCTCACTCCGATGGTGACGTGGCGCTGCATGCGGCCACCGATGCTCTGCTGGGGGCGGCGGCGTTGGGGGATATCGGCAAGCTGTTCCCGGATACCGATCCGGCCTTTAAAGGCGCGGACAGCCGTGAGCTGCTGCGCGAAGCCTGGAAACGCATTCGTGCCAAGGGCTATCGTCTGGGTAATCTGGATGTCACCATCATTGCGCAGGCACCGAAGATGGCAGCGCACATTCCTCAGATGCGCATCTTCCTGGCGGAAGATCTGCAATGCCATATGGATGACGTTAACGTCAAAGCGACCACCACCGAACAGCTGGGCTTTACCGGCCGTGGCGAAGGCATTGCCTGCGAAGCGGTTGCCCTGTTGATCAAGGAATAACGTATGGACATGGCCAATCTGACCTGGTTGCACGGCAAGCCAGCGGCTACCGGCGTGCTGAAAGCCAACCCGGAAGACTTTGTGGTGGTTGAGGATCTGGGCTTTACCCCAGATGGTGAAGGTGAGCACCTGCTGGTGAACATCCGCAAGAACGGCTGCAACACCCAGTTTGTGGCGGACGCTCTGGCGAAGTTTGCCGGCATTCATGCCCGTTCGGTCAGCTATGCCGGTTTGAAAGATCGCCATGCAGTCACCGAGCAGTGGTTCTGTCTGCATCTGCCGGGGAAAGAATCTCCCGATCTCAGCCGGTTTGCGCTGGAAGGCTGCGAAGTGCTACAGGCCGCTCGCCACCTACGCAAGCTGCGCATCGGTACGTTGAAGGGGAACGAATTCACCCTGGTGCTACGCCAGATCGGCGATCGCCAAGAGGTGGAGCAGCGTTTACAGGCTATCGCGGCGGGTGGCGTGCCGAACTACTTTGGCAGCCAGCGCTTTGGCCGTGGGGGCAACAACCTGACGATGGCGCGCCGCTGGGCCAACGATGAGATCCGGGTTAAGGAGCGCAGCAAACGTAGCTTCTACCTCTCTGCTAGCCGCAGTGCGTTGTTCAACTTCATTGCCAGCCAGCGTTTGGCTAACCAACAGCAACAAACGGTGCTGGAAGGGGATGCGTTACAGCTGGCCGGGCGCGGGAGCTGGTTCGTGGCCAAAGCGGAAGAGTTAGCCACCCTGCAACAACGGTTAGACGCGGGTGAACTGATGATCACGGCTCCATTGCCGGGGGATGGTGAACCCGGTACTGCCGGGGAAGCATTGGTCTTTGAACAAGCTTGTCTGGTGTCACAGCCAGAGCTGATGGCGTTATTAAAGCGTGAGCGTGTAGAGCCTGCGCGGCGGGCCTTGCTGCTACAGCCGCAGAAAATGCAGTGGAGCTGGTGGGATGATGTCACCGTGGAATTACGTTTCTGGTTACCAGCAGGCAGTTTCGCTACCAGCGTAGTGCGTGAAATAATGCAATTGGCTAGCGATGAGGCAGATATTGCCGAGTAGCCGTTAGCTTAACCCTCAGCTATTAATCCTTACTTTCTCGTTCAGGCGGAGCGGAACTCGGCCTGAACAGAAATGAGACAGCGAAAATGTTGTCATCGGGCCTGGCTTGCCAGGCTAATTCCCCCCATAGTGATCCGATAATTAATATCTTATCTTGCAATTCACCTTAATCATTATAATTTATTTATTTATTTCTTTCTTTATAATTAAAAATTATCTTGTTTTTTATCATGACATTACGGAGGTTGTGATTATTATTATAATTATTAAGTTGATCTGGGTGTTGATTGGTTTTTATACTTACTGAGAATTTTACGAGACTAAGCGTGGCTGGAATTGGCTGTGTTTTAAAGTTTGATATAAGAGACTCTCATTACGGATTAATCATGAAGCTCAATATAATTAAACGCCTGATCGGTGTTGCTATTTTTTGTTTTTTACCAGGTTTTGTATTGGCCAATATGAGCGTTTATCCTATGGAACTCGGCATCGGCGAAACCGGAGTCGCTCAAATAAGGATTATATCCCAAAGCGACGGGGTGCAATTCGTCAAGGTAACTGAGAAACAAATACTCAATCCTGGTACTAAACAAGAACAGGAAACGGACGTTGAGCAATTTGGACAAAGCTCGCTGGTGATAACGCCGCAAAAACTGGCTATTTCGGCAGGTAGTCAACGCCTGGTACGGTTGGTTGCCCTGGAGTTACCGGAAAAGGAAACCACTTGGCGAGTCTATTTTGAAGGCGTACCGGAACTAGAAGATAACGTCGCTGTTGCCAGCCCACAGAAGACCTCGACCAAGGTGGGTATCAACCTGGTGTGGGGGGCATTGGTCCACGTAGCGCCGAAAAAGGCCGTTGCCAGCCTTACGTTGGATGCGCAGCGTGGCCAGGTTATCAATGATGGCACGCTGCGTATTCCGCTACGAGAGGTGGGAGTTTGTGACCAGTCCGGTGTTTGCGACTGGAAAAAAGAAACCACCACAATATATCCCGGTACCGAGCTTAAAATTGCTTCTCTAATGGTAAAACCTGGGAGGAAGTATAAAGCGCGTTATTTTAATTGGCTTAAAAAACGCGTTGAAGAAATTGATTTGTCTATAAAACGTTAAATGTGGAGTCAAATCATGTATAGCCCCGATCGTATGGGGTGAGTAAAGCTGGATGTTATTTGTAAAATAAAATGGAGATTTTATGAAAAAGTTTATTAAACCACTGCTGATTGTTTCAACCATGGCTGCCGTATTTTCCACTCAGGCCGTACAGAAAGATATTACTGTGAATGCCAACGTGGATGCGACGATTGATATGACGCAGCCTGATAATACCGCCTTGCCAAGCAGCATCGATATGCAGTATTTGCCAGGCAAAGGCCTGACGCCGTTTAACCTGAACACCAAGGTCTGGTCTAACAACGCTACCGCTGGCGTTAACATTCGCCTGGTTAGAGCGGCGAGCCTGGCGGATGTCAATGGGGCTAACAAGATCCCATTGACCATAAGCCTGGGCGATAAGGTACTGACCACCACCAACCAACTGCTGGAAGCAGCGACCCTGTTCCCGGCGGGAATCGAAAATGGCTCAGACGTCCTGCCACTGCGTTTTGCCCAGACCGCGCAAGGCACTATTGCTACCGGCACCTACAGCGGTATTGTCAGCCTGGTGGTGACTCAGGCAACCAAGGCTCCTTAAGGCGGCTCAATTAAAAAGTTTTATTCATATCTTGTGGGGCTTTATAGCCCCACTGTTATCAGGGATGAACAATGGCTTTTCGCGCTAGCCTATCTGCAGGGTTGTTGGTAGGCCTTATGATTACGCAACACGATTTGTCGGCTACCCCTAAAATTCCACCAGGCTTTGAGTCCTTGGCACAAGGGCAGCTTGTCTGGGTTGATGTTTCCCTCTATGGCAAGTCTCTCGGGCTTTATGAAGCCAATATTAATCTGGAACAGGTTGTCTTCATAAAGCCAGCGGAACTGGCTGATGCCGTGAAGCAGCACTTCAACGACGATCCTGAACTGGATGCTCAACTGATGACCGGGTTGGTGCAACCGCTAGCGCGTAACGGCAACCTGGCCTGCAGCGGTAACGGTAACGCACCAAGCTGTGACTATCTGGAAACCCAGACGGTTGGCATCATCTATGACGAGAATAATTCCCGGGTTAACCTATTTCTTGACCGTCGATACCTTCCGAAAAAAGTTGCCGGTAGCGGTTTCTATCAGGCGACGGCAGAAAGTGAAAATGCGCTGATCCATCAGCAAAACCTCAATTTTGTCGCTGATGAAAACTATCAGTCATTGTCGCTACAGGGGACTGGATCACTGGGCGTCACTGAAAATGGCTATCTTAATGCCGATTGGTTCTATACGGGGCAGCGCTATCGCCATAGCAACCATCAGCAGATAGAGATGAACAATGCCTATTTTAGGCAGGACTTGTGGAAAAGCTTCTATCTACAAGGCGGCATGATGGACTCCCGCGACATCTTCAGCAACGCGGGGGGTAACATCAACCTGAGCCAATTGCCGATTGGCAAGATCCGTGGGCTACGGGTTGGTTCGACCACGGCCTGGGTCAACCAGAGCCAGGTTTCCCGAGGGACCCCGGTGTCGGTCTTCCTATCACGCAACGCTCGCATCGACGCCTATCGTGACGAACAGTTACTGTCATCTTTTTACCTGAACGCCGGGGCTCAGGAGCTGGATACGCGCACCTTCCCCAGCGGCAGCTATACCGTCACGCTGCGGTTCTATGAGGATAACCAGTTAGTCAGGACAGAAACCGTCCCTTATACCAACACCGGCGTGGCTCAGCTCTATGGCCCTCAGTGGTTCCTGCAAGCCGGGGTTGAGGTAGACCACGATACGCATCCTATGTCGGGCGATCGGCAGGTGGTGCAAGGCGGGTTGCGAATTCCGTTGACCGATACGCTGTCGCTGACGGCGGGGAGCACGGTATTGAGCGACGTACACTACTGGGAAGGGGCGGCGGACTGGAGGCACGGTTTTAACAGTGGCCTGTTGGATGGCGTCATGACGGCTCGCGTCAGTTATCTGGCTGGCAGTGAGGGGACGCGGGGAAATATTCAGCAAATTAACTATAACGACGGTTTTTCATTGAGCTTCTACCGCTCGGCCCTCTCGGCGCCTGACTGCGACTCTCAACAGAGAAACTATGGCTTTAGCGGTTGTTATCAGAGTTCCAACCTGATGTTTTCGGTCCCGCTCGCGCAGTGGTTTGCCAATATTGGCTACTCGCTTAACAGCAGCGGAGGGCGTTATCGTTATCGCAGTGAACTGAATGACAATGATGAAACCCATCAGGATATCGCCCCTTGGGAGCAGGTCTACACGACGCGTTCGCGTAGTCAAACCTGGCAGATGGGGGTCAGCCGTTCCTTTGCGTTCAACGACATTAACATCAACAGCGGAGTCAGCGCGTTCAGGCGTCACGATAGCGGCCAGCAGGGAACCGATAAAGGCGGCTACCTCACGGTCAGCCTATCATTCTCCGGGCGTCGTGGCGGCGCCACTAACAGCAATACCTCTCTGGGTGCCAATTATCGCAATAGCCAGCGTGGGGAAGGGCAACTCAGTTATAACGCGGACTACAGCCGCTATATGGACCAGAGTGGACAAAATGAGCTGGGGGCTTCGATATATGGCGTCAATAGCCAGACCCTGACCGCTTCAGCTTATGCTCGTGCCGCTGGGCCGTACGATAATGGCAGCTTCGCCGTCAGTGATGCCTATGACAAGGTAGCGAACCGGCACACGCTCAGTAGCAGCGGCAGCTATAGCTCCTCTTTGCTGGTCGATCGCAGCGGACTTTATTGGGGACGCTGGGGGGATGGCCGCCCGGCCTCCGCGATCACGGTTGGGATGGTCACAGGGGAAGAGAGCAGTGCCTCGTTGATCAACGTAACGGTAGACGGTAGCGGTCAGACGGACGTGCGCAGCAACAGCCGGGCACTGTTTACCGTACCGGGCTATCAGCCCACCACCTTTGATATCAACGAGTCACTTAGCGCTCCTGCCGGTATCAGCAGTGAGATCCGCCGAGGGGCGGGAACACGTACGGCATTTATGGTGCCAGGGAAAGTGCTGCGCCGGGATATCGAGGTGACTTCACGCTACACCTGGTTGGGCAGAATGCTGGATGAGCAGGATCGACCTTTAGTTAACGGCATCCCTCTTAACGTGCTGTCCTGGACGCCACTGGGTGAAGGCGGTTTTAGCCTGGAAACCACCCGGCCAATGAAGCGGCTGTATCTGATGCGTGGCTCACAGTTCTATCAGTGTGCCATGAAAGTGCAGGCCATGCGTGACGTGGTGCGCTATGTCGGTACTACCCGCTGTGCCGGGGTAGCCATGGCCAGTATACCGCCAGCCGAGCAGAAGCAGGCGCAATTGATGACCGTGCGGCAGGGCCATGGCTCTGGAGTGCCGGTAGCGATGAAAACAAACTAGGAATTGATTAATGCTATTGAAAATAATCAGCGGTTTTAAATTTATCATTGCGGGAGCCATTAACCCTTTTAACCTGTGCGTTGTGCTGGTGGGGCTGAGCGCACAGGCGTACGGTGCCAATATTGCCCCGCAGGCACAGAATACCAAGGTTAATGTGACCTTCGATCGTATGAGCCTGCCGGCAAAAATTTACATTTGGGAGCGGGTTTTTGGTGGGAGTAGTGATAACGGTGAATGTACGTCGGCTATTGATTGCAAAGACAAGGATGTTATTAACTCCCTAACGTGCTATTCCGACACCGATCCAACCAATGGCGCCTGTCAGGTAAAATTGTGGTGGTGGAATAGTTCTTTCAATAATAATTCGAAAACTCTGACACTGCGCTTTACTCACAGCAGTGGAAAGACCAAAGATTTATTGGTCACCTCTATTAAAGGTGCAGGTGATTATAGTTCCTGGATTAGTGGAGTCGTATTGTATTCCGCGGGATTCAGTTCTTATATCCCCGCCTCCGAGTTGAAGAAACTATCTGATACCGGTGTTTGGCGCGCTGAACTCAAGATGCAGGTGAAAGCCTGGGATGATTGCGGTGCATCTGCCTACGGCTGCCCAGGCATTTTCCGCGTTGCCTGGAAGGCGAGTCTGGTTCTCAACGTGACAGATTATGGTAACCAACAGATTTACCTACCCGCTTTTCCAACTTCGGCACCGGTTATCAACCTGAATCTGATTACTCGGCCGGGAGGGGGCGCGAGAAAGAGCGTCAGCGGCAGTACTGGCCTGGATATGTGCCTCTACGATGGTAACGACTCGGCCAGTAACCGTATCAGCCTGCTGTTGCAGGACGAAGGGGACACGGCTCCCGATCGCATCAAGGGGCAGTTTTCACTGTATCGCCGTGGCGGTGATAAAGCCAAGGCCAGTGACCGACTGGACTACCAGGTCAGCGTGATCAATCCCACCACTGGGGCAGTACAAGAGATCGCCAACGGCAAAGAGGTCATCTGGAACGATACCAATCGCCGCAATATCCAGCGGCCGGTGGTGTTACCTGGCGGTGCTGCTCCGACATTTTGCGTGCCGGCCCCGCTGACCCTGACAACGCCAGCCTTTTCAATGGCGGATAAAACGGCGGGGGATTACACTGGCCAGCTACGCATTATTTACACGCCAACCACCCAGACGGCCCCATAACCTGGGAATTTAACGACCAACCTCAGATAATCATCCCAGCCTCCTTTGCCGAGGAGGCTATCCTGCCCCGTTTGCCACTGATGACCGTTGAATTGTATAGTAGATCGCATAGCTGGCCGTTTTGGCTAATACTATCAGCAACAGCGAGGCAAGCCTTGCTGTACCACGCAAATCACAATGGGTAACACGGTGGGTTGGGCTTACTATTGAAAATTTCATTAAAAACAGATAGATGTAATAAAATAGGGCAAAATCCTCGTTTTATCGCTTTCAGCAAGAAAGTTGTTTAACTGCAATATGAGAATACTACTGAGCAACGACGACGGCGTTAGCGCCCCGGGTATCCAGATACTGGCGGCGGCGTTGCGCGAGTTTGCCGAAGTGCAGGTGGTGGCCCCCGATCGTAACCGCAGTGGTTCCTCTAACGCGCTGACGCTGGAGTCGCCGCTGCGTACGCTGACGTTGCCCAACGGCGATATCGCCGTGCAGCAGGGCACCCCGACGGACTGTGTCTACCTTGGCGTTAACCAACTGATGCTGCCAGCACCGGAGATCGTGGTGTCCGGTATCAACGCCGGGCCAAATCTGGGTGATGATGTTATCTATTCCGGCACGGTGGCTGCTGCGATGGAAGGCCGCCATCTGGGGTTGCCCGCGTTGGCAGTATCGCTCAATGGTCATCAGCATTATGAGACGGCGGCGGTAGTCACCTGCCGTATATTGCGCGCGTTACAACAAGAACCGCTGCGTACTGGTAAAATTCTGAATATCAATGTCCCTGATTTACCGTTGTCGGAAATTAAAGGGATACGCGTGACCCGCTGTGGCAGCCGGCATCCCGCAGACAAGGTGTTTAGCCAACCAGATCCGCGTGGCCAGATGCTGTATTGGATCGGGCCGCCGGGGGATAAATTCGATGCGGGCCCAGACACGGACTTTGCCTCCGTGGATCAGGGTTACGTGTCGGTCACGCCTTTGCAGGTGGATTTGACCGCCTACGGGGCGCAAGATGTGCTATCAAAATGGTTGACCAAAGCAGAGGTTAGCGGGGAATGGTGAACAAACGCATACAAACGCTGCTGGCACAGCTGCGCCAGCAGGGTATCAGGGACGAACGGCTGCTCAAGGCAATCGAGAACGTACCGCGTGAGCGTTTTGTTGATGAAGCTTTAGCACATAAGGCCTATGAAAATACGGCACTGCCTATTGGTTCAGGGCAGACCATCTCGCAACCTTATATGGTCGCGCGCATGACCGAGCTGCTGAATTTGCAGCCAACCTCGCGGGTGCTTGAGATCGGCACCGGTTCCGGTTATCAGACCGCGATCCTGGCGCATATGGTGCAGCATGTCTGCTCCGTTGAACGCATCAAAGGGCTACAGTGGCAGGCCAAGCGTCGCCTCAAGCAGCTTGATTTGCACAATGTCTCGACCCGTCATGGCGACGGTTGGCAAGGCTGGAGTTCGCGTGGACCCTTTGATGCGATCATCGTGACGGCCGCACCACCGGAGATCCCGCAGGCGTTGATGCAGCAGTTGGACGACGGTGGCATTTTGGTGTTGCCGGTGGGCGAACAGGCCCAGGTACTGCAATGCATTCAGCGGCGGGGCGGTGAGTTTTCCATTGATGCCGTTGAAGCAGTGCGATTCGTTCCCTTGGTCAAGGGCGAACTGGCTTAGCCTGTGCAGATCAAAGTGACGGATAAATAAGTTGAATAATATTAATTTTCATTAGAATTGTTCCAGTATGTCGTTGTCTTATGGCGTGATCGTGCCAATGTGGCTAGCATTGGCACCACGGTTTTTTATCTCCCTGGTGGGTGATCTTCTGGTTTTCAGGGATCGGCCGGGGAAACCTTGTGCTGTAGAACGATAAAGCTCGGCTACGATGTATAAGGTATTTTTTGATATTGCTGTCATGGGGGAAGCATGAGCACGGGAAGCCCAATGAGTTCTTTACGCCGAGTTGCGGCGTGTACGATGTTAAGTGTGTGGTTAGTTGGCTGTTCGGATAAAAATTCTACCTCGGCACCTATCAGCAGTGTCGGTGGTGGTGGAGCCGCCGCATCGGCTAACTCTGGTGGCGGCAACGCATCACAGGGGCGTATTGTTTACAACCGTAGCTATAACTCGATCCCTAAAGGGAGCTATAACGGTGGTAGCACCTATACCGTTAAACGTGGCGACACGCTGTTCTATATTGCCTGGATCACCGGCAACGATTTCCGCGATCTGGCCCAACGCAACAATATTCCACAGCCATACAGCCTGGAAGTCGGCCAAACCCTGCAGCTGGGGAGCGGTTCTGCCAACGGCGGCGGTGGGATGTTAGCTGGCGGTAATGGTACGGTGTCAAAACCGCCTTCTTCCACTCAGATACAAACTGCAACGGTTGATTCTCAATCAACGAACGCGTATTCTGATAACTCGAGTAAACAGAATGTAGGTAAAATGTTACCTGCATCAGGAGCCGTAGTGGCAGGCTCAGCCGCAGCTCCTGTTACCGCACCAGCCGCTACGCCATCGGCGAGCAGCACCGCCAGCAACAGTGCCCCAGTAAGCACCTGGAAATGGCCAACTGACGGTAAGATCATCGATAACTTCTCCTCATCGGAAGGTGGGAACAAAGGCATCGATATCTCTGGTTCCCGTGGGCAGCCGATTGTCGCTACCGCCGATGGCCGTGTAGTGTACGCAGGCAACGCTTTACGGGGTTACGGTAATCTAATCATCATCAAACACAACGATGATTACTTGAGTGCCTACGCCCATAACGACACCATGCTGGTCCGGGAACAACAAGAAGTGAAGGCGGGGCAGAAAATAGCAACGATGGGAAGCACCGGAACCAGTTCAGTACGTTTGCATTTCGAGATTCGTTACAAGGGGAAATCCGTAAACCCGCTGCGTTATCTTCCGCAGCGATAGATTGGGCAGAATGCGCTGTATTCTGCTCGCGGTATCACGGGTAGGAGCCGCTTTATGAGCCAAAATACGCTGAAAGTTAACGAGTTACATGACGATGCAGATTTCGATGAGAACGCCATGGAGGCTGAGTCATTCGATGAAAAAGCGCAGGTAGAAGAAGAGACCAGCGAGAATGACTTGGCAGAAGACGAACTGTTGTCTCAAGGTGTTACCCAACGCGTATTGGATGCCACGCAGCTCTATCTGGGCGAAATCGGTTACTCCCCTCTGCTGACTGCAGAGGAAGAAGTTTATTTTGCGCGGCGTGCACTGCGCGGAGACGTGCCGTCCCGCCGCCGCATGATAGAAAGTAACCTGAGGCTGGTAGTGAAAATTGCCCGTCGTTATAGCAATCGCGGCCTGGCGCTGCTGGATTTGATCGAAGAGGGTAACCTTGGTCTGATCCGTGCGGTGGAAAAGTTTGACCCAGAGCGCGGTTTCCGTTTTTCCACCTATGCGACCTGGTGGATCCGCCAGACGATTGAACGGGCGATCATGAATCAAACCCGGACTATCCGTTTGCCGATCCATATCGTCAAAGAACTGAATGTTTACTTGCGCACCGCGCGCGAGCTTTCTCACAAACTGGACCATGAACCCAGCGCTGAAGAGATTGCGGAGCAACTCGACAAACCGGTTGATGATGTCAGCCGTATGCTGCGCCTGAACGAACGTATCACGTCTGTCGATACGCCGTTGGGTGGGGATTCAGAGAAAGCCCTGTTGGACATTCTGACCGACGAGAAAGACAACGGGCCTGAAGACACCACGCAAGACGATGATATGAAACAGAGCATCGTCAAATGGCTGTTCGAATTGAACGCCAAACAGCGTGAAGTGTTGGCTCGCCGTTTCGGCTTGTTAGGCTATGAAGCGGCTACGCTGGAAGATGTTGGCCGTGAGATTGGCCTGACACGTGAGCGTGTTCGTCAGATCCAGGTTGAAGGCTTACGCCGCCTGCGTGAAATTCTGCAGATGCAGGGCCTGAGTATTGAGGCACTGTTCCGCGAATAAACGCGTTATAGACATAAACTAAAAACGGTGAGCATTGATGTGTTCACCGTTTTTTTATGCCTGCGATTTGCTGTGATTGACGGCGATTTACCCTTGTCTAGGGCAGAACGTCGTCGATATCTGACTTACACCAGGCTTTTCAGCCGGTAGATCCACTCCAACGCCTGGCGTGGCGAAAGAGAATCCGGATCCAGCGTTTCCAACGCTTCAACTGCCGGTGACACCTCTTCGTTCAACAGCGTCAACTGAGTCGCATCCACCGTACCCGCCGCCGTCTGGCTGGAGAGACTCTCCAACTCACGCAGCTTCTGGCGCGCACGCTTGATCACATCACGCGGTACACCAGCCAACGCCGCCACCGCCAAGCCGTAGCTCTTACTGGCAGCCCCATCTTGCACGCTATGCATAAAGGCGATGGTATCGCCGTGCTCCAGCGCATCCAAATGCACGTTCACCACGCCCTCCATTTTCTCCGGCAAGGTGGTCAGCTCAAAGTAATGGGTGGCAAACAGCGTCATGGCCTTGATGCGGCTGGCCAGGTTTTCTGCACAGGCCCAGGCTAAGGAAAGCCCGTCGTAGGTGGAGGTGCCACGGCCAATCTCATCCATCAACACCAGGCTGTTTTCCGTGGCGTTATGCAGAATATTGGCGGTCTCGGTCATTTCCACCATAAAGGTAGAGCGGCCAGAGGCCAGATCGTCTGCCGCGCCCACGCGGGTAAAGATACGATCCACCGGCCCGATGGTGGCTTTTGCCGCCGGTACATAGCTACCGATATGCGCCAGCAGTACAATCAGAGCCGTTTGTCGCATATAGGTACTTTTACCGCCCATATTCGGGCCAGTAATGATCAGCATACGGCGCTGTGGTGAAAGGGAAACCGGGTTGGCAATAAAGGGTTCGCTTAGCACCTGCTCCACCACCGGGTGGCGGCCATCGACTATACGAATGCCTGGCTGTTCACTGATGGTCGGACAGGCGTAGTTCAGCGTTTCGGCACGTTCTGCCAGGTTGGCCAACACATCCAGCTCGGCCAAGGCTCCGGCGCTCTGTTGCAGTTGCTCCAGGTGCGGCAACAGCAGATCGAAAAGCTCGTCATACAGCCCTTTTTCGATCGCCAAGGCTTTCCCTTTTGAGGTCAGTACCTTGTCTTCATACTCTTTCAGCTCGGGAATGATGTAGCGTTCCGCATTCTTCAGCGTTTGGCGGCGCACATAGTGGATCGGCACCAGATGGCTCTGCCCACGGCTGACCTGAATGTAGTAACCATGCACGCCGTTGAAACCGACCTTCAGCGTATCCAGGCCCAGCTTCTCGCGCTCACGGATCTCCAGGCGATCCAGATAGTCGGTAGCACCGTCGGCCAGCGCCCGCCATTCATCCAGCTCTTCGTTATAACCCGGGGCAATCACGCCACCATCACGGACCAGCACCGGTGGGGATTCCACAATGGCGCGCTCCAGCAGTGCCTGTAATTCGTCAAACTGGCCGACCTGTGACAACAGCTTTTGCATCTGTGGTGCATCAGCGTTTTCCAGCAGGGCGCGGATATCCGGCAACTGTTGGAAGGCGTGGCGCATGCGGGCCAGATCTCGTGGGCGAGCCGTGCGCAGTGCCAAACGGGCAAGAATACGTTCCAGATCGCCCACCTGGCGCAGTGGCTGCTGCAGATCGCTGCTCAATGGCTGCAATGCGGCGATAGCTTGCTGACGGTTGTTCAGCACTTGGACGTCGCGAGTTGGCATATGCAACCAGCGCTTGAGCATACGGCTACCCATGGGGGTAACGGTACGATCGAGGATGGCGGCCAAGGTATTTTCACTGCCGCCGGACAGGCTTTGGGTGATCTCCAGGTTACGGCGAGTGGCCGCATCCATGATGATGCCGTCCTGCTGGCGCTCCATGGTGAGGCCACGGATATGCGGCAGCGAGGTACGCTGGGTATCTTTGACATATTGCAGCAGGCAGCCCGCAGCGCGCAGCGCCTGATGGGCCTGCTCGACGCCAAAGCCGGTCAGATCGCGGGTGCCGAACTGCAGGTTCAACTGCTGGCGTGCGGTGTCCAGCTCAAATTCCCACAGTGGGCGGCGGCGCAGGCCGTGGCGCTGTTCGATCAGCGCCATTTGCTCGAAGTTTTCCGGGTACAGCAGTTCTGCCGGGTGGGTTCGTTGCAGCTCGGCCGCCATGGTTTCAAGATCTTCTGGCTGGGCGACGCGGAAGCGGCCGGAGCTGAGATCCAAGGTGGCATAGCCAAAGCCGCGGCCATCCTGCCAGATGGCGGCCAGCAGATTGTCCTGGCGCTCTTGCAGCAGGGCTTCATCGGTGATGGTGCCAGGGGTAACGATGCGCACCACTTTACGCTCGACCGGGCCTTTGCTGGTGGCCGGATCGCCAATCTGCTCACAGATCGCGGCCGATTCCCCAAGCTGTACCAGCTTGGCAAGATAGTTCTCCACTGCATGGTGAGGTACGCCCGCCATTGGGATCGGCTCCCCAGCCGAGGCTCCGCGTTTGGTCAGCGAGATATCCAGCAACTGAGAGGCGCGTTTGGCATCGTCATAGAACAGCTCGTAGAAATCCCCCATCCGGTAGAACAGCAAGATCTCGGGATGCTGCGCCTTAAGGCGCAGGTATTGCTGCATCATCGGGGTGTGCGAATCCAATTTTTCGTTGCTAGTCATAACGTTACCGTTTCCAATCCATTGAATTTAAATTTGATTGTGATATTCATTGGCATCATTGGGTATCACGTCGCCTCATTAAAAAAACCGCCAAAACGTTCAGGATGAGCAACAGCCAGCGCTGCTCAAATAAATCAATCGGTTGGTCAAGGGAACGAGCATATATGACCAGCAAACAGGCTGGCAAACCTTTGTCACTTAAAGCCTGCACAATGACCAAATCAACAGAAAAAAGCCAGACGGAACCCAGTAAGATCTGAAGGTTGCATGCCGTAGACCGCGGGATTGATTTTCAGCCGTTATACTAGCCCAGCGGGCAATAGGCTGTCACAGCCAAAAATTGGAAGCGCTACGCAAACTACGTTTGCAATGGCTCGTATGAGGTTGCAAGAACTAAAACAAATTGGCAATGAAGGGCGCTGCCCTGATACAGAGTTGAAAGAAGAAAAGCAGGGTCGCTTGGAGTTTCGAACAAGATAAGTGCTAATGGCAGCAGTTCTCTACGATCCTTGATATACTGTAACCAATGGATGAGTTAATCAGGAGTCGCTATGAGCACTAACAAAAAAGAGCAGGTGACATACGCTAAGCCGTCTCGCACGGACATTGTGCGTTCTGTGGCGACGTCAACGGCAATTGAAACAGGCCAGCCCTCAGCCAAGGTTGAAGCTTCGCTGGCAGTTGCGCGCAAAAAGTTTGCGCATCTTCGCCTTGCCTAATCCCTTCTTAAAGCCTCACTGACCCAGTGTTTCATCGGCTCGTAGTCTAATGACATACCCGCGTGAATAGCCGAGATATACTGGGTTTTGTTCTGTTCCCAGCTTTGATAATCCAGAGGCTTATAGTCCCCCTGAACCGCCATCACATCGGCTAATAGTCGCGACAAACGCCCATTTCCTTCTCTGAAGGGATGGATGAGGATTAGTTCCAAGTGGGTTATTGCGATAGCTTCAATCAGCTTTTGTTCGCTCATGCCTGTACTGGGTGTGTAACGAGCGAGGTATTTCATATCGAACTCGTTCAGCAGTTTGGGCAGTTGTGCGCAGGGAGCAAACATAAAGCCGCCTTTGCTGATATTGACGGTCCTTTCCTGTCCCGCCCACTCATAGATGTTGCCTAACCAGCGATGGTGCCAGTTTTTTAGCATCCCAACGGTGAGCTGTCCCAGCGGAAAGTGCTCTTCAAAAACAGACCGGTAGAGCTGCTCCAGTAGCACCAGCTCGGCATCATCGATCTCGTCAGGATCGGCAATCCCGAGTTTATTCGCTAAAACCTGTTCGTCAGAATCTTTCTCATACTGCCCTTCGCTGCCAGAAACGTGGTATCGGTTCATGAGTATGCTCGGGAGTGGTGACGGGTGGAGATGAAAGTATAGCGTTCAACCAGTTAAGTACAATACTCATAAAATCAGCCAGTTAATGGAGTGTCGGCGAAAGCAGGGTTTGTCCTTATTTTCTAAAATAATCGTTATTTATCAGTGCTAACCAATGACCAAATCAACAGAAAAAAGCCAGGCTGAACCCAGCAAGATCTGAAGGTTGCATGCCATAGACAGCGGGATTGATTTTCAGCCGTTATACTAGCCCAGCGGGCAATCGGCTGTCACAGTCAAAAATTGGAAGCACTACGCAAACTAGCTATTTAATGGTGATTAAGATTGCCATAGCGCAAGTCAATCAGAAGTGAAGGGGGACAGACCTCAATTAAACGTCACCAGCATTTCGGCAGCGGCGCTAACGTTGCCAAGCGGCAGATCTTTGCCCCCCGAACACAAGCGCCAGGTCACCTGATGGGTGGTATTCAGGCTGGTTTCCGCCTTGGTGATACGGCCGATTTTTAGCTGGCTATTATCGAACGGTAGCCCGCTGGTGGCACTGCAGCTTCCACTGCCGGTCACGCCGTTATCAATCTCACCGGTGATATAACCGTCGCCTTCGCGCAGCGCCAAACGGCTCGGGACTGATTGATACAGGCCGGTTAACGGCCGGAACTGCAGGTTGATATTGGCATCGATAAAGTCGGAGGATTGTCCACAACTGGTGATGAGTGGATAGGATTGCACGGCCAGCTCGGCCCCGGCCTGCGGGTCCTTCATCACGTTGCCAAAGGCGATTGAAATGGGGGTATTGACCGCACACTCGAGCGTGGATATGCGCAGCTTGATAGCGGACGGGAGGATTGAAGCTCTTCTATCCCCAGCCGCTACCTCTGAGAAACTGGCAGCATACATCTCCGGTAAGGTTATTTCGGCAGCCTTCTGTTGACCATCGGCAACCAGCACCCAGGTACCCGATATTACGGCAGCACGAGTCGTGGAAGGGGAATAAAAATATTCCTGAGAAGTCATTGCTGGCGGCAGGCACCAGCTATAAGCCTCAGGTGAGGTTACTTGAGTTCCGTTGCTGCTTACCCCTTTGGTTTCTGGCAGCCCCAGCGTACCGGATAGCAAAACGAAGCTGCCCATAAAGGTGTAATAGCCTACCTGACCGCTGGCTCTGGGTATGAGCCCCACGCCCGGTGCTATCTCTAGGGCTGGATAACCCGCAATGACCTTCAGAAAACCAGTCCCTTGGCAACTGCCCTTACTTGAAGAAACAGCCAATAGCCCGTGTTTGACATTAAGGCGTGCATGCTCCATAGAGCCACTTAAGCTTGCCGTAAACGGCAGACCTTCCCACAAAATCCCCGTCCCTTTACCCATGATAATGGTTTTTGCCAGAACGGCTGGTGGGGTCAGGCTCAATAACAGCGCCAGCAGGCCGAGTGCGCAGCAGCGGTGGCAATATAGAGTAGGCTTTGGCGTACTGGCGCTGTTTTTCACTTTATTGTCCTAGCTATGCTAATTAAACGTCACCAGCATTTCGGCGGCGGCACTAACGTCACCGAGTGGCAGATCTTTGCCGCCGGAACACAAGCGCCAGGTCACCTGATTGCTGATACTCAGGCTGGTTTGCGCCTTGGTGATACGGCCGATTTTTAGCTGGCGATTATCGAACTTCAGTCCGCTGGTGGCGATACAGCTTCCGCTGCCGGTCACGCCGTTATCAATCTCACCGGTGATATAGCCCCCGCCCTCGCGCAGGGCCAAACGGCTCGGGGCTGATTGATACAGGCCGGTCAATGGCCGGAACTGCAGGTTGATATTGGCATCGATCAGGTCTGAACTTTGCCCACAGTTGGTGATCAGTGGGTAGGATTGCACGCCCAGTTCGGCCCCGGCCTGCAGGTTTTCCATCACGCCACCAAAGGTGATTGAAGTGGGAGTATTGACCGTACACTCAAGCGTGGATATGCGCAGCTGGATATTGCTCGGGAGGATAGAGGCCGATAGGTCCCCAATCGACACCGATGAGAAACTGCCGGCATACATCACCGGGACGGTTATTTCAGTAGTCTTCTGCTGACCATCGGCAACCAGTACCCAGGTGCCTGATATTGTGGCTTTTCGAATATAGTTAGGGTTATAGTAATTGTTTTGGTATTTCATTGATGGCGGCAGGCACCAGCTAAAAGTATTAGGTGCGATTACTTGACTCCCGTCGCTGTTCCCCCCTTTGGTTTCTGGTAGCCCCAGCGTACCGGATAGCGAATCTTCCTTGAGGGAAGAATACCGGGCAAAGGTTGCATTACCGAAGCCTCTGGGAATGAGCCCCACGCCTGGCGCTAGTTTGAGTGCTTGATAACCCGCGATGGACGACAATTCATCATTGGGTTGGCACATATTGGAGTGTGAAGAGATCGCCAATAGCGCATACTTAGGAGTAAGGTCTTGTCTCCCTATCGTGCCACTTAAGGTGACATTAAACGGCAGGCCTTCCCACAAAATGCCTGTACCTTTGCCAATAGTAATGGTTTCCGCCAGTGCGGCTGGTTGGCCCAGGTAGGCTAACAGCAGTATGCAGGAGGCTTGGTAGCGGCGGTTTAGCGTATGTCTTGGTATGCCGGCGGTATCTTTCACTGTCACTTGTCCTTGTGGATTGGTTTGTGCATGGTTATCGGCCTGTTTCACAACGTGCCGTCAGTTGGCGGATCGGGTTGCTTGCAGAGGGAGCGGCAATGCCGCTCAGGTTGAAACTGGCACGGCACTGCTGATGGTCAGCGTGCCCCCATTTCGCCGTCAGTGTGCCCTGTTCCGGTAGCCCGCTCAGATACACTTGGCCCGAATCTCCAACGATACCGGTATTGTTTTTTCCTGCCGGAGTATCCGCCACCGTAATCACCGTGCCGAATGGCAGGCTGGTATCCCCCCGTAGCAGCGTCACCAGCGCCTGGTAACCCACTCGGGTGTCAAATCTCGCCATGACGACGGCCCCTTTGGTTGGGGAGACGTTAAGGCTTGATTGCGCCATATCCACATCCTCCGGCAGGGTAGTGGGGTTCAGACTGATGCTGTTGTTCTGGTAGTTCGCCAGATACGGCACCAGCGCGTAACCGCGGCTGTCGGTGCGAATGTTGCCGTTGAGCACCTCAACGCCGCCAGCGCCTGGCGCGCTGACCACCGCCACCGAATTGCCGAGCATGGACCCTAGCGTCACGCCTTCCGGGTGCAGCAGCAGGCTGCCGTTGCCGCTGAGGTTGAGTGAGCGGAACTGGTTGCTGTAGCTGTAGCCCAGATTGGCCTGGCCTTTACTCCCCCGATAGCCCATATTCAAGTTGCTGTTATCACTACCATTATCGTTCGACCAGCCCTGCATCAGGTTGTAGGAGAGGCGATCGTCCATGGCGTTGCCACTGATGCCCGCCTGTTGTTGTATCTGGCCTTGATTGTTATGGGTTACCTGGTAGCTGGCATAGCTTTGGCTATTGGCAGCCGCACTGCCAAACAGGCGGAAGGGGACCTGCACCGACATCGATAGCTGGCGGTTCTCTGGCCAGCTGCCGTCGCCCTTGATGCGGTCAATCCCATAGGCAACGCCGTAGCTGACACCACGATAACTGCCGTTGTAACCAACGGAAACGGTGTTGTTCACTCGGCTGTTCCCCCAGTAATCGTTGCGTGAGGCCGATAGGTACAGGGCCCCCCAAGAATCCAACTGCTGGCTGATACGCAGTTGGAAATTGGAGCGTTGGCGTGTCAACGCCCAGGGCACCTGCCCTGCGTTGAGCTCAAAGCCCAGGTTGTTAAAGTCGGCGAAGGTGTAATAGTTGCGAGTGGAGTAGCGGTAGGCCGCGAGATCTACCGAGGTCCCGGTGCTGAGCAGGCTTTTGGCATAACGCAACCGATATGAAGCCCCTTGGTGGCGTTGGTTTTGCCCTGCTAACCGGGCATCCGAGGTGGTGACGTCTGCCGAGATGGCGCCGAAGTCACCCAACGACAGGCCAGAACCTGCCACCAGGGAGTGATAATCGGTGGCAACCAGCGCACCTCCGTACAGAGTGACGTTATAGGGTAGGCCATACATTAAGGTGCCCAACCCGAAAGTCGCTTCTCGGGAGGCTTGGGTGATCCCTCCGTTATAGCGCCCGCTGGTGAGTTCATACTTCAGTGCGCCAGGGCGTTGCATCACCGGTAATGACGAGAAGGCCAGGGTTTGGCTGCGTACTGAACCGTCTGCCTCGGTGATGGTGACCGTCAGATCGCCACCTTGGCTGCTCTGGTACAGATCGTTGATACGAAACGGGCCAGGAGCGACATAAGTTTGATAGACAATGTTGCCGTTCTGGCTCACCGTTACCCGTGCGTTGCTTTGGGCAATGCCGGTGATCACCGGAGCAAAGCCGCGCAGGCTATTGGGCAGCATATCTTCGCTGGAATTCAGTTTGACGCCCCGGAAGGGAATGCTGTCGAACACGTCATTTCCGCTGCTGCTTTCACCCGCCAGGATCTCGGAGCGCCACGCACGGATATCGTGTTGTAAATAGGTATCGGAGAATTGGCTGCGCTGATAACGGCTTGAAGAACCTCCCACACGGCTTTCATTTTGGGTATAGGTCATGGTGCTGCGCAGGCGCCACCCTTGGTAGTTGATCCCGCCAAGCAGGTTGGCGAACAGATTGCTCTGCTCGCTTTTGCCCATGCCGGACTGTGCGCGTTGCCAGTTGCGGCTCCCGTTCAGGCTATAATTCAGCAACAATGCGGGGACACCCTCGTCCCATTGTTCAGGGTCGACGTAGTCCCGGGCATGTTGCTGCATGGCGACCTGCGGAATACTGATGTCCAGACGCAATTGGGCCAAATCGAAGCGTAGCTGCGATTCAGGAATGAGCTTTCCCAGGCTGGCGATGGGAGTCTCAGGCGGCAAGCCGCTAAAGCTGGGAAGTGCCTGAGTATTGACGCCAAGCTGGTGGAGGAATGCCGGAGTCAGCTGCGGTAGCACCTGGCCCTGGGCATCTTTTTTGAATATCAGACTGTATTGCCCTTGTTCCGACTGATTCATCCACAGCGTCACCAGATAGCGCCCTTCAGGGGTCTGGCCGGAGGATTCAAACACGGTCAGATCGGATGTAGCCAACTGGTTGCCACCTAGCGCCAACAGGCCGGGATCGAAATAGTCTCGGCCCCAGGCAGGTACGGCACCGGCCAGCAGCAGGGCTCCGGCCAAAGAAGGTGAAAGACCTCGAGTGCCGGGCCTGTTTTTTATTGATGTTCTATCCATGATTTTAGCGCGTCCTTAAACATCCAATGGGGGCAAGTCCTGCTGACAAACGGGAGTATTCCAACCATCCTCATCAATAAGTTGCCACTCGACATGGCCGCTGGTCCCGGTAGGGGCGGGATAGCGTTGTTGTCCTTTCGGCGGCACCATCAAACGTAACGCGGGTTTATCCAGCGAGACGCGGTCCGATTTCAGCCGCGAAAAGGTGAGCCAATAGGGAGTGGGGTTATCGGCAATCAACTCTTTTCCCGCGCGGTGAAAACGCAGTTGGCAGGCCACGTCGGCCACGGCGCGTTTAGCCAATCCCTTAGGGCGGTAGAACAATTTCATATTGCTGACTACCGTCACCGCCATCTGGCCTACCGGCTGTGGTTGAACGTTTTGCACCTGCGCGGGGATCGCTTTCATGGAGATAAAAAATACCGACTCGCGATCTGTCGGCAAGGGTTCTCCATTGCGCCGGATACGCAGTGTCAGTTCACTCTTGGCCTCTAAGCGCGCCAGCGGTGGCGTGACAATAAACGGCATTTTCGCTTGCTCGCCCTCGCTCAAATCGACATCGCCGGTCTGGCTATCGACCGGGCGCACCCGGGACTGCATCAAATAGGCGGCTGCGCTTTTGTTGTCTACCGCCAAACTGACGCCTTGCTTGGCGCTTTCGGGATAAATCACCCGCAGAACATAAAATGAGATCCCCGTGGAGTCGGGCTCTGCCGCCTGGGGAGCGGTCAAAAACGGCAGGCTGCACAGCAGCAATATCGCTTGGCCAAGGTGTTTCATGCGGGTGGGTCCTTTGGTGATGGCAGGGCCTGCAGACATGGTGCAGATAAGCCGCCGAAGTCGGTAATGGTTTGCCAAACGGCTTGCCTGGCCGACGGGTTGCCGGGGTACACCTGTGCGCTCATCGGGGCAATCATCGCTGGCTGGGTGTCCAGATCGATAAGCTGACCATCGAACTTCAGTGAAGCAAACGTGAGAAAATAGGGGGTCGGGTTGTCAATGCGCACCCCTGCTGCCGTAGGCGTCAATCGCAGTTGGCAACTGGTGTCCCTCGGGGCGATGTTGAGGCCCTCAGGGCGGTAAAACAGTTTGATGGCAAAGCGAAACCCCATCGATAAGTGCGCCTCTGCCAGTGCCGACTGTTTCTGTGCGGGGATCGCCAATACCGAAAGGTAAAACAGCGACTCCCGATCCGTGGGCAATGCCTGATCCTGTTTGAGGATGCGCAGTAATTGTTTGCGCTCAGGGCCGAGCTGCAACAGCGGCGGCGTGACGATAAATGGCGTTGGAGCCTGGTCGTCGAGTGCGCGTTGGATACGGCTTTGGATCAGAAATTTTTGTGTGCCGCTATTATTCACCGTGACGGTTTGTGCCCTGTCCGCTGCGGAAAACACCACCCGGGTCTGATTTAAGCTGATACCGCCGTCGGCTATTGCCATTGGTCCGGTAAAGAGCAACAGCAACAGTGCGATAGATGAATAGCAGGCAGATGACATGGCAACCTCAGCGGTAGGCGAATGTAAAGGTGATACGGGCGATAACCTTCCCCGGTTTCACCGTCGCGCAGCCGGTACTACCACCGCAGCTGATACCAGCAAAAAAGGGGAGGTCTTTACCGACCGGTATCTGCCCCATGGCCGCCAAGGAGAAAGTATCGGTAGGTTTGACCTCGGTACTGTTGTAATTGGGCATGTTGGCACTTTGTACCAACATCACCCCGCTCCCCCCGGCACTGGAGTCGCTGCTGCGAAACAGCCATTTGCCATCTTGGGTCACGCCCTCACCGCTGACCGTAATCATCGGCTGTAGGCCAGCAGTGGCGACACCGTCACAGTTGCCAGCCTTGAGGGTAAACGGCTGTGAGTTGATCAGGGCACCGCTACGCAAGCGCGCCTGCGACATCTCATCCAGCGGCAGTACGCTTTTATCCAGGCTTAGGGAACAGGTGCCTGGCATGATCGTTGCGGAAAAGTTCAGCGTCACGGCGGGGGCCGTGCTGCTGGTTAATCCGGTAACCATAGCGAGTGAGATGAGGGATACCTTCTTAAGGCAGAGCCTGTTTAAACGCATCAACGCCTCCCTGATCGTTAATGGTCTGCCAGTCAATGGCCCCACTTTTCGCCGTGGTGGGATAGATATGGGAACCGAATGGCGCAATCATCAGCGCGTCCGGCGTATCCAACTTGAGCCGTTGCCCGGCAAAGGTCAGGCTGGCCAGGCTGACAAAATAGGGGGAGGGGTTACTGACCCGCAGCCCGCTATTGACGCGGGTGAAGCGCAGGTTTTTCTGTGCTGACCCCGAATCTGCTGGTAGCTCTGTAGGGCGATAAAACAGCTTGATGATGTTGCCGACGCCAAATTGGGCGGTGGCACTCACGTTGGCGCTCTGTTGGCTGGCGGTCGGCTCGGTTGCGGCTGGGATCGCCATGGCCTGGAAATAGAATACCGACTCGCGATCTTTGGGCAAGGATGCGTCATTACCGGTAATGCGGACCTGACTCTCGCTCTTGGCTTCCAGCCGAAAAACCGGAGGTGTGACCGTAAATGGAGCGGCGTCACGACTATCTGGGGTCAGGCTTACCGCAGCCTGTACCAGATAAGGCAAGGCGGGCTGAGTGTTGCGCAGCGTAACGGCAATGCTGCCTGCTCCCTGCGGGTAGATAAGCCGGGTGGCATTAATACCAAATCCCTCCGCCACTACGGCGGACGAACTGCACAGCAGCGCCATCAGGACGGGAAAAAATAGCGTTATGCGCGTCATTTATTGCCCCTTGGTAGAAAAAAAAAGCAGGCAGCCGAAGCCGCCTGCCTAGAGGTAAATCAGTTATAGGAGAAAGCAAACAGGATCGGTGCCTTGACGGAGCCAATGTTGGTTTTGTCCGCGCTGGTGGAGGCCAGGCCCACCTGCAGGCTCAGCGTTTTGGCATTAAAATCGCCAGCGGCTGGCGTTGCGCCTGCGGTTGCGATCAGGAGTTTGTCACCTGCCTTGATATAGACGTTTGGCTTGCTAACTTCGCTCAGCATGATACCGGTGTTGGTGCCGGTGGAGTTGAAGACGTTTGAGTTGGCAGCCAGCGTTTGGCCGCTGACGACCAGGTTAGCGGTATCAGCAGCGGCAACAGGGGCCTCACAGTTGTTCAGACCCACGGTGAACTGTTTCTGGCTGGACGCGATCGGGGTCAGAACGCCGGTAAATTGCTTGGGTGAAAAGTTACCCAGATCCAGGCTGTTGGTAGACAGTGAAACGTCACAGGTGGCAGCAACCACGTTGGCCGTTACGGTTAATTGGGCGTTAGTTGCCGCTTGAGCGTTGCCCGCTACGGCCAGTAAAACCAATGCAGCCGGAGCCAGAGTGAAAATTGATTTACGCATGAGTGCTATTCCTTTAGATTGAGATGGCTTATTAAAAACGAGTTGATGCTTGCTAGACTTACAGTTATCTCTGCTCAGAAATAACTGGATGTCTATCTGTTAACGGGTTTTTTATTCATTTACTACGCTAGGTAGGCGATATTTACTTCCGAGGGGGGCTCCCTCTGTATTTCGCTTTTAATAATTTCAAAATACGTCATGGTTGTCAAAATGTAAGGGTGGTGCATGGTTTAAATTTAACACATTGATTTATAATGTTTATTATTTAATTTATGGATTTTTTATGTGAAAATATTAGTTTTTAATTTTGTTACTTTAGGTTTTCATAGGTTTTTATTCTTATATTAATATTTACTTGGTTTTTATGTCTTTTTTTTGGGTATTTTTTATGGAGTAGGTGAGGGAAAGGCATTTGTAGGCTATAGATAATAAAAAATTATGGAAATTATCTAAATTAAGTGGGTGCAGACCAATTTAATTATGTTGCGGATTGATAGTCTAAAAATAATTATGTCGCTATTACGTTCATAGAATAAAAAAAGTGGTTTTGCGTTCACCTGGGGGGGGCAACTCTCGGCGATCCTAAGTCTGGATGAGCAGCTCGAGACTCTTGCGGAATCAGATCAAAGACAGGCCTACCAGATGAGAGGAGTCACGCAGTTCCATCCACCGGTACAACTCCTGGTTAGTCTTGACGCACAGTTTGCGCATGGCATTGCGCTTATGGCCATTGGCAGTCTTGTCCTTGATGCCCTGCGGTGCCACGCCCGCTCATTCCTATGGCCAGATACTTCAGCACTTCAGTTCCTTGAGCGTCAGTAATGAGGAACATCCGCTTTTCCCTACCGTGGAGCGCTCTACTTCCTGCAGGAATAAGGCTTTGTCGAGTAGGGCTTCAATTGCCTAAAAATCAAAGCGTAAAAATACGCATTGATTGGGTTAGACATTCTGATTGAAAATTAATTTGCTGGGTTGTATTGAATGTCATGCTTTATTGTATTGCCGTTCATAACGGATTTAAATGGGAGTTTTCTCTTTGTTTTTTCTTTTTGTCTTATAATTGGTTGCATGCTTGAATAAATTCATCCATAAGCGATTATAAAATATGGGGAATATTTCTCATGATATCTAATGGTTATTGTAAGCAATAAAATCGATTGACGATAATAATTTTATAAGAATATACTGATAAGGCTGGGTGTAAAAGGATGTCATAACTTTATCCAGGTGGTGAGAGAGTTGTTTACATAAATCAAAGAGCCAAAAATTAATTTTGGTTTGCTCTGCCTATGGTATTAGAACCTGGATATACATTAAAGACGATATTGGGTTGCCAGTCATTGGTGCACCTGAATGCTGCGCGTTCCAATATGGATGGATTATTTTTACCAGGAGGTAAGTATTCCAATGATTCTAATAGACTCGGATTATTCCTGTTCGCTAAGTAAAATAACCTTTAAATCGATCATCGATTCCTTAAGGTGTGATCTAACCCCTGCCTTGCGTTATGGTGAGGGTTCAATCGCTTTTGTTGATGGGGATTCGGCTAATATCTACAGCGTAGTCAAGTCGGTTTACGAGTTACGCAAGAACAGCGAAGTTGTTTATATGGTCACATTGCTGTCAAAAGATAAAGATTGCTCCTCAGTGATCAGGCATTTATCTGATTATGTAGTGGATAAAAAAATCACCTATGACGATCTGCAACGGCTGATCAGAACCATGGTTACGGCAAAACCCAAGGCGTTAGCAGATAATGTTTTTGGCGATATCTGGGGGGATATTTTGAAGTCTTCTCAGAAAGAGTACCTGGTGTTGAAGCTGTTGTTGGATGGCCACAGCCAATACCAAATAGCCAAAATGTTAAACTTATCGATAAAAACCATTAGCGGCTATAAGGTTAAGGCGATAAAAAGACATGGGGCAAGAAACTTCAACGAGCTCTACATGTTAAAGCTAAGCAATCATGCTTGATATCATCCAATAGACAGCATCCTTGGCATTGAGGTTAAGCAGTAGGTGACTTGTTACTGAATGCCACTGCTGCCTTGATAGTGGTAAATTCCTTTTTTATGATAAATAAACTTAAAAAATAGAATTTAAACCTATAAATAACGTTATTTCAGTTATAAATAACTGCGTTGTAATTTTTCCTGTAACTTAAGGCCCAGATTGATGCAAGGCGCAGTTTGCCGGGTTTAGGCCTGGCAGGCCGCAATGTCAATCCTGAGTAGTCACGATAAGTTAAGTACCAGGTAGCGATCAGAAAAACCCTTAAGGGGTTAGCTCTCTGACGTCGATTCACTATGAACAAGATTATCTTGGATAGCCTTAGGCCTGGTACTTCACTAAATCCACATATTATTTTGCAGGAAGTTACCCATGTTTATATTTGACACGAACTACCCTTGCCCTTTTAATAAGATCGCCTTCGATTCAATTGTCGAGTCCTTAAGCGCGGAATCAAACTCAAGCTTGCATCATAATGAAAGTTACGTTGCTTTTATTGATGGGGACTCAAACGATATATACAACACTATAAAACAGATTTATGGTCTGAAAAAGGAGAATAAAACGATTTATGTGGTCACTCTGCTTTCCAAAGGTAAAGAGTGTTCTGCAATGGTTAAGCATTTATCCGACTTTGTAGTCGATAAAAAAATTGCCTATGCCGATCTTAAAAATCTGGTCAGAGCTATGGATTCAGCGCACCCCAAGACGGTAGCGGATAATCTCTTTGGTGATATTTGGGGAGAGGTACTGAAGTCGTCGCAGAAAGAGAACCGTGTATTAAAGCTTTTAGTAGAGGGTTACTCGCAATCACAGATAGCCAAGATGCTGCATCTGTCGATAAAAACGGTCAGTGGCTATAAGGCCAAGGCGGTAAAACGGCATGGAGCAAGAAACTTCAATGAGCTGTATATGCTTAAGTTCGGTAATACGCATGTGCAATAAACCGTTAAACACCGGTGCGATGGCGTTGGATGTTATCCTTCAGCCATCGCATTCACCGAGTGGCAAGAGAGAGCGCTTTACAGTTTAGCTATAAATTGGCCTGTTATTGATTATGGATGCACATCATGACTGGCGAAAAGTCATTCCACAATAAATAGCCATCACCCACTTCGGTGATCCTCAATTGTCTGGCTTTCACCGAAAAATCAAAAATGGACTGGTTAAACAGCTCATTCGGCATAGTATCGCTGGCATTTTTACTGACATCCACCAGCTGCAAGGCGAGGTGGCCATTACCTTCATAGCGATAGTCAAAGTTGACATTACGCAGAAGATTATACTTTAGTACACCAGCGCTATCCCTGACCGTTGCGGAAATATGCATCCTCCCATGGCTTACACCATCAATATGCAAACTCATGACGCCCCGAGTTTGCAAGTCGCTTTGTACCAGGAAAAAGGCGGCACAGCTCACTTTGGGGCCTTTCTCGGTAACGAAAAATTTATGCATCAGGAGGTTGAAAAGCAAAGCTACAGAGACCAAGGCGAGAGCAACCACCCCGATGAACTTGCCTGAGCGATTATTTAGCGAAAGCATAGACGGCCTTACAGTCAGAGAAATGAGACAGGATATGATCACTATTGGTACAACGGGTTATGAAGGCTCTGCCGGATTGTTGGTAGGCATAGTGTTCACCAGAGTGAAAAATAAACACCTCATTGTTGACGCATGGAACATGCGCAGCAGCCAGCTCTGCGGCGAGTTTTTCCTTGCGTGCAGCAACGTCAGGCGAGCTAGCGCTAAGCGTATAGAGAGGACAGGTTGCTATATTGCCAATTTTATACAACGTAGATTTTGGGAAACGGTAATCGAGGTGGCCAGTAGCGGCACGGAAAGGTTGCAGAACCAATAAGGTTGAGATGATCAAGCCGATGGCGAGTAACGCGGGTTTATACCCTCTGTGTAGTCTTGATTGCTTTATTGCAGGCTGAACTTTGGTGCTCGTGATTTCAACTCTTTGCGGTGTTTCCTGTTGGTAAGATATCCATTCCCTGGAGATATAAAACCCGACTCGAGGAATGGTTTTAATGATCTCTTCCTCACAACCTAACTCACTCAATGACTTACGGATCAACGAAATATACTGATTGACCGAGTTACTCGACGGTTCCAGACCATATTTATTCCAGATATTATTGAGTAATTCTTCCCGGCTTACCATTTTATCGGCGTTTTCCAGCAGGTAGGTAAAGAGCCGGGCAGGAATGGTAGTGAAGGAGATCCGTCTATCGGGTTGCGCAATGTTCCACATCGCCCCGTCTGCGCTTCTGAACGCAATCATGTTAAAAATCGTAAAAACCATGTTCCCCCCTGCAGGTTAAGACCTGACACCACCTGGTTAAACCAGCCTACTCTGCTGTTAGGCTACAGTACAGTGTCGCAGTCTCACAATTTTATATTATAGCTGATACGGTCCCCCGCTTGCGGCATCACGGTATGCATAAGAGGGGGGGGAAACGCTTAGCTCGCGACGGGGGGCGCGAATGTTAAAAAACGTTTATGCAATGTCTTGCGTGCTGAAAGAGCTGATAATAATACCCTACAACAGGCTTTTATTTGCTGTTTTTTTAGCAAAAAAATGATCAATTTAAATACTATTTTTTTATTTTTCTTATTTTATTCATATACTTGAGAAATCCTTTTTTAAAGTGTCCTTCTTTATAAGACAGTAAGAGGAAACAAAGAGGAATGTCCTATATAAGTATTTTTCTCTGGCGTTATTATAGCGCCAATCCTAAGCAACGGCATTATTGTTGGGTAGTGATAAAAGGCGTGAAAGTGTATTTCACAATTCGCCTAATATTTTAGTTAATATATAAATCATAGGAACGGATTTCATGAAAGTTAAAGCAATTGCAATGATCATTGGCGCTTCCCTGGTGGCTAGCACGGCTTACGCAGCTAACCAAGGCGAAGGCAAGATCACCTTTACCGGCTCTATTACTGATGCACCTTGCTCTATCGCTGCAGGTTCACTGGATCAGGTTATCCCATTGGGCGCCGTGTCTAACGTTGTTCTGGCAGCTAACAATAATACCGGTGTTTCTACGCCACAAGCTTTCAGCATTGAGCTGAAAGATTGCGTCATTGCTACTGCAGGCACCAAAGATAAAGTCTCTGTGACCTTCACCGGCACGGCTTCTTCATATGATGCTACCAGTCTGGGCCTGATCGGTACTGCTGAAGGTGCTTATATTCTGATGTCTCAGGCTGACGGTGCCAAAGTGGCTCTGAACACCCCTACCGCAGCTCGAACTTTGGTTAATGGTACCAACAACTCCCTGAGCTTCACTGCTGCTCTGAAAGGTGGCGGCGAAGATGCTGTCATCAAACCAGGTAGCTTCCAGGTTCCAACCAACTTCGTACTGTCTTATCAGTAAGTCTGTTGCGTAGTGTTGAACAACCTGCGGCGGCTCTGCCGCAGGTTTTTTTGCGCCCCATAGAGCTGTTGATGAAATGGACTTATGACGCTTCACCTTGTGTGGTGCCTTCCCTGCTGATGTGTTGTGCCCTGGCGTTTTCTGGGTGTGCATTTTCCGCTGATGTGCTGGGGCAGGGGCGCGTCAGCATGGAAGGCGCCATTGTAGAGACGCCTTGTGCGATTGAAGTCGGGGACCGTGACCAGAGTCTGGTAATGGACACCCTCCCGGTCAGCCAACTGATCCGGGATGGCCGCGGGCCAGAAAAAGATTTTGCTATTCGCCTGGTGGATTGCGTGCTGGTCCGGGTTGATGCGACAGCCCGCGACTGGCAGCGCTTTCAGGTGACCTTTGACGGTGACAACGATCGCGGCCACTTCGGAGTGAACGGTGAGGCACGCGGTGTGGCGTTGATGATACGTGATGCCAGAGGCGAGGTAGCAGCACCGGGTGAGGCTCTGCAGGCCAGCTCCATGTTGCCAGGAGAGAGGAAACTGCATTACACCCTGAGCCTGGTGGGTAACCAACAGACGTTGCGGGCAGGGGATTACCGTACGGCTATACGGTTCAGAATGGATTATTACTAAAGGGACTCTTTTCATGGCGCGTTATTTTTCCCGCTCCCTGCTTGCCATCTTGTGTCAAGCCAGCCTTGGCAGCAGCGTATTGCTGGGGGCGGTGAGCGTGGCCCAGGCAAAAGATATCCAATTCAACACGGATGTCCTGGATCTCAAGGATCGTGACAACATTGATTTAGGCCAGTTTTCGCACCAGGGCTTTATCCTGCCGGGTACTTATGATCTTGCTTTGAGCTTGAATAACCAGGTGCAACCGGCACGCCCGGTAACCTTCTTGGCGCCGGACGACGATCCGAAAGGCAGCCAGGTCTGTCTGAGCAAAGAGATGGTGGACCAGTTGGGTCTGACCAAGGCCGCATTGGTTGGTTTGACCTGGTGGCATCAAGGCGAGTGTCTGGATCTGGCTAGCCTGGATGGGCTTCAGGCCCGTCCCGATCTCGGTACCAACACGCTGTACCTCAGCATCCCGCAGGTTTATCTGGAATACAGCGGTGCGAACTGGGATCCGCCTTCGCGCTGGGAAGAGGGGATCCCTGGCATTTTGCTGGATTACAACCTGAATACTCAGGTTCAGCGGCAGAACCAGGACGACACCCAGAATTATAACCTCAGCGGCAACGGAGTGGCAGGGGCGAACCTGGGAGCTTGGCGGCTACGGGCTAGCTGGCAGACCAGGATCGACCATCAGAGCGATTCGGCAAAAGAGAATACCCGCAGTTTTGACTGGACACAGTACACCGCCTATCGGGCGATTGTACCGTGGCGCGCCAAGCTGACGTTGGGGGAGGATTTCCTCAATTCCGACATCTTCGACAGCTTCCGTTTCACCGGGGGCAGCCTGGTCTCTGATGACAACATGTTGCCACCGAATCTGCGTGGTTATGCGCCAGAAGTGACCGGTGTGGCGCGCGGCAACGCCAAGGTCGTTATTAGCCAGCAGGGGCGGGTGATCAAGGAAGTGCTGGTCGCCTCCGGGCCATTCCGTATTCAGGATTTGGATAGCGCGGTCTCTGGCGCATTGGATGTGAGCGTTGAAGAGGCCGACGGCAGCGTACAGAACTTCAAGGTTGATACCGCCACCATTCCGTATCTGACCCGGCCAGGACAGGTGCGTTTCAAGCTGGCGGCAGGCCGACCATCTGACTTCCAGCATAAGGTCAATGGCCCTATGTTTGCCACGGGTGAGTTCTCCTGGGG
>Ga0308166_1000589_pt1 | contig 47218 bp, 48 predicted proteins | sample PhyCR2_2_FD_202137 | JGI IMG/M metagenome (GOLD analysis project Ga0308166, IMG submission 202137) | Phyllosphere microbial communities from UC Gill Tract Community Farm, Albany, California, United States - DLSLCC.R2 | ecosystem: Host-associated > Plants > Phyllosphere > Unclassified | place...
CTCGTTTTCAGTTGATTAGCAGGTTCTGGACTCGTTAAGGTTTATAATTCGAGTGAAGTACAGTTTTGGTGATTTACTCCCTGTTGATTCATACAGAATACTGTTAGCTATGTCTGCTCCTCGCTCAAAGCGGACATCTTCCATACGTCCAAAGAAGCAATTAAGTAAGTTCAAGACTGGATATGACGTGCTTCAGCTCAGCAAACCTTTCACCCCGAATAGGCAATAGTGGACGAGGCAGGCAGTTTTCGTCAGCCAGTCCAAGAATACTGGCAGCAGCTGCGATGATTCTAAAACCACCTCCGTACTGATGAAAAAGCTCCCAGAGTGGGCTGAGTCGTCCGTGATGTTCCCTTACTGCCGTGTGGTCACCCGCCACTGCCGCATCTGTTATTTTCTTTGCCACATCAGGGAAAAGACCACCAAATACAGAATACCAGACCTCACAGCCGGCTATAAGGCCGTTAGCAGCAGAGCTGTCACCACTGATGCCGATTGTCACGTCTGCAGGCAATATAACGCGTAGGTTCCTGACCCTGGAAGCGGCAGCCTCCATATCCGAAGGAACGGGCGGAATTTTGAGCGAATGTACGGCTGGCAGAGTTGCAATTTTACGGTGCAGGTTATCTGAGAAGGTAAAATGGGTTTTTCCAGGATTGTCATAGACGCAGAGGGGAACCGAGACATTGCGGGCTACCATTTCAAAGAGTTCGTATACTTCTTCTTCATATAGTGCCTGGTATGAAAGTGGAGGCAGGAGCAAAGCACTGGCGCCAGCTTCCTGCGCATCATCAGCCAGCCGTAACACTTCATCTGCGCTTACTGCTCCAACACACACCATTACTGGAATATTATCGGCATTGTCTACAGCCAGTCTGGCTATCTGCTCACGTTGTTCACGGGTCATATAGGCGTAACTGCCTGTCGATCCAAGCACGCCGAGAGAATCGACTTTCGCATCTGTCAGTCTTCTCAGTATTCTCAGGAAGCTTTTCTCATCAGGAGAGCCTGATATAAACGGAGTGAGTGGAAACGCGCTTAGACCTTTAAACATGACTTTTCCTCTTAAGTCTGACTTATAGCCTGATTGATAAACGACAAAGCTGTCACTGAGAAAGTTGCAGTAAGTCAGAGTCTGCTTAAATCCTTTTTACAGTAATATTTCAGATTCATTGCGTCTGGCGACGCAGATATTGTCTTAAGCCTCTGAATTACTTATCGTCGATTAATACATAATTCCGCCAGTAAAATCATCATACGGACCCGGACCATATTACTTGCTAAAACAGCATCAACCTGAGTTTTACGAACAGATATCAGATTACCTTAGAAGGGCTTAAGAACAATCTCGAAGGTTCGTTCTTCGCTCATAGCTGCCAGTCAGGTACTTTAATCTCCGTAAGGTGTTTCGGCAGCCACTCAGCATATTTGTGTTCAGTACCTGAGGAAGTGCCGTGCTGGGTTTTTCAGGCATAACTGATGTGTAACTTTTTCTACACCTGATAAAGCTACAAAACCAGCTCGTTCATAGAAAGTGAATGCTGATGAAGGTGCATTCGTGTTGATAAAATCAAACCAGCGGCCAGCATCTTTCAGAATTTCATTGAGTAGACCACTGCCAATCCGATTTTTTCTCCATTCAGTGTCTACATAAAGATGCCGTAGACGACCGACACCAGTTTCTTGTGTAAAAGGATCGACGTTAAGCCCACACACGCCAACAATCAAACGATCAACATAAGCCCCAATCAGTTTTTCTCCAGGCCTGTCAAAACGGTTATAGCCGCTGAGCCAATTTTCTTCTAGCCGACGCAGCATGTTCAATCCTTCAGTCATGCTCTGCGTTCGCAATTCAACAAATCCTGAGCTGTCCGGGGAGATGTCTGCGAAATGAATATCCATGAGCCGCTCCAGTGTTTTCAGTCTGCTTAGACTGGACAGAATTTCCTGAGTGCCCCTTATGACACCGGTACAGCTTCTGTCCTTATTGCCCTGGATGTTTTCTCCATGCCAGAGGCGGAAGTAGATAATAACAGCCCCTGTGAATCAACGGGTAGCAGATCAGGTTATAAGTACGCTATATGCCTGATTTTTTTTATAAAGTGAGTGACACACGGTCTTAAGGAAGTGTGGGACATGAACGCATACTGATTGCTTACATTCTGCACTAAGGACACTTTCTGGCCAATGCGGGTGGCGATAACCTGCTCTTCCACAGAACGCTGTTAACAATGTCCGCAGATCGCTCATAGCGGACATCGGTTTGTTCGTGATGCCGTCATGAACTAAAAGCTGAAGTAACCAGCAATAGTCTGAGTTTAGCAACGGGGAGCAGGTCAGCTAATATGTTGAGAAAACCGACGTTACAAAGAGGATCAATCCACTCACGGGTAATGGCTGACAAACCGCTATGAGTAAGATCTGCCCAGGTTGAAATAGCCACTGCCGCAGCGGGGAGCAGATTAACTGCGTCACGCGCCTTACGCATCATTGTAACGACAATCAAACCACCCGCTGAATCACCTACCAGAACCAGATTTTTGGCATCTATATCATTGAGTGTAAACATCAACAGAACACAAAAGGATGGGCTGAATGATGCGTGTGACAGGCCACCTTACACTGGTGTTTATCCTGAAATAATCAGTTATGATTTCATCAAAGAATTTCCATCGGGTTAGCGACACTGCTGTACTCATTCTGGTTCAGCGGTTCAGCGGTTCAGCGGTTCAGCGGTTCAGCGGTTCAGTCCGTGTCAGACGTTTTTTAACCGGCATGGCTACTCCCGGTGGCAACAATATTGCCGGTGGCTACGAGCAAAGCAGATACAGGCAACTCACTAGTGAGTGAACATTTACAGGATCGCTGTTATGAATATTGCACGACGTCTTTTATTTCCTCTTTGCTGTCTTTACAGCTCATATTCATGTGCGGAAAACTGGTTTCTGCCATGCGCTGAAGCGTTGGATAAGCCAGGATTCAGCTTATTGAAAAAATATGTTGAATCCAGAAGCGGGTCGACAGCCTCTATTCCAGAGAAGAACGATACCTGTTTCAGACTAAACAATTATCAGTTTTTAGTTAATGAGAACACTGAGGGGATTTATTTTTATGATGCTAAAAGAAGCACCTATGGTAAAGATATTCCAGGATTGCGCATGTATACGGAAATCAAACAGGAGTTTACCGGTGGAAACCACAAACACTACGCGCTGATATATTCATCAAATACCAATTTCAGATACAGTGACTTGTATCAGAAGTACGAGATTTTAAGTCTGATCGCCGGTAACAGTGAAAAACCCTACACCCGTTATGCGTTATTTGACTGGTATGAAGATCCGAGTTCCGGACTGTGTGGTACGACTGAGCCTGTTTCTGATGATAAATCTTCCAGTAGTGAAGTCAGTAATAAAAAAATACCTTTTGAATATGATGTATCGAAACCCAGGATTATTAATCAGAATAATGCTGATGTTGCAATATATTTTCATGTAAAGGAACAAAACTGCACAACATCAGCAATCAGAGAGTATGACAAGAAATTCATAATAATTAATGGATTATTTAAGGATGAGAGTGTCCGTTGAGAGATGTAAGAAATATGCATCTTCAGATATCTGAAATATGAATATCCAAGACTTTCGTAGTCATTTTCATTGCGACGGGATAAATTCTAATGTCTCCTTCTCGCTCATAGAGGATAGTTAGATGATATCAGTCCGCTCTGTGCAAGGAGCGGACGTTGGCGTGTTATGACGATTTCAGGATTACTCATAGAATGGCTTTATAGTTGAGATTAACGTGATCGAAATATTATTCCGCTGTATCCTGACCAAATTGTTTTTGATATCACTAACGCAAAATGTTTTGCGTGATTGAAAAGAAGGAGTTCGTATAATATGTCTCAAATTAAATTTGAACTGAGTTTTGGAAGCGAAATATTACGTGATGGCATGTTTCTGGAATTATCTGTCCGCGAGACATCTCCTTTACGGCAAATTGCTGAAGTTTTCTATTCGGATGTTACACACGAATTCTTTTTGATCTGCTACGAAGAGAATATCCCTCTGGAAGCAGTGGAAAAACTGATTTCGGAGGCGAGGATATCTCTCCCGCCAGTGAAGCAAGAACAATCCACATAGCACAGACCACATATCAATGTCCGCTCCTCGCTCTCAGCGGACCTTCAGCTAAGTTAGAACGTCCGCTTTGTGCCAAGAGCGGACGTTACTTAGCGTTTGTCTTAGTAAACGAGAGAACGGCTCAGGGTGATCCGGAGTGTATAACACGGCAGCAGAAATCAGAGCCTTGCCGTTTTACGTAACTTCATTTTTTTAATTCTCTTACGGCTAAACATAAGCCTGCCATCGCCCAGAGCATATCGCCCGGAGTGTATCGCCAGCCAGAACTGCAGCGTTATAAAATAGGGGTTAATAAGCAGTCTACACAGGCCTTTTCGGAACACACCATTCAAAGTAAGGGGTCTAAATCTCGGATAGTTAAGCGAGAAATAGCGGTATTCTCCCAGTCGCCAGCGCCAGTATGACTTCATTTCATTTTTTGCGTCCTCAATTGCATTACAGTTCCAAACCACGCCCCAGCGTCTTTCCCATGTGTCTCTTAACATCCAGCCATGCATCAGAGAAAACCGTTGTGAGTTAAAAGATGCCTGTTTTTTGCCACGAGGTAGCGTAATGACGCACTGAATAAACTGTGTTTCAGTAATTGAAAAATAAATTCCGCGTTCAGAAACCTCCATTAGTTCCTGACGTGGTATCTGGTTTAGGTTAACAATCAGCACGGACTGGTCCAGATTGACCAGCTCAATTTTCTGCTGGTAACGGATACCATGCCCTGACGCCTCAAAATAAAGCGAGAGGTTCTCCACAAGCTCCCCTTTTGCCCGGAACGCCACGCGGGATTTAACCGACTCATGATCGGCTGAATGAGCAAGCCGCACCGAGTACTCTAAATACTCACCCAGTGGTTTCCAGTATGCGCCTAACTGATAGCGCTTGAATTTATACTCATGCGATTTCTGATAGGTTTTCAGTAACCATAATCGTGTGATCTTTTCCCTGCCCCATTTGAAGAGGCGTCCAGCTAAACTCCATGGCATTGGTAAACTCATCTGTCTCTCCTGTGTTTTGATCTGACGCTATCACTTTTCTTCAGAGAGAAATAAAAGCTTTGCGTATCCTTACTAATTGTATAAATCCATTAACATTAAGGTTAAGCGGCTTAACGAAGCTCCGTCCCTGCTCGCACAGGCGGATTTCGATACCCCCCATATCCCGACGTACCCTATATCCTCGGCTTCCGTAATGTGCCAAGAGCGGTCGTTTGATCGAGAAAAATTTAACATACGGGATTGGTCATTAATGCAGGATAATATTGTATTACCATGAGTCATTAACCTTAGGTTTAGGGGGGGGGAATTCACGTATAGTTGCTTGTTCACTATTGGTGGGTAAGGCCACACATTTCGGCAGCTATACTTCGCCAACCCTTCGCACATAGGCAACACCTGATTTAAGAATAGATAGCAATAGTGGTACCAAGAAGATTTATTCCTAAGCATGTAGTAGGTGATCTTTTAGCTGCCGGAGTGGTAAATTATACCTAATTTCAGTGAATGTTTTTGTTAGAGCATTAATTGCGTGGAAAACGATAAAGTGAAGATAGGAAGAAATGATAAGTGCTGGTGCAATTCAGGAATTAAGTATAAAAAATGCCATCTCGATCGAGACCGTGAAACTCCGGTATCCAAAGCCGAAGCCCTGAACTTTTCAAAGTCTAATTCCCAGAGGAAGGCGTGTTATGCGCCAGCATCCATGCATGAAGATTGTGATAAACGCATCGTTCAGGCACATACGCTGTCAAAGAGCAGCAGCCTTAAAGCGATTGCTGATTCTAGTAATCATGTCATGGGCGTAGTAATGAACCTTCCGAGCCTAATGAGAAACAAAGGAAGATGGATTCCCGAGAAGATCGGTATAAATCAGGCATCCACTTTCACCGGATTTTGTGCAGTTCACGACAGAGTCTTATTTTCATGCCTAGAGAACGAAAAATTTACAGGCACGGATGAGCAGTGTTTTGCACTAATGTTTCGTTCGTTGTCTAAAGAAATTTATGCCAAGGAGGGGGGGCGGCGGTCTTCCGATTTTGCTAGAAATGCCGATAAAGGTAAGCCACAGGCCGATCAGCTTAATATTCAGGAATATGTCAGCTTGCATCAAAGCGGTCTGAATGCAGCAATAAATGAACTTAGTAATCTTAAAACTAACCTCGACCGCATTCTTCTTAGCAGACAGTTTTCAGAAATTGAAAGTGTAATCTTCACTTTTTCAGATCCATTACCCATTGCGGTTTCGTCAATTCTGTCACCAGAGAGGGATTTCGATGGCACTAAGATTCAGGATTTGAACGATCTTAACGTGTCGGCGGAACAGGTCTGCTTCAATGCTTTTTCCGGCGAAGGTAAAGGATATATAGTATTCAGCTGGCTAGGAACTTCAGCAATTATCAGACGTTTTATACGATCACTGATTAAGATTTCAGCAGACAGGATTTTCACCACTCTCCTGTATTTTTTCTTCACAAAAGCTGAAAATACATACTCATCTCCTGACTGGTGGGACAGCCTCAGTAATAAACAGCGAGAGAATATCTGCAATATGATTATGTCGGGCGTTGAATTTTTTGGTAGCCCTATATCACGGGTCGATCATTCCGTTGATTATAATGCTGTTGTGCTTACAGAGATAAGGTGCAGCAACAGCGAGATTTCCAGCTGAATGTTTTCACGCCAATGGAAAAAGGGGGAAACTGATGTTTTGCGTCCGCTTATCGCTCATAGCGGACCTTCAGCTCAGTCAGCCTGTCTACTTTATGCCAGAAGCGGGAAGTCTAATTCTCTTAATTGAATATAAAGAAGCTTGCAGGCTGTCAAACTGATACGTACCGGATAATGAATCTAATGGAAACGTGAACCTGAAGACGTTATAACAAAATTAAATTGTTGATTATCAGGTCTAAAATGTACATCAAATACCTTATGGATGACCCGGACTATCTTAATCAGACGACGGAGTTACTGTTTGATGAGTGGTCTCACCTGTCTTCATGGTCGGAATCCAGGCAGATACTTACGCGTCTTACCGAGCGTAATAGTTCAGACACAGAGCAGTTTACCCTGGTTGCCCTGGACGCTGAGAATAAGGTGACTGCTACTGGTAGCCTTATCCTTTATGAACTTATAGATAACCCCCAGCGCGTGTACTGGTTAGGCGAGGTTGTTACCCGGTCTACTCATCGTGGCAAGGGGATAGGCTCTGCATTAATAAAACGCATCGTTGAATTAGCTACTGAAAGAAATATTTCTGAACTCTGGCTCTATACGCCTGACAAGCAGGCGCTTTACCGGAATTTAGGCTGGAAAGAACGTGAACAACGTCTCGTAGCGGGTGAATCTGTTACGGTGATGGTTCTCAGCCTGCCCTGCCCGGACGCGGCCTGAAAGCGACAGGCAATATCGCGGGACGGTTAACGTTTTATCTGACCATACATTAAACGTTAACGGCCTGTATCCCCTGCTCTTCCGGCATCCATCCAGTCTACTGTGGGCGCTTTGTGAGCGTTTCTCCACGAGTCTGTGAGCGTTGCGCCGCAAGCGAAGGTGCGCATATGCGGGTGATTTTAATGTCTGATGCACGGCTTTAAGAGGGTCATTCCTCTTTGAGAAGCCGCCTACAGCTGCTGGAGAGACCTGATGATCGCCTCATTCATCTCGCATACCGCCTGTTCGCGTCGGCGATAGTAGGTCCATTTGCCTACCTTACTAGCCTCAAGCAGACCGGCATCATGCAGCGCTTTAAGACACAGTGAGGTAGCGGGCTGTGAAAGGCCCGCTTTGTCCTGAATAAGACTGGCACAGACACCGTACTGATCGAAGGGATAGAGCTGAGAATAATCAGCAAAGGCTTCGTCAGGGCTTTTAAGCCATTTGAGCACCGCAACCCGTGTCGGGTTGGCCAGTAATTTAATGGCATTTTCGGGTGTCATGCCGTCTTCAAACCTCAAGCAGAATAAAAAGGATAGTCAGTATAGCCTTTCTGGCTTCCACCATACAGTGAGGCGCTATCGACGTCGTTCAGCGGATAACCCATTTTGAAACGCGCCGGTAAATCGGGGTTAGCGATAAACGTGCGCCCGAAGCCAAACAGATCTCCCCATCCCTTTTCCAGCATGCGCTCGGCTTTTTCTTTGGTGTAACGGCCCGAATACATAATGGGCGAACGGAAGGCTTCGCGAAGCGCTTTGCGAAAATCTTCAGGCATATCCGGGCTGTTGTCCCAGTCAGCTTCGGCGATGGAGAGATATCCCGTTTCGAGCGCGTTCAGCATCTGGGCCGCACGGAGGTAGGTAGCCTGCGGATCGCTCTCCACCAGCCCCAGATAAACGCGCTCTTCCTCTGTGCTTGAGAACAGCGGCGCGAAACGCACGCCGACACGATGACTGCCAAACACTGAACTCACGGCCTCGGTGACTTCACGCAGGAAGCGCAGACGGTTATCAAGCGAGCCGCCATATTCATCGGTGCGGAAGTTAGTATGTTCAGAAATAAACTGATTGATCAGATAACCATTGGCAGCATGCAGTTCGATACCGTCAAAGCCCGCTTTTTTGGCATTCTCCGCCGCCGTATGGTACATCGCCACAATCGCTTTCACTTCCGATGTGGTTAACTCGCGCGGCATGCTGGGTTCCGTCAGGATACCGGCTCCGGGCCCTGTTTCGATAAACACCCGTACGCCGCTGGCGGCAACGGCTGACGGTGCAACAGGTGGCTGCTTTCCGGGCTGCAGTTCATTGTGCGATACGCGACCAACGTGCCAGAGCTGGCAAAAGAGGATCCCACCTTCTGCATGAACGGCGTCGGTTACTTTTCGCCAACCCGCGATTTGTGCTTCGCTGTGAATGCCAGGTGTCCAGGCATATCCCTGTCCGCGTGGCTCAATTTGCGTCCCTTCGGTTACCATAAATCCCGCACTGGCACGCTGGCGATAGTAGTCCACCATCATCGTGCCGGGTACGTTGCCCGGCTGCTCACTGCGGCAACGGGTTAGCGGTGGGAGCGCAATACGGTTACGCAAGCTGAGATCACCCAGCGTCAGGGGCGCGAAGAGAGACGACATAACAATTATCCTGTGAGAAGAAAGAAAGGCAACATTATATTTACACATTTAAATTTGTAAATGTGTAATTTGTGCGATCATACCGCCCTGCTCCCTGTTAATGCGTCAGTGAAGACGCCAACAAAACCGCTATCCGCATCAGGAAAACGGCGGATGTGTCCTCCTCGCGCGCAGCGAACACGATCCCGCGCGCATTCTTAAGCCGATGTCGTGCGGCGCAGGCGTTGCGCCTGGTGCGAAGTGATCGCCGATGCGGTGATATCTACGACATCCACAGAAATTAACGCCTCCCTGATGCTGATTATCCCGCACTCACGCAGCGTTGCAGGGCGCGGTTGATCTCTGCCGGGTGGCTTAATCCAGCAGCCTGTATTTTTCGGTAAAATTCCTATCTGGGGCAAAAGGTCAGCAAGCCTGGATTGCGCGTCTCAAACACGACAGAGCATTAGGGCCGTTTGTCATCCCCCGTACATCGGCAGTGGCTGAAGATGTGTACCGGCACGGCATCAGTTATCTTCAGGGGCGGTAACAGCCGTTTGCAGAGGCTGCCCTGAACAGGCAGCCGCTCGATTTCCAGCAAACGGCTCGGGGCGAATACGACCTCAGGTACGCTACAGGTCCAGTGCGAGCCAGCATCCGCGCGCATAGCGCGCCAAACCTGCCGCCTCAAAGCGCCACAGATGGAGCCAGCCGTTATCCAGCAGTTGCCGGATGACCTCATGCTTTCCGATTACCGCTTCAATGGCCGTTTGCGGTGCGTCGATAACCACTGTCAGTCGCAGCGGCTCGTGCATCCAGCGCTCGCCGTCGTGGAGCGACTGGCGTGACAAGCCGATGCACAGATCGCCGCCGTTGCCCTCAAAGACGCCGATGCGTCCACCCACCACGTTATGCAGCACCTTGTTGCCGCTGCCCAGTCGCTGCGGATCGCAAGTCGATGCGTGATACTGCCAGTTGATCCAGTGTGTAACCAGCATCGGAGCGGTCATTAAGCCCTCCAGCAGGCTACCGTCAACATCCTGACTGGCGTCGTAATCATGCAGAAAACTGCGCCCGCTCAGTACTACACCGCGGCTACGGTGACGCGACGCGATCAGAAAGGCAGCGTTGCCAGCGAGTCCCCATTCCGGTCGGGTTTGCGCGCCGTCGTTAGCGCGACGGCGTAACTGACCCAGTAACACATCCTCACGTGCTTGCGGGTCCAGTTGCAGACCGGGCGCTCGCTCACGGCGTACCTGATCGCAGGCTTGATGAAAAATCGGTTGTATCCTCTCACAGCGTGCACGCGCCGCCTGGGGCAGCAGGTCGAGATCGAACCACTCGATTTCATCGGTGGTCGTGTTGTGCAGCGCAGCCACGAACGCCGTTGAATCAGGAACGTCCACGCCTTGCAGTTTCAGCCCCTGGCGAACCGCCGGTTCATTGAGCAACTGGGCCAGGCTGCGCGCATTCACTTCGCCGGTCTGGCCACAGCAGGCACCACAGTCCAGTGCCGCTGCGTGAGCATTGTTAGCTGACTGGCTGCCATGACCGACAAGGAGCACTGTCGGAGCCAGACGTTGCGCCAGGCCCATGGCATGAAGAACTCCCGCCGCCAGCTTAACTTTAGCCTCTGTATTCAGCCCAACCAACTGTGGACGGCAGATCGCGCGGTAACGCGCAGCCAGGCCAGCCAGATCGTCCCTGGCACGTGCTTTTTTGCCCGGCAGTAACCCCTTCACCAGCTTGACGGAGTAGCCCAGTCCGACCGCTTCCACAAAGGAGAAGGCGGCACCGGGCCAGTGGCTAACGGCATTCCACTGATCGGCCATGGCAAATCGGGCCTGACGCGACCTGCTGGCTGCGTTTTGCAGCGCTGTATCGGCCCGGGATGGCGTCGAATTCGCGCTCACAATACGGTCGTTGACGTCGATGGAAGGCGCAAGTAAACCGGGTAACTGGGGGCGCCGGGCTTGGGTAGCAAGAGGCGTGTACGCAACCGGAAGGCCGAAGAACCCCGCACAGCCGAGCGTCTGAACGCCAGGACTCGCGGCCTCCAGGGCGCGGCGCAACGGTTCACTGCGAACATCAATGCAGAAAGCGGCCTGGACTTCGATCGCCTCAGCGTCCACATCCTGCCCCTTAGCCGTGGCCAGCCGATGCGCCAACTCACGCTGATAGCCAATCTCCAGCGCCAGCTGCCACACTTCGTCAACCCGCAGCGCGTATTCGGTCTCCTCCAGCACGTGAGGAGCCTGAGCCCAGGCCTGCTGAAGGGAAGCAAATGCTTGCCGGGTGGCGGCATCATCTTTGCATTCTAAAAGGATGATGCCCCAGGCCAGACGAATAGCCAGTAACTCACGCAGGTGCGCATCCTTACCGCCCGCCAACCCTGCCTGCCAGCCGAGATACGCGCACCAGGAGGCCCAGCCATTAACGGTAAGCAGCACCGACTCCAGATAATCTGCCCACACGGTTTCAGGCAGGCCAAGCCGCTCAATGACCCAGCCTCCAGCGTCCACGGCGTTATCCGGTAACGTCTTGATAGCCTGCCTGATGTTCGGTAAGCCCATTAACAGACCAATGCCATGGTCGTGCTTCAGCGTGTCGAGCCAGAAGGCATATAAGCCCTGATGACGCTCGGGCTGCCAGCTCGCCTGATGTTCGTCGAAGTAAGCCGCACAGGTTTGGCTAACCTGATGCGTGATGGCTTGCCGCCAGGATAACCTTTTGTGGCGATGGGGATCGTTGTCGAGCACATCGATCAGCAGCGGTAACTGTACTTGCAGGCTACCTGCTTGCAGCGCCTGCGTGCACTGTTCAACCGTCAGGCCGGCCGCTTGCGCCTCAGGTAGCTGGTGCAGCGCCTGGGTGAGATCGGCAACGCTAATACGCCCCTCACGCCAGGCCTGCATCTGCCGATCGCGCGGAGGGAAAACCTGAATACCGCCGAGCGCAGCCATGCGTGCGGCCACCCTGCGCACCGGCATGCCAATACGCGCCCAATGAGGATTGACAGCGATGGCGCGATCCAGTGGCCATGCCGGTGCAATCGCCTGGCAGGCGCGGTGGCAAGCTTGCTCAATGGCGGCCTGCCGTGAATCTGCATTGCGTGCGGATTGCGTCAGGCTCGCCGACACGGATTTCTCTTTGTTGGTCAGTGTATCCATCAGGAAACGCTCCGGGTTGTCAGTGTTATTCAGCGCGGCCTGTCAGCAACAGGTGCATCAGGCATTTCAGGTTTAACGGGCGTGGCATTGCCGGATGCCCAGGTCGTTGGCCACAGGAGCAGCGTCAGGCGCGTATAGGCTTCGTCCAGGTAAAACCCCGCGTAGCTCCAGCGACGCCAGCGCGACAGGCGTTGTGGTTGCTTTTGCAGCAACACCTGGCACAGATACAAGGCCGCCATTCCTGTCAGCGCGATCAGGCCCAGACGTTCATCGGGGGCATCCTGCAGGCCGAGCGGCAGCGCATGCAGAAACAGGGCAATCATCGACAGGCCGATAACAGTGAAGAGCCCGAAAAGAAGCTGTGAGGCAGGTGAAGCGCCGTCGTCTTGCGCATCAGGCAACCACAGCAAGGGCGCCCACGCCATGCCCAACACCCCGCTCCACCACCAGGGCCAGGCGGCCAGATCTGCCAGCCTCAGCACCAGAAACACCGCTGAAATCGTCAGCACTGGGGCGAGCATCACACTCACGGTGCCGGGCAACGAGGTCCGGTGCAGCGTCTGCTGGCGAGTTTGTCTTACGCTTTCTGAAGCGGACAGGAAAGCATGGGCTTTGTAGAGCGAATGGCCAATGAGATGCAGAGCTGCCAGGGTGTAAAGGCCAAGCGCGCACTCAAGCAGCATGAAGCCCATCTGCGCGACGGTGGACCAGGCCAGCCGTACTTTTACGCTGATGCGCGTCAACATGACAATGCCTGCCAGTACAGCGGTCGTCAGCGCGAAAACCAGTAACAACACGCGCGCAGCGCCTGCCTGTTCTAACATCGGGGCGAAGCGAATCAGGACAAAGCCGCCAAGATTAACGACGCCTGCATGCAAGAGTGCAGATACCGGCGTTGGGGCTTCCATCACCTGTATCAACCAGCCATGCACCGGCAGCAAGGCCGTGCGAAGAATAACAGCCATCACGAGCAAAACGGCGCTCGCCTGCAAGGGCACGGACGCCCCCTGCTGGGCAATGTGCGCCCACAAAGCTGACAGCGAGAAACTGCCCACTTCCCACCAGGCCAGCGCGGAAGCGCCGAGCAACATCACGTCTGCTATCCGGTCAGCAATATACTTTTTGTGTGCTGCAAACAGGGCAAAGGGGCGATCGGGATAGAAGCAAAGCAGCTGCTGTAGCGCCAGGCCTACAGCGGCCCAGGCGGCAATGAGTAGCAGCCAGTTATCGGCCAGCAGGAGCAGATGAACACTGCCCAGTACAGCGGACAGTGCGCCAATGTAGCGCCGCTGGTTCGCTTCGCCTTCAAGGTAACGCACAGAAAATGATGCGATGACTTTGCCAAGCAGTTGCACCAGCAAAGCCAGCACCAGGCCAAACGTCGTTGCTTTTACTAAACCAGGCCATTGCGCCCAGTTGGTGCCCGCGGCAAGGGACAGGCCTGCGAAGGCAATGGCGCCATACGACACAATCTGCAGCACACGCCACAGCGCCGTTGTAGAGATCCCACTTAAACGTGTCAGCCCTGCTAAGCCCGCCATTAAAACAGCAGGTGCCAAAAAACAAACCAGGTATAAAACTTCAAGGATATTCATCGCATAGCCCTTATGAATGTGACTGAGCCTATGTTCCTTGACGGTTACTATTCTGTAAAATATATTTATTTGAATAAATTGATACCTAAAACAGAACAAATGAATCTCAATCAGCTGAACTTTCATCACCTTTTCTATTTTTGGCGAGTCGCCAGGCTCGGGCACCTGACGCGGGCGGCCGAAGAGCTGGCGACCTCACAATCAGCCGTTTCGGTGCAAATCCGACAGCTTGAGGACCGGCTGGGAGAAAGTTTGTTAATCCGTAAAGGCCGCCGCCTGATCCTGACGGACACAGGTCAGTTGGTCATGGCTTATGCCGATAACATCTTTGGGCTCAGTCAGGAGATGTTGGGACGCTTAAAAGGCCGGTCTGCCGGTGTTACACGGCTACGCGTGGGCAGCGTGGCAACCCTGTCGCGCAACTATCAGGAAAACTGGATTCGACCTGCACTTGCCGATCCTGGTGTGGTGCTGACGCTGGAGTCCGGATTGCTGGAAGGCCTGCTGGTCAGGTTGATGCAACATCAGCTTGATGTGGTGCTGGCCAATGAAACCGTTCCCGTGGATACCGATCGCCCTTTGCACTTCGTGTTTCTGGGCAGTCAGTCCATCTCTTTGGTCGGTCCGGCGAGCAAATGGGCATCGCGCAGTCTGCGCATCCCGGAAGATTTGGATGGCGTGGAGATTGCCCTGCCCGGCCCACGCCATGCCTTGCGCGCGCAGTTTGATGCGCTGTGTTCCACAGCGGGCGTAAGGCCCAGAGTGCGCGCTGAAGTCGATGACATGGCGATGCTGCGTCTGATCGCGCGTGACAGCGGCTGGCTCACCGTATTGCCCGAGGTCGTCGTTCAGGATGAACTGCGTAGCGGATTGCTCGTCACCGTCGGCCAGTCTGCGGATCTGCAGGAGCGCTTCTACGCCATTACGACGCCTCAACGGCATCGTATCGACGTGCTTGAACAACTTCTGACGGGCCAAAAACGCCCGGCGCACGATTAAGCATCACCGCTATCGCTCTTTGCCTGCTAACGGGCAAAGAGCGGGCAAATGCCACTTAAGCCTCAGGAGAGGAATGATTTGAACACGCTGCATTTAGTCGATCCCGAGTTACTTCCCATTCTCGCAAACAGCGCGCCGCTGGCACTCACGCCTGAAACGATTGTGGCACTGCGCCAACAGCGTCAGGATGCTGCCGTTAAGCAGGTTCAGTCTTATCGCGACCTTGGGCTTCACATCCATGAGCAGCAGATTGAATTTCCCGATCGTCCCCCCGTCAGAGTCTGTGTGATAACGTCCGTAACCGCCGCCGAAAAGCGCATGGGCATTTTGCACATTCATGGCGGCGGTCACCTGTTCGGCAGCCCGGAGCAGTCGCTTTCACTGACCAGTGCCACGGCGCTGCGCCAGAACTGCGTGGTGGTCTCGGTGGACTATCGCCTGGCCCCGGAAACGGTGTTTCCCGGATCGCTGCAGGACGGCTATGCGGTGCTGAACTGGATGGTAAGCCAGGCCGACAGGCTGGGCATCGATCCGGCACATATCGGCTTAATGGGCGACAGCGCCGGTGCCGGGCTGGCCGCCTCGCTGGCGCTGCTGGCAAGGGATCGCAATGGCCCCAAACTGGCCTTCCAGAATCTGATGTTCCCGATGCTGGACGACCGCACGGTGACGGAAACACATCCCAATCCCGTGACCGGCGAGTTTGTCTGGACGCGCGAATATAATCGTATTGGCTGGACCGCCCTGCTGGGCGAGGAACCGGGCGGTGACGCTCTCTCGCCTTATGCCGCACCGGCACGCGCCAGCAACCTTGCCGGGCTTCCCCCTGTCTGGATCGGCGTCGGCACGCTGGACCTGTTTCTGGATGAGAACCTCGATTATGCACAACGGCTGATCCGTGCCGGCGTTGCCGTCGAGCTGCACGTCTGGCCCGGCGCCTTTCATGGCTTCCATGCCAGCGACACGGCCGCCGTTTCCCTGCAGGCCAGGGAACTGCGTCAGCGCTGGCTGTCGCGCTTTAATCCCTGCCCGGCAGGTTGATGGGCGACGCATATCCTGCCAGGGTTGAGCAACGCCGTTAACGCACGGAGCTTCGTGATGCAAACGCTCAACATTGTACCCCGCCTGATGACAGCGCTGCGGGCGGGGGAAAAACGCCATACGATTCGCTGGCAGGAACAGAAGATTACGCCGGGACCACTTTGCTATGTCAGTAACGAGGATCCTGCGACCTGGGTGATCGTTGATGTAGCGCAGGTGGTGACCATGCCGCTGTCATCCGTCGCGCACTATCTGGGCAAAGGTGATGAATGGCCCGATGCGGTCTTGCTGGCCGGAATGCAGGAACATTATCCTGCGATTCAGCTCGATTCACAGGTTGAGGTGATTCACCACTCCGCGCCGCGTCAGGATGAGCGTGCGCTTCACCTCGCATTGCTGGCGGCCCTGACGGTGCTGGAATGCAGCCTGCATCATGAAAAGCGCCACGATTTAGCGTGGCTTGACCAGAGACTGCATCCCGAATTTAAAGAGATCACCCTTTCAGGCACGCTGCTGAACCGTGAGCAAATCATCGCGGCGCTAATGAATGAAGAGAACGCGCAGGCCATTATCAGCAGCGACTTTCAACTGATGGAGGTCGGAACCCAGCATGCCATTTTGCTTTACCGCACCGCGCAGCCAGACGGCAGCCGTGCCGCATTACGTTCGTCCCACTGGGTTTTATCCGCAGCGCATGGCTGGCAGATGATTTTTCATCAGGGCAGCACGGCAGCCGCCTGGTCATAGTCTGGGGTTTGGGGTTTGGGGTTTGGGGTTTGGGGTTTGGGGTTTGGGGAAAAAGCGTGGGCTGTCCACGCAGCCGTAAAACAGACCCACAATCTGTGACAATCATGGCCGACATGCGGCCATGAGCGCTATTTCACCACAGGGTTTTTCTGCAGCGACAGCGCATCCATAAAGGCATCATCAAGCTGCAGATGTTCTTTCACCAAATCGCGCGGCGTACCGGCCAGCCACTGATTCAGGGAAATATCAGCGTAATAATCACTTTTGAATAACTCCAGGAAACGCAGCGGCCCCTTACCGGTATTTTCAACATAGTGGCCCATCGCGAACGGCACATAGCCGACGTCCCCTGCCCGGTAGTCAAAGGTTCTGGCCTGCCCTGACGACGCAAACACGCCCATGCGCCCTTCGCCTTCCAGGTAGTATTGCCACTCGTCGTTGTTCGGATGCCAGTGCAGCTCGCGCAATCCACCAGGTTCGATCTCCACCAGCGCGGCCGCGATGGTCTTTGAAACCTTAAAGGTCGAAGAGTCAGTGATTCTGACCGTGCCGCCCGGCGCCTTGATCGGTTCCTGCGCCAGCATGTGGTGCGTAAAGGTGCGTTTAGCTTGGGTTGCCCCTTTCACCGCCACGGATGAGAGGCTGCCGGGCACCGGCGCGGCGAAGATGTATTCATCTTCAGGCGAGGGCAGTTTGGCAAAGGTTGAGACCGGCACCTTGAAATTTTTGGCCAGAATCTCGGGCGGGATGTGTTTGAACCAGTCGGACAGCAGAAAGGTGCTGTCTTCATCGAATCCGCCGTCATCAAAGGCCAGCAGAAACTCGCAGCCGTCCGGCCCCAGCCCCTGAATTGAGTGCGGAATGCCCGGCGGGAAATACCATAGATCACCCGCACCAATATCGTCCACGAACCAGGTGCCGTCAGTATCGAACGCCGTGACGCGGGCATTGCCATAGGTCATATAGGCCCATTCGCCCTCTTTGTGCCAGTGCAGCTCGCGAATGCCACCGGCATTGAGACGCATATCCACGCCCGCAATGGTGGTGGAGACGCCGAGCTCACGTTGGGTGACCTGACGGGTCCATCCGCCGCTGCTTTTACGCACGTGCGCGTCGCTGAAGGAAAAGCGCAGGTTTGGCAAAGTGCCGCTGTCGGTAGGCGGAGGATTTACGATGTCAGGATTTTCCGCTTCGCGGATGGGATCGTGCGGGCCGGGATCTCTGCCAGCGCCGGAAAAGGACTGAATGCTGTCATGTGCGTGAACCTGCCCGGCCGCCAGGGCGACCGTGCCGCCTGCCGCAAAGGCCATAAAGCTTCTTCGGGTTAATTTACTCATTAATAAAATACCTCGTTCCTTGCTGATAAATTCGACGACATGCGCTGTCATAAGAAATTTATAGCGGGCTAAGTTAAATTTTATTTATGGGATATGTAAATTTTGATGACATCCGCATTGCCGATTGGGTACGGGAATTATCAACCCGTGCTGCCTTTTTAGCGGTGATTGAGGAAGCGTTAACTTTTCTTATTGGTTCAATCTCATAACTGGCACGAAAGGATCATTTTCACGCGTTACGGCAATATCAATGCCGATCATACTTCGTTACAGGTTCAGGCTGAGGCATTGTCTGTTGCAAGTCAGAAACAAACCGCTCTGATGAGGATAATTCCGTCGCAGCCAGCAGCGTTCGGGGCATGGCGCGCAGCGAGGGAAACGGCAGGGGTTGTGAAGGGAAAGGCCTTCATGCGCACTGTGCGCCCGGCCGGCAAACACTGAGCAGGCCAGACGACAGGGTTATGCCGCTAGAAGAACCTATGCTGACCCGGACTGGCTTCGGCCTGAGGCGCGCGGGCTGAGGCGGCGGCACCTTCAGCCTGCAGCGGACAAAACGGGTAAGCCCGGTGGCGTTCGGGCAAATTAACAATGATGATGCTCTCTTCCGGTCCATCAAGCACATCATCCATCAGACTCAGATATTCATAAGGATTTTGCATAACTTGTCTCTGTTCCGTTATCCATAGTGAAGCAGGTCATACAGTCAACTCAGGTTCGGCATGTTCGCTGCGATAGATCGATAATAGCTGTTAACTAACCCGTCACAAGCAGATTACGCCTATATGACAGCCAACAGACGGAAAATAGCGGCGCGCACAAGGCACGCCGCACAGGGTCAGAAGAAGCCAAGCGGCTGGATGCTGTAGCTTACCAGCAGATTTTTCGTCTGCTGATAGTGATCAAGCATCATCTTGTGCGTCTCGCGACCGATACCTGATTTTTTATAGCCACCGAAGGCCGCGTGAGCGGGATAAAGGTGATAGCAGTTCGTCCAGACACGTCCGGCTTTGATTGCCCGCCCGACGCGGTAGGCCCGGTTGATATCCCGCGTCCAGACGCCCGCGCCCAGGCCGTAGATGGAGTCGTTGGCGATGGCGATGGCCTCTGCCTCATCCTTGAAGGTGGTGATGCCCACCACCGGGCCAAAGATCTCTTCCTGGAATACCCGCATGCTGTTGTTGCCTTTCAGCAGCGTCGGCTGAATGTAGTAGCCGCTGGCCAGCGTGTCATCGAGCATCTCAACACCGCCGCCGATCAGCACCTCGGCCCCTTCCTGACGGGCGATCTCCAGATAGGAAAGAATTTTATCGAACTGCTGCTGAGAAGCCTGCGCGCCCACCATCGTTTCCGTATCCATGGGATCGCCGCGCTTGATGGTTTTAATGCGTTTAAGCACTGCCGCCATAAAGGGCTCGTAAATGGACTCCTGCACCAGCGCCCGCGACGGACAGGTACAGACTTCACCCTGATTCAGGAAGCCAAGCACAACCCCTTCCGCCGCTTTTTCGATAAAGCTTTCTTCGGCCTGCATGATATCTTCGAAAAAGATGTTCGGCGATTTCCCGCCCAGTTCGACCGTAGACGGAATCAAGCTTTTCGCCGCCAGTTCCAGGATATGGCCGCCCGTCGCCGTCGATCCCGTAAATGCCACTTTGGCAATGCCCGGATGGGAGGCCAGCGCCTCACCCGCTTCTTTACCATAACCGTGGACCACGTTGACCACGCCGGGCGGCAGCAGATCTTTAATCAGGTCAACAAACAGGGTAATCGACAGCGGCGTTTGCTCCGCGGGCTTGAGCACCACGCAGTTCCCTGCCCCCAGGGCCGGCGCCAGCTTCCATGCCGCCATCAGCAGCGGAAAGTTCCACGGGATGATCTGCGCCACCACGCCCAGGGGTTCATGAAAGTGATAGGCGGCAGTAAATTCGTCGATCTCCGCCGCGCTGCCCTCCTGCGCCCTGACACAACCGGCAAAATAGCGGAAGTGATCCACCGCCAGCGGCATATCGGCGGCCAGCGTTTCACGAACCGGTTTACCGTTGTCCCAGGTTTCATTTACCGCCAGGTATTCCAGCTTCTCTTCCAGCCGATCGGCGATTTTAAGCAGCACCAGGGCGCGCTGCTGAGGCGAGGTTTTTCCCCAGGCATCCGCCGCGGCAGCAGCGGCAGCGACCGCGTTATCGACGTCTGCCTTGTCTGAGCGGGGAAACGCCCCGGCATCTGAACCATTAACGGGCGAGGTATTGGTGAAGTAGTGGCCATTGACCGGCGCAACGAACTCCCCATTGATGAAATTACCATAGTGCTTTTGCAGCGTGATGAGAGAACCGGATTCTCCTGGAGCAGCATAGCGCATGTTGAATCTCCTTACGCAGTAAGATGTGAAACAACTATGAAACCTATTTTTAACATATTAGATCAGCGCCAGCCTGACAGGTTTGTTGTCCTTAAACTGTGACCGCGACGAAGGAAAATCCCCGCTGGGCCCACTACAGATAATTCCGACTTTTTGCCGCTTCGCCAGTTATCTGGAAACTTTTAGGCACGATGGGGTCAATATGGGGATATGTTTACTCTGGAGGTATGTCAGCATGTTAGCTTCGGCTTTCACCTTAATGCGCGCTAAAGCAGATTTCGTCCACCAGTTCATCCGTAATCCGCGCAAAATGGGCAGCATTACTCCTTCCTCTGATGCGCTGTGTCGCACCATGGTTGACTCGGTGGCGTGGAGCGGTCAGTTGCGGGTTGCCGAACTGGGCGCGGGCGATGGCGTTCTGACGCGTCGTCTGCTGGCGCAGATGGCACCGAACGCGACGCTGGACGTATTTGAAATCAGCAGCGCGCTGGCGCAAAAGTTAAGCGCGCTAAATGACGAGCGAATGACGGTGCGGACCTGTTCGGCCGAGTACCTGAACGGCAGCTACGATGCCATTTTCTCTGGCCTGCCGCTGCTGTCGCTGTCGCCGGAACTGCGGGATGCCATCCTACAGGCGGTGTACCATGCCCTGGGGCCGAACGGCGTTTTTGTGCAGTTTCAGTACACGTCGCTCACCCAGCCCGATCTGTCTCGTTACTTTACCTGGGAGCGCCAGCGGGTGTTAAAAAACGTTCCGCCGGCCTGGGTTTATCGTTGTACCCGCCACTATGCGCCCTGAGCGCTTTTAACCGCCGGGCGCGTTTGCAACCAGAAATGGTATAAGAGGCTACGCGCCCAGTCCGCCCCCTGCAGTTCCGTCCCGTCATTTTCCTCATTTTCTGGCAGGCATGCATCCATAATGCGGCGATCAAACTCCGGGTGAAACTGCACCGACAGCGCACAGGCTGAATAGCGCAAGACCTGGCAGCCGTCCATGTCCGAAACGGCCAGCACGGTGGCGTGCGCGGGCGGCGTCATCACCGACTGGCGATGCGAAAGCCAGGCCTCGAAGGTTTCCGGCAACGTGGCCAGCAGCGGATCGTGGCGGGCCTGGGAAGTGGTGGTTAACGTCATCAGACCGCGTTCCCAGCCATTAGGGTTGTCGCCTACTTTTCCCCCCAGTGCATAAGCCATCAGCTGGTGGCCGTAGCAGACGCCAAGCAGCGGCAGACGCGCCTCCATCGCGGCACGAATCCAGGCCGCCGTGCGTTCACTCCAGTCAGCATGATCGGTCACCATTGCCCAGGAACCACTTAACACCGCACCGGAAATATCAGTAAACTGCGGCAGCGTTTCGCCCAAGTGGGGACGGACAATAACGTAATCATCAGGCTGTAAATTCAGGGCATCAATAAACCATACCGGTTGTTCACCGATTTTCTCGACCACGTTGGCGGGGGGAACATCTAACTGAATCAAGGCAAGGGGCAATGCAGGCGCAGAAATCATACCGAATCGAATCCTCAAAAGGGTTGGCGTTTCGGAATATCAGTCTGACAGTAACTGTTGTAAATGTCTTATGAATTTTTTGAGCTTTATTTCCTGCTTAACTAAATAAAAAATGTTAATCATTGCCAGAACGTCGTGGGTTCGTGCCATGATTATCAGGTATCGGGTTTATTTTTAAAGGACAACATTGTGGCAGTGCGGCATTTCTTTATGGTTCTGATGGTGGTTTCTATCTGGGCCTTTAATAACGTGGCGGTAAAATGGGGTTTAGTTGAGTTACCGCCTTTGTTTCTTACGTGGATGCGTTTTGCGGTCGTGGCGATTGTGCTGGTGCCGTTTTGCCGCATTAACCGCCAGCAGTTTCCCTGGTTGCTACTGCTGGCCTTCACATTTGGGTTTATGCACTTCTCTCTCCTGTTCGTCGGTATGCGTTTTACCGATGCCGGAACGGGCGCGATTGTCGTGCAGTTGGGTACGCCGATTGCCATGCTGCTGGCGATGGTGGTGCTGAAAGAGAAGCTGCGGTTGATTCAGCTGATCGGCATTATGATCTCGCTAAGTGGTGTAGTGGTGCTGTCTGGTAGCCCCACCATTCCTGCCTGGTGGGTGCTGTGTATCCTGCTGTGCAGCGCCACGGGCTGGGCGATCAGCAACCTGATTGTGAAAAAATCGCCGCCGATTAAACCCCTGACGCTGACCGGCTGGATCGCCTTTCTGGCCCTGCCGATTGTGGGGGCCGCCAGCTTGATGCTGGAGTCTCATCAGCTCTATGCGCTGCAACATGCTGGCTGGCGCGGCTGGTTTGCCATTCTTTACAGTGCTATTGCCTCTTCCGTGGTGGCGTACACCTTATGGTATGCCCTACTGAAGAAATACAACGTCAACCTGATCATGCCCTACTCGCTGCTGACGCCGGTGCTGGCGGTCTTAATGGGAATCGTGGTGCTGGGCGACAGCCTGAACAGTTTCAAAATTATTGGCGCCTCGCTGGTCATTCTGGGCACGACGATTGCGGTGATTAACCTGCGCAATCTGCGCATGCACGCACGCTTTCCTCGCCTGCGACGCCGTTAAGGGCACATGCTATGCTTCAGGCATCGCCCTTATCAGGAGCCTGTTGCATGAATCATCTGGCTAACGCACTTTGGCAGCAGATGTGGCAGGGATTGCACGGCAATCATGCGCCACAAATGCTGCCTGTTTTTACCGACCACGCCACCTTTTCCTCCGCCTATGCCGTCAGTGAACTGGCGGCCACCAGCCTGGGTCTGGCGATGCAGGGCGTGGCCGATCTGCTTAATCGTCCTGCCCGTCCGCAGGTTAACGTCCGACTGGCCTCACGCTGGTTTCAGCACAGTTTTATGCCGCTTAATCGCGCTGCGCCCGCGCTGTGGGATCCCTTTGCCGGCGATTATGCCTGCCGCAACGGCTGGATCCGCCTGCACACCAATGCTCCGCACCATCGGCTGGCAATGGAACGCGTGCTTGGCCATCACCCGGATCGCGCGGCACTGGCACGGGAAGTGGCGCAGTGGCAAGCCACGGAGCTGGAACAGGCGGTGATTGAGGCAGGCGGCTGCGCGGCAGAGATGCGCAGTGCCGAGGCATGGCAGCAGCATCCACAGGGGATGGCCGTCATACATGAACCGCTCTTCGCGCGACAAACCCTGGCCGACGGCCCCGCAGTCACGTGGGCGTTGCCCGCGGCGCGTCCGTTACTTGGCATCAAGGTTTTGGATCTGACCCGTATCATTGCAGGCCCGGTGGCGACGCGCTTTCTGGCCAGCCTGGGGGCAAACGTTTTACGGATCGATCCGCCCGGCTGGCAGGAACCCGGTGTGGATGAAGAGCTTGCCTGCGGCAAACGCCGTGCCGTGCTGGATTTAACACAGCCAGCCGACCGCGCCCAGTTTATCTGGTTACTGAAACAGGCCGACGTGATGGTGCACGGCTACCGCGCCGACGCACTGGAAAAGCTGGGATTTGATGCGGCATCGCTGCAGGCCCTGAGTCCCGGTCTGGTCGACGTCAGTTTAAATGCCTGGGGCTGGCAGGGACCGTGGCGCAAACGGCGCGGTTTCGACAGTCTGGTGCAGATGAGTTGCGGGATTGCCGAACAGGGAATGCGATGGAAGCAGCATGATGCGCCGGTACCGCTTCCGGTACAGGCGCTGGATCATGCCACTGGCTACCTGATGGCCGCCGCGGTTCTGGCAGGATTGCGTCAGCGCCTGCAGCACGGCTGCGGCAATCAGACGCGGCTGTCGCTGGCGCGTACCGCCTGGTTGCTTGAGCAACACCGTTATGGGTTGAACGAACAGCAGACCGGCATTACGCCACGGCTCTGCGACAACCAGCCCTGCATTGAGCTTACGCCGTGGGGCATTGGCGTCCGGTTACGATCCGCCGCCTGGCTGCCCGGCACCGCATTACAGTGCGCCACGCCCGGCAACCCGCCCGGCACGCATCCGGCGCACTGGTGAATCAGGCGTCGTCGCCCTGCTCGTTGGCGCTTTCCACCAGCTCATCATACATGGCCTGAATCGCCTCACGGCTCAGCACCGCCAGCGTACGATAAAACGCCGTGTTGGCATGGGCTTCAACTTTGCCGAGAAACGTGCCGCACCACGGCATCAGGTACACGTCAAACAGCGCCAGCTGCGCGGCGCTTTCATCGGCCGCAGACTGATCTTCCAGCCAGGATGCCGCCAGCAGCAGCCCACCGAAATGGTCGGCAGGCGCCTCGCCCAGCGGCATACCGCGCGCGGTCAAAAAGGCACGAATATCAGCTTCCGGCTTTCCTTCCGGCCAGCGTGACGCAAACGGCGATACCTTGCAGTCACTGCCGACAAACAGCGCATCGTAGTCTGCCGCCAGCGCCTGCGGATCGCTGTTTTGCTGCAGGCGCGTTAACAGCTCATCCTGCTCCAGCGGCCACTGTGCCGCCAGTTTACCTTCACGAATCAGCGTAAACAGCGGGGCCAGCAGCGCATCCTGCGGATGGCGGTTAAACAGCGAGCCAATAATACGGCACAGAATGGAAAACTCATTCATGCGTCAACATTCCTTGAGGGAGATAAATTAAAAGTCAGCCAGCTCGGCGATAGGTTTGCCGGTACGCAGTTCCAGAAAATCGAGCAGGCGACGCGGCGTGACATTTAACACGCGATCCTCGGGAAAATCCACTTCTCTGGCAATCCGCAGGCAGTGCTCGAAGTTGCCGAGGGTGAAAGCGGTGTGGGAATCGGAGCCGAAGGCCAGCCGCCCGCCCGCGTTGCCGACCGCTTCCGCAATCGCCCGGCAGTTGGGCTCGCTGCCCGGACGGGAATGGGTAAAGGAGGAGTTATTCAGCTCCAGCGCCACATCGTAGTGCGCGGCGGCTTCGGTGATAGCGGGAATATCGACGGGATATTTTGGGTTGCCGGGATGGCTAATGATGTGAACCAGCCCGCCCGCCATGGCGGCAATCATCGCCTCGGTGTTCTGTGTCAGATCGCGCGGCGCATAAACCGCTTCGTGAAAGCCCGCCACAATGAGATCCAGCGACTCCAGCATCGGCCCTGAGCAGTCGATCTCGCCCTGCTGGTTTTTAATATTGGCCTCGATACCGCGCAGAATCGCCACGCCATCAATGATCCGTGGCCAGATGCGCATATTAACGAAGTGCCAGTAATGCGGTGCATCGGCCATGTCCGGACCGTGATCGGTGATAGCAAACAGCTTGAGGCCGTTCAGTTTTGCCTGCGCCACATAGTCGTGCAGCGTGCTGTAAGCGTGCGTACTGGCAACCGTGTGCATGTGAAGATCTACCGGATACATTGTCTGCTCCTGCAAAGGCCGGTTAAGGCATCAGTGATTAATAGCCGCGCTGACGATCGACGAGGCCCTGAGGATGTTCACCCCTTTCGAGCTGCCGGATAGCGTGGGCAATAAAGTCCATCGCCTCTTCTTTCAGGGTGACCGCCGCATTGTGAGGGGTAATTGTTACGCGCGGATGGAACCATAAGGGATGATCGGCAGGCAGCGGTTCAGTCTGAAACACATCCAGCGCGGCCCCCTTCAACTGTCCGCGATCAAGGGCAGCGAGTAAATCAGCTTCCACGACCTGATCGCCACGGGCGAGGTTAAGGAAAAAAGCCTCCTGCGGCAACTGCTGCAACAGTTTATGATCAATCAGATTGCGCGTTTCGTGCGTGCTGGGCAGCAGGTTAATCAGCACCCGGGTTTCGCGCAGGAAGTCATTCAGCGCCGCCGCGCCAGCGAAGCTGGTTACGCCGGGAATCTGCTTCGGAGAACGGCTCCAGACGCGCACCGGAAATCCCCGCGCCTTAAGCGTTTCGGCGACCTGCTGCCCGAGTACGCCTGCACCTAAAATGCCGATGTGGAAAGTTTCGCGCGGGTAAGAAGGCAGCGGCTGCCACTGGGCCGACTGCTGCTGCTGGAGATAGTCATCGAAGCGTCGGAACCAGCCCAGGACGCGGCACAGCGCATATTCCTGCATCTGCTGCGCCATGCCGGTGTCTTTCAGGCGATAGAGCGGAACGTTGTCCGTGAGCATATCCGGGTGCTGCGCCAGCTGCCGCAGGATTTCATCCACGCCTGCGCCCAGTGCAAATACGCCTTTTAACGCGTGGCGGCCACGAAGCATTTCAGGCGGTGGCGAACGCACCAGCGCATAGTCTGCGGGCGCGTTGTCGCCCGGTGCCCACGCACGCACGCGGGCCTGGGGCAAACGCTGCTGCAGGCCATGTATCCAGTCCGTGGCGCTCTGCGACGGATGAAACCATACAATCTCCATACTGCTCTCCTTTTATTCCCGCCTCGGGTAAACGTGCACAAGGGCAAGCGAAGCCCTGAAAAATGCCTTTTTTCTAACATACCGCAAATAAATAATTCATGCCGCTTCACATTTCCGCCGCACTTAAGGGTGAAAATTGTGGTTAAGGTCTAAAGTTGTTGGGTGGTCAATGCGTTACACAGGGCCGCATTTCGGACAAGGAGAAACACCGATGATGAACACTGAGGTAAAAACGAAAAAACGGCCTCAACGCCATGCGCCCATCCTGCTCAGCCTGTTGCTGAGCGCCAGCGTATCCAACAGCTGGGCGGCAGAGGAATCCCGATTACTGAACAATCCACCGCAGCCGCCGGATGTCCGCTTAGGGCCATTGTTTAATGCCGTTCAACAGGCGAAATTTTACCCCGATCAAAAAACGTTTGCCGATGCAGTACCAAAGTACGATCCTTCGTCAATTCTTGCCGACTGGCAGATGCAAAAAAATCAGCGCGGCTTTGATTTAAAACGGTTTGTTGCAGCGAATTTTACCCTGCCTGGCGACGGCGATAAATATGTGCCGCCTGCAGGCCAGAATCTGCGCGACCATATTAACGGCCTGTGGCCGGTGTTAACCCGCACCACCAACAGTGTGGGAAAATACGACTCGCTGCTGCCGCTGCCTAAGCCTTATGTCGTGCCGGGCGGACGTTTCCGTGAGGTTTATTACTGGGACAGCTATTTCACCATGTTGGGGCTGGCAGAGAGCGGCCATTGGGACAAAGTCCAGGACATGGTTGATAACTTTGCTTCCCTGCTGGATCGCTACGGCCACATTCCTAACGGTAACCGCACCTACTACCTGAGCCGGTCACAGCCGCCGTTCTTTAGCCTGATGGTCGATCTGCTGGCAACCCATGAAGGCGACAAAGCCTATACCCGCTATCTGCCGCAGCTGCAAAAAGAATACGACTACTGGATGGCAGACAGCGACAGCGTCGCAGCGGGCAGTGCCAGCAAACGGGTGATCAAGCTGGCCGACGGTACGTTGCTGAATCGCTACTGGGATGCGCGCGACGTGCCGCGTACAGAATCCTGGATGGATGATATTACGACGGCCAGTAAAGCGCCGCAGCGCAACAAGGCCGAGATGTACCGCGAGCTGCGTGCCGGAGCCGCCTCGGGCTGGGACTTCAGTTCGCGCTGGTTCACCGACGCTCATAATCTGGCTACCATCCGTACCACCCAACTGGCCCCGGTAGATCTGAACAGCCTGATGTTCCACCTGGAAAAAACCCTGTCTACCGCCTATCGCCTGAACAAACAGGACGATCGGGCAAAGGCCTTTGCAGACCGGGCAGAAAAACGTCAGGCGGCGGTTAACCGTTACCTGTGGGACAGCAAGCAGGGCTGGTACGCGGACTATGACTGGAAGAAACGCCAGATCCATCCGCAGCTCACCGCTGCCACGCTGTTTCCGCTCTATATGCAGATTGCCAGCGACAAACAGGCTGACAGCACCGCCAGCGCGGTGGAAAAACAGCTGCTCAAACCGGGCGGCCTGGTGACCACGACGGTGAACAATGGTCAACAGTGGGACGCGCCTAACGGCTGGGCACCGCTGCAGTGGGTCGCGGTAGAAGGCCTGGAGCACTACAAAAAACCTCAACTGGCGCAGCAGGTGGGCTTACGTTTCCTGCGTAACGTACAGCTGACCTACGACAAGGAGCATAAGCTGGTCGAAAAATATGTGGTGGAAGGTGCGAACCTGGGCGGCGGCGGCGGCGGTGAATACCCGCTGCAGGATGGCTTCGGCTGGACCAACGGCGTGACGCTGAAGCTGCTGGATAAATATTGCCCGAAAGAGAAAACCTGTAACAGCGCGCACGATATTCCCGAGGCGCAGAGCAGCGCACAATAACGGCAAGGTCATGGCCAATATAAAAAGGGCCCGCAGTCACCTGCGGGCCCTTTTTTTACATCATGTTCTGCGTTAACTGCGTACTTTGCGGTAGATAAACAGCACGACAAGCGCACCGATGACCGCGACAACGAAGCTACCGAAGTTGAACCCGTCCACACGGCCAAAGCCGAAGAAGGTACTGATCCAACCACCGACTACGGCACCGATAATACCCAGAATCACGGTAATGATGAAACCACCACCATCTTTACCTGGCATGATCCATTTCGCCAGGATACCGGCGATTAAACCAAAGATGATCCATGAAATAATACCCATCCGTTACTCCTTCCTTTTGGTTAGTCAATGGCGATCGCCTGATTAATCAAGCGGTTCACTGCGCCAAGTATAGTCGCGTTTTTCCAAAAATGTAGCGCAAGCAGTTAATGATAGTGGTTATTGTGTTAAAGCTTTATTATTGTGCGCCGATAACGAACGGGTAGTAACAGGATAATTACGTGAAAAAACGTTGCTCATCTGGAGCCAGCAAGTGAAAGAAACCGATAAAGAACAGTATCTGAAACGTGGCACGCTGGCCGTGCTTGGCGTGATGAAGGACCTGCTTCAGTTACAAACACCTTTGCTGGTGAATTTTTCGCGCGGGCAGTTTATTAGCCGTATGCTGGCTGCCGATGAAACGCGCATTGTGTTTGATCTGGGAAGCAATAACCTCGATAACGACTACGCGCTGCACTGCAACGAAATCACGGTCTTCGCCGAAACCCACGGCGCCAAAATCGAATTTGCCCTTGGGGCACTGGAAAAAACCGACTTTGAGGGGTTACCTGCTTTTCAGGCCGCCCTGCCGGACGTACTGTGGCAAATCCAGCGTCGGGAATTTTTCCGCATCAGCGCCCCTATGGAGCCGCAGTTCTGGTGCCATTGCCAGTGGCCTGACGGCACGGCCGCGCGCCTGCGCTTACAGGATCTCTCCCTGGGCGGCATTGGTGTTCTGGTGGAAGAAGCGATGCCGGAAGGGCTGAAAAGCGGGGACGATTTCAACAGCCTGCAGGTCGAACTGGGGGAATTTGGCCAGTTCAACGTCAGCGCTAAGCTTATGCACATTGGCGAACGCAGCATTATCACCAATAAAAATGAGACGAAAGTGACGCCTCGCCTGAGCTTCCGTTTTACCGCACTTGAGCCCCATCAGGAGCGGCAGCTGCAGCAGATTATTTTTGCCTTGGAGCGCCAGGCGCGCGACAAAGCACAACGCTTCCAGTAATCCGCCCTTTATCCTGCGCCGCGCACCGGCGGCGCATCCAGGCTATGCTTTCCCTTGCTTTCACGTTTAACCGGAACCAGCAAGGAGAATCTCCCCAATGGAAAACTGGCTCAGTTCACGTCATTTTCAGTCCATTTTTTTCAATCAAACACTCTGGATCAACAGCGCTATTGTTATCATTGCTACCCTTGTCATTTACTGGCTGCTGCGCAGCCTGATTCGCTTTGCCTCTAACCGCATTGCCCACTACAGCGAAGTTCGCTACGCCCGGTTTACCGGTATTCTGGTCGAGATCTTGCGCAGCACCAGCCAGCTCCTGCTGCTGATTTTTTCCTTTCTAATCGCCCTGCGCTTTATCGATCTCCCTGACGCCTGGCGCGCGACGATCTCGCACAGCTGGTTCCTGGCCCTGATTGTGCAGATTACGCTGTGGATCGATGGCGGCATCCGCCTGTGGTTAAAGAGCCTGCTGCGCGATCCGCAGCATGTGCGCAATCCTGTCACCACGGTGATTATGGGCATTTTGCTGCGCGTGCTGGTTTGGGTCATGATGCTGCTGGCCATTTTATCGAACATGGGCATCGACATTACGGCGCTGGTTGCCAGCCTGGGCGTGGGCGGTATTGCCATCGCCCTCGCCATTCAGACGGTGCTGAGTGATGTGTTTGCCTCACTGGCGATTGGCTTTGATAAGCCTTTCGAACACGGTGATTTTATTGTCTTTGGCGACATCGCGGGGACCATCGAACATATCGGCCTGAAAACCACCCGCCTGCGCAGCCTGAGTGGTGAACAGATCGTCTGTTCCAACACCATTCTGCTGCAGCAAACGATTCACAACTACAAACGTATGCAGCAGCGCCGTATCGTGTTCAGGTTTGGTATCAGCTATGCCACCCCTTCTGAGCAGGTACGTGAGATAAGTGAACAGGTGAAAACCATCATTCAGGGCATCGAGATGACCCGCTTTGACCGCGCCCATTTTCTGGCGTTCGATGATTCGAAGCTGACGTTTGAAGTGGTCTATTTTGTGTTGAGTGCCGACTACAACCAGTACATGGATATTCAACAGGAGATTAACCTGCAGCTGATGGCGGCACTGGAAGAACGCAATATACGCTTTGCCTTCCCGATCCGTCAGGTCGAATTCAGCGGGGGCAGTTTGCCGCCGGTCGATCTTAAGCCGGTTCCCGATGACGACGCGGCCCAGCTACGCCGCGCGAATAGTTAAGCGCCGGGACGAACGGAGGATCGCGGCACGCTGCCCGATCCTCTTTCAGCTCTTATGCGGGCTGATAGCGACAGCGGGCAACGGCGTTAAGCCAGCCCTGATAGCTGTCCTGCATTTTCTGCGCCAGCTGCCTGCGCGGCACCACGACGTTGCCGCCCTGAAGAGCCTGCATATCACTCCCCTGCTGCCACCATCCCAGCTGTTTACCTGCCAGCAGTGCCGCCCCCAGCGCGGAGGCTTCAGCGGTAGGCGCGCAATGCAGCGGGCGCTGCAGGACGTCCGCCTGAAACTGCATCAGCCAGCGATTTTGTGTCGCACTGCCGTCAACGCACAGCGCAGGTAATGTGTCGCCGCTTGCCTGTTCCATAGCGAAAAAGACGTCAGCAATTTGCCAGGTAATCGACTCCAGCGCGACCCGCGCCAGCACCGCCGGGGTGGCCGCATCGGTCAGGCCGCACAGCATGCCGCGGGCTTTTAAATCCCACCAGGGCGCGCCCAGTCCGGACAGGGCCGGGACAAAATAGCAGCCCTGATTGTCATCGCAGCTTTCGGCCATTGCCGTCAGCTGCCGGGGATCGGTGACGCCGAGCATTTTTCCCAGCCAGGCCGCACCTGAACCGGTGTGGGTAATATTGCCTTCAAACGCAAAGCGCGGTTGACCGTCGTGCCACGCCACGGTGGTGCTGAGGCCATTGTCGGTCAGGATCGGCGTTGCCATCGACATCATCAGCGAGGAGCCCGTGCCATAGGTTGCCTTAACCACTTCCGCCTCGTCACGGCGCTGGGCATAAAGCGCCGCATGGGAATCGCCAATGCGTGCCAGGATCGGGGTGCCAGGTGCCAGACCGGCAATATCAGTTAAGGCAACCACGCCCGCACAACCCGCTGAGGCGTTAATCTGCGGCAACGCAGCGCGCGGCAGGCTGAACAGGGACAGCAGTTCATCATCCCAGTCGTTGGTGTGCAGACTGTAAAGCTGCGTGCGTGCCGCATTGGCATGGTCGGTAACGAAGCACTCTCCCGCCGACAGTTGCCAGGTCAGCCAGCTGTCCACTGTACCAAGACATAACTCCCCCGCCGCCGCTCTGGCAAAACCGTCAGGCAGTGACGCCAGCATGCCAGTCAGCTTGGCGGCAGGAAACATAGGATCGACCGCCAGCCCGGTTAGCGCCGTAATCTTCCCGGCCTGTCCAGACAGATGAAGATCGCGGCAAAACGATTCCGAACGGCGGTCCTGCCAGCTCACCAGCGGGGTGAGCGGCATGCCGTCCCGACGCTGCCATATCAAAACCGATTCACGCTGATTGCTGATCGCAACCGCCGCGACCGGTGCGTCGGCGCACTGGGCAAGACAGTCGGCTATCGCCTGCCTGACGGCCAGCCAGATGGCCATGGGGGCCTGCTCGGCCAGACCGGGTTGCGGATGCTGCAGCGTCAGGCCCTGACTGGCCCGCGCCACCACTTTTCCCTGACGATTTACGGCGACCGCTTTGGCGTTGGTGGTGCCTTCATCAATAGCCAGAATCACGGACTCATGCATCGTCAGCCTCCTGTGCAAAGGCGCAGCGCCTGGGCCGCCACGCTGCTGGCGTCAATGCCATGACAGGCCCGGGTAGAGGCGCGATCGCCGGCGATGGCGTACTCGCCATCCGCAATGCCCAGACGCAACAGCTTAACCGGCAAGCCGTTCTCGGCCAGGACCTCCGCCACCAGGCTGCCTACGCCACCATTGATGTTGTGCTCTTCAACCGTGATGACGCTACGGTAGTGACTCAGCAGATTATGCAATTGCTGAGTGTTACAGGGACGAAGAGAAGGCACGGCGATTACCGCGGCGGAAACCCCCTGCTTTTCCAACTGCTCTGCGGCGGTAACGGCCTCATGTACCGTTGAGCCCATGGCAACAAGCGCAATGTCATGGCCTTCGCGCAGCAGATCGATCGCCCCGGGTGTAAAGCGGTATTCGTCGTCATGCAACTGCGGCAACGCCTTGCCATCCAGCCGAATATAAACCGGCCCCACATGATCAAGGGCATAGTCGATGATTTGGCGGCACTCAAGGGGACAGGAAGGCGCGTAGATTTCAATATTGCCAAATCCACGCAGGATGGCGATGTCGTCAATGCTGTGGTGCGTGCTGGCGAGCGGGCCGTAGCTGGCTCCTGCATTCAGCCCAAACAGCTTAACGTTAGTATTGTTATAACAGACGTCGATTTTCACCTGCTCGTTAGCGCGGGAGATCAGAAAGGGTGCGGCGTTACAGGTTACAGCCACTTTTCCGCCCAGCGCCAGCCCGGCAGCCGTGCCCACCAGCGCCTGCTCGGCGATGCCCACGTTAATTAACCGGCCGGGAAACGCCTTAATAAACGGCGCGATTTTAGCAGTTGAGGTGGAGTCAGCCACCACCGGAACCACATCGATACCGCGATCAACCGCCGCCATCAATGCTTCTACCATGACCTCTGCCAGATGTTGTGCCTTACTCATCTTTTAACTCCTCCAGTGCCCGGTCGATTTCTTCACCCTTGGGCACCCGGTGGTGCCATTCCGCTTTGCCCTGGATAAAGGAGATACCAAACCCTTTTTCCGTGTGGGCGATAATCACCCGCGGTTTGCCGCTTACCGGCGGCTGTTCGAGTGCGCTGACCACCGATGCCATGTCATTGCCCTGGCATTCACTCACCGCCAGACCAAAGGCACGCCATTTCTCCGCCAGCGGATCGGTGTTCATAATGTCACGCGTCGATCCCGCCAGTTGGAGTTTGTTTTTGTCGTTAATCACAATCAGGTTATCCAGCCCGTAATGGGCTGCCACCAGCGCCGCTTCCCAGTTACTGCCTTCTGCCAGCTCGCCGTCACCGGTCACGACAAAAATGCGCCGCCGACTGTTGCTCTTCTTCGCCGCCAGCGCAATGCCCACCGCCACGGGCAATCCGTGCCCCAGCGCGCCCGTGTTCAGTTCTACGCCCGGCGTCTTTTGCCGCACCGGATGCCCCGGTAAAGCGGAGTGAGCATGCTGATAGGTCGCCAGCCACTCCAGCGGGAAATACCCGGCTTCCGCCAGCACACAGTAATATCCTCCCACGGCATGACCTTTTGACTGGATATAGATATCACGCTCGTCATCTGCCGTCCGGTCGGGCGCACAGTTGAGGATGCGGAAATAGAGCGCAGTCAGGATTTCAACCTGCGACAGGTCCGCGCCGGTGTGCCCTCCCGCCGGGCTGCCCGCGTTAAGCTGAATAATGCGGCGGCGCACTGACCGCGCTCGTTTTTCAAGCTCATTTACAGAAAGCATAAAAGGATTCATAGCTCACCTATTGAATTTTAAGTCCACACTGAATATATATTCAGGCTGGGTGTTATTGCCCCGTGCTGACAGGCAATGCGTGAAAGTCTCACACTTACATGCGCTGCCAGACCAAAGTCCTTTTCCTTTATGAATATATATTCAATAATGATTTTATATTCAAAACCACTATGCGCCTTGCGGGTGACGCCGTCCAGACAGGAAGTGATAAAAAGCGAAAATGATCACAAATTGCCGTGGATTGTGATTTTTACGTGGGTGGTTAACAATGGCAGGCAGAACACGAGAGGAAAAAAACCAATGGCGAAGCAGGATGAACAGCGGCTCATGGTAAAAATTGCCACACTTTACTATGTCGAAGGCAGGAAGCAGTCCGATATTGCACAGCTACTCAAGCTGTCTCAGTCGTTCGTATCGCGCATTCTGAACCGCAGTGTGAAAGAAGGCGTGGTAAAAATCAGCGTGGTGCCGCCTGCTAATGTCTTTCCGGAACTGGAAAAAGCGCTTGAGCAACGCTATCAGCTGCCGCAGGCCATTGTGGTGGATGTGCCAGAACAGGCGTCCGCTGGCGAGATCAAACAGGCGATTGGCTCGGCGGCGGCGCACTATCTGGAAACCCGACTGCGCGCGGACGAACTTATTGGCATCTCCTCCTGGAGCGGCACCATTCGTGCAATGGTGGATGCCCTGCATCCTCTCAATAACGCCTGTAAAGGTGTGATTCAGCTGCTGGGCGGCGTGGGGGCCAACGGAAACGTCCAGGCTACGATACTGACGCAAAATCTTGCCGCGCTGTTGAATTGCCCCGCCTGGCTGCTGCCCTCTCAGTCCATTGAACACTCGGTCACGGATCGCCAGCGGCTGGCCGCCAATCCCGACGTCGCCGAAGTGCTGAATAAGTTTAATGAGGTGGACTTAGCCATTGTCGGCATTGGCGATCTTGAACCTTCTGCGCTGCTGCGCAATTCGGGTAACTACTACGACGCAACCATGTTACGCACCCTGGCCGGGCGCGGCGCGGTGGGGGATATTTGCCTGCACTATTTTGATGAACAGGGTCAACCCGTGCTGAACGCCGATGAGGATCCGGTCATTGGCATGGAACTGGAACAGGTGCGACAGTGCGCGCAGGTGGTGGCGCTGGCAGGCGGCAAAGAGAAAGCACAGGCGATTCGCGGGGCGCTGCGGGGTGGCTATGTGAATGTGCTGATTGTGGATTATCCCACGGCAAGGCTGCTGACCACTTAACTGTTCTCTCCTCACCAGCCAAAAAGGAAGGTGAGGAGAAAACATGAGGATCAGCTGTTAGCGCGGTAAGCCGTGGTGACTTTCCACAGGTAACGTGGCGCCTGGGCTGCAGGATGTTTGTTTTGTACGTGCTGATAGAACTCGTCCGGCGTCATGGCATTTATCATGGCAATGGCCCGATCGCGATTGCTGGAGAAGGTGCGCAGTAACGCGCCAGCACCGTTTGCATAGGAAACAATGGTGGCGTAACGCAGCGTGAGGGGATCGCGGATGCCCGAAAGCGCGGACTGCTGCAGAATTTTGATGTACGCGGTACCAATATCAATATTTCTGGCCGGATCGCGCAGCTCTGCGTTACTCGGCTGACCGTGGCGCCCCTGGGTGCGGTACACTTCCCGGCCCGCGGTTGAGGCTTTGATCTGCATTAATCCCACCGCATTAGAACGGCTGACCACGCCAGGGTTCCCACCGGACTCCACATTGATAATGGCGCTGATCAGTTTTTCATCCACGCCATACTGGCTGGCGGCCGTTTCGGTAAAGAGTGACCAGGTTCCGCTGATGCGTGAAGGCGGTGCCTGGGTTAACGGCGTATTCTTCTCTTTAACGTAAGTATGCGGCGGTTCACTGGCACAGCCCGTCAGCAGCAAGGCTGAAATGACAAAGTAGCGAATTTTTAGCAATTTTTTATCTCGTCGCAGAAGTGGCGGAAGCTATCATACCGAGCCGGCTGAATTGCAAAATTACCGTTTATCCTAATTACAGCAGTCTGATGACTTATTTACGGTTTTTCGTCATTATCGTGAAGTCTGTCACTGACTAATTTCAGGAATTTACTATGACGTCACGTTCCATCCGTCTTATTGCCCCTTCAGGTTATTGCCATAATCAACCTGCGGCCCTGCTCGGGGTTGAACGCCTGCGTGCGGAAGGACATCGCGTGGACAATGACGCCGTCATCGCGCGGCGCTTCCAGCGCTTTGCTGGCACCGACGAGGCGCGCTCAGGCGATATTAATGAACTGGCTGACTTAGCAACCCTACCCGATATTGTGCTGGCGGTGCGCGGCGGTTATGGCGCAACACGGCTGCTGCCGTCGCTGGATTATGCCGGCCTGAAGCGTCGTTTAGCGCACCAGCCGCTGGCCATCTGTGGGCACAGCGACTTCACCGTGTTGCAGTTAGCGCTGCTCCAACATGCCGGTTTGATTAGCTTCAGTGGACCGATGCTGGCGGGCAATTTTGGCGCTGAGGTTTTATCCGAATTTACCCTGCAGCACTTTTGGCATGCGCTGACATCACCTACAGTCATGGTGGCCTGGCAAAGTGAAACACCCGATAACGGCCACTGGCAGGGGACGCTGTGGGGCGGCAACCTGGCGATGCTCTGCTCGCTAATCGGGACGCCATGGCTGCCGCAGATTGAGAACGGCATTCTGGTTATCGAAGATGTTAACGAGCATCCGTTCCGTATTGAACGTATGCTGCTGCAGTTGCACCAATGCGGCGTGCTGGCCAGACAGCAGGCAATTGTCACCGGCAGTTTCACCAGTACCGCTCTGTCGGAGTACGACAACGGATTTGATTTCCCTACGGTCTGGCAGCACATTCGCGAGGTCAGCGGCCTGCCGGTTATCAGCGACCTGGACTTCGGTCACGCTCCGGATACCGTCACCTTACCTCTGGGTGCAACGGCCACGCTGCAGGTGAATCAGGGTCAGGTTGTATTACAGGCGAGCGGACATCCCGTATTGCGCACATAGCTGAAGTTGCAGGAGATCGACATTGAAGCCGCTGTATGACGATTTGTGGATCTCAACGCCGGAGTTTCCGGCCGAAGGTACCGAAGACATTATGATGCATGGTTTTTTGCTGCGTCATCCGCGCGGCAATTTACTGATTGGACGGGTAGAAAACCCGCTGGATCATGAAGTGCTGGCGGACGATAACGGCATAATCCGGCATTACCTGACCCACTGGCATGAATCCGCGCCCGGCGCGGCGCGTATCCAGCAGCGCTTTAACAGCGCGCTCTACTGCCACAGCCGCTCATTGGGGCAGATCAGCCGCTTTGTCGAACCTGACGATACCTTCACGCAGCAGGAAACGCATTTTGGTGATTTTCACCTGTTGCCGACGCCCGGCCACACGCCCGGCAGCTGCAGCTATCTTTACGCTTCCCCTAACGGCCTGAACTACTTGTTTGTCGGTGATACACTCACACGTCAGCATGACCGCTGGATAACCGTGCTGGTGCCCGAGAGCAATCCTGCCGAACTGGCCGCTTCGCTGGAGCTCTACCGGACTCTGCGCCCTGACGTGGTGCTGATGAGCACCACGCGCGGCCATCTTTCATGGCAAAAAGTGACCCTGTCCGGCTGGCTGGCCGCTATCGACGAGGCAGAGCTGCACCCGCTGGATCTGCGCCAGCAGGCGGTGCTGTAGTTACAGGATTTTGGTCAGATAATGGCGCTGGTGATGGTGAATATAGTCGCCAAGCGTTAACCGGACGTGATAGCCCAACTTCTCGTAGAAGGGCCGTGCCTGAAAGCTGGCCGTATCGACCTGGGCAAAACGGCATCCTCGCTGGCGCGCCTCTTTTTCTGCCGCCAGCACCAACTGACTTCCCGTGCCCTGCCCCCGGAGCCTGTCGCTGACCCAAAGCAAATCGATGCGTAACCAGTTACCTGTCGTCGTACCGGTTAACCCTGCCAGCTTCTCCCCCTGAGAATCACAGATAAACAACCCCAGCGGTTTAATCAGGTCCACGTCAAAAAATTTGCTGTTATGCGCATTCAGGCCCAGCCGGAGTTCATCCTGATCTTTACTGGTCACCTTATCAGTGAGGGTAATCTGCATTGGCATTCCTTATCGCGGCAAATCAGGAGTCGTTACGTTGTCTGTCGTCGTAGCGCTCAAGGCTCAGGACGTCCACGTCACGCTTCGCGCTGCGGCTGCAGGGCACCAGCGCGTCGCTGTCATGGTAGACAAAGAAGGTGTCGAGATTGCTTTTGTTGACGATCAACTGATCGCCGTTGCGGAAGCGGGTAATGGCCACTTTGTCACCGCCCTCAATCTGCGTGTTCAGTTGCCCCGCCGCAATCTGGAAGTGCTGTTTGGGCCAGGAGAGCGTACTCAGGCCATATTCAGCGCGTGAAATGGTCATGGTAGGCCGACCGGGACAATGGATCTGGAATTCGCTTTCGCTCCACGCTGACGCGCTATAACAGGCCAACAGGCACAGGGCAAGACGGACTGCTTTCATCTGATTTCCTCCGCTGAATACGTCATTTCCCATTGTCAGGGGAGTTTATCACAATAAAAGCCAGGCAGAGCAGGACGGGACAGGTTGCCGCAGGGATTCAGGCGTGCCGGAGAGACAGCCGCTCACCTGCCCTGCGCACCACCAGAAAACCGAACGGGCGGGATGGCATCGGGTAAACCACGGCTCAATTAGTCTGCAGCCACTTCTGCTGCGACCAACATTAACGCCAGGTCGGCGTGTTCGCTGTCGAAGCTGCTCATCACATCGCGAATTTCAGCGGCACAGGCAATGACCTGCTGCCTTTTTTCTGCATCCAGCGATTCGATGGCGTGGCGAATAATCATTAGGCTGGCTTCTTCTTCTTTCATCATTTATCCCTGAATTTGCTTAAGCGATGCGCAAAGATGGCAAGAATAACGTTTATTCCACCTCAAAGTCATCTTTTGCATTTCTGTTGCTTAACCTTTGAGCAAAGCACAAATCAGCCTGTGTCGCAGAACTGCTATGATCATGTTATTTGCGGCGCAACAGGATAGAATCGTTCACCGCTTTCATGGACTTGGGCAGGGACAGGATATGTTGCGATCGGTAGTTTTCATTTTTATGGCACTGCTTGCGGGCTGCTCATCGTCGCCGAAAGGCGTGGAATGCCCGGGCGAGGTCAGCACCCTTTACGGTCAGTCGCTGGGCCAGACCCAGGGGACGATTTTCGATCTGGTCACCTCATTTAGCGTCAGTCGGGACGGCGCAAGCGTGCAGAGCGGTCCGCTGCAGTCGCAGGATCGCTTCCAGTACATTCCTTCCGCCGTCACGCGTGAGGGTTATTATGCGCAACGCCTGTCGGACAAGCAGTTCCGGCTCATCAATCCCTATCAGGATACCCTGATCACCTGGACCTGCCCGTAGAGGGGTGAATCCGGGCGCAGAATGGTATAGTGTCAGGAAACGTCAAGAGACAGGTCATCCTTCACATGGAAAAGCGTCTGGATAACAACGGCTATATCGATTTTCCCTTCCCGGCGACCCGCAATGAAGACGGTACGGTCAATCCCTGCGGCATCGACTTAACGCTGGAAACAGAGCGCCTTGAAGAGGTTGCGGTGCTGCGCCACTCAGCAAACCTGCAGCGTCTGGTGGAAGAGGTGAATCTTCAGGACGGGCTGTTTATGACGCTGGCCTGCGACTGGCAACAGCAGGAAAACGCGGTGTGCGGGTTTATTGATATCGCCTTTCGTCCCGAGTTGCCTGGCCATTCACATGCTGAGACGCTGCAGCTGGAAACCGCGTTTTACACCTATCTCAAAGAGCAGGCGCAACAGCATGGGCTGGCAGTGGATGCGCTGGTCAACTATGCCCGTGCTGTACTCGACTGGGGCTGGTCGCCGCTGCAGCAACGTCAGCGCCGCTATGAAAAAATCACAATTCAGTACTACTGCCCTCAGTCGGAGGATGCGGAATGGTGCTTCGACCATATTCGCCACTTTCTGGTGAGCTGGTACCCTCAGTACGCCGCCGCTCCGGGCAATGCCGTTTTGTGAAACAGCTGGTAATGATTTTTCCCTGCACACATTAGCCACTGGCGAGTTGCCGCGTTTCCCCGCTTCACGCCCCTGCCTGCGCGCCTCTCAGGCCAGCGATATGACGCGGTGGCAGATATTTTCCCCTGACCTTTGCCTCCTGCACAGAAGATTAATGCGCCATGAGGCAGCACGACGGCTAAGCTTTGCTACGCTTTAGGTGACTGTGATAACCAAGGAGATGAAGCATGTCAGGAAAAATTGAAGATGCAGTGAAAGAAGTCGCCGGTGCCGCAGAGCAACAATGGGGTGAAGTTACCGACTCCCCGCGTCACCGTGCCCGTGGTGCAGCACGCCGATACACCAATCAGGCATCCTACGCCGCACGTGATGCTGCTGATTGCATCAAGGATCAGGTGCAGTCTAACCCGTTCGCGGGTCTGGCCGTAGCCGCTGGCGTTGGCGTGGTACTTGGCTTCCTGCTGGGCCGCAAATAAGTCTCAAAACGGGAGCGTTGGCTCCCGTTTTACCCTCATACCAGATCGCGCAGATGATCGTCTTTGTTTAACGTCATCAGTGCCGGTATTGTTACCAACGCTGTTGCCATCATGTACCACGCCGGAATATCCAGATTGCCCGTCTGCTTGACCAGCCCTGTAATAATCAACCCCGCACAGCCCGAGAAAACGGCATTCGATAGCGAATACGCCAGTCCCAGTCCGGTGTAGCGAACCCGTGTGGGAAACATTTCGGCCAGCATCGCCGGCCCCGGCCCTGCCAGTAAGCCCACCACGCCGCCTGCAATAAACACCACCAGCGCTTTGCTGGGTAACGCCACCGTTTCCGCCTGCAGCACCTTCAGCAGCGGCATCGCCAGTAACAGCAACAGTACGCTGGCCACCACCATCACCCGGCGTCGCCCTATCCTGTCACTGAGTATCCCCGCCGGAATAATGGTCAAGGCAAACCCCAGATTGGAAATCACGGCGATCGCCAGCGCCTGGTGCAGTCCGGTGTGCAGGGCGGACTGAAGGTAGGCTGGCATAATGACCAGACAAGTGTAACCCGCCGCTGACCACAGCATCACGCGCGCCACGGCCAGCAGAATGGTTTTCAACGTCTGGAGCGGTGCGGCTTTGCCCCCCTTCTGCTGCTGTTGCTGACGGACAAAGCCGGGCGTTTCGTCCATTGCCAGCCGCAGCCAGAGCGCCACCATGCCCAGCGGTAATGCCAGGATAAACGGAATTCGCCAGCCCCAGGCCAGCATGGCTTGTGGGCTGAGCGTAAACGACAACAGCGCCACCAGCCCGACGCCAGCCAGCAGGCCCAGCGCCACCGTGAGCGACTGCCACGCACCATACAGGCCGCGCTTGCCTCGCGGCGCAAATTCCGTCATCAGGGAGACCGCACCGCCGTATTCTCCTCCGGCAAACAACCCCTGCAGGATACGCAGCCCGGTCAGGATTAACGGTGCTGCGATGCCCACTGAGGCATAGGTCGGCACCAGGCCAATGGCCGTGGTCGCCAGCGTCATGAACACCAGCACCATAATCAGCGTCGGTTTACGGCCGATGCGATCGCCGATACGGCCAAACACCAGCGCACCTAGTGGCCGAAAGAAAAATGCGACGGCAAAGGAGGCCCAGGTGAGAATCAGTCCACTCAAGGCCGACTCGCCCTGTAACTGGAAAAAGTTCTGCGCAATCAGCGTGGCGAGAAAACCATAGATGGCGAACTCATACCACTCAATAAAGTTGCCAACCGAACCCGCAACCAGCGCACGTTTATGTTGCTTTACCTGGGGTGAATAGGTTTCCATTTGACTATCCTCAACTTGCAGCCTGCAAAAGCAGTACGGCGATAAGAGAGATAGTATAGAATTCCAGCAGATAAGGTTATGTATCCCAGACGAGAATAATGACATCACAGCATAATGCCCTTTTCAGTCATCTGAGCAGCGTGCTCAGCGCCGAGAGCAAAACCCCGCTCTATAAACGTTTCGTGCAGGTGATTAAAGACGCCGTGCGCGACGGATTGCTGCGTCACGAAGAGGTGTTGCCGAGCGAGCGCGAATTTTCTCACTCTCTGGGGATTTCCCGCATCACGGTGCGTAAAGCGATGGATGCGCTCTCTCAGGAAGGGATTGTTCATCGCTCGCGTGGCTATGGCACGCAGATTTGTCGCGCACTTGAATACTCACTGAAAGAGCCGCAGGGATTTTCACAGCAGGTTGTATTACGGGGTAAAAAGCCCGATACGGAATGGCTGCAAAAACATCGTATCCGTTGCGAAGATGACATTGCGCAGAAGCTGCAGCTGCCCCCGGACAGTGAGGTCTATTTACTGAAGCGCCTGCGTTATGTCGATCAAAAGGCCGTGTCCGTGGAAACGTCCTGGGTGCCGTGCGATTTGATCAACGATGCCAGCGACATCGGTATTTCGCTATACGACTATTTTCGCCGCCACCAGATCCAGCCGGTGAAAACGCAAAGTCGCGTCAGTGCGCAAATGCCGGATGCGGAATTACAGCGCCTCATTGCCCTGCCCGAGCGGATTCCCGTACTGGTGATTAAGCAGTTGGCGCTGGATGCGCGCGATCGTCCTCTGGAATACAGCATCAGCTACTGTCGCAGTGATTTGTACGTGTTTATTGCCGAGTAAGGCACTGCTGCCAGTGGCGAATCAGCGCTGCACGGTCGGGGGCGGTATCGCCTCCACGCTGCGCAACCACGAATGATGCGACGGCATTTCCCAGCGCCACTGCGTTATCAAGTGGCCAGCCAGATGCGAGCGCAGCCAGTAATCCGCCCGTGTGGCTGTCACCGGCCCCAATCGTATCGACCACCGCCGTCTTGAATGCTGCGATCCAGCCGTACTGTCCGTGATGGCTGAAGCCTGCGCCTTCGCTATCCAGCCTGACCACCAGCGGGCTGGCAAAATGTTTTGCCCACTGGGTAATCAGCGCCTGCGCGTTAAAAGACCCGTCCTGCTGCAAACGCTGGTGCCAGACGTGTTCGGCTTCCTGGCGATTAAGCGTAATCAACGGCTGCAGCGCCATCACGCGCTGCCAGTGATCCGGCGCGATCGCAGGCAGACGCGGCCCAAAATCGATCGCCAGCCGCGGCCTGTTTGCCAGCCCTTCCAGCCAGGACAGCAGTGTTTCCGCATTCTTGCCGATGAGCTGATAACCCGACAGATACATCCAGCCTTCTGCGTGAAGCGGAACAGAGGCCAGCATCGCCTCATCCCACTGGTTCTCCACCCCGGCCACCGACAGGAACGTGCGTTCTCCGTCGGGTTCAACCAGCGCCAGGCACCAGCCATTGTCGCCCTTGTGGGTTTCCGTGACGCTGGTCAGGCCACAGGCCGTAAGCTTTTGCCGGAGTAGCTCAGCCCAGACGCCCTGGCCGAGCGGTAATGCAGAAACGGCATCCATACCTAAGCGGTGCAGCGCCAGCGCCACGTTCAACGCACAGCCTCCCACGCTGATACTTTGCTGCTGCAGCGCGCTGTCGCCGCCGCGCTGGGGAAGCTGCTCGGCGCGGGCGATGACATCCACGACGGCGGCGCCCAGTACGACGATCGGGGCCCGGTTGCCTAATGTTGCCACACTGTGGGAATCAACCATGCGCCGCCTCCCGCTTGAGGCGAAAAGCGGTAAACGCCCGGCCGTAGCTCTCAAAGTCCAGTTTATTTACGCTATCCAGCTGCTGTCGGAGCGCAGGGTCAATGGCATCAATACCGTTAAGCGCACCACAAATAGCAACCGCCATCGCACCAATGGTGTCCGTGTCGCCGCCCAGATTGGCGCAAAGAATGGCACAGCGGTTGGGATCGGTTCCTGCCAGTTCAACCATCGCGATGGCGGCGGGCACGGACTCGATGGTGCTGGTGCCTGTTCCCACCAGGGCATAGATGTTCTCCATAGTGGATTCAACACCGCGCCCCTGTTCAACCACCGATAACGCCAGCTCTAGGCGCGCAGACATGGCCGCACTAAAGGTGGTTACCTGCCGCTCCTGCGCCGCACGCGCGACGGCAGGCAGCGCGTCACGAATCTGTCTCCAGCCTGCGCCCTCTATCGCCCGGGAAACGGCCCAGGCAATCACGGTTGCCCCGGCAATCGCGACGTCGGCCTTGTGGGTGGGGCTGGACGCCAGCGCAACCGCATCAATAAAACCGTGCAAATCTCGCGCGGGTAACAGGCAGCCCAGCGGGGCAATACGCATCGCCGCCCCATTTGTCAGGCCGTTGTTTTCCAGCGCGCTGATCGGCTGGCCGGCCTGTAATGCGCGCAGCGCGATTTTTGATGTGGGCCCCAGAACATTTTTATTAAACGCGTCGAACCCTTCTGCCCAGCGCAGGATGTTAAGACCAATGCTTTCAGCGACGATCTCTCCGTCATGACGGATGATGGCATCGGCCAGCGCCAGCGCCATCGATGTATCGTCGGTGAACTCGGCGCGGCCGAAATAGCAGGCGGCGTTATTCTCTGCCGGGCCGGGCAGAAAACGATCAATCCAGCCAAAATGTGCTTTCACGCGGCTTCGCGGCCAGAGTTCTGACGGCATGCCCATGGCATCGCCAAGCGCCTGACCATAAAATGCGCCGGTGATCCTTTGTTGTACGGTAATCATCTTCTCTTCCTTATTTTTGGCTTTCCGTCGCGGCGGCAGGCTCAACCACGTTAAGCTCATCGCTGCGTTTTTTCGTATCGCGGAACAGCAGAATAAACGCCACGGTAATCAATATGATCATCACGCTGCCAAACAGCCACATTCCCGCCCAGTTGAACGTCAGGCCGTTGCGCGGTTGACCATAGGCAAACATCTCCTGCATCAGATAGCCCCCCAGGCGATAACCTAACAGGCTGCCGATTCCCTGACAGGCCAGGGTAATTAATCCCTGCGCCGCATTGCGCATGCTCACAGGGGATTTTTTATCGACGTAGATGTAGGCAGTAATAAAGTAAAAGTCATAGCTGACGCCGTGCAGCAGAATGCCCATAAATAACAGGCCATAGGTGAGCAGGTTCTGATCGCTGCCAAAAACAAAAAACAGATAACGCAGCGCGGCCGTCACCAGGCCGAGCAGCAAGACCTTGCCGATACCAAAACGTTTGATAAAGAACGGCAGCGCCAGTAAAAACAGAATTTCGGACATCTGCCCTAACGTCATCCAGCCCGTGGCGTGCGCCAGGCCCACTTCGGTCAGGAAGCCCTCGGCAAAGATGTAATAGAACGCCAGCGGCATACTGAACAGGAAGGAACAGACAAAAAAGACCAGGAAGCTGCGATCTTTTAACAGATGCAGGGCATCCAGGCCCAGCGCGGTTCGCACACTAAAGGCGCCGGTACTTTTAGGCTCCGTGGCGGGCAGCATAAAGGCGAATATACCCAGCAGCAGCGAGCTGGCGGCGGTAATCAGCAGCGGCACATTGCTGGCGGAGATATCGCCAAAGCCCAGTAACGACGGCAGAAAACCGCAGACGATACCGGATGCGATCCAGCCAAGCGTGCCCAGCACGCGGATGCGCGGATAATCACGCTCCACGTCTGCTACATGCGAAAACGCAATGCTGTTGGTGAGGGCAATCGTGGGCATATAGGTCAGCGCATACAGCAGCAACAGGGGAAAGAAACCGCTGAAGTGCGTTTGCTGCGCCGCGAAGTACATCAGCCCGGCGCCCACGATCATCAGCACACCCAGCACTTTCTGGGCCTGAAAAAAGCGGTCTGCCAGCGATCCCACCAGAATGGGCGACAGAATGGCGGCGATGGAGGTACAGGCATAGCACCACGCAATCTCGACGGGCGTGAAACCATTTTTGCTAAGGAAGGCCCAGAGCGGGACAAACCACGCGCCCCAGATAAACCATTCCACAAACATCATCAATGACAGGCTGGCCGTTTTCGTTTTCATTATGGTGTGTTCCCCGGTGTTGGTAAGGCCAATCTAACACCACAAACATAACCTTTATAATACCTTTGGGTGGAATTTTGAGCTACCTCCCATTCTCGGTGAGAACGGTTTTATGCGCGCCACGGGAAACGGTGGCGTCTTCTGTCTGGTCTCACCCGACCGCCGGATGCGAGACGTTGAGCACTTAATGCTCTGGAAAGGCAGCGCGTCTTTGCAGGCGGTTCGGGCTTACAAACACGCCACCGGCCGTAGGCTTTGGGCTTTGGGCTTTGGGCTTTGGGCTTTGGGCTTTGGGCTTTGGGCTTTGGGCTTTGGGCTTTGGGCTTTGGGCTTTGGGCTTCGGGCTTCGGGCTTCGGGCTTCGGGCTTCGGGCTTCGGGCTTCGGGCTTCGGGCTTCGGGCTTCGGGCTTCGGGCTTCGGGCTTCGGGCTTCGGGCTTCAGGCTTCGGGCTTCGGGCTTCGGGCTTCGGGCCGCAGGCAACCACAATGCGGCCCACACGGCATCCTCTAACAACGTATGCGGTTCCTGGCCCAGAAAACTCACCCGTTGAGTATTTTCCCTCCAGACAGGCCGCTGCCACAAATAACGCATCTCAAGCATTTCATGTAGCGTGGTATGAAATGGAGCCCGCGCAGAAACACGCCACCAGGCTGTAAGGCGGCGGAATTCGCTCGCCTTCAGGCTCATTCTCCAGGCGCGTATCTGAACAATGCAGCCGCGCTGCTCATTTCTGGACATCCTTCTTTTCGCTTTGCTGACATACAGATTCTTGTGCATTTATTACACTGCGCGCTGAGAATGAACGTTCATTACAGGGTAATTCATGAA
>Ga0308166_1000591_pt1 | contig 47082 bp, 41 predicted proteins | sample PhyCR2_2_FD_202137 | JGI IMG/M metagenome (GOLD analysis project Ga0308166, IMG submission 202137) | Phyllosphere microbial communities from UC Gill Tract Community Farm, Albany, California, United States - DLSLCC.R2 | ecosystem: Host-associated > Plants > Phyllosphere > Unclassified | place...
CCCCCAGAGCGACTTATTGACGCGGTAAACAGTAATCGGGAACAGCCAGGGGAACGCAAACAGCGATACTCTTTGAAACTGCTCCAGTGAAATTCACGCTATTAATAAAACCACTCGTCCGCGCTTTCCCAGGTCTCCTGCAGGATATGTTCGACCTCTTTCTTGTCACCTCCGAAAACAGTCAAACCATCATTACTGGCACGTTTAATCGTTAGCTGGCAATCATCGAATTGCTTGCTAAGTCTTTTGAGCAGTTCTGACTCGAGAGCCGGTAAAGCTCCATCAGGAAGTTTCTTCATACGATCAATTGTTAACTCAATTTTCATTATTCCCTCCGCAACGAACAACTGTATGTATATACAGTATATTTATAAACTTATGTTACGGATTTTGCAACGTTTTAAGAGCATACGATGGATATCATTGAGGTTGTGTGGCCCACACACGAACCAAAGGTCACATCTATTTTAATGGCATATAGGGGGTTAGGTTTGAGGGCGAAGGCAATAATATGTTTGTTTTTTTGCATGACACACAAGCACCACATCCTGACCAGAGAGCCATTAGTTCACCTTAAGGCAGAGGATGAGATGTCAGTTTTGTTCCAACAGCAGATATTGGCTGAATAGAATCAGTCGTGACAGCCGTCTAAAAGGCAACCGGAGGTTATCTGCCATTGGAAACGCGCTTGTAGGTATATTTTTCATTGGATTCGCAGCACGACTCGCAAACACATCTTCCTTAGCGGGCAACAAAACCGCCGTGAGGCGGTTTTTTTCGTTCTTTCGATGAATGGCGCGTCGGCTTTTGCTCATAGCAGGCCTTCATCCTAGCCATCATGACCGCTTCGTGCCATATGTGCACGTAGCTAACAACAATCTGAGTTACTTATCGGCGGACAAGGTCATCATGTATTTTCAGGACAAAGATGCCGGCAGAACCAGTCAACAACCACATTGATGACCTCGGGTTGATACCAGTGATAATCACCATGTTCGGCGCCTTCGATAAGTACGTAGTCCGCTTTATTTCCTTCGTCCAAAAGGCCTTCGTAAAGCGTTGCGCTCTGCTTTGGTGATACTAATGTATCTTTAGTGCCATGCATTATCAGGAATGGAGGTTTGCGCCCTCTAATATGTCCTATGGGGCTTGCATTTATCGCTTTCTCAGGTGTAGAAGCGATGGATGCGCCTGGAAAGTTCCTGAAAGCAACACCATTAATTAGCAGTGATTCCGTGACCGCAGGAGACTGATGCACTTTTTGACGGTGATCAGGAAAACCATCACCTATGTTACGCAGGTCTGATATTCCGTAAAGCGTGGCCACAGCCTGCACATCAGCGGACTGGCTGAGAAAATCGCCGTGTTCGAATGATTTATCGCCATTTGTGGTACCCAGCATCTGAGCCAGCCATCCTCCAGCAGAATCGCCAAATACACCAATTCGTGAGGGGTCAATACCATAATCGGGGGCATGTTGACGAAGGTATCTTACTGCTGCTTTAGCATCTACTATTGGTGCAGGGAAGGTATCCGGGATTGTCCTATATTCTGCCGCAGCAACAACAAAGCCAGCCTCCGCCAGGGCCATACGCATTTCCATAAATTTGTTGTGCTCAGCCGTCATAAATCCTCCTCCAGGAAAATAGATGATGGCTGGTTTCAAAAAACTGGTACGAGGCACCAGAAAAGACATGTGTAAATGCCTGACCGAGCGAGTGCTTTTAACTGTCTCATAAACAACATCGCTGATGTTATCTATCGGGTTACGCGTCATAGCGACCTGAATAATTTCTGCTCCATGAACATAACCGGGAAGATTGTAATGATCAGAAGATACTGCGCCAGTTTGTTTAGAAATCATAAAAAGCTTCCATTGAAAACAGATCTCCGAAGAATCGAATCCTCTATAACTATATCATCCCGTACGAGTCTAGTGAGATCGGTTCTTTCCCTGTATAACTAATATAAATATTCATTCTCAAGACTTATCCATGCAAGTACAGTATTTGTGACAAATCCTGGGAAGTGATGTTTTTTCATTCAGAAACAGTTACGTCATTGGATTGCTGTTATTTTTGTTATATTTCAACCTGTCTTCACGAAATCGATCCGCATTTTCGACGATCCAGGTCCATAGCGGAATCATACGAACAAGCAGTTCCATACCAGTATCAGACAGCTCGTATTCGACTCGTGGTGGAACTTCATTGAAATCATGGCGGATAACAAGGCCGTCCCGCTCAAGTTGTCGTAATGTGCGCGTCAGCATGCGCTGAGTCACTCCGTGCATACGCCTACCAATCTCAGCATGGCGTAGTCTTCCATACACGCCAAGAGTGTTGATAACACCCAATGACCAGCGACTTCCTGCATGGGTCAGCACTTCCCGCCGCAAGCCATCATCATCGTCTCTCAGCCCCTTACAAACAGCCTGCGAATACTGAAGAATCTCGTCCCGATCCATTTCACTGACTCCCGGTATCATACATGTACCTTCTTTTTTAGCCTGTTGTGAATTGCTAGAGTGGCGCAACAATTCATGTAAGGCCAGATTATGAACAAAATTGATCTTAACACTACGTCTGAAAATATCCTCGTGCTCGGTGCCGGTGAGCTGGGCCTCCCCGTTCTGCGAAATCTTGCCCTTCGGGCAAAAGATTTGAAGGGAACAAAAATCAGCGTGCTGTTGCGCGAAAGTACCTTAACTTCAGATGAACCTGGAAAAAAATTAGCTCTCAAGGAAATCAGAAACCTCGGTATTAATATTGTCACAGGTGATCTCGTCATGAGTTCTGTCGACGATTTGGCCAGCCTCTTTGCGCAATTTGACACAGTCGTTGGCTGCACGGGGTACGCGGCTGGAATAAATACACCGATGAAACTGGCGCAGGCGGCTCTGCAGGCGCGGATTCCACGATATTTTCCATGGCAGTTTGGTGCCGATTTTGATGCCATCGGACGCGGCAGTCCACAAGACATCTTCGACGCGCAGATTGACGTGCGTGATTTACTACGCAGCCAGCATGAAACCGAGTGGGTCATCATTTCGACCGGCATCTTCATGAGCTATTTGTTCGAACCAGACTTCGGTGTGGTCGATCTACAGAACGATACTGTTCACGCACTCGGCAGTATTGACAACACCATGACGCTGACAACACCGGATGATATCGGGATGCTAACGGCAGCGATTGTATTTAACACTCCTCGCATTCGGAACGAAATTGTATATATCGCCGGTGATACACTGACCTACGCAGATGTGGCAGATAAGCTGCAATCAGCGCTTGGCCGTCCTTTCAGCTGCACGGAATGGAGCGAACAACATCTGATGGATAAACTGGCGCTCAACCCGCAAGACATGATGTCTAAGTATCGTGCCGTTTTTGCACAGGGGCGGGGAGTTGCTTGGGATAAAAAGCAGACATTCAATGAACGCCATAACATTCCGGTTACCGATGTGGCAGCCTGGATTAATGCAAACCTGATCCCAGGCAGCTCATGATAGACGTATTTAGGCTGCTGTAATAAATACCAGAGTCTTTCTCCTGCCTGCCCGAATAGGTGATGAGAAAGACTCTGTTCCCCCTGTTGGCACTGATAGTAAAGCGGTTAAGCTGTGTGAGCTGAAAACCGGCTCTCCGGTAAACCGGGGAATACGGCTGATTTCGCTCTTAGCAGCGCTCCATCATGCCTTGACGGCACAGAAAGACCCACGCTGGCACTAGTACAATACAGCGTTGTGAATGCTTCTCCCGCGAGTGTCGGGCAAGTGCTCTGAATTCCTGGGGAGGGCAGGATACGATCCGTCGTTCCGTCCGGACGATAACGTACAACACGGCTTCCTCCCCATTCGGCATTCCAAATATAGCCCATTGCGTCCACGCAGGAGCCGTCAGGCGCCCCATTTCCCTCTGTTGCAGTGAACACACGCTGGTTATTCATAGTGGGATAATCACAGCACAATATACGGCCCTGCATCGAGTCACAGTAATACATCGTGCTGCCGTCCGGACTGAAGCAGATGCTGTTCGGGATGGACACCTCAGGCAGGGGTAGCGTTTCAATGCTGAGTGTCGCTGCATTTAGCCTGTGAAATTTTCCGATGACTTTCGCGGGGTACCCGTCATCCATGGTCCCGAAGACGAAATTACCCTCACGGTCGCACCGACCATCCCCTGTCCGTGTTCCCGGCCCTCCAGGTGACCCCACTACCGGTGTAAAGATACCCGTATTCAGATCGCAGAAGGCGAATTTGGACGCCAGCCCCATCAGTAAAACGTCAGAATTTTCAGTAAGTGCAAACGATCCGAGGCGCTCAGGCAGCGACCAGCGCATCACAACACCGGTGTCTTCTTCAAGGGCAAGCAGCTCGCTGCCTTCAATGTCAGTCCAATAAATCCTGCGAGTCCTCTCGCACCAGATTGGGCACTCTCCAAGCAAATTTCTGGTATCAGCAGCCACTGAAAACATGTTATTTCTCCCGCATATAAAAGTTTCGCATCGCCTGAACAATAGCTTACGGCCATCTGCACTATGGCAGAGCGCTGTAAGGAGCATTCCCCACCCTGTCAGGGCAAAAAACGCGCTGAAAGTTTGTCACCAAAAAGCATGATGGCGAGTCCTGCCAGCATGACCAGCATGCCCCCCAGTTTGAGCAGCGAAACCGGTCGCCTAACAGCACCCAGCAGACCGAAATGGTCAATCATTTGCGACGAGAGTAACTGCCCAACGATTGCCAGCCCTAGCAGAGCTGAAAAACCGATTTTCGGTGCCAGCACCACGTAGCTGAATAACGCACAGGCACCGATCAGACCGCCCGCCAGACTCCACGCAGGCTGCGAAGGAATAGCAGCGAGAGAGGTAAATAACCCTCCACGAAGCAGCGAGTAAATCCCGAGACTCAACGCCCCGGCCGTAAATGAGAAGAATGCGGCGGTGACCGGGTCCCCCCCGAGTCCTTTTGCGAGCTGACTGTTCAGGGTCGTCTGCAGAGTAATACCAAGACCCGCTGAAAAAGCTATTACGTAATAAATCGCGCTCATGCTGTTTTTCCCTGTCAGTTTGCCTGTACCAGCGGCAGAAATTTCTCCGCAAAGATGTCAGGCTCATACCCGGCGGCAGCAAAAAGGTGTTCGCGTGATTCATCGATGGCTGCACGAAGACGCTCGCTGTCCACGCCCAGAACTTTACCGTTCTTCTTGACGATGCGCCCGCCAATCATAACGGTATCGATGTTGCTGCGTTCAGTTGCATGCACCACCGTCCCGAAAGCATTCCCGTTCGGGTAGAGATTGAGATCAGCAGCATTAATCAGGATCAGGTCGGCCTGTTTTCCTGGCGTCAGGCTACCCACTTTATCCTGTAGCCCGGCACAGGTCGCACCATCGACGGTCGCCGACTTCAGCAGCTGCGCTGCCGGGAGCGTTGTTAGTGAATGCCCTGAATCACAGCAGTGCTGCTTATGCATACCCATTACTCGCTGCAGATAGAACGCCACGCGCATTTCCATAAACATATCTGTGCTGTACGACGTTTCGTTATCCACGCTCAGGCCAGGATTGATGCCATGGCGCTGTGCGGCCTCAATGGCAAATATCCCGCTTTCAATGCCATAGTGCGAATCTGAGCGCGGACAGACGTTCACCCGTACGCCGGCTTCACGCAGGATTTCCCAGCCCTCATCAGGTAGTGCGGTACAGTGGTTGAAGATATTGTCCGGACCCAGCAGGCCCTGCTGATGCAGTGATTTAAGCTCTGAAGCCATTTCAGCGCCAAAGAATTCGGTCACGATTGGCAGCCCGAGCCGGCGGGCCTCGGCCCACAACTCCGGCTCCAACTGGGCCATGATGCCCAGAGAAACCAGTCCCTCAGGATTGCCTTTGAAATATTTTTCCTGCAGACGCTGCCAGTTACCCGGCCAGTGCGCTCTGTCCCAGTCACCTGACACCGGCGCACCGGAAGCGTGGATGGCGCGAATACCAGCGTCGAGCAATGCCTCTATTGCTGCGTCCGAATGTGCAGCGGTGCGGCTGTTATGGGAGTTATCAATGATGGTCGTGATACCTGCGTCTATAGCGCCCAGTGCGGTCAGCAGGTTACCGACATAGATATCTTGCGGGCGGTAATATTTCGCGAACGAGAAGTGCGTAGCATTGCTGTAGTCGTCCAGACAGGTGGCATTCGGGTTGATGCGGCGCAGCTGCCCTTCCCAAGCGTGACGATGAGAATCGACCATTCCCGGCATGGCAATCATGTTCGTGGCATCAACGATATGCGCACCCTCTGCGTTTAGGTTCTGCCCCACGGCGGTAATGGTTGCGCCCGTGATAAGAATATCACCTCGCTCAAAGTTGCCGACATTCTCATCCATGCTCAGTATGGTCGCGCCACGGAACAGCGTCGCCGATGGGGTTACGGTCTGATTGTTAATGATATTTCTGTTGTAATCGGTCATTTAAATAGCCTTTTTCCTGGTCAACAGGAAAACAATACGTTACGAAATTAATCCAAAAAAGATGCTTAACGTGTTTTCATAATTCAATATTTACGAATAATAATAGTGTCTATAACAGACAGCCCAGAGATGCTCGGGAGCAATAAAATGGATCGTATTCAGGCAATGCAGATCTTTATGCGGGTGGCTGAGGCCGGCAGTTTTGTGCGGGCGGCGGAAACAATGTCACTGCCGTCCTCAACGGTAACGAGTTCGATCAAGGGTCTCGAGAAATACCTGCAGGTACGCCTGCTTAACCGTACGACGAGGCGGGTAAGCCTCACCCCTGAGGGACTTCAGTATCTGGCGCAATGCCGGGAAATACTCTCATTAATTGAGCATGCTGAATCCAGCCTGACGGATTCTGTCAAGCGGCCGCAGGGAAGGTTACGTGTGGATATGCCTACCGGCATCGCCAATTTCATCATCATGCCCAGGCTCAAAGACTTTTACCTCCTCTATCCGGATATCTATCTGATGATTGGAGTGAGTGACCGTCAGGTCGATCTCATTCAGGAGGGAGTTGACTGTGTGATAAGAACAGGTGAGCTTATTAACTCCACGCTAGTTGCCCGCCCTCTTGGTCGGTTACGCTGGGTGACATGCGCCTCTCCGGACTATCTCAGGGAATATGGCATTCCCCGGTCACCTGAAGATTTATCTCAGCATCGGGCCATCCACTATTTTTCCGGCCAATCCCGGCGTAATGACGAATTGCGTTTCATGAAGGGTTCCGAGACGCTTTCCGTGTCTGTCAGAGGACAAGGGGCCGTTAACGAAACAGGACTGTATATTAAAATGTGTCTTGAGGGGTTCGGGCTGGCTCAGTTAGCTGGGAATATTGTTACTCGGCATCTGCAGCAAGGGACGCTGGTTGAAGTGATGCCCGACTGGCAACCACCGTCAGTTCCGGTCGCTTTGCTGTATCCTCATCAGCGCTTTCTTTCTCCCGCTGTGCGTGCTTTTGCTGACTGGGTAGCCGAGCTTTTCCGGGAGTGATGGCACGCTGTATCTGAAAGAAGCATTTTGCTGAATGAGATATGGTACGAACTGTCGGATAGCATTAAACCTGACCGGCCCAGAATGACTTTAGCCCGGCACTAAAAATACCGGGCTATATTATTGTTTAGGAGAAAGTAGTTTTCAGATGATCGGTGAAACGACGGATTTCATTTTCCACATCCGGCGATTTGACCACATCATTTGTGATGAAAGTGGGTAGTGGCGTCATACCCAGGAACTGATTGGCCTTATGGAGATGCAGGTATAAACCGTCCACGCCGACGCCCTCAAAGAACTGTTCAGGATCGTTAAAGGCTTCCAGTGGGGCATTCCAGGTAAGGGACAGCATGTATCTTTTGTTCTGAAGAAGCCCACCCGAGCCGTATTTTTTTGAACTATCGGATCGCGTACGGCCGTCACTTTCATACAGATAACCATGACCTTCGGTAAAGACTTCATCGATCCATTTTTTGACAGTCCATGGCTCGCCCATCCACCAACCCGGCATCTGATATATCAGAACATCACTATTAAGAATCTTGGTGATTTCGTTCTGAGGAACATAATCGCTGTCAGCCTTCGTAACGGATACATTATGTCCGAGTTGGCTCAAAACCTCATTTGCGGTGTTGACATAAAGTTCGTTTAGCTCACCTCTGGCAAAGTTAAAACTTTTAGCGCCATTAATAATAAGAATGTTACTCATATAATTACTGCCTTTTCTTCATGTTTGAACCTGTACTAATAGAACAGTCAATTTTGTTTAAAATAAGATAAGAATTAGCCCGCTGATGTCGCTGGTTGCAGGTAGACGTTTCGACCTGCTGCCAGCCCAGTTAAGGCGCCGGCTACCGTAATTACAGCAGTCATCAGCAGGGGAACGGTCCAGCCGCCGTACCAGTCATGGACCTTACCTAGCAAAAGGGGACCCATTGCAGCCATAAGATAGCCCACGCACTGTGCCATGCCTGACAGTGCTGCAGCATCACCTGCATTTGTTGTACGTAACCCGACAAAGGTCAGACCCAGCATCATGCTGGCACCGCAGCCGAATCCCAGAATGGCAGCCCACAATATCGACAGGCCCGGCACGTACAGTATTCCTATAAGAGACATTCCCGAAAGCAAACTGACAACAACAGCCGCCATTTTCTGATCCTTCAGACGACGCAGCGTAGCCGCAAGCATTAGTCCAGGAATTGCGGTAGTAAACTGCAGCATCCCGTGTACGGCTCCGGCTTTTTCAGGTGAAATCCCATTATCTGTAAGAATGGCTGGCAGCCAACCCACCGCAACATAAAACGGCATTGCATTCAGTCCCATAAACAGCGTGACCTGCCATGCCAGAGGAGATGTCCATACGGAGACACTGGTGCGCTGATTAGGGTCTGAGAGCTTGTGCTTCTGGTGATTACTCAATTGTGGAAACCAAAAAACCAGGGCAAGCACAGGCGCTATCACTAACAGAGCAAGCGCACTGTCCCAGCCCCATTGCTGGGACAATGGGATGATAATTGCGGAGCCAACGGCACCTGCGGCTCCCATTGTGATTGAATATGCGCCAGTCAATGATGCGACGTTTCCGGCAAAGTCACGCTTGATAAGGCCAGGCAACAGGACATTCCCCAGCGCGATACCGGTGCCTATGAGCATCGTTCCGGTGTATAGCGCCCATACACTTCCTGCTGAACGTAGTAAAATACCTGCAGAAATCACTATCAGTGCGCCGAACAGTGTACGTTCCAGACCAAATTTTCGGGCAATAATCGCACTCACAGGTGAAAACACAGCAAAGGCAAATAACGGTAATGAGTTAAGCCAACCTACGGACGTTATACTGAGTTGAAAGTGTTCCTGAACGACCTTTAAAACCGGTGCTATCGAAGTAAAGGGAACTCGCAGGTTAACGGCGATGAAAAGAATTCCCGTCACAAGGGCCGCAGTGCGCCACTTGTTAGTGATATATGACATATTTCTGACTTTCTTTGAAAAAAGAGAGACTTTAAGATACAGACCGTTTACAAGATATAGATAACCAGACAACATATTTCTAAAATATGCCAAAACATAAAAAAGTAGTTTCGTCGCCCGATGAATTTGACGCTGACATCTTTCTGCAGCCAGCGGTAGCCCTCTACGCTGCACCAGCGCAAGAATATTCCGGTATAACGCCGCATGCGCACCGGAAAGGTCAGCTTATCCTATCCTTACACGGTGCAGTGAGTTGTGAAGTTCAAAATGCTCTGTGGCTTGTCCCTCCCCGACATGCCGTCTGGATACCCGGAAATACGCCTCACCGTTGTCGTGTAACAAATAATGCCCGAACCTGTTTTCTGTTTATAGAACCCGGGGCCGCTGTCATGCCCGAAACATGTTGTACTATTGCCGTTACTTCTCTTGTTCGGGAACTTATTCTTTATCTTGCCGAGCAGGAACCCTCTTATTCCGCTGGTAGTAAGACGGCCAGGCTGGCTGCTGTGCTCCTGGAACAAGTGCCAGACGCACCGGTTGACGCACTCCACTTGGCAATATCAGACCATCCTAAAATTAAGCAAATGGCTGAGACACTTTTTGCGGTTCCGGGGGACAGGACGACATTACAGCAGTGGGCTTCCCGCCTTGCAACCAGTGAACGGTCGTTGGCCAGAATGGTGCAATCAGAGACGGGAATGAGCTTTGGACGCTGGCGGCAACAGTTACATTTGATGATTGCCCTGAATGAGTTGGCTGAAGGAAAATCAGTGCAGAGCGTCGCGGGCACTTTGGGCTATGACTCTGTGAGTGCCTTTATCACCATGTTCAGAAAAGCGTTGGGAAAATCGCCTACACAGTATTTTGCTTCGCTAAATTAAGTTTTACCGGCAGGCTTAAGTTTGAAGATTACGTAATAATTTCGTTAAATGAGAATGGAACGAAGCTTAATCCATAAGCAGTGAAACTATTCCGGATGACCGTTCCACACTTAAAGCGGACTGTTGCATCCCTATGCCCTGCCATCGGCTTTCATCCGCTGATATTTAGCTTTCAAAAGCTCTGCCGGTGTCAGCTCCTTCGGCGATACCGGCGCTGCCAACGCCCGACGAACAGGCGGAATCGGCTTCCCGGCCAGCACCCGCTTTTCCCACATATCCAGAATAGCGTCAGCTTCACGCTCAAGTTCTTTATGGCTCAATTGGCCATCGGTTCCTCGGCGTCGCAGCTCCAAACAGATGTGATAATAAACCGGCTTTGGCCAGGGATACTGCTCACTGCTCGGATACCGGAACACGAGCTTCCGCCAGTTCCAGTATTCAGCCATCACGTCAGCGGTGGTGATCCCTAGCACGCAGCGCCCTTCCCTGCACCACTTGATGAACTGGCCTGGCGACGGCAGGAATGGACGCTCCTGTCTCCGAACTATTCGCATGCCAGCCTCAACCTGCTCCATGCTGGTTATCCCGTTTTCTTTGAACGCCAGCACCCACTGACGGCGGATCTCGTTCACGTCTTCCTGGCTGCGATTAACCAAGCTTGCCGGGAACGCGGCCGCCAGCTGTACGAACAGCCCGTTGATAATCTGAGCCACCTGCTGCGTTTGTTCGCGTTCGGTGTACTGCTCAGGCATGTTGTGCGCTACCCGGCGAGCCTGTTCCCGGTCAAAATCGCGAATGCTCTCTGCGAGGTTTTTCATTCCAGCACCCCGTCAATCCAGTCGGTGTTATGCAGGTCGATACCGCCCCGGGATAGCTTTGCCGTTCCGGTTGCGCGCAGCCGTTTGGTGGTGAGCTGATCCCACTGCTTGCGCAGACTCGAAGGGCTCAGGATGTTGTCTTTCCAGAACTCATCCCGGTTGGCCCACTGGAACAGGTCACAGATTTCGTAGTGCGTTCGCATGTCCTGAACACGCATCAGCCTGATGGTGTTTGCCCATTCAGCCCAGTTGGGTTCAGATAGCGATGCGTTGACAGTGAGAAGCCTGTCGTAAATCCAGCGTGCGGCCTTGAGGTCGTCAGCGGATCCCCATGATTTACCTGCCGGGGTGTATATCCCGGCGGCAGCTTCTGGATGTCGAGAGAGAAACTTTTGAGTTTTCTGGTTTCGGGATTCGTCAGAATTCCGAGACGAGGATATTTTAATATTGTTCTTGTTATAGTCTTGGGTGTCTACCGTTTCCGGGAAGGTTTTTCCCGTTTTCGGTAACACTTTTCCCGATTTCGGGAAGGTTTTTCCCGTTTTCGGTTTGTCTAAAATCCAGGCAGAAAGGTCAGTATTTATACCGACTGTTTTCATCACGCCCTGTTTCTGACTGAAGATAATTTTGCGTTCTGCGAGCGATTTGAGCGCATCCGAAACGTGGGAATCACTTAGCCCTGTAAGCTCAGCGATCACTGTGTTCGTAACGCGGTCCTGTTTCTTGTTCCAGCCGTAGGTAAGCCAGATCACCGCCTCAAAACACTGCCACTCCCGGCCTGACATTCTCAGACGAGGCTTGAGCTGCTGGATCTCGTTAGCGACCTTGGTATACCCGTTCGACAGGTCGGCCATACGACCTCCCGGTTGTTCGGTTCTGTGGGGGAAATTGATAATTTCAGCTGTGTTTGACATACTTAGCTCCGCAATCACACTCCGTTTTTGCACCTGAAAGTCGGTTCTGTTCGCGCAGACCGGCTTTCGCCTTTTCTGAAGTCTTCACATTGCCCCCAACATGGTTGTGACCATCGCCAACAGCGGCGCCGTAAGGTCCGGATCGACTCTGAACATTTCGAAAATCCCCTCTCCTAACTCCTTTAGCTTTTCCTTCTTCGGTGCATCTAGCATCAGAGCTTGCTTCGCCTCACTCACCTCTTTTTCCAGCCGGGCCATCCGGTAGGCAAACGAGTCGTTCTTAACGACACGGTCGCGGTATCGAAGCGGTAATACGGACATGATCGCGGGCACCAGCTGTTCGATGTTCTTTCGGTACAATGCGGAGTCTTCTTTGTTGTCGAGCCAGCGGAACAGCTTCACGTTCCAGACATCGGCCTGGCCTGAGAAATCCACGCCATCAAGTTGAAGTTCTTCCGCCGCTTCTTGGATTTGAAGTGCTACAGCTACGCGCCCTTCTGCCGCCGCCCAAGCTCGTACCGCTGAGCAGATATCGCGATGATCGATATCCTTCACTGCCGATTCGCTTTGATGACACTGGAATATCAGTGAATTAGAGGAAGCTCTGTTACTCTGTTGGAATGAAACAGTCTGCATTTTGTTAAGGCTCCTGTTTGGGTAAACCGTCTGTTGGGTTTGGGTAGAGATCTGGGCGCAACTCGTGCGGAGTTACGCCGGTAACCCCATAAATTTGCAAAACTCGATCTGCCGGGACGACGCCCTGATATCGATTTCGCCAATGACTAACAGTCATGGCGCTTACGGTTAGCAGTTGGGCTAAGCGCGTAGCAGTTCCTGCTTTAGTAATTGCTTTATCAATTGCTTTCATAAATAGCTCCTGTAACAACAACGCAATTAAACATTTTGTTTATGTTTATGTCAACATTTTGAATATTGAGCTAATAAACATTTGGTTTAGAATTCGTCCATGAAAGAAAAAACTCATCAGATTAACCACCCACAAGTTCAGCGGCTTAACGAGGTTCTTGAGCTCAAGAAGTTGACCAAATCAGACATGGCCCGTATTTGTGGCGTCAGTGCTCAATCGGTCAATAACTGGTTCGTACGTGGGACGATTGGTAAAAGCTCAGCGATTAAGCTGGCGGATGCGCTTGGGGTGAGCCTTGAGTGGCTGCTTGGCCAAGATGTTGGCGAGAAAGATGGACTGAAGCCGGACGAACAACGCCTGTTGGAACTTTACCGTCAGCTTCCCGAAGAAGAGCAACAGAACATGCTTCGCATCTTCGCGCTTCGCCTGAAAGAGCTGGACGAACTATATGATAAGTATATGAAAGGCCGGATTCGTTCGCAGGATGATTGAGTAATCCTTTCAGCAATGATTCGTAAAGATCTACTATAAGAAATGGCCATAAAGTGGCCTTTTTTTATGCGCCTCGAATAACTAGCACATCCCTTGTACTAAGCGTCCATTCCCCGGACTTTCTGCCTGTACCATTTCGTCGAATTTTTTGCCTCCAAAGAACAAAATTTCACTCTCCATAAGCATCATATAAACATTTTGTTTATTTAAAATTACTCATTTTGTTGACTGCAACTTAAACTTTGTGTTTAATCTAACTCAACAAGACGCATCACGTTCCACCAAGGCAGGACGCCCACGAAGTAGCCGCCGATGGCATACGAATATTCGGATGAGGTGGAGAGATTAACGCGCATCAGGTGTAAACGTTCCGCTGGCCGGCGATAAGGCAAACGAGGGTGAGAATGATTGATTTCGCACGCAAACCAGGACGGCAGCAGGCTGTAAAGCTGAACTTCTTCGAGGTGATTCTTCGCCGCCTGTGCTACCTGCTGGCGCAAAAGGGGAATCCAGATGTGTAACTCAACGAAATGCGGGTACTGCGGCAAGCCGGTTGAACCGGCGAAAGTAGTCAAAAGTACCCTTCTCTATTGCAACGGCGCACAGCTGGCGCGCAAAGAAAAAGAATACTGCTCTGAACGTTGTGCTTCGTACGACCAGATGGCCCACGAGGCATAACGTAAAAGCCGCGCAAGGCGGCCCGTACGTCCGGTGCTCCCGACCAAAGTTACACCGGAAAACTACTTAAAAAACCAAAGTTCACCCAATGGGCGCTTTCTCTGGCCCGGGGATCTTACATCCAAAAAAGAGGATCTCACATGGAATTTTTCTATGTAGTTAAGGCTACCCAGAAATCCGGCAAAGAAGACGCAGTGATTTGGTTCACTGCGAAATCAGAAGCCCGTGCCAACCTGCAGCTCGATGTTGAGCTCGAAGATGCCGGTATTGAAACCGGACGCGGTAAGGATTACGCCAAACCGGTTCGCACCGATTTCCCTGTTTACAACGATCTGCCTGAAGAAAGCACCGTGGATTACACATGGTGCAAGCGCTACGCACTCCAGGACGATGGACGCACCTGGCTGCCAAAGGCTGGTGCTGAGTCGGCTGGCCCCGTGGACAGAACTGCCGCACCGGAAACGACCGTTGAAGTCGAAACTACCGTCGAAAGTATCCCGCTCGAAAACCGCACTCCAGCGGTCCGTTTTGCCGTCCACCTGACCAGCGACAAATACCAGTCACATATCACTAAAGAGCAGCAGCTGGCTGCCAGCGAAATGTCACTGGATGAAGGCAACACATATCTCCAGAACCTGCTGGTGGCGAAGAACGACATCCCTGAAGTTGCCGAACTCAGCCTGAACGCTGAGTGGAAATTGGTTCAGGCTATTAAGCAGGTATTCGCGTCAGATGAAGAGCACGAAGTTAAGCTGCTTGCTGCTTTCATGGCCGACTGGTTGAGAGTAGATACCGGCGACCGCAATCAGTTAGTGGCAGAGTGGAGAGACGGTAAGCTTTCTCTGCTCAAATCAGAAAGCACCAGCAACACCGGCGTAACAACCGGTCATGATCCAGAACCTGATAACGGTATCCAGATTGACGAGAATGATGACGAAGCCACACGTTATCCAGTCGTTCGTATGCCCTTCCGCAAGCAGCTACTCGCCCAGTTCACCGGTGAAGAATTGCGCCACCACTTAACCCGCAAAGAATACGAAGGTATCAGCGCGCTGGAGATGGACACTGACAACAGCTATGTCCAGAACCTGCTGCTGGCGGCAGAAAACTGCGAAGAGGTGAAGGGTTACGATACCAAAGACCTGTGGCGCTATACCGACGCCATTCGCAAAGTGTTCAGCCAGGAGAAGCGTCACGAACTCGCTTTGGTTCTCCGATTCACCAGAATCTGGGCGGCGACTGATTATATCGATCGCGGCATTCTCGTTCGCGAGTGGGCAGCCGGTAATCGCATCAGTAATGTTCAGCGCACCGATTCTGGTACTAATGCCGACGGTGGTTATGTAACGGATCGCGGCGAAGGCGCTCATCACACTCTGGACACTCTCGATCTTGAGATCGCATGTGCCCTGCTGCCTATGGATTTCCATCACTTTGAAATCCCCTCAAGCGTGTTACGACGTGCCAAAGAAATCGTGGCGAAGAAAGAAGAACCATGGAAGTCATGGAGCTCAATCTTACGCAATCAACCAGGCATATTGGCGGTGAACCGTGCGGCAATCTTCAATCTGATCCGTATCGCACCAGAGAATATCCACCACACGCCAGCGGCTCATCTTGAGTTTGTGAATAAAACCATGACGGTTGAATTTAACTCTGCTGTTGAATTACTGCCGTTGCCTACTCCTGTAGTTGAGACTGAAGCCCCAGTTGAACAACCGCAGGTTGAAAATCTCGGCAGTGGCGTGTTCTCCATCGATGGCCTGATTGGTGGAAATAACAATCCGGGCATCAATACCACCTCAAATGAAGTCGAAAAAACGGAAAACGTAGCGGAGACCACCAGTGATGTCCAGATGGAAACGGCTAAGCCAGAGAAAGTCGAAAATACTGATCCGGTACAACCAGGCGAAGGCGCTGATGCAGCTAATACGCAAGCAGTTACCGTAGCGCCGGAAGAGAAGCAGTCAGAGCCAGTAATCGAATACCCGGCTTACTTCGAGCCTGGCCGCTACGAAGGTCTGCCGAATGAGGTTTATCACGCAGCAAACGGTATTAGCTCAACCCAAGTAAAAGATGCCCGCGTCAGCCTGATGTACTTCAACGCGCGCCATGTGGCTAAAACTATACCGCGCACAGCATCCAAAGTTCTGGACATGGGGAACCTGGTGCACGCCCTTGCACTGCAGCCGGAAACCTTCGATGCAGAGTTCAGCGTGGAGCCTGAGATCCCAGAGGGTGCTTTCACTACCACCGCAACCCTGCGCGAGTTCATTGACCCGTACAACGCCAGCCTGCCGGCACTGCTGAGCGCAGACGAGATTAAAGCGTTGCTTGAAGAACACAACGCAGCCCTTCCCGCTCAAGTGCCGCTTGGCGCCAGCCTGGAAGAAACGGCTCAAAGCTATATGGCTCTCCCTGCTGAGTACCAGCGTATTGAAGAAGGCCAGAAGCAGACAGCAACGGCGATGAAGGCCTGCATCAAAGAGTACAACGCCACCCTGCCCGTACCGGTTAAAACCAGCGGCAGCCGTGATGCGTTACTCGAGCAATTAGCGATCATCAATCCTGATTTGGTCGCACAGGAAGCGCAGAAACCGACGCCGCTGAAAGTGTCCGGCACCAAAACGGACATGATCCAGGCTGTTAAGTCGGTTAAGCCCGATGCCATATTCGCCGACGAACTTTTGGATGCCTGGCGCGACAACCCTGGCGACAAGATTCTGGTTACCCGCCAGCAACTGGCCACAGCGCGGGCAATTCAGTCTGCACTCCTGGCGCACCCTACCGCTGGCATGCTGCTGACACATCCAAGCCGCGCTGTTGAAGTGAGTTACTTCGGCTTTGACGACGAAACAGGTTTAGAAGTGCGTGTACGCCCTGACCTCGAGATTGAACTGGACGGCGTGCGTATCGGTGCTGACTTGAAAACCATCAGCATGTGGAATGTGAAGCAAGAAAGCCTGCGCGCCAGGCTGCATCGGGAAATCATTGACCGGGACTACCACCTCAGTGCGGCTATGTATTGCGAGACCGCGGCGCTGGACCAGTTCTTCTGGATTTTCGTCAACAAAGACGAGAACTACCACTGGATTGCCATCATTGAGGCATCCACTGAACTGCTGGAGCTGGGCATGCTCGAGTACCGCAAAACAATGCGCGCCATAGCAACCGGATTCGACACGGGCGAATGGCCAGCGCCGATCACTACCGATTACACCGATGAACTGAATGACTTCGACCTGCGCCGCCTCGAAGCGCTGCGCGCTCAGGCTTAAGGGGGATTTATGCATAACACTAACGTTACCGTTGCTGACCAGAACACCGTTATTAACTCCAACGTGGCTTTGTTCGATTCCCAATATCTGAACGCCATCAGCACGTTCGCACAGATTATGGCGCAGGGCACCGCCACCGTTCCTAAGCACCTGCAGGGCAATCAGGCCGACTGCATGGCTGTAGCGATGCAAGCGGCACAGTGGCAGATGAATCCCTTTGCCGTGGCGCAGAAGACGCACCTGATTAACGGTGTGCTCGGGTATGAAGCGCAGCTGGTTAATGCCGTCATTTCACGCAGCGGCGTTCTGGCAAGTCGTTTTGAATATGACTGGTTCGGGCCATGGGAAAAGGTTGTTGGAAAATTCCATATCCGTAAAGGCGATAAAGGCGAGTACCGCGTCCCGGGCTGGACCCTCGCTGACGAAGCCGGGATTGGCATCATTATCAGCGCAACCCTGAAAGGCGAGGATAAACCAAGAGAACTCGATTTACTGCTGGCTCAGGCCAGAACCCGAAACTCTACCCTATGGGCTGACGACCCTCGCCAGCAGCTGGCGTACCTGGCCGTCAAACGCTGGGCGAGACTGTTCTGCCCGGATGTGATTCTGGGCGTTTATACCCCGGATGAACTGGATGATCGCCGTGAAGAACTAGAGGTAAACCCGGCACCGGCGCAGCACGTTAGCCTCGCTGACATTTCAAGTGACAACGTCACTACGACTCAAACGGCTAAGGAATCAGCTCAAAACATCGATGCACTTGCTGATGATTTTCGTGACCGCATCGAGGCGGCTCAGGATGTGGATAGCGCTAAAGCTCTGCGCGCAGATATTGAAACCGTGAAAGCAACGCTGGGTTCTGCCCTGTTCACTGAGCTGAAAAACAAGGCCGTGAAGCGTTATTACCTGGTTGATGCGCGGAACAAAGTCGAAGCAGCCATCAATTCCTTGCCACCTTCAGATGAACCCGATGCAGCTGCGCGGTTCGCAGAGGTAGAGCGCGTTCTTGCGTCGTCTAAACGTCATCTGGGCGATGAATTGCATGGTCAGTTCAGCATCACTCTGGCGGATATGAAACCGGAATACGTGGACTAACGAGATCGGGAGGGGAAACCCTCCCTCAAGGAGAAGAAATGCGACTGATTAATCGAGGCAGTAAGCAATCCCCTTTGGCTCGCCAGGCATGTGAAATCGCACTCGCAGCCCACCAGCAAAGATATGGTGACTATGGGCGCAGCAAGATGAAAGAGACCTATACGGTGAGAGTGGAAGGCGTGAAGGTCTGGGTTGAAGTGGTCAACTGCAAGGCAAGCTACGTGGCCACAGCAATGACCGGCATGCGCCGACTGCGTTCCCTGCCCGGCCAGGCAAACTGAAACTGAAATATCAACGACTACAGACCGGCATATCTATACTCATGCCGGTTACCTGAGGTGAACCATGTCGCAGGTAATTTTTAACGAAGAATGGGTTGTTGGCGCAAGACTCACAGAAAAAACAGGCCTGACCGAACGACAGATTGAGAAGTATCGCCAGGGCTGCTGGGTGGAAGGAGTCCATTTTAAACGGGTTTCTCCTTCCGGAGAAAAAACCTTGCGTGGCACAACCTGGTACAACTATCCGAGAATTAATCAGTTAATAAGGGATGCGTAAGATGGCAGCTTTGCCTACAGGTGTCGAAATCAGAAACAATAAGATTTGTATCTGGTTTATGTACCGGGGAAAGCGTTGCCGCGAAATTCTCAAAGGTTGGATTAACACTCCGGCGAACATCAAAAAAGCCGGAAATCTTCGGGCTGTGATCGTTAGTGAGATCAACCTTGGAGAGTTTGATTACCACCAGCGCTTTCCTTCATCGTCCAGAGCAAAAAAAACCGTAACCACTGTTTCAGTTCAAACCTTTTCAGAGCTGTGTGAACTGTGGACGAGCATTAAAGAAACCGAAATTAGCGCGAATACCATGCGTAAGACGCGCTCACAACTCGGTACGTTAATGCACATCATTAACGGAGATACGCCTGTTTCAACTATACGCCACAGCGACATTCTGAAATACAGGAAGGAGCTGTTGAACGGTGAGACACTTTACCTGGCAAATCCCAGAAGTAACAAACAGGGACGCACTGTGCGTACCGTGAACAACTATATATCGCTTCTGTGCTCCCTTCTTCGGTTTGCACACAAATCTGGCTTTATCAGTGGCAAACCCTTTGAAGGGATCAAGAAACTACACAAAGGGAAAGTAAAACCGGATCCTTTAACGAAGCAGGAGTTTAGTTTGCTTGCGGCATCCGAGCGTGGCCAAAGCCTCAATATGTGGACGTTCGCAGTTTATACTGGTGTCCGTCATGGAGAGCTTGCAGCTCTTGCCTGGGAAGATATCGACTGGGAAAAAGGTACGGCTCATATACAGCGCAACCTTAATGCGCTAGGAATGTTCGTCCCACCAAAAACCGATGCAGGTGATCGCGTTATCACGCTATTAGAGCCAGCACTAGAGGCCTTGAAGGCACAGCGTAAACTGACTTCGTTACAGCCCAAAACCGAGATTGTGTTTCATCACCGTGAGTATGGTGCGATGGAATATCAAAACCTGCGATTTGTTTTCATGCCCAGGATGCGCAAGGGCATACAGAAGGCCTACTACTCTTTATCGAGTATCGGCTCCAGATTTAACGCAGCTGTAAAACGTGCTGGTATTCGCCGCCGGAATCCGTACCATACGCGGCATACTTTTGCCTGCTGGCTTTTATCTGCCGGCGCTAACCCGTCTTTCATAGCCAGCCAGATGGGGCATGAAAACGCGCAAATGGTTTATGAAGTCTACGGTGCGTGGATTGAAGAAATGAATGGCGAACAGGTGCTGATGCTTAACGATAAGCTGGCACGCTGAAAAATTTTTGCCCCTATTATGCCCCTATTGGCTCCGAAGGTAGTAATAAATGCAAGAAAATCAAGAGATTAACAAAAAAGAGCAATACAACCTGAATAAACTGCAAAAGCGACTGCGCCGTAACGTGGGCGAAGCCATTGCAGACTTCAACATGATTGAAGAAGGCGATCGCATCATGGTCTGCCTGTCGGGCGGTAAAGACAGCTACACCATGCTGGAGATCCTGCGTAATCTACAGCAAAGCGCACCGGTGAACTTTTCCCTGGTCGCGGTTAACCTCGATCAGAAACAACCTGGCTTCCCGGAGCATATCCTGCCGGAGTACCTTGATAACCTGGGCGTTGAGTACAAAATCGTAGAAGAGAATACCTACGGCATTGTTAAAGAGAAGATCCCAGAGGGCAAAACGACCTGCTCGCTCTGCTCACGTTTGCGTCGCGGCATTCTGTACCGCACCGCAACCGAACTGGGTGCCACCAAGATTGCGCTTGGCCATCACCGGGACGACATTCTGCAAACGCTGTTTCTGAATATGTTCTACGGCGGCAAAATGAAGGGAATGCCACCGAAGCTGATGAGCGACGACGGCAAACACATCGTGATCCGCCCACTTGCCTACTGCCGCGAGAAAGACATTGAGCGTTTCTCTCAGGCCAAAGCCTTCCCTATCATTCCGTGCAATCTGTGCGGCTCACAGCCGAACCTGCAACGTCAGGTCATTGGCGATATGCTGCGTGACTGGGATAAACGCTATCCGGGCCGCATCGAAACCATGTTCAGCGCCATGCAGAACGTGGTGCCTTCGCACCTCGCCGACGTTGAACTGTTCGATTTCAAAGGGATTAACCACGGTTCAGAGGTGGTGAATGGCGGGGATCTGGCGTTTGATCGCGAAGAGATCCCGATGCAGCCTGCTGGCTGGCAGCCAGAGGAAGAGGATGCGCAATTCGATGAACTGCGCCTGAACGTGGTAGAAGTCAAGTAACCTGGCAGCGTCTCAGATATCGTTTCTGAGACGCGTTTTAAGCTTACTTCAGCAGTCGAACGCGGCAGGTTTTCCCTTTAATCTTCCCGCCCTGCAACTGTTTCCAGGCCTTATGCGCAACCGACTGGCGAACCGCTACGTAGACATGCGCAGGGTAGACCGTGATCTTGCCAATATCTGTCCCGTCGAGACCGATATCCCCTGTTAACGCCCCCAGAACGTCACCGGGACGCATTTTGGCCTTTTTACCGCCGTCGATGCACAGGGTGGCCATTTCCGCCGCCAGCGGAGCGATGCTGATATTACCTGGGGTATTCACCCAGTTGAGTTTCAGTTGCAGCATTTCCGAAAGAATATTAGCGCGCTGCGCCTCTTCAGGTGCGCAGAAGCTGATGGCGAGACCACTGTTACCCGCACGCGCAGTACGCCCGATGCGGTGGACATGCACTTCCGGATCCCATGCCAGTTCGAAATTCACCACCAGCTCAAGCGATTTAATATCCAGACCACGGGCCGCCACATCCGTTGCAACCAGCACGCGAGCGCTGCCGTTAGCGAAACGCACCAGCGTCTGATCGCGATCGCGCTGTTCCAGATCGCCATGCAGCGATAATGCGCTCTGTCCTGCATCATTCAGGGCATCGCACACCGCCTGACAGTCTTTTTTGGTATTACAGAACACCACGCAGGACGCTGGCTGGTGTTGGCTCAGCAATTTTTGTAGCAGTGGAATTTTGCCCTGCTGCGATGTCTCGAAGAACTGCTGCTCAATCGCCGGTAACGCATCGACAGCATCGATTTCAATGGTCAGCGGGTTCTTCTGCACGCGCCCGCTGATCGCCGCAATCGCCTCGGGCCAGGTGGCAGAAAAAAGCAGCGTCTGACGCGTGGCTGGCGCAAAGCGGATCACTTCGTCAATCGCATCGCTGAAGCCCATATCCAGCATGCGGTCAGCTTCATCCATCACCAGCGTTTGCAGTGCATCGAGTGAAACGGTGCCTTTTTGCAGGTGATCGAGCAGACGGCCCGGCGTTGCCACAATGATATGCGGCGCGTGCTGAAGGGAATCGCGCTGCGCACCAAACGGTTGCCCGCCGCAGAGCGTTAAAATTTTAGTGTTAGGCAAAAAACGCGCCAGACGACGCAGCTCACCCGCGACCTGGTCGGCCAGCTCGCGCGTCGGGCAGAGTATCAGGGACTGAGTCTGAAACAGGGTTGCATCAATGTGTTGTAACAGGCCTAGCCCGAATGCAGCCGTTTTTCCACTGCCGGTTTTCGCCTGCACGCGCACGTCACGGCCTTCAAGGATAGCCGGCAGCGCGGCGGCCTGGACAGGGGTCATAGTGAGGTAGCCCAACTCATTTAGGTTAGCCAGTTGGGCTTCAGGCAGAACGTTCAGCGTGGAAAAAGCGGTCACAATATACTCTCGTAGTAATGATTGCAGTCAGATGGCGCGTATCCTCGCAGATCTGCGCTAACGATGCGACAATTTAATCGGCTCTTCATCCGGCGGTGGATCAGGCATCGGCTGCGGACGTGGGACAGGATCGGGTATCGGCGTCGGATCGGTGGGCACCGGATCGGACTGCCAGGTGTTCAGGCGTTGCAGGGCAAGTAGCATACTCATCTTTTCCTCCAGATTAGGGTGCTGACCCCTAAAGGGTAGACGCAGATAAACAGGAGGCAAAAAAAAGCCGACTATGAAGTCGGCGTCGTACGAATCAATTGTGCTATGCAGTAATTCAAAAAAAGGAAGTAAGACAATATGGAGCGCAACGCCCATCGCTTGACGTTGCATTCACCTGCGGGAGTAATATTGCACCTAACATGGTCGGAGTTTATTGACTTCGCTCAATTAAAATGTCGTTTTGAAGCCGACTCTGCCACAGAAAAGCGTAAATTTACAGCCATTTACTACGATGCAACCACCACGCAACACCGCCAATCAAAACCACTAACATGACGCAAAATGTCGTGAAGCCATAGTGATATTCACCGCCGGGGATCCCTCCGAGGTTTACGCCAAACAACCCCGTCAGGAAGGTACTCGGTAAAAAGACCATCGCCATCAGCGACATGGTGTACGTTCTCCTGGCTAACGACTCCTGCATTACCTGGGCTATCTCATCCGCCATGACTGCCGTTCTGGCAATACATGAGTCAATCTCGTCCAGACCACGTCCGAGCCGGTCAGCGATATCCTGCATTCTGCGGCGCTGATCGTCGTTCATCCAGCTCATGCGTTCGCTGGCCAGTCGCGCATAAACGTCGCGCTGGGGGGTCATATAGCGGCGCATCACGATGAGCTGTTTACGCAGCAACGCCAGAAAACCACGTGGGGGGATTTGCTGATCGAGCAAGTTATCTTCCAGATCGATGATTTTATCGTGAAGTTCTTCTATAAACTCGCTGGCATGATCGGTCAACGCATCACACACATCCACCAGCCAGCTGCCGCAATCCGTTGGTCCCGTGCCCTCTTTCAGATCGTTAATGACGTCATCCAGCGCCAGCACTTTTCGCTGGCGGGTGGAAACAATCAGCCGTTCATCCATATAAACACGCATGGCCACCAGCTGATCCGGACGCTCATCCGTACTGCCGTTTATACAACGCAGCGTAATTAACGTCCCGTCACCCATCCGGCTGACGCGGGGTCTGAGACTTTCTCCCGCCAGCGCATCCCGAACGTTGTTGGGCAATAGCGGCGTGGACGCGAGCCACTCGGCGCTGTCCGGGTGCGTGTAGTTGAGGTGCAGCCAGCATGGATGTTCGTTGTCGATATGATCCTGATCTTCAAGCGGCCTTGCGCCGCCACGTCCATCAAACACCCATGCAAAAACTGCGTCAGGTACGTTAACCTCAGACCCTTTGATGCTCTCCACAGCGCCTCCACCGTTTTATCTCTTTCGGTGTCAGTCTAGCTTTCGCCGAGGGTTAAGCAATAATTATGTGAGTCATCGTCCTGAATACGCTCAGGAATTCACCGCCCATTCGCGGCTTCTTAACGCATTGTCAGCCTGGAGCTCATTTTCCAGACGGAAATTACGTGTTCGTGTCTGGAGCTCAATCACCTGATTGCGCAGCACATCTGACGATCCATTGAGTTCTTCAACCATCGACACGTTGCTCTGCGTTACGCGTTCAAGCTCAGACAATGCCTGCGTAATTTGTGAAATACCTTTTTCCTGTTCTGATGTTGAGGCGGATATTTCATCCATCAGTCTGCTCACATTGCCCGAACCGGTAACAATATCATGCATATTTTTTTCGGCTTCAGAGACCACGTTAACGCCCTGTGTCACGTTATGGCTGGTAACTTCAATCAATGACTTAATATTTTTTGCCGCTTCGGCGCTACGATGCGCAAGGCTTCTCACTTCGCCCGCGACCACAGAAAACCCTTTACCATGGTCGCCCGCTCTTGCCGCTTCAACGGCGGCGTTAAGCGCCAGAATATTGGTCTGAAAAGCGATACCGTCAATCAGCGAGATAATCTCTGTCATTTGCTGGGCGCAGTCGGTAATCGACTGCATATTGTTCGCGACCTGCCCCATTAACTCTCCGCCTTTACGCGCCTGCAACGTCGCGAGATTCGCCTGTTCGCTGGCTAAACGGGTATTGTCGGCATTATTTTTTGTACTTGCAGCCATCTCTTCCATGCTGGCTGCCGTTTGCACCAGCGAAGCTGACTGCTGTTCTGTTTTGACGGAAAGCTGCGCGCTGCGTGAAGAGAGTTGATCTGACAGGGTCATCGCGGTTTGCGAGGAGGCGCGGATCTCACGGACCAGCGTTGCAATGTTGCTGGAGAGACTATTAATCCCCGGGATCAGACGTCCCGCACAGTTGTTGCCAAATTCAGGTATCGACACGCCAAGTTTGCCTGACGTCACTTCTTCAATACTTTTTTTCACAGTATTGATCGGCGTCACAAGATATTTTGTCATGTACGCCCAGAGTAAAAATAATGCGATGAATTGTACAATTATGACTGCAATAAAAAGCGAAGAATTTTGTGAAAATAGCGCTATAACTCCATCACTTACCAAAAATACACATAAAAGGAAATAGACAATGAACGTTCTGACACTAATATTTCTTAGCATACGTTTTCCTGGGACATTATATTTTGGTTGGCATTAAGGGTTATAGCATTGCCATACGAATTTGTCCTCACGTTCGTCGCTGGTTTGTTGTTTTGCAGTTTGATATGTGCAGTTTTACTTAAGGCGGATAAAAAGCATGTGTTACGGTAAATATCTGGCTTGTCGTTTGGTTACTGATACTCCTTCAATAACGGTTATTATATATTTAAGGAGAGATACTGTAGGGTGCCGATGTTTAGTGGTACTTAATAAGTTAACGTAGTTAATATATATTAACTACGTTATTGCACGCCCCTCCCGTTAGGGTGGCTGACGTTCAGGCCAGACAGTCGATAGACTGGAAAAAACAGTCCTCAGTCATGAGGATATTCTCTTTTGCACTTTGATGCCCGCGACGAATATACCAGCCTGCATCAGGCGCCATGCTTAAATGGAATATCCTCGCCCCCGACAGACTATCGGGGACAGTAATACTCATCGTCACACACCCCTTCTCCGCCCCCCTGATCACCTGTTCTGGCATAATGGTGACGCTGCGATCCCCATTTTGCAAAATGATCGTCGTAATAGCATAACGACATATACCGCTACTAAGGCTGTAGCCAACCGTACTTAAATCGGTGATATGTTTTTTAGATAAAAATATTTCAATACCAGAACCTTCAAACCATGTAATGATTTGTTGCGCAAGATCCTCCATCCGCTCACAAAACGCCCTGACTTCGGCCTCAGCCGTATTAACATAGATCGGTTTGTCCCCGATACTCTGTTGCACTTTCTTAAAAAAACGCTCTCTTGCTGACATGTCAACTCCGTGTTTTTCGCCAGTCTCATTATTCTTTTTGGTGCTTCAGCAGAGCATAGCTGGCAATCAACTGCTGAAGATGCTGTTCGGTCTGGTTTAGCTGCGCTGTTGACAGGGGTTGCCCGGCAGGTAAAACAGAAAGCAGACGAAGCTGCTCCTCAAGCGGAACGGTATGGCTGAAGGACTGCGACATGGCAAACACGGCTGATTTCAGTTCACTCACCGTCATGTACTTCCCCTTCTGTTCATCCAGCGCGTTCAGCCTGTTCGTCAACTGCTGTAACTGCGTCATCCCCTGATGCCAGCCATTCAGATCTGATTCTGCAAGTCCGGCAACGCTAATCTGCTTGTGCCACTGTTGCGCCAGGGGTTTGGCCTCTTCAGGCCACAGCGTCAGCGCCTGCTGCACCAGACGGTCGCCGTAGCTTACTGCCCAGTCTGGTTTCAGATGTAAAAGCTGCGCTAACATCTGCTGTGTCTTACTGATCCCCGGTTCAGGTGGCGGTGACGTTTGTTGCAGCGCCTGCAACTGTGCTGTAGAGAGTCCTTCAGGTATAGGAGCCAGGGACGCGGCCAGCTGCATTTGCGCCGAATTTGGCGCATGCATCATCTGCCATCCCACTGCGACAACACTGGCAGCCACCAGCATGGACAACATACCCGCAGCAAATGGCTTCCACTGCTTCACGGATACAGGAGGCTCTTTATTCAGCAACGGCTCGGGCTGAACCACATAAACCCTTTTACAACGCTCTGTCGGTTCTGTGAGGTGGAGTTCCGCGGCCCCCACCGCGTTCCCCGGCAGACTTACGCCCGTATTTTCGCTGTTTTCCAGACGCACTGCTGCGTTCTGCATCATCGAGCGCAGGGCATCAAGCTGAGCAGCATGCTTAAGTTCGAGGCGTTGCAACATGTCACTCAGAGCGTTCAGATTCTCCTCAGCCTGATAAAGCTGCCCTAAATCGGCATACGTCAACGTCAGCGTTCTCACCACCTGTTGCAGGCGTTTGCTCAGTGCACTGAGGATTTCAACTCGCGCATGGACAGGCTGTGGCCAGAGGCTACCCCACTGACGGACGACCAGTGCAGCCAGTAGCGCCAGCCCTTCATTCATACCATAGAGGCCGGCAAGATGCGTGCGGGCGAGCGTATACCAGGCGGCCGTTTGTAGCTCCACACCGTTATGCTCGAACAGTGACAGACAGAGCGTTTCCGCGTGTTGCCAGTTAACATCCGGGCGTGCCGGATGGGTGAGCTTGTTCATTTCGTCGCGCAAGGCAGCGTAATCCGCAAGCGTGCGCGGATCCCCGCCGGTTTTAAGTTGGCGTTCAGAATTTATTGTCATAACTGTTTTAACCTGAGTAATAACTAGATGGCGGCTCGTGCATCGAGGTATTGCTGTTGTTTCAGATGACGGATTAATACCCTGCCCTCGGGCATAAATTCCGTGCCGTAGCGCACCAGCCCCACCCCCTTCAGCTCCGCATCAATGGCGTAGCGGAGTTCACCGGGCTGCATCTGTTCCTGCATCACCACGTTAACCCGGCTCAGGCGCGGCTCATATTTCAGCAACACGGCCGACAGTGTGGTGATCAGCTGGTGGGCGGTCCCGGGCATTCCCTGGAGGATTTTTGTCATATCCGGCAGGCCGTAGTCCGGCAGGTGAGCCAGCGTACCGGCGCGGCAGTTGAGGATGCGCTGCATGTTATCGAGTACTGATAAAATCACCTGATTCTGTTCGCTGACCTGGTTGAGGCTCAGGCCACCTGAGAAATTGCCGCTCAGCATTTCATACAGCGATGGCGCATTATGTCCCTTTGGCATCAGTCATCCTTCAATGGCTGTAACGTCAGGTGGTTATTCCCGGCCTCCAGAATGCGCGGCTTATCCGGATCGAGATCTTCACGTTTTAGAACCTGCTTCCAGGTATTGTTGACCAGGTCCGGGTGACGAAACAGGCCGACTACCGCGACAAACTGCGTTTCTTCTTCCATTGGCATATCAAGATTTGTATCACCGCCTGGTTTTACGACCACATCGCGGGTCGCCATCAGGTCGGTTTTCAGGATAGTTTCGCCATCGTTCAATAGTTGCTGGTAAACCGTTTTATCGAAGATTTTACGGTCTTTCAGCTGATAGACACGAACTACCACCGGCTCGGAGAGTGAGTTACTTTCGCGGGAATCGGTGTTTAGCGCTTCACGCGCCGTGAAATCCAGGTGCAGCATCTTAATTTTTTTGTAGAACACGGCGTTAAATGCCGATTTGGTGCCATCGGTGATACCCTGCGTCATCCCGCACCCCGTCAGGCTGAACACCAGCAGTGCAGGCAACCAGCCTGCGGATTTAATCAAACTTGTACGTAACACGTCGGTTTCCTTGTTGTGGTATTGCCGGCTTCAGGCCAGTGTAATAGCCCAGTTCCGTCGTAAAGGTCGGTGGGATATCGTCTTTAAGTTCCCCCTCATCAGCACCCAGCACGCCGTTCATCCCGAGCCAGAAAGGGCCTTCGCCAAGTGGCGGAACGGCCAGCAGTCGGGTCCGTGTGGTCAGGGTGATCTTTGCTTTAAAACGCCAGCCGAGCCAGACACGAAGCATCACCAGAAAGTCCTGATACAGCAGACCGTCCGGCTTCCAGCCCTGTGCCTCCTGTTCATTATCCGTTGTAAGCGCAACCAGCAGTTGGCTACCCGCATCCATCGCTTCGTCACCCAGTGGCGTGTTGCCGTCCAGCAGAAAATCGTCATCACCGTAAAAGCCCAGCGGCTGACCCATTTCCACCGGCCGCAGGCAGTATGGACTGACCTTCACGGTGGTATCCGGGGCCAGCAACGTCACCAGCGCCTGCATTCCCTCCTGAGTTTTGCCCGGTTGCTGTAGAACACCCAGCAGAGCCAGAAAACGGGATACCGGTGTGGCGATGTGGTCTGCTGTGCCGGGAATACCCAATCCCACCAGGCCCAGCAGTGACTGCGAGATGCTGTCCGTACCACCGGGTTCAAAGGTGGCCGGATAAGAGTATTTACGCCAGATACGGTAAAACTGCGTCAGAATGCGATGGCTGAAAATATCCAGAAAACCCTGTAGTGCGTCATGCCCTTCCCGACGCTGAGCGATGTCATCGAGATGCGCCATCGGCAGGGGTGAGTCGACACCGTACATTCCCATAAAGGTCGTGCGGATAAGCGGTGGCCGGCTGTCATCATCCTCATCATACTCCACGGCTTTCAGCTCACTGGCCGGAAATCCCATCCCCGGATGCGGGGCAAAGCGTACCGGGTCATCGCCCGGGTGACTGGTCGAGCCCATCAGCGGCCTGCCCGGGTTACGCTTCTCCAGCAACTGGCATAAACGGTAAAAGTTAATACGATGCAGGTCGGCTTCCAGCCGTGGGCTCAGCCGGGAATGCGGCGGTTGTGCTTCTCTTCCCATTCCAGGCGTTCTCCGGTCGGTTGCAGAATGATAATCAGGCGGTTAAACAAATAGATGTCAGTGTATAGCGCAAAGAATCGGCTCATCATCTCGCCAAATAAGCAGATGTCGCCGCGTCCGGCAAAGCCATTGCTGTCCAGCGTGACTTCAATCTGCACGCCACGGACCAAGTAGCCCTGTTCAAAGCGCTCCGTTTCACTGTGCTTCACCTCGAGGATGGCTTCCAGACGGCGACGGTTCATCTCGCTGTCGGTCCATTCATACAGCGCCAGGGTACCGCGCAGCACGTCGGCATTATCCATCATCGACAGAAATCCGCTGCCAAGGTGACTCAGTACGCGCCAGTGAAAACGGTCCTGCGCAGGTGGGTAACAAGGCAGCGTCGGCGCACACAGGTTGCGCACGGCAATGCTGACCGAAGTGGTTTTCATCACCGTATCAAGCACGGTGCTTTGCAGCGCACGTCGTGGCAGTTGACCATTGGTGCCGGTGAGCGTCAGCGACAGGCTTTCGTCTTCCGGGACGGTATGATTATCAAATGCTTCGCCGCCAAGGATGAGCCAGGTGTTATGCAGGCCGGACGGACCGCGGCGCACGCGGGTGTGGTAGTAATATTCCGGTGCTTCATGACGCATCATTCCTCCCTTATGACGGAAGCTCGAAAACGGCACGTAGGTATGCTGGCTCGATGACATCACCGAATCCACGGTATATATCTCGGTATGGCCATCCTGCACGCGCATCGGGCGCAGCATGTATTCGGTTTGCAGAGAATTGAGCGTCAGCGGATCGGATTCCAGCGGGAACAGGTTAATGACCGGCACACAATTCAGGCGCAGGTGCTTTTCGGTAAAGCTGAAGTCATGCTCCCAGCGTTCCGCCAGCACCACGTCGATTTCAAACCACGGGATCTCAGCCGGAAAGACCACGCTGTCAAGCCCGCGCAGCCCCGTAAACATGAATTTCTCGCGAAAGGTGAAGTACTCCAGCAGCAACTGGTAACCGCTGAAACTACTGTCCCCCTTCGGCCACAGCCTGTCATCATCACCAAACCCCAGTGCGATGAAATACCCGTCCATCGGCCTTCTGTCCGTGTCACCCGGCATGCGTAGCCACAGGCGCGCAGTATTCATGGTAAAGGCTTCATGCATGGCGCAGGCCAGCGGCGCGTCAGCATTGAAATAGAACGGGATCTGGCTGAGATCGACACGGCTCCAGTCAGCAAGATGGCTACAACTGAAGCGCAGGCTGATGACAGAGCGCCCGTCAGGATCAGTCGACAGGCGGGCATGCTCCAACGCCAGTGGCTGAAGGGTTATCTCTTTAGTTGTGGTGTAGCGACAACGCGTGCCTTTTTCACCGATCGGCCGCGAATTGACCTCGAAACCTCTGGCAATACGCATCGGTTCTTTCATCTCACGCCAGACAGGAGTGAACTCCACCACCGACATCGAGGGAATAGTGCGCAGGTAATGCGGCCACAGCAGACTGACCAGCCCTTCAGTCAGTTCAGGCAGGTCGTCATCAAGCTTCTCACGCAGGCGGCCCATCAGGAAGGCAAAGCCCTCGAACAGGCGCTCCACGTATGGGTCGCGCGCGCCCGCTTTATCGAGATTGAGCATTGCTGCCTGCTCCGGGTGAGCGCGGGCAAATTCTTCGCCGGCTTCCAGCAGATAGCGCATTTCAGCGTCGTAGTAACGCAGGGTTAAGTCGTCCATAAGAACCTGAATATGTGTGTTTTAAAGGTATGTCAGTCGCTTTACCCGCAAAGCACCGCACTGCCTGCCGGGTCAAGCGCAATCAGACCCGCCAGAAGCTGGTCCATCTCTGGCTGAAGCCGTGACTTGTCGGTTTCACTGCGGGCGGCTTTCATGCGCAGCAGCCTGAGACGGCGCGATTTCACTTCAAACAACAGCGCCGGTGTCCACTGAGTGAGGGTGATGGCCTGTGCTGCACCGTCAAGTTCACCCAGCAGATGCAGGGCCAGTTCATTCCTACCCTTCTGCTCCGCCACACGTGCCATCAGCAGGCGCACCAACCATTTGTCTTTTGTGGTGTCGGTGCCCGGGCGCGTTTGCAGCCAGTGGAGTGTGGCATCCAGACCATCCGTGTCAGCTTTCTCCAGTGCTTCCGGTTCAAGGGCCAGAATATCGTTGCCAGTTTCACTCAAGGCACTGACAGGTTCATCCCGCCAGTTGGACATCTCGTCGAGCACGCTCTGGTTTATCCAGTTCAGCGTGACCTCATCAGCAAAGGGTGTGCCGTCATTGAAGGCCAGCGTTTCAAGTCCAGGAAGGCGCCGCAGCAGCCCTTTCAGGTCAGCGGTAATGATATCGGCCAGCACATCCTGGCCTGATTTAATCAGGGCCTGATGGATGTACCACTGCAAATCCAGCCAGAGATGATTGGCGCCACGCGAGAAAGTGCTGTCCGCTTGTTCCAGTATCTCCAGCCAGCTCTGTTGCAAATACAGCCGTTTAAGCATTGCACGCTGGTCAGCCCGCGGCGGTTCGATGCGCGTTTTCCCTTCGGCATCCGGTGCCGGGATTGCTCTTAGCGTGTCGTGACGCAGACTTTTCATCAGCCGGTGTGCGGCAAGCCAGCCATCAGGTTGCTCACGCAAATATCCCGTAAGGGTTCGGGCCTGAGCCAGCAAATCCTGACCGGACGTGATGCGGCTCAGCACTGGCGTGTCCTGTTCTACCGTATGAGCTGCTGGATGCGCGCGTGTCTGACTGCTGGCGTTTTGAGGTATTACCGCATCCACGCCACCGGCTTTCATCAGGCGGGATCCCAGTGCGCTGTACAGGGCACTCAGATCTGGACGTGACGCTTCAGGCTCAGTTTCAAGACTGTCTCGGATGAGCAGCAACGCACCGGTCGTACGCTGGGCATCGTCGCGTACCACTTCTGGCCAGAGTAACAGGCTGTCAAGTAGACGAGAGCCTGCGAGCCACTCCAGCGCCGGTTTACGGCTTCGCTCGCGCTGAGGATGGAGCTGTGTTCCATACTGGGTTAGTAATCCCGCCAGTAACTCAAGCCCTTCAGCAAACCCGGTTTCACCGTCCTGGTGCAAGCGCGCCCAACAATAGTAAGTAGCAACCCGGACATCTTTGGCCTCTGTGGTCAGCACCTTTTCAGCCAGCTGGCAAATCAGCCCGGTATCAATGCCGGAAAGTTTATTGACCTCCTCCCGGATACGCTGGAAATCATCGTCATAACCCGGGTCTTCTCCTGTAGGATTGATCTCACTGATAGGGGTAAGCCAGCGCTGCCAGCTTTCCATACGTGACTGCGCCTGCTGTCGCAGCAAGGTTTCATCCGCCTGGAAGGCAACAACCAGATTCTGCAAAGCGTCCATTATTCGACTCCGTCCATGTCACTGTTTTCTGTGTTGGTCATCAGCGCCTGCGCCATAGCCGCGCTGTCGACGCTGAATATTTGATCTGGCAGCGTAAAACCCCGGAGTGCCAGTAACGCCAGCGGCCCACTGCCCAGTTGTGAACGCAGTACCCACTGTAGGGTCCGACCATCCGGGGCGGTAAAACTCATCATCCACTGACTGCGGTCTAGCTGCTCTCTCTTACTTTCATCCAGCCAGCGAATAAAGCCCCAGGTTCCGCTGTAATCACCAAACAGACGTGCGCCCGCATTGACGGTGGTCCATGTCAGCATGGTTCCGGGCTTGTAGGTGTCACCAGGCCAGCGGAAGCTCTGCCAGTCTGCCATCTGGTTGAAGTAGTGCAGCTTTTGTCCATCAATAGCCAGTTGCGTTTCTACCACCTGCGGTACCGGACGCGCCTGTAGCTCAAAACTGATGCCCTGACTGCCGTCGGTAAATAAGATATCCGATAGCTGGCTGAGCTGATTAATCGCCCGCAGGAAGGCTGGATTAAAGCTCAGCCCCTGGCTATTAACCTTATCCGGCACCCACTGGCTGCCCTCCTTATGCAGCACACCGCCGAGTTCCGCGGTCAGGAAGCGCTCAATGCGTCCGCTGTCCTTACGCACAAACTCAGCCAGCATTGGCAGAGAGGAATCACTCTTACTGATCGCGAATGGGAAACGTCCGTCAAATGCCGTATGCCAGTTCGCCACCACGGAGCGACTCCATTTGTCATTCAGGCTCGCTGCCGATGGCTGAAGCACAGTTTCCCAGGCCTGGGTCAGTGGCTGCACAAACATGGTGCTGCCAAAACCACTCCACTCTTCGCCCAGGCTTGCAGCAATCAGGCTGCCGTACTGCTGGGTGTCGGTCAGATCCACGCTTTTACCCTGGAACACGGTCTGCGCCAGGCTCTGCATCATTTCCTGAGGGTCAGAGGCGCTGGCGACCTGTTGCAGACGCAGACGCACACGGGTGATACGGGTAAGATACGTTTGCAGGCTCAGTGAGTTGTCAGCCGACATAACGTTGCTGCCTTTGTTTTTACCCATAAGTGCCAGCAACGGTCCAAAGGTTTCATCCAGTGGGCCCTGCGGGCCTGAGGCTGACTGGTCAATTACCGGTTTGTCCTTCCCGCCTACCAGGTCTTTAGCCGATTTGATGATGGAGTCCGACAGGCCTTCACTCTTCTGGCCGGTCTGCCCCTGCCAGGCGAGGGTGTTCATCAGGGCAATCAGCGGTGACTGGCGAACATCACTCATCAGCGTCAGCTGGTCGGTGACGTCTGCAATATTGTTTGCCGGATTAAGTTGCAGGCTGTTGAGGAAGCTCAGCCAGCTACCGGCAAAGTCGGTGAAGTAGCGTTCCGTCAGACGTGCTTTCAGTGCTTCCGGCGACAGGTCTGAGGAGACGGCTTTCCGGCTGTCGCTCAGCACCCAGTCAATTTCATCGCGGCGGGAGTTCGCCGCTTTCTCAATGGCCTGCTGAATACCTCCCTCCCAGGCCTGACGGGTGAACATGCCCGGCACCACCTCATCGGTGGTAAACAGGCGACGGGCATCGGTACCGCCGGTCATGTCCTCCAGAGACACATCGGCGAAGTTACGACGCACGGATTTGAGCATGTTCTCGTACAGCGTACTTTCCGCGTTGCGCCGTCCAATTTGCTGCAACAGCACCTGGCGGCTCTGGCTGACCAGTTGCGCATCCGGTGTGGTTTTCCACTGTGGCTGCGCTGGCAGTTCGGTGATGTAGAAAGCCCACAAATCCGGTGACAGGCTTTGCCACAGGCCAGCTGAGATGCCTAAACGCGTCGGCTGCACGGTTTTCATGGTTTGCGCGTAGAATGCACCATCAGCTTTATCCGGACGGGACATCATCAGCCAGGCTTTCAGCTGATCATAACCCGGTTTCGCCATCTGTGTCCGCTGGTCGCTGTTGGGTGCCGAATTGACCAGCGCAATGAGCTTCTGCTTAAGCGCTTCATTTGCCGGGTCACGTATCAGACGGTTGTTCGCCACCCCGTACCAGGGCAGCATTGCGTCAAGCAACTGCTGATCATGGTCCAGACCAAAGCGCTGATACCATGGCGCGCCGTCCTGAATATGGTGCAGCAGGCGACCGGCATCATTACGCAAAGCATGCAGGGCCGTCAGCTGGTAATCCGATACGGAAGGGTGCTCCACCAGAGCATGAGCCTGCTGTGCAACAGAAACTATTTGTGACCGGTTGACCGCAAACGACAGCAGCGTCCCTCCCCCCCAGACACTGATGATGGCCATCAGTGTCCAGGCCATCGCCCGTTCCCACCGCATACCGACACGACGGCCATGTATGCGGGTGCAGTCGTCAACAATACCCTGCCAGGTTGCTGGCAGAGCCAGGGCATGACGCTGTGATCCATAATTCTCAGCGTCGGCTGTTCCCGCTGACATTCCGGCAGGTTTCTTCTCCGACAGGCTGAACATCAGACCACGCAGCGGGACGCGCTGCTGAGAAACAAAGAGCCATGGCTGCAACTGCTGAGCCCAGCGGGCAATAGCACCGTCGTTCAGGTGCTGGCTCAGGCGCAGCAGGAAGTCGTGGCTGCTGTTTTCCGCGACCTGACTCATCCCCTGCGCCCGCAGGGCTGGCAGCATCAGTTCCAGCTGGCGGATTACATCGTCTTCTTTTGCGCGTGGTGGAAAGCTTGCGCCTACCGCCTGCTCAGGACGCGTACCCAGCGACCAGTGACTGCTGCACAGTTGCCACAGCCAGACAGGAGCGGAATAACGCAGCAGTTCGCTGATTTTTTCCAGGCCGCGTAAATCGCTGTCGCTGATATGTGGGGTCAGCTTAAGCGACTCGGGCAGTACACGGATAATCCCGTCCAGCGGGCGCCCGCGGCGTAGTTTACGCAGCGCTGTGTATTTTTCGCGGTCAGGCTCCGATGCCAGGCTGCCGCCGTAAATCAGCACGGTGCGGTTGCCTTCAAGCCACTGCTGCTGTTGCAGGCCGGGTACCAGTTGCTCAATCGCGGCTTCATCGCCGGTGATCAGCAGCAGGCGGACTTTACGCCGCCAGAAGAACGAGTGCTGCCTTCTGAGATTCCTGCTCAGTGCTGAAAAATCATATTGATCCGACGCGCTTTCTTCGTTGGGATTGTTTTCACCATCAGGCGTAACGGGAGAGGGATTTTGTTGCCTGGACAACGTAAAGAACACCAGGGTGCATAATGTGGCGGTCAGAATGATGCAACCTGCCAGCACATACCAGAAATTATCGTCACCGCTACCGGACGGTAACTGCGCTGTCTGTGCAAAAATAAAGAGTATCATCAGCAGAACTGCCACGATAAGTAGTCCTGCTCCCAGTGGCTTTGAAACCTTTTTCATGCCGGTTATTCCTTTCCGGAGTGTCGTGCACCCCTGATAAATTCCGGGCGCTGAAGACGGGCTGTAATTCGTCTCAGCAAAATGGCCAGCCCAGGCAATGTCACAATCATTGAAAGCAGAAGAAGAGAGATCCCTGCCCAGGAGAATGCAGTTGAAGGGAAATAGCGGATCATCAGACTGTACAGCCCAGCATTAAGCAGTAATGCCATAAGAACAGATCCCCCGGGAAAGGGAGGCTGAATCACGAAATGATCATGCCCGACTGCAGGAGCGGCGTTTCCGAGCGACACAGCCCAGGCATCGTCTTCACCTTCGAGAAGAAGCCACTGGCTGGTGGGGCCATAAGCAGCCATCTCAGCCGCAGCGCCAGTCATTGCCCAGCCAGCAAGACCGCCATACCGGACACTGGCGGTGTCATAGTCAATGACACCGCCAGTGCCAATGCTATCGTACAAAGGAACCGACAGATCATTCAGCACCCTGCTCACTGACTGTCTTGGCGCATCTGAGAGCCCACTGTGCCAGACAAGGTGTTTCTTGCTGGCAGACGTGAGGGCCATATCCCGTAATTCAGTGAGTTCCGTTGCAAGCATACGGGTGTTGAGCGGCATCGCCCGGAAAAGCCGTAATGCATTTTTTTGCTCACCCGGATTCAGCATCGATGGTGGCATCAAAAATAACGCGCTGGCAAATTCCGGCAGAACATCATTGGGCAAACGATAGTGCATTGCCAGTACCAGTACGGGCCGCTTTGTTGACGCCACAAACTGATTCCAGCCATCAAAGGATGAGTCTGCGTCCTGAAAATGAATCTCAGCTTTCCAGGGAGGGGAACCTGCTGACCAGATACGATAGAATGACTGAGATTCACGGTCTTTGTCGCTACCGTTGGTCTGAACAATAATCTGGAGTGGGCCGGAAGGATATCGCCGCCGAATCGAGGGCATTATCTGAGCAATGAGATGACGAAGCAGCTGCTCAAAACGTGAAATACCGGGTGTAAGCGGTTCGTCTGGCAACATCGTGAGAGGCGATGTGTCTGCACTTTCCTCTTCCTGCGTATGTGCGAGACGATCTAACAGTCCCGTATCGGCAGTAATGAAAACATGGCTGAGAATGACAAGATGCTGTTGTGCACGTAAGCGCCACTTCAGACGCATGTTCCGGCACCACTCATTCCAGTTCCAGACACGAACTGCCAGCATTTCCTGCCTGAAAGTGTAGACCGCGATGGCAGCCGAAATGCCCGCAAATGTCCAGGCCGTCAGTGGCAACCAGGCCCCACTGCTCAATGAAAGTAACCCTGTCGCCGGAGATTTCAGTACAGCAACAAGCAGCCCGGTGAAAAGTCCGAGAATAATAATCAACAGACAGTTCCACGGTGACCAGGATGGTGCCTGCTCTTTTTCAGGCACTTCCGGCAGAGACCATCCCATCAGCCAACCTCCATATCCGGCATACTTGCGATGACACTCGAACCACACTGCGTCTTGCAGCCATGCAATACAATTCCACGCCCGTTTTCTTCATACGCAGAAACATCGCATTCAATAATTTTATTCATACCATGTTCCGGGCAACTGACGGTATCATTCAAAAGTGCGGCATTTTTACCGGATATATCGAAACTGGATGAGGCTGATGTGACTTTGCCACCATGCGTAGTGGCATCCCCTAAAACGACGACAAATTTCCCCATTTGCTAATCCTTTAATTCGAAGAAAACAACTGAATATATAGCGTTGAATTTTAGCAAACTCACTGAACAACAACCTACCGAAGTGTGTTTATGCTTTATTTACAGCTCTATATGCTGGCAGCTTACTTTGCTCTTTATAAAATTCATCAACAACAGTGTCCTGACTAATTAAATCAGGTTCAGGTACTTTGTCTGGCTCTCCACTGGAGAGATAAGGATCCTCTCCCTGCGTCCAGTCCGCTTTTCGCCGTAAATCTGCCATAAATTCTTTATCCCAGGTTGCATCGCAATACCCAATCGGTAAATCATATGCCACCACCTGAGACATGAAATCAGCACGCATAGGAAGAGTACTATGATCCGTGGGCTGAGAAACATAGGTTCTTATGCGAAGATCCTTTTCTTCAAATGTCTCCTTACGGGTCACAGGCACCATTCGGGGCTCAGATTCAGTTCCCACATTTTTAAATCCAATCACAATATCCTGATTGGGGTATAAATTGATGTAATTGTCATAGGTATTGTCGTTTTTTAGATTTTTATCCGGATTAATTTCCCCCCAGCCATCTATCTGTCTGTCATAGTGTTCAGCTCCAACACGTGATACATCAAAATTAGCTAATTTTGCAGCATCTATAGGTTCAGGTACCTTTTCGGCATTAATAAAAACCGTTTGCCATTCCGGAGGATCTGGATAGGTGAAACTACTGCTTTGATACTTGTCGCCTTTATCATCCCAGAACGGTTTACCATCCGGCAATTTTGCAAAAGGTGTTGCGGGATTTGGCGCTTCGCCACATGGAGTACTGCGAGCCAGCATGCGCTGAAATAAATTTCCCTGATGCTTTTTCAGCAGAGGATGAGGCTGCCCCTGAGAATTATTGGGTAATCCCTGCCAGCCAATTGAGCGTAGCGGACGTGACCCCATAACTCGATCATGAGGACAGAAGTAAATATAAGTGCGTCCGTGGTTATCTCGTTCGGCAAGACTGCTGCCACTTTCACTGGCAAGAGCGACATCTGGTCGCCAGTTCTTTTTATCTGCCGTCTGTCCGACACAAAGCCCTTCATAGCCCAGTGATGATAAATGATTTTTTCTGGAAGCCACCTTATCAATGATGGCAGATAACGTATTCTGCCGCCCTTCTGGCGAAATGCACTCATCTGCCGGAAGTGACGCCCCATTAAGATCGTTATGATCCAGTGCATAAGGAGAATTAAGTACAAATAATGCATCAGGTGCATTCCTGGCTATCGCTACCGCAGCCATTGCAACCATGGTTCCCTGGCTGTGAGAAATAATGGTTACTGTATCTTTGGGATATTTATTACGAATACTGTCAACCAGGTCTGCAAGGCGTTTTGCAGCATGCGCGTAGTATTTTCGCGGTGGCGCATTGGTTAACAGGCGATCTTTGTCTTCATTAAACCACTGGACTTTGATACCTGCTACTCTCTCTTTAAACCCTGTCTCACTCCATAAAGAGTGCAGATTATTTGTACCGTTCTGGAATGGCCCGCCGCCCCAAAAAAATGGCCCCTGAGCAATAATATTTTCATGAGGCATGCCTTGCCTTTTTAAGTGATGGTAATCAACGCCTTTCCTATTGGCTAACGGTATATCATATTTATCTTCATTACCTTTAGGTGAAGCATACCCCCAGTAAAAGCGAATGACTGGAGAGGTTTCCTTCTTAGGCACAGGCAAATCTCTTTCTATAAGAGGTTCAATCTCTATTTTTTCATCAGAAAAATATTTATTAGCCACCAGTTTATAATCAGTCCCTTTTAATCCAAGTCTCTTATTCAGGCCTTCACAAATTTTGTCCTCAGCAATTGAAAACCATTCTCCTGTCGAGTTAACACCATGTACAAGAATAATAATTCCAGGCAAATGTGGAGGTAAATCACACCCACCTCTGATTTGGCAATTTTTATGAGAGGGAAATGAACGCCAGGAAGGATGCCCATTATCATCAAACTTACGTTCAAGTTCCCGAACAGGTTCATAATTATTGTTCATTTTTCACCACCTCCTTTTTCCCATTTGACTCATTAGTATATGTGATGGCTTTAGCTTTAATATTTTTATTACATTGATATTTAACATCAATACTTGACGTTGAAAGCTTCGGAAATTTAATTCCATCTTTATAAACTTCATCTTCAATCCTAATCTGGATTTCAGACAATTCGTTTGCCATTAAATTCCTTTCCTCATGTGTTTTCGGTGGCGTTAATGTTCTGAGATAGTCGAATATATGAAATCTAGGTCCATACTCGTTTGCATAGGGCATTTTTTTTCTTATCAGTTCTTCTTTCACTAACTCATCAATTTTTTTCTGCCAGTCATCATAAACACTGATTAAATTGCCGTCAGAAAACCTTAATTTATTCACTGAGCTAAGGTCATTGAGACCTGTAGGGCGAGAATAGCTATCCTCCGTTTTAGACTCATCCCTTAGATAAACACCATCATTAGCTACTACTACTTTAAGCTGACTAAAACGTTCTGGGGTGCTGTATTCCATAGCTACAATTTTATATATAAATGTGTTCCCATGATCTGCTGAAAAGAAGAAAAACACAGGGCAACCTGTTTCTGACCTTCCACTACCACAATATTGTCTGGTAGATGCGCCAGGGAATGCCAGATAACCATTATCCGCCCCATTAATAATAGAGCCTTGATAAGCCGCAATATTATTTCCCCGGCGATATGAGAAATCATAAAAATCGTTATCCCATCCCAGGTGTGTTTTTATTCCCCTCTGAGAGTCATTGTAATATACTTGTCCACCCCTATCACAGGATATGTAGTTTTCCAGCGTCAGGTATCGATTTTTATCTATGCGATAAATAATTTGAGCAGGAGCATCTGTTTCAACTTTTCGTGACTCTTCTACCTTCTGAGAACCGCTCATTCCTCCCAGACCCACCCCAAAACTGGCTCCCATACTGGCTCCTGCCAGGAACTGTAAGCCTTTATAAATGGCATACAGGAATACACCAATAATGGCTATAATTGTAAGGACTTTCCTGTCTGACTGATTCCATCTCATCTTAATTCGCCTTTACTAAGCTGATAATCATATTGCCGATAACATCAGAAGAATTGAGTGACGTTGCTCCAGAAGCATCTGTAATACCGGAAACAACAGAACCATCTGGCATGGTGATTTTGTACGCTTTACCTGGTATAGGTTCTTTTGTCAGCGCATTTCTGATGACAAATTTCTCATCAAACGTAGAAGGTTCAAACGACTTCATCACCCCCTGCATACTGCCTATGTCCGCTTTCCTGATACCCGCGTTCTTAATCGGCAGCTTACCCGGACCACCAATCTCAACATTCCCGCCTTTGATTTTGATGTAGCCGCCACCGCATATCAGCGTCAGCTCGTCCTGTGCTGTAATGACTATTTTCCTGCCGCTTGAAATATGCGTATCCTGTGTGGACCATGTGGTGATGTTTCCGCCCTGCGCCTGAATATCAATATCGTTTTGCGAGCTGAACAGTTTTGCCCCTTCACGGCTGTACAGGCTGAGTTGTTTACCGGCCGCCAGCGTAAAGTCCTTCTGCGCACCAACATCCAGCTGTTTACCCCCTGTCAGCGTAAGATTATCACTGACTGATAGCTGCATAACTTGCAATGACACTCGCACCACACTGCGTCTTGCAGCCATGCAATATAATTCCACGCCCGTTTTCTTCATACGCAGAAACATCGCATTCAATAATTTTATTCATACCGTGTTCCGGGCAACTGACGGTATCATTCAAAAGTGCGGCATTTTTACCGGCTATATCGAAACTGGATGAGGCTGATGTAACTTTACCATCATGCGTAGTGGCATCCCCTAAAACAACGACGTATCTACTCATTTAATAACCATACTCCTTTGCCTTTTCTCGAATAATTTCCTCGATACCCGTTTCCCGACTTATCATTGAAGGTTCATTAATTCTTTCAACAACCCCAGTGTTCATATAAGGGTCTGCGCCAGTGGTCCAATCAGCAAGATATCGGAGCGTTGAAAGAAATTCTTTATCCCATGTAGCATCGCAGTAACCTATCGGTAAATCATAAGCTACTACTCTGGTCATAAATTCCTTGTTTCCGGGCAGTGTGCTGTGATCTGTTGGTTGAGAAACATAAGTTCGTAACCTTTTATCTTTTTCTTCGAAAGTTTCCTTCCTTGTTATCTCTTGCACATAACCACTTGGAAGCTCCTTATAGCCGATTACGACATCTTGGTTTGGATATAAATTGACATAGTTATCATATGTATTGTCATTTTTCTTTCCAGTTTTAGGGGCTATCTCACCCCACCCATCCTGTTGTTTTGAGCCATGCTCTTTACCTACTCTGGTTTCGTCAAATTCGGCCAGCTCACTGGGATTAATAGGCTCAGGGACTTTCTCTGCATTTACAAACACTGTTTGCCATTTTGGAGGGTCAGGATATGTAATGCTACTACTTTGATATTTATCACCATCATCATCCCAAAATGGTTTTCCATCAGGTAAAGTACCAAATGGTGTCTGCTTATCAGGATAAGAACCGCATGGCGTATTCCTGGCCAACATCCTCTGGTACAAATTATTTTTAAATTTCACAATTAATGGATGTGGATTACCATTTTTATCATTAGGTAGCCCTTGCCACCCTATCGAGCGAAGCGGTAATGACCCCATAACTCGGTCATGAGGGCAAAAATAAATATACGTTCTGCCATGATTATCACGCTCTTGTATTTTTCCAGCCCGTATTACATTCTCACCTTCAGGCTTCCAATTCGTTTTATCAGTAAACTTGCCTACACATAACCCTTTATAACCCACAGAGGACAGATGCGTGGATTGCTTTGCAATTTTTTCAATTATTGATGATAATGTATTTTCGCGTCCGCTTGGAGAAATTCTCTCTTTCTGAGGAATTGAAAGCTCATTAAGCTGGCTATTATGCATTGCATAAGGGGAGTTTAATATAAAAAGAGTATCTGGCCCTTTTTTTGCTAATGCGACTGCGGCTAGCGAAATCATTGTCCCTTGGCTATGAGAGATAATACTAACCGTATCATTTGGATATTTATCCCGGATAAGGTCTAAAAGATCTGCTAATCTCTTAGCTGCATGTGAATAGTATTTTCTTGGTGGAGCATTTGTTAAAAGTCTATCTTTATCTTCATTGAGATACTGAAGTTTTGCTCCAGAGATTCCCGCCAGATTCTCATCGAATCCATAGTCACTCCAAAGCGAGTGTAAGTTATTCGTGCCATTTTGGAATGGGCCACCTCCCCATATATATGGCCCTTTTTTTTGAATGTCATCTTGTTTTATACCTGTTCTTTTCATTTCATGATAATCTTCACCATCCGCATTAGCTAACGGGATAATATATTTATCCTCTTCCCCCCTCACAGAAGAATACCCCCAATAGAATCGAATGATTGGAGAGCGCTCAGAATTTTCAATAAGTTTTCTACGAGCTAAAGGTGAAGGTGACGAGTTACTTTTCCCTTCCTCCTTCTCACAATCTGTACTATATTTGTTCGGCTTCAATTCAAATTGAGAACCATTGAGCCCTAACCTGTCATTTAATCCTTTGCAGAGAGACTCTTCCGCATTTTGATACCATTCACCTGTTGAGTTAACCCCATGGACGAGTATTATCAAACCAGGGAGATGAGGAGGTAAATCACATCCTCCGCGGACCTTTATATTCTTATGAGAAGGGCATGAACGCCATGAAGGTTTTCCATTGTCGTCATACTTTAACTCTAAAGTCCTGGTTGTATCTGTTTTTTCACTCATTAGAAGCATCCTTTTTTATCTATTAGACAAGCCGCCACTTATCTTATTATTAGGACACCATGTGATTGGAGGATATATATAATTAAATATGATAAAACCACACACATACACCACTTGCCTGTTTTTTTCCACCCACCATCAATAGGTTTATGCAAAAAGCCAACAAAAATATATAAGATGCTACCAATTACAAGAGAATATAAACACATTATAAAGAGTATTAATCCTAACATATGTATTCCATTAATATTATTTAACGACCAGTAAGTGTTATTATCATATCATCTATCAAATCCGAAGAATTAAGCGTCGTTGCCCCCTGCGCGTCTGTTATACCAGTGACAACTGACCCGTTTGGCATAGTTATTTTATAGGCTTTTCCTGGAAGCGGCTCTTGGGTTAATGCATTTCTGATGACAAATTTCTCATCAAACGTAGAAGGTTCAAACGACTTCATCACCCCCTGCATACTGCCCGTGCCCGCTTTCCTGATGCCCGTGTTCTTAATCAGCAGTTTACCCGGACCACCAATCTCAACATTTCCGCCGTTGATTTTGATATAGCCACCACCACAAATCAGCGTCAGCTCGTCCTGTGCTGTAATGACCATTTTCCTGCCACTCGAAACATGCGTATCCTGTGTGGACCATGTGGTGATGTTTCCGCCCTGCGCCTGAATATCAATGTCGTTTTGCGAGCTGAACAGTTTAGCTCCTTCACGGCTGTACAGGCTGAGTTGTTTACCGGCCGCCAGCGTAAAGTCATTCTGCGCACCGACATCCAGCTGTTTACCCGCTGTCAGCGTCATATTATCACTGGCTGATAGCTGCATATCTTCGCCGCTCACCAGTGCCATGCCTTTTGGCGCACTGCCCAGAATCACCTCTTCATGCAGTTGTTCGATTTTCTGCTTCAGGAGTTTTTGCTGACGGCCAACATCGGCAGCCAGAGCCTGAGCCTGCTGTGCGCAGGCAGCAAGGGATTCCATTTCCACTAATGCTGCTGAAAGCCGTGCGAGTGCAGGCTCCATCTCCAGCACCTGCCCCTGCGCCTTCGCCTGGCCGTCAGCACTGATAAAAATCCCCTTCTGCGCCCGGATGGCGCCCCAGCTGTCGGTTCTGAGCTCAAACCCCTCGCCGCGCTGCTGTTTCTCGCTGTCGACCAGATGGCCGAGATTCAGCTGGCTCTTGCCGCCGTACTCCGTGCTGACCTTGATATGCTCTTTCCCGCGCTCGTCGTCGAGGCGGATTTTGTTGTTCGCCGGCGTGCGCAGCACGTTGCGTCTGTAGTTGCGGATGGTGACGTGGTCGCCGTGCGCCGAGTCGTGCAGCACACCGGCAATGTACGGCCGGTCCGGGTTGCCGTCCTCAAAACCAATCGCCACCTCGGTACCCGCCAGCAGCGGCAGGTGCAGGCCGTACGTGTCCCCTGCGTACGGCCGGGACTGACGGACCCACAGGCTCTCGAACCCGGTCTCCCAGTTCTCACGGTCAAACAGCATGTTGACGCGGTAGCGGCCGTCTTTATCGATATGCCCGTAGATGTCATTTTCAGTGGTACTGGTGACGCGGGCCGGTAAGGTACCGGCCATCACCGGACGTGAACCAGGTTCCGGGCGAAAACTGAAATCCGGGCTGTCCGGGATACCGTCAAACCTGACGCAAAAGTCCGCATCACGCTGCGCATGGCTGTGCATCGCCGTGACAACCACGCCCTGCGCAAACACTTCTGCCACTTCGTACCCGCCTTTGACTTTCAGCAGCATACCCGGAGAGAGCTCCGGGCAGCTGGTGAAGGCAACGGTTTGCGTCTGGCCATTCAGGTAGCGTTCGTGACGAATGCGGGCATAAAACGCCCCGGACTCCGCTGCCGGGTTGCGGTCATACGCGCTGCCCGGCGTCAGGTAGTTATCCGCCCAGTGATAGGCCTCACCGTACGTGGTGACATCCCCGCGGGTCGCATCCACCAGGGTGTTCATGTCCTGCGTGGCCTGACGGTAGTTGTAGTCGCGGGTGCTGACCGCCTTCTGTACCACGTTATGGTGGCACTCCATATCCCACACCGAGTCCACCCCCTGCGAGTGCTGCCCTGACGGCGGCACCGACGGCAGCGTCAGGCCTTTCTCATATCCCTGCCGGCTGTCGTAAAACTCCACCACGTCAATGTTGAGGCGCGTGTCGGTGGTGAAGCGGAACCAGATACCGACCTCACCCAGCAGGCGGGTGATAAAGTGCAGGTCGTCCTCAGCGTACTGCATCACCTGCTCACGGCGCGGATACTCTTTTGAGAGTGAGAACAGGAAGTCCTGGCCGCGCATGCCGTGGCGCTCGCGCAGGATTTTCTCCACAATCTGCGGGACGGACATGTCCTGGTAGACGGCGTTCTGGTGCGAACGGCTGAGCAGGGCCAGACGCGGCTCAAGCGTCACTGCGTAACGGGTTTCATCCTTTGAGGTACCCAGACGTTCAAAACCCGTGACCACGCCCTGAATCACCCGCACCGGCTGCTGTATTTTGATGCCGTAACCCTGGTCAACCGGGGCCTGAAGCGTCAGGGAAGCCGCTTTCATCAGCATCATCTCTTTGCTGATGGCATGGTCCGCGCTGGTGAATTCAGTACGGTAGCTGAACGGTGTGCTCAGGGCTTCATCACCCTCAAACGCCAGTACATCAAGCCCTGCATCGCAGCCCTTCACCGACAGCAGGTGATGGCTGTGGCTGAATCGTAAGGGAAGATTACTGCTCATGCATGCTCACCTTCTGTCCGGTCAAACTCGAGCACTATGCCCTCTTCCTCATCCCAGCCCAGCGTCAGGGTATGCGGCTTCTGCCCCGCTGCCATATGGCTCAGCAGCTGCTGGCTCAGCACAGGCAGAATCTGCTGGTTCAGCAGGCTGTCGATATTGCGCGCACCGGTATCCGGCAGCAGGCAGGCGGCAGTCAGTGCGTCGTACAGGCTTTCGCTGATATGGGTAGTCATACCGTAGTGACGGTTGAGGCGTCTGCTCACCTGATTCAGCTTCATCTCCACAATGGTACGCATCGCTGCCTTTGCCAACGGACGGTAAATCACCGTCTGGAAGCGCGCCAGCAGCGCGGGCTGGAAGTGGTCCCGCAGGACAGGACGCAGCAGTTCATGCAGATCCGGCTCTGTCGCCTCCGGCTGCTCCTCCAGCATCTGCATG
>Ga0308166_1000593_pt1 | contig 47007 bp, 74 predicted proteins | sample PhyCR2_2_FD_202137 | JGI IMG/M metagenome (GOLD analysis project Ga0308166, IMG submission 202137) | Phyllosphere microbial communities from UC Gill Tract Community Farm, Albany, California, United States - DLSLCC.R2 | ecosystem: Host-associated > Plants > Phyllosphere > Unclassified | place...
GATGTTATTATGCTTGCCTTGCTGTGTATTGCGCAGCTATCAAGGGCGGCGGCAATCCGACAATGTGGGTCAGATAGCCTGCCAGCCCGGAACTCTCAAACTATGTTTGCATGTAATCTTACGTGTAAATCGCCACCCCAATTCATACTCATCCAGCCCCATCCAACTGCCTGCCTGAATCCCCCAATAAATCAGCTTTTCCAAAAAATACCCGTTTAAACCCATGTATACATATACAGGTTCGTGCATTAATATCTGTGTACCAAATCGTGTACCAAATGCAGAAAATCATGCCACTCAACGACACTAAACTCAGGAAGATAGACGGCAAGCCATATGACGGCCCTGTTGAGCTGCCGGACGGTGAAGGCCTTTCCGCCCGCATAAGCCCCAAAGGGATGATTACCTTTCAGCTGCGCTACCGGATAGCCGGGAAACTGAAGCGGATGAAAATAGGGCGCTATGGTTCTATTTCGCTCAGGGAGGCAAGGGACGCGGCAGAAGGGTATCGTAAGCTGATCGCTGAAGGGAAAGACCCTGCTGTACATAAAAAAATGCAGCTCGAAGATGCCAGCTCATCGCCATCTGTGTCAGACCTGATTCAGGAGTGGCTGGATAGTCCGGCAGCAATAAAGCTGGTCCATCATGATTATTGGGCCCGTGCTCTGAACAGACATGTAACAACATATGTCGGGAAGATGATTGCTGATGAGATGAAAATCTCCCACTGGGACCCTGTCTTTAAGCGAGTAAGTGATAATGACGCTCCCGTGATGGCGGGAGGAATACTGGTGAAGATGAAGCAGATTCTCAATTATGCGCTCCGCAGAAATCGCATAACCAAGAATGTACTCATGACGCTCTCGGTTCCAGATGTCGGAAAGGCGCCGAAAGCCCGCAAGAGAAACTTCGACGATCACGAGATAGGCCTGTACTGGCAATCAGTCGACAACACCAACATGGCGCGACAGAATAAAATCTTCATGAAACTGGTCATGTTAACAGGGTGCCGCGGGGTAGAACTGCGCCTTGCCCTAAAGAGTGATTTCGATTTCGAGAGGAAGGTGTGGTCGGTCAGGGAGGAGAGCTCAAAAACTCGCGTCGCGTTCAAGCGTGGACTGTCAGCGTTGTCCATAATGCTGCTGCGGGAAGTATTCGATATGTACCCGGATTTTAAAATCGTGTTTCCGCCAGCGGCAATAAGAGAGGATCGGCCTATGGCTACCAGCAGTCTCGTATCGATGACTGCTCAGATAGGCGAGGTGATGGGAATCAGTGATTGGTCAACGCATGACCACAGGAGAACGTGCAAAACGAAAATGGCAGAGATGGGGGTGATGCCTCATGTGTCCGAAAAGATACTCGGTCATAAGCTAAGCGGGATGCTGGCGGTGTACGATCAACACGATTACATCAAAGAGCAGATTGAAGCGGCCGAGATGTGGGCCAGCAAAATTCAATGCTGTTCCGAGGCGATAAAGCCCATCTGACGGCAGAATTTTATAACCTCATCGTAGCGATAGATAGAGCCGCCTTTAACTGGCGGCATGCCGGGAACCTCTTCGGGGAAAGGCGTGTTTTTCTGCTTCCATTCCTTCCGCTTGTTGTAAAAGGTTGAGCGTGAGATGCCACCAAGCATCTCCTGCACTGCTTCCCGGTTTACCAGTATCGGTGACACTTTCACTTCTGCAATATTCATGGTTACCTCAGTAGATAGATGGGGGGTTAGCGAGCAATGTTTCTTTCAAGCGCCTCAGTGGACTCCTTTTTGCACTTCTGAATATCGTCATCCACATCCCGAAAAGGGACTGCTTTCCTGCTCCTTTGTAACGTCCAGCCACAGCGAGCCATGTACCATAGGAAGGTATCAACTACGTAGATATGCCCATCTCGCGGATTTCCGTTCTCATTAGCGTTATGGATGGTGTTATGCATGGCTTTGAACAAATCCTTCTGGTTATGGAAATCCCTAAACTCTGGCGGCATGTACTCTCCAGACTGCAACCACTCCGCTAATTTATCACTCATGCTCTTATCTCCTTATCCACCACGCGCACGTAGTAAGCCAGCCAGTCTCTTGGCCGGAACTTACCAGGCGGCAGGGCGGTTATTTGTTTAGTGAATTGGTCTAACAGAAGGGTTGTGATGCGGTCTTTCTCTGCGGCAGTCTTGCCTTCGGTGTTGGATTTAATCGCTGCCCTGCACCGTCGCGCTACAGACCTCAGCGCATTTTCCTGTACTGGCGACATTCTGTCTCTCCATGCAGTCCATCCACACCTCACGGGCCAGGACGCAGCGCGGTATGCTCCACGGAGTCCGGCGCTTGCCAGTCTGCCCGGCGTGCTCGATAACCTCGTCTAGGTAGTCGGCGAATGATTTCTCTGATTCAGTCATCTGTCACCTCTGCCTTTCGATAACCGGCATCGTAAAGTTGAGCGCAGATATCGTAAATTGCATGACCGCACGGCTTTGGAGTTGACGCCATTTCAGCAATCGCCGCTTCACGATTACGCTCTGCTTCGGTGCGGATTGGTCTGAACTTGAATGCTGTTAAAGTCGACGCGTGCTCGTTACCGCTATCCATCATTTGATAAACGATAAGCGAGCTGGAAACGTAATTTATTCTGCACCGAGACCATCCGCGCGGAACCTCTCGCTCACACTCAATACCGACAGGCGGCAATCCCTCACCATTCCACGCAGGCTCAAACTTCCAATATTTTGTATAAACATGATAAGCCTCATCATCCTCGCGAAGACCTACATATCCATTAGCGCCGTGGGCTTTCATTGTCTTAACGTTAAACTCTTTCCTGTAGCTAAGGCTTTCATCGCCCTCTATCGGGATAAATTTTCCTATCATCACGCGACCCTCCTCTGACTAATTGCCCGCTGCCACTTCTCGTCATCCTCGCGACACTCAGCACAGCAGTAACTCGTACCCGGCTGTGATGGCTCGCCACAGTCAGCGTTCCGACACACGGGCGAGGGTGGCTCCGGTGCTTTGCGATTAGCCAGCGCCACTTCAATCAGCTGCTGCTCGCGCGCTGCTGCTTCGTCTAAAATATCCGCATACATGGGGATTTCTCCGTAATTTGGGCGTAAAAAAACCACCGCTTGGGTGGCTCACATTTCTCTCAGGCAAAGGGCAATGCCTATCAGCATTCCGAGGGCGAGGATTATTGCGGGGATGTCACCCACCATCACCTCCCGGCGATGGCGCTGCTGATTGATAGCGGCTGCTAGCAGGCTCCTGGACTATCCCGTGAAACACTTTATCGATTATCCGGTCAGCATCAGCTGTACTCGGCACGGTTTCACTCTCTGTTGCCTCATTCCAGACCATATCGACAAGCTCACGCAATTGATTTCGATCCGGCGCGCTGGCCGCTGGCGGGGCGGTGTAGTAGACAACAGCAGCATGGTGATCAATGTCACTTTTCCTGAAGGTTTCCCCGTCATAACCAAAAGGTCGCAGCACTAAAGCTGTTTTATTCTGCGCATCCAGCACCGCCAGCAGTGCGCTGGCCATCAATGCTTTTTGCCTGTTCCCATATGCAGATAGTTCTGCAATATTAATCAGCACATCTCGGCCGCCGATTTGCTCGATAAGTTCGTTAATCATTGTTACGCCCCCAAATAGTTCCGATCAGTAAGACGACAACCGCACCGATGATGCAAAATGACAGCGTTGGATTTTGTTGTATTGCTTCGAGTAAAGTCACTTCTTCACCTCCCACTTAACGCCAGCCGCGTCGAGCATAGAAAAAACCTGTTCTTCACTGAAATACTTGAAAGGGATTTCCGGCCACTTCACTGGATCAGGCAACTCAACAACCTTCTGCTGCTGTGCGCCCAGCTCTAAACACTGCTGGCGCATCCAGTTAGCACCCTCAACCCAGATTGATGCCTGGTCGTTTTTCCAGTCGCATACTTTCAATGCCTCTGCATATGTCATAGCGGGCGGCAACACGGCAGGCCGCGCGCCGAGGGCATCGATAGCTGCGCAAATTACCGCCTTTTTACCTATGCTGACCCCGGACCAATCACAGTCACGTAGCGCCTTTGAAACACCTTCATGTGGCAACACGGCAGGCTGTGCGTCTATCGGCCTTTCGTAGTCTCCACACTTTTCACATAGCCATCCAGACGCAGTCCTGCCTTGACTGTTCATCCATTTGTGCTGGCAGGAAACCCCACCCGCCGCCGGATCGCGCCGTGAAAGATCGGCCTGCAACTGTGATGCATGATTAATAGCATCAATTAAACCCACCTGCGTTTCCTGCAATACTTTGCGCAGCTCGTCGCGCTCACGCTCTGCCGCTTCCAGTCGTTCAATCAGCTCAATTACATCAGCGTCACCACCCTGGCGATAATCAGACCAGCGTGAACGCTCGTAATGTTCATCGGCACAGCTGCGGCCTTCTGCATAAATCCAGTTGCGCTCCCCGGTTGGGTCGTCAACCATCCCCGTACAACCCCAGATAGTTGGGCCACCGCCAGCGCGCTGAACGGTAAGTTCGCCACCACACACACGACATTTTGGGATTTCCGGCGCCGCATAGCGTTCTCTTAATTGCTGTATATTCATGGCTGCTCTCCTGCCAGGATGGCTGCTGCGAATTCCTCAGCGCGCTCTTCAACCTGATAGTCGTACCATTCCCGAAGATGTACACCACATGCCATTGCACCATCAGCGCGAATCTCGCGGAGAGCGGCGTCTGTGGCAGGGGTTTCACTGTGGTTCAGCTCAGGTAAAACTTTATCCCATGTCGCAATGTCACCATTGAGGTGCCATCCGGCGACACCTTCACTTTCTCGCACTAAATCCTTGACTGCGGAGATGATGAAGTCTTGGATGGAATTCTCGGCAGCCAGCGCCCGCACCTGCTCCTGAAGCGCTGCGACTTGCGCTTCTAACTTCAGATAGTCATCTGCGCGCACCATGTCGATAACAAATGGTTCGCGCTCTGTAGTGTCGTGCAGTAGGCTTCTGTCGAATCCGTATAATTTTGCTGTCATATCTATCTCCCGCCGACCGCAGTCAGCCAGTTAAATCAGATGATGTAATCCACAGGCCCGCTTTAATCAGCCTTGCCCTGCTAGCAGCTGCTTCAATGCACTGCTGACGCTTATCTTCTCCGCGCTCAGCCAGCGACTTCACGCTCACGACGATGGTCTTATTCGCCTTCGCTTTCGTGATTACCCGGCGCGGTGTGCGGACCAGCGTGTAAACCCTGTCGCGCTGTCCGGTTTCTTCGTCGACATACCACTCGCTCGCTGATATCTCTGCGGTGGCGCTGATAAGATGGCGCTCATCCCTGAGCTGAACTTGGATGCTGCGGAGGGGTAATTTGGTTGCCATATGCAGCTGGCGCCCGGTCATAGGCCCAGTGCTGAGCAGCCAGACAATTTTCTCTTTCAGGCCATCATTGGGGCCGCCACGGACCCGACGGTACATTGCTACCTTTTTCATTATTCACCGCCATTGGTCGCCAAATTCGAAGCCGATTTCAGCCAGAGATAAATCCATTTTTTCGATGAATTCCGGCACCATTTCTTCGAAGTCGGACATGTATTTTTCGTCACGCTCAACGATTATGTGATGAATACCTTCACGCTTCATGCGAGGGTCATAGTTCGCGAAATACCAGGCATCCTTACCCGTTACCCACATGCTGAATTGCACTTGGGCCATGTACGCACTTTTGATGGCGTCGAAACCACCAAGGCGGAACTTCATGAAATCGCGAGAAGTGAAAGGGCACTTCAGTTCAAGTCCGCGCCCATCACTGCAAAGCCCGTCAGGTGAACACGCGGTACGCAAAGAATCATCGTGATAGAGGATTGGCGCCTCAGTTACAGATACGTCAGTGGTGAACTCAAAAAGAGCTCTCGCTGAGTCTTCATGCTGCTTACCCCACGCAAGTGCCTTGGCATTCGCCTCCGGAGCCACGCCAGTGCATACCTCCGCTAACAACTCGTGGAAGTAGGACATTTTCATGTCCGTCCATTTGGTACCGCTGCGTGGCTTTGAAATGACGTTTGATACGCACGATGCGGTAATGACACCGAGGCGCAGGCGGTGCCAGTCTGAGCTTCCTTGCTCAATAGTCCTGACATCTACACCCGTCCTTTCCAGTATCAGATCTGCCTCAATCATGCTGCCGCCTTAGCTCGTTTCGACAGGAAGTCGTGAGCCTTTATAGCTTCGGTTTCAGTAAGCTCTTCTGCTGCCTTAATCGACCTGCGGAAAATGTTTGAACAGAGTGGCAGCATGTCTGCCTCCCACGTTTTATCCATCTGCGTAAGAAGGTCAGTAATGGTCTGCAGCGTCTCTAGCGAAGCAGGGGAGATATCCTTCTCCGGCGCCTGCTGCTGATTAAAATTAATTCCCTCTCCGGCGTCCGTATTGACGTAGTCGATAGCGGCATCCAGACGCTCACGGCGAGGCCAGTATTTTGCAGCCTGCTTCACCACGGTTTTGAGTATCATCTGCTCTTCGTCGGTTACCCACGGGCAGGCCTTTCCTTTTGCCTTATATGCCTTCCATGCTTCTGAGCGATCTCGGATAGAGTAAATATCCTCTGCGCGCATAGTGTGAGTCAGGTAGTCGCCCTCATCAGTTTTAATAACCGTGTAGGCCCCAACAACTTCGCCACGTTGCTCCTGTGTGTCGAACTCGTTGAACTCATGGCGCGGAGGCATATCAATACCGGTACGCATGAATTTATCGTTCTTACGAACAATGGCAGACTGGCACCACTTGATGGCGCCTGACTGCTGAGCAATATGCATCAGGCCCATGTAGCTGATGTCGAGACAAATAGAGCCTTTCCTTGGCACCAGATAAGCAAGCTTTTGCGCAGGGTTGAGCGTGATCCCAATGGCAGAGATATTCATGATGGCGCTGCGGGTAGATGTGGCGTTCTGCGCCGCTACCCCGGCAAGATAATCGTTGTTAGCGAATATCTGCATCGCAAATTCTGACTCGCGCTGGAACGTCACCGACTTTTCAGAGCATACCTGCTCGAATTCAGCCTTGAGAGGGTTAACGATTTCGTAAATCTGATTTACAAGCTGCTGGTTCATTACGCCGCCTCCTGCGTTCTATGCTTTGCCATGAAGATGTTCAGTGCATACTGGTGCTTGTGATAATCGGTAAGCCGATCCCAAAGGAAGTGGCTCATTGCTTCCTGCCATTCAGATGCATCAGATGCCAGCTCGAATGCCAGAGGGTCACGACAAAGTGCCTGGAATACCGGAGTGACCGGGCTGGACTTCATGCGATTAACATCGCTCTCCACTTCTGCATAAATGCGCTCGTTATCTTCTTCCGTGAATTTAGCGATGATCGCGTCAATTTCTTTTCTGTCGCTGTATGTCAGTCTCATGGCCGACCCTCCGATTTGAGAAACTCTACCAGCCTTTCAAGCAAGCTCTTGCGCGGTGGCGGGGTAAAGCTCGCGCTGGTGACGATGTTTGACGGGTGGCGCTCGATGTATCCGAACGCGTTGAAACTTGGGCGACCACAAGCCGCCCCATGAGCTGTTGCTAGCATGGGTAATCCTCGTTTGATGGGTTATTCGCATGACGATGCCCACTCGAAATAAGTGAGCGTTGGCATGCAGATATAAAAAAGGCCCGAGGGTTAGCTCAGGCCAAACAATCGCAACTGCTGTAGCCTGACGAATAAAGCGCGTTTGATGCTGGGTGCATCGTCAGCCGCACTCAGTGAATACGGCTTGCGATGTCACTCAGATATAGGGTTGATGTAATAGACACCGCTCCCCACATTGCTGATTAGCTTTCCTTTTTCAATCAGAGCCTGAAGCGCCGTAAAAGGTATCTGGCGCGCCACAATATCCGAATGAGTCACCCCTCCAAGCTCCTTTGCCAAAGATAGAATTCGCTTCTGAACCTTCGTCATCATCTTCTCCTCAGTTACTCGCCGCGTGCACGGAGCATGGCGTCAGCGATGCGATAATAATGCTCGGCATAGTCCTTCAACCTGCCGCTGGAAATATCTCTTCCGAGAGTGGCATACGACGCCATATCACCCTGCATGGCCAGACCTGCAAAATGGTCACGTAGCGTATGGCCGGGGTGGTAATTTCTACCATCTACATCTACCGGGAACGCTGGCCCGCCTGTCTCTTTGCTCATTGTGATTCTCCCAGTGCTTTGGCGATGGCCCATTGCGATTCAATTTTAAGATGAGGCAGGATGTGACCTGACTCGACGATTTTTTGCAGAACAGAAAGAAGCTCAGGCGCAGCGGCGATTAAATTGGCGTCCCCGCGCTGATAAACCGTGTCGCAAACGCACTCTCCATAAACACCGAAAGTCACCTCAAGGTGGGTCAGGGATTTATTATTCCAGTGCTGACCAATTTCATTTACTGTCCACGGACCGGGCGTAAATTTCTCTTTCATCCAACTCTCCACTTATCCCATTGCTCTTTATTGAGCGTTACAGCCAGCTTGTTATCAGCTCGCTCACCGTTGTCTTTTAACTTCTCAGCACGCCATGAGAGCCGCAGGCCTGCACTGTGACGCGCCACTTACCATCTTTGCGATTGACTATCATTGCGTGCTCCGGGCGTAAAAAAGGCCGCCTGGTGGCAGCCTGTTATCTGAATCGGTTGCGGTAGGCTTCCTTTGCCATAGCCCGCGCTCGTTGCTTTGTGTGTCCTTTCCTGGCTAGCGATGCTGCTGCGCCATCAATCCACATTTTTTTGGCCCCCTTACTGCTTCGTGAGTCGATATCTGACAGACCATTGCTATTCATCTCTCACTCCTGCGGCAGCGCCGCTGTTGACTAGCTAACCTGCTCACAAGTCTCCGTTACCACTACCACGGCAGACTCAATATCGGCATCCTCACACTCAAGGCGACGAGCGGCTCTTGTTGCCTCTGTCAGGCAATCGAATGTTTCACCGAAATATGAAATCTCGCCTTCTGAATCTTCAATCTCTATCGAATACATGATCACTCCAGCATGTGCGGCAGCGCCGCTGTTGAAGGCCGACTAAGCGGCCTAGTGAATTGCATCGTTTAGCATTTCTTCAATGGTTTTCTTGCTGCTTTCTATCAGAGAAATCTGCTCGTTGAACTTCTCTTGAAAGTGGTTACGGTTTCTTTCTGATGCAGCAAAGAGCCGCTCTTTTATTTTGGTAAGCTCTACAGCGTTAAACTCAACTCCCATGCGGCTGCATGCTTTGATTTCCTCAATGCTAAGGCCATTGCCATTTTTATTTTCTATTCGCTCAAGGGCGATGCGCTTTACGCAGCACCTTGCCTCATCAATAGTCTTGTAGAATTCGACGTCGTCATAGCCGCCACTGCCGTCTGGCCAGCGATTCACTCGCAAGGCGATGTTACCATTAGTGCTTCCGAGTAGGGAAAGCAACCGGATTCCTTCGAATTTTGTACGCCCGTGATAGTTATCAATGGACGACATATAACTCTCGAACTTCTCAATTACAGGAATCCCATAGCCACGCTTAACGGCGAATTTAACTTGGCCTGTCATTACGTCTGAGAAATGGTCCAGATCAGCTTCGTTTATGTGCTCAGAAAATGCCTTTAACTGCTTAACCATCTCTTTCCAGAAACTTAGGGTGTTACGTTGGACGTCAATTTCCTTGGCGATTTGCTCAGTCTTAAGCTTTGCATCTGCCAATGCCTTTTCCTGTCTGGACTTTTCACGCGACAGCCAAGTATCTACCGGTTGGTCATGCAGGCTTTTAACCACGAACCGCTCGCCACCAGGCAATTCATCACCTTGCTGGGTGACAAACACTTCCTGCACAATAGTTTCCGTATTGTTGAGTTGCCCCACTATGACAACCTTGCGGCCATCCGATAAAAATTTTGTTTCCATAATTACCTCGCCGTCACTGATTCTGTTGGTTTGCGATAACCAGCGGCATAAAGCGCCACATCTGGCAGGCACATCGCACCGGACTCTTCCTTCACATCACGAACACTCGCCCCGTTGATTGCACGCGCAACCTTAGCTGTGCAGCCCTCTGACAGCTTCGTGAATGCTGCCTCAAGCTTCCTTGCCATTGCCCGGTCAGCGTCACACAGAGCTTTGTACGCTGCGTAATGCTCACCACGTTCACGCATCCGGCGTGACTTGCTGTTTTCTTTCCTGCGTTTAAAGACGATATCAACCATGTAAACCTCCCAATTGACTTTGGCGATTGGATGGCCGGTACTGATTTCCGGCATAAGGCGCTTATTCGGCGGCGTCGAGCTTGCTTATTCGCTTGAGCCATCCTCGTGAGTCAGCCACGTCCCACTGCGCATCAGCCTGCGCATTCATCCAATCCCAAAGGCTACTGCGCTTTGGTCTACCGCAAGCGGCGGTAGAAATCCTCGTTGTTAAAGAGCGCGACATCGTGTCGGTGGTGCGGAGCGTCCTGCTGATGGGGTAAATATTATGCGTACAGCGCAAATGCGTCAAGCGCATATTTTAGCGTGTAGCTGTGTTTTGGCATGATGTTTATGTATGCGCATGAAACAGAAGGGGATTTATTTTTTTGCAGATATGCATTAGGCACAAAAAAACCCGCTCAGGGCGGGCTTTTATGCAGAAAGGGGAGGGTTAACCGTGGCGCCTGTATTGCTGTGACTGGCTAAGCATGACGCGCCCTGCGACATGGAGCATGTCCATTTCTTCTTCAGTAATGGACCACTCGCGGTAGCGCGGGTTATCTGAGATAACTATCAGTTCGCTCTTCACCTTTTGTAGGCGTTTAACAAACATATCCCCGTTAAAGTCGAAAACATAAATTCCATCTCCATCGAAGTTGCACACTGCTACATCGACAAAAATCAGATCGCCAGGCTCAATGGTTCCTTCCATGCTGTCGCCGCGAACGTTGATCAGCTTTACGGAAGACTCCGGTCGATTTCCGAATATCACCCTTGCCTGGTCAGGCACATATTCAATGGACCTTATGACTTCAATGATATCTTTCGAGGGCGAGCCATCTCCTGCGCTGGCTGAAACATCAAGCACATCAATCCTGTACACATCATCTCTCCCCTTTTTCTTAATGGAACTAATACTGTATGAATCTACAGTATCATTAGCCTCACTAGAAGAGAATAGCTCACTTACAGGAACTGAGAGGGCTGCAGCTATTTTATTCAGAAGCTGCTCACTGTAGCCCTGAACACCGCGCTCCAGGCGCGATAGGTTACCCACGTCGCTTTCAACGCGTAGCGCCAGCTCACTGAGCGTCATCTTATTCGCTTTGCGAATCTGTCTAATTTTTTCGCCTATTTTCATGACGTACATCTAACCTTTTTTATGCGTCACGCGCAAAGCGCCTTGCGCAAATTTTCAGTTTCGCATATTATGCGTATAGCGCATTTAGGAGGTGCATTATGTCAACGCCATTACGGAAAATGCGTGTGCAGAAAAAACTGACAATCGCAGAGGTAGCCATCGCCACACAGCTGGACGTTGGAAACCTCAGCCGAATCGAAAGGGGAATGCAGGTTCCCTCTCTTGAAACGGCGGAGAAATTGTCTCGGTACTTCAAAGGGAAGATTACCGAAATGCAAATTCTGTACCCGCAGCGATACATGAAGGCTGCTGACACGGCAGCATAAGCAACACCGCTCTTTAAAACTCTGAACCGCTCTGCCGCTTGTAGAGCAACCAATGCGACACCGCAGGGTGATCGCACGTAACTAATTCAACATGGAAATAATACGCAATGGACCACGCAAACTACAGCAAACCGACTCAGCGCGAGATTGACCGTGCAGAGACTGACTTACTGATTACGCTCTCCCAGATTACCGGGCGTCAATTCGCTGAACTGGCGGGATGGCATGAGACAAAGGTCAGCAGAATGAACTGGCGGGATATCGCAACGATTTTCTGCATTGCCAGGATGGCAGTAGAGGTAAGCCCGATAGGAAGGGCGATTCAAGGCGCTTATCAGGCGATAGGCAATAAAAAAGCCCCTGCGCGAACAGAGGCTGATTCACAAATCACGATGTCGTTTTAAGCACAAACAACAGGAGTAATTATGACAAAAAAGCGCCGTTCTTACCAGGACAAACCGCATAAAAACATACTTCGTGACCGCTACCTTTGTGATTTCGCACAGCCTACCAGGCTTCGACTTGAGTGGGATCGCGTAAAGAAACAGGCAAAGGAGAATGGTCATGAGTAACGTCAGAAAACTATCCGATTATAGGCCTCCATTGGAGGTCGTGGAGCGTAAAGTGGCGCAGCTTGAAGATGGTTTCTTGCGCCTTGCGAACGAGCTACTCGATGCGACGATGTGCTCTGGTTTGCCAGAGACTGAACTCTGTGTCGTCATGGCCGTCTGGCGCAAAACGTACGGATTCAGTAAGAAAATGGACTGGATTAGCAACGAGCAGCTTGAGGGGATGATCGGAAAGCATCTTACTCATTGCTCAACTGCAAAAACCAGTCTCGTCAGGAAGAAAGTCCTGATTCAGGAAGGCCGGAAAGTTGGCGTGAATACCAATATTGCTGAGTGGGAAACCAAGAATAACGGATTCTGCAAAACATTAGCTAAACCTGCTAAGAAAACATTAGCAGAAGTAGCTAACAGACCTTCGCAGAAGTTGCTAACCACAAAAGACAATATACAAAAGACAAAAGACAACACCCCCCTTACCCCCCAGGGGGAGGAAATGGACGAAATCAAAATCCAGGAATGCTGGAATGAAATCGCCATCAAGAAAAACTACGTCAAATCGCTGGGACTGGCTGACTCAATCAAACGGCACCTGCGCAGAAACTTCACCGCATACCTTCGGCACTGCAAGAAAATCAAAAAAGAACATCCCAAGTCGATTACCGAGTTCAGCTGCACATACCTGTCCCGCGGATTCGCTGGGTGGGCAACCGGGCATCACTCTGGCGAGAACGACAGGAAATGGCGGGCAGATATTGAGTTCGCCGTTCGTAAATCAACGTTTGAGAAAATATTTTACAGCGGAGACTGACCATGGAGTCATACGAATTTGAGGAGCAGCTGGTCGGGGCGATGATGTTTAAGGGCGATCACATTGACTGCCGGGATATCATTGGAAAGCTCCCCGCTGAAGCCTTTGAGAACCATCACCTGCGAAGCATGTACGAAGTCATCGGCGCTTTGATTAACAAAGCCGAGCCTGTTGACCCCTTCAGTATTCAGTCTGGCGTTGGCGAAGAGACTCGTAACATGGTTCTTGCTCTCTCGATGCGGTGCAAGTCTGGAGCAAACATCAAAGCGTGGGCAAAGCGCGTACGTCAGTGCTGGATGATTCGAAAGGGCGTCTCTGACCTGATGCAGGCAGTTGATACGCTGCGCAGTGCAGGCGTTCACGATATCAATGACCGGATATCAGATGTGACGGGGATCCTGTCGCGCTTACAGTTCGAAACCAACGACCGACTGCCTCGCCGGATAGGTGACCTGATGGACGATTACATGGACGTTCTGGAAAAGCGCATGAAAGGGTCAGAGTCAGGGCTTTATCTGCGAACCGGTATTGAGCCGGTGGATGATGAGTATGGCGGCTTCGATCGCACTGACCTGATTATCGTTGCCGGAAGGCCCGGCATGGGCAAGACGGAGCTGACGATTAATATCGCTAACTCAATCGGCCGTCAGAAAGGCAAAGGGCTTTTCATCTCCATGGAGATGTCTGATATGCAGGTGGTTGAGCGTCATGTGGCTGACAGGTCCGGTCTTTCAATAGGCGTGCTGAGAAACCCTCTGGACATGCAGCAGGAACACTACACGAAGCTCACAGCAGCCACTGGCACGCTGATGGATGAGAAAAACTATGTTCTCGACGGATCATTCACAGTGGACGAAATCATCGCTCAAGCTGAGCGAATGAACATGGGCGATGAAGGGCTTAGCTTTCTGGCAATAGACTACCTGCAACTGATACCAAAACCTAAAGCTGAGCGGCCTGACCTGGCAATCGCAGAGATTACGCGAAAGCTAAAACAGTTCTGCCTTCGCAACAAAGTGCCCGTCATCCTACTATCCCAGCTCAACCGAGGCGTCGAATCCCGTTCAGAGAAGCGACCGACTTTGGGTGACCTGCGCGAGTCTGGAGCAATTGAGCAGGATGCCGATGTGATTATCTTCCCCTACCGGGACGAGGTTTATAACGAGAACAGCGACCTCAAAGGCATTGCGGAAATTATCATTGGCAAGTACCGCTCCGGCCAGCCAAAGACGTTTTATATGGGTTGGAAGAATGGACACTTCGTCAACATCGAGCAGGAAGATGCGGCGCGGAGATATGCAGAAAACCAGAAAGAATCTGCCAGCCAAAACGACTGGAGAGGGTGAAACCATGAACAAGAAAGAGCGTGAAGAGCACATCATTAAAATGATGGTTCTGACTCAGAAGCTAAACGAGTGGACTTTAAACATGAGCCTGAAGTTAATCCAGGAAAAAAGCAAGCAGGTGAAACCATGACAATCCCAATGTTCATATGCGCCATTGGTGGTGGATTAACTGGATCCTCATATGCCGCTAATTCTGACACTGGAGTTATATGCGGGACGATATACATCTGCACTGGTTTGATTATCACAGCTATTCAGCATTACGGGGTGAAATCATGACAGGCCAATTGCCAAAAGTTATCTCGCAGAGCGAGATGCAGATAGTTCCAGGTTTAACCATCACTGTGATGGTGCTGGATAACGGGCGCCGGATTATTCCTGCTGAAGATATGCATCGGGCATGTGAATGGCTTGGTATGGATTTGGCAGATTTTCTTCAGCAATCAGTTGTAGCAGAGCAGGTGAAATCATGACAACAGCACAGCAGTTAATCCACCACGACATAGCGCAAAGCAACCGCATCATGCAGCGCTATTACAAGTCATCATCACTTCCATTTATCGAGAAGCGCAAGCACAAGCCTGAGGCATGCAAATACCGCCGTGACCGCGTGCTGCACGCAATCATGAATCGTGAGATGGAAAGGGTGCTCCGCATTATCGGGGCCGGGCAGCCAGCCAGAGGGGAAGAAAAATGAAATTAACATGGAAGCGTAAGACAGCGAGACATTCTAATGGCGAGGACCTTTATGTAGGGAGGTGGGTTGTCGGCTCAGTTAACTGGAGCTCTCTGAGCCGTTCGATGCCTAACTACGATGTAACCTGCTTACTACCAGGGATAAAAACGCATCTTCCGGGCAATGATTCAATTGAAGAAGCAAAGAAAACCCTCGAGCGCGCAGTGGGTCATTGGTTCTCGAAACTCGATGAGGAGGCATACTGATGGACTACAGCAAACTGAGTGACAACAAAATAAATGCAGAAGTGGCGCTTCACTGGCTGGGGAAAGGTAACTTCGGATTAATGAATGGCGCTGTGGAAACATTCGGTGGAAGTTTCAACCCCTGCAACAACCCCGCAGACGCCTGGCCGATTATCCAAAAGTCTGGAATAAGTCTTGTTTACGATGGCGATGACTGGCTGGCTCTCCACTTTAGTCGACCATCACTAACCTACCCCAGCGACCACAGGAAGCACCCCAACAAGCCTTTCAGAGCGGCTTTAATTTTGTGGTTGATGATGCAGGAGAGTGAGTGATGGTAATCGGAGGATACACACTCGATCTTTACTGCGACTGTAAGGCCTGCGCAGCCATCACTCTCCTTACAGAGTACAGGAGCGAGGAAACAGGATTCCGACAATTCTCCGGGCAGACAAACGGAGAATGCATTCGAACTGCGAAGCAAAGTGGGTGGAAATTTTACAGCAACCGGACCAAGTGTTTCGCGCCTGGTCATGAGGTGGGGTGAGGAATAATGCACCAGACATACACAACAGAACTTATCGTATCGGGCCTACTAATTTTAGTAGGCCTTTTAGTTTGGCGCTGGGCGGGGAGGGATGGGTGATGGATAAGATTAATTACGCAGACTGGATGACACTTACACTTACTGTCATCGCTTATCTCTGGATAATCAGAAACTCCTGCACATGGATTCTGAAGGTGGCTGCAAGGGAGTGGTCGAATCGGCGAGAGAAGGACCGCAGGCAGCGAGCTGTCAATGAGCTTTATGACTCTTTCAACCTCGACACGCTGGAGTCAGGCAGCACAATGCGCATTACAACCAGAGGCAGCCTGGTGCTGGTTATGTATCGAGCGGAGACCAAATCATGACAGCAGAAATTATCCCAATTAAACAGCCCGACCATCTGAAAGAGATTCAAAACGCCTTACTGCTTCTGAAGCTTTTCAACATGGAGGGCGGCCACAGCCCGCAGGTAATCGATGAAGTGATTACTAAAGGCCAGATTCACGCAGAGAAATTGCGAGCACAACTGAACCGGAGGTGAGCGTGGAGAAACAGACGTTCTTCCTGCGAAGTGAGCAAGTGCGACGAAACCTGATAGACCACATCAACAGACTACCGACCGACCCCGCCAGACCAATCGAAATCGAAGTATCCCCACCGAAAAGAACCCTCTCACAGAACAGGAAAATGTGGCCGCTGCTGCATGACCTGGCTGTGCAGGTGACGTGGTTCGGTGAGAAATACGACGAGGACGACTGGAAGGATTTAATCACCGCACTGGTTGCGAAGATGCACAAACAGGAGCAGCGCACGGCACCCGGCATCGGCGGTGGCGTGGTCATGTTTGGTCAGCGTACCAGCAAGATGCGCGTACAGCAGATGGTTGAAGTGATTGAGGCCATTTACTGGTTCGGAACCGAACACGGAGTCAGGTTCAGCGAAGACTCCCGCCAGCACATCGAATGGGCACAGCGGTGGGGCGAAACTAACAAGCAAAAGAAGGAGGCATAAATGACCGTTCGGCAAAGCATTATCGACATACTCAGCAGCTCACCCAAGCCAATGAGTGCTTCAGCAGTACATGACCACATGCAGTCAGCGGGCTACTCCAGAAAAGACAGCCGCGCGCGACTATCGAAAATGGTTGAATCGGGCGAAGTGTTACGGTGCGAGGGATTTTACAGACTGGCCCGCTACATAAAGCCATCAGGAGTAAACCTCATTTTTGAGCAGTGTAGGAAGAACAGCGCGATTTATCAGTTAGACCAGCGGCTGCGCGAGGTGCGCCAATGAGCCGGCAGAGAGTTTCCGCAACACAGCGAGCAATCGACTCACTGATATTCACCCCTACAGCCAGAAGCCGCAGCAAGCGAAAGTTGGTACCGCCAGCGAGCCAGGTAACCACCTACGACTATGTGTACACGCTGCTCCGGGCGAAGTTCGATCGAATGAGGAGGACGCGATGAACCAGCCAGCTGACCGGGCCTGTGCTGATTGCGGCCTTTCACTGTCACCCGATGAAACCTGGGTGTGCGAAGAATGTGACTCGCTCTACATGATGATTGGCTATGAAGTTATTGAAAATGTCAGGAGGGAGGATGGCGACAGTCATCAAGAAACCGAAATCCCGTAAGCCGAAAAAATGCCCCATCTGCTCCAATGAATATCTCCCCTGGTCATCCACTCAAAAAACCTGCCTTGACTGGCAATGCGGCCTGGCATTTTCACGCCAGCAGGAAGCCATTAAATCAGAGCGTGAAATTCGCAAGCAGGAAAAGCTACAGCGTGATGATTTGCGTGAGCGAAGGGAAAGATTAAAGGGAGCTGCAGAATGGCAGAAGGAGGCGCAGGCGGCGTTTAATCGCTACATCCGATGGCGTGATTATTACAAGCCCTGCGTGAGTTGCGGCGGGACACTTCAGCACCGGGGGAGTTACACAACCGGCAGTGCAGTCGATGCCAGTCACTACAGGTCACGCGGCGCTGCATCACATCTCAAATTCAACGTGTTCAACGTCCACTCAGCATGTACCCGGTGCAACAGGCAATTAAGCGGCAATGTCGTGGAATATCGGACCCGGCTCATAGAACGAATCGGCATCACTCTGGTAGAGCGCATTGAGTCCGACAACACACCGCGAAAATTCACCATCGATTACCTGAAGCGTGTGAAAGCAATATTCACGCGGCGGGCCCGTCATTACGAAAAGCTGCGTAAGCGGCAAATGGAGTGTGCAGCATGAGCGAATATCTAAGGCAAAAATGGCTCCTTCTAAGAATGTACCGCACCAAATCATCCTTCCAGTTCGACTATCGGATTTTGCAAAACTTCAGCCACATCATGAGGAAGGCCACATGACCTGGTTAACCAAATTACTCAGCCACTTCAAGCCAGTAACTCCAACCATCCAGCCTACAAATGTTCAGTCATGGGAAGTTACTCCAAAGGGGAAGAAGCGATGAGAATCGAACGTGACTATCAGTTGGTAGTACGCCTGGCCGATGTCCGCACCGCTGCAGACATGCGCCGTCTCTTCGGTACTGGATGGAAGACGATAAACCGATCGCAACAGGCATGGATTCGCCACCTGCTAACCGTATGGGGCGACCACCTATCCGGAGGTGAGTACGAGCGCGGGCAAGTTAACGTGATAGGGCGTCTCATGATGCGTTGCGAGTGGAGCGAGCAGAAAGCCAAACAGATAGAGAGGGTGGTAACAGAGCTTCACTGTGAGGGCTACAGAGGGGAGGAATTGATGCGAAAAGCTCGCGATATTCTGGTTCCGCAATCATCCGCAAGCAACATCATCGCTCTCGCCAAAGAATCAGATGATGCTGCTTTCATGGAATCAGTAATCGTAAAGACGTTTGGCAGAGACAACCCCATCCGCTCTGTAGCCAGATTACGATACTGCAAGTGCAAGAGCGCGCAAAACATTGCTCAGAGCCTGATTTACTTCACCGGGATTACACCGAAGGAGGCAAGAAACAGAATTGAATGGGCGCAGGATATCCTTGAAGGAGAATTGTTTTATGCCGTTAAGCGCGAGCAGGAGAAAGAAATTACTGCATTAGCTGCTTAATAGCACGAATTGCTAAAGACAAAGGGCAATAAACCTGGCACATTGCAGCTATGCTCGGGAAGCAAAGCGAACTGAGCGCGGTGATGCAGCAAGCCACTGGGTGGATATATGTCGGGCATGCGCTTAAATGCCACCAATGACCAAATAAAGCCTCGGTTAATCGCCGGGGCTTTTTTGTTTCTGCACAACAGGTAAGGGCATTAGGCAGACGGCAATCAGCATTCCCCGAATAGCGCAGATGCGAAAGTTTGGTGCGGGTTGTGACGATGCTCGCCAGTGCTCTTTCCGTTGTGATGTAACTTAATTCCCGCTTGCGGGTTAGATGGGTAGAGTAATGCATTAACCGGGATACCGGCAGGGCAGGCATGATGCTAATGCTGAACCTGAGTGCGGGTTCGAGTCCCGCCATCACAACTATATTCAAAGGTCGCCACAGAGCGGCCTTTTTCTTTTTTGCGCCCTTCGAATCAACCTTCAGATACCCATGACAGCTCGTTGCGGCGCACTTTAAAAAAAATCCGCACATTGGCGGATTATTCGGTTAGCTACCTCACGGCACAAGGCGGGCTCATCTCTAGACAAGGTGAAGCATAACCGGACTTGTTCAGCTTATCTTCTAGACAATTCCTATTTGGACAAGTCCCCTTAATACGGGGGGTGGAAATTGAAAATCATGCCAGACAAAATCGCATCAGGCGCCAGCTACTGCGTGTCCGGTACTCTTGTGTGCGGAGGTGGCGTGTCGCAATGGATACATAACCTCGACTGGAATCAGATCGCAATCATCAGTGGTGTGGTAATCGGTATTGCTACCTTCCTGGTGAACCTCTACTACAAGAACCGACAGACACGCGCATATGAAGCCGCATTAAATCGCGGACTCGTACAAAGCCCACCACAGGACCAGTAACCATGGCTACATCGACTGCCCTACGCAACAAAATCATTGCTGCCATGGGTGGCGGTGCTATTGCCATTGCTGCTGCCGTCATCCCTTCACTGGAAGGCGTTGAGCATAAGCCCTATCAGGATGTCGTCGGCGTATGGACTGTTTGCTACGGTCACACCGGGGCCGACATAATCAAAAGCAAAACCTACACCGAGGCCGAGTGCCAGGCGCTGCTGAATAAAGACCTGCGAAAGGTCGCCAATCAGATTGACCCTTTAATCAAGCGCCCGATCCCCGATACCACGCGCGCGGCTCTCTACTCGTTTACGTATAACGTCGGCACCGGAGCATTCCGCCAGTCAACCCTGCTCAAGAAAATCAACGCAGGTGACACTGCGGGGGCATGTAACGAGCTACGCCGCTGGACATACGCAGGCGGTAAGCAGTGGAAGGGATTGATGAACCGGCGCGAGATTGAGCGTGAAGTTTGCCTCTGGAGTCAGAAATGAATTCCCGCGCCTGGCTGATTATCGCCGTGGAGTTTCTGGCTGCAGTCGTCGTGGTGCTCGTCCTGTCATCTCAGCTCACAAAGCAAAAGGCACGCGCTGATAATGCTGAGTCTCTCGCAAAGCAGCGGCAGGAAATCATCAATGACATGCAAACCCGCCAGCGAGATGTTGCTGCTCTCGATGCCAAATACACAAAGGAATTAGCCGATGCACAAGCTGAAACTGCTGCTTTGCAGCACAAGCTTGATAATGGTGGTCGGGTGCGCGTCAAAGGAAACTGTCCATCCCAGCCGTCAACTACCTCCGGCACCCCCAGCTTGGGCAATGATGGAACCGTCGAACTCTCTTCAGTTGCTGGACGAAACGTTCTCAGTATCCGATCTGGAATCCAGCGCGACCAGTCAGCACTGAGGGCGCTTCAGGAATACATCAACACTCAATGCCTCAAATAAACAGAGCCTGACTTAGGTCGGGCTTTTTTATGCAGTAAACCTCCGCGCGTCGCAGCGCATATCAATCCCGAGTCTTTCAGAAAGCTGAGCCTGAGAAATGCCGTATAGGTGCGGACCTCTCGGGGCGGCTTTTCTGTGCGAACAGGCTCATCTTTCTAAAAGGTATCCGTGATGAAATATCCAACCGTAGTAAATGGCATTGATTTTCGTGATCTGGTTTTCCTTACAGGTGCAGAGTCATCCACCGACACATTCAAGGTGGCAAAGGCATTCGGAAAGGATCACAAAGACGTGCTTAGAAAAGCACGCAGCGTAATCGGACAGTGCTCACAAGAATTTGCAGAGCGCAATTTTACGCTTTGCCATGAAAACAATGAGTTACAGAACGGAAAGCCACAGCCATTTTATCAAATGACGAGAGACGGCTGGACGATGCTGGTATTCAGTTTTACCGGGAAGGCCGCAGTAGCTTTTAAGGAAGCATACATAGCAGCATTCAACTGGATGGCCGACATGATTCGCCAGGGTATTGACAGCTTGGAAGCTGAACGCAATGCCGCGCTACTGGAATACATGAAAGAGAAAGATGTGGCCAGTATGTCAGGGCGCCTACTTAACCGCTGGGGAAGGGTGAAGAAACCGCAATTGCTGGCGCGCATTGAGCGAATTGAGCAGCGCGGCCAGATCACCATTCCTGGGTTGCCGAAGTAATTAGCAGGAAGTTCTGAATGACTGCACCTTACCGCATCACAGTAACCACTAAGTCAGGTGAAACCCACACAGGACTGATGAACCGATCACAACCTGAGATGGTTAACGGATTCATTGGTGTTGCCCGGGAAGATGGCGCTTGGATATACCTCGCGCCGGATGACGTGCTGAAGATGGAGTACGTGCCTGAAGTCGGCGATACAGAAACCAATGCACAATAAGATACGCGATTGGTTCATAAGCGATAAGCAAGTCGATAATTTTACAAATCATAATTCCTCCAGTTGCGGTGACAACCAGCCGAAATGGAGGTTGTTCAATTGTAGTGGGTAATTAACCCTCTATAACGTGCATCATTATTGGAGAACACCATGGCATCACCTGACTGGGAGGCTATCGAGTCGGCTTACCGGGCTGGCTTGATGTCTCTACGTGAAATCGCCTCACAACACAGCATTAGTGAAGGCGCCATACGAAAAAGAGCAAAGCGTGATGATTGGTCGCGTGACCTTGCCGCGAAGGTGAAAGAGCGTGCTGATGATCTGGTACGCAAACAAGAGGTACGCAAGCAGGTACGCGCTGAGAGCGCACTGTCAGAACGCGTACTTATTGAAGCCACCGCAGAGGTCATTGCCACTGTTCGTATGGAGCATCGCGGTGATATCAAGCGGGCCAGGCAAATCACCAATGCTCTTTTTGATGAGCTTGGCGCTGAGTGTGCTGATGTTGCTGCGCTGGAGAAGTTGGGCGAGTTGATGTTCAACCCCGACGATAAGGGGCAGGACCGCCTGAATGAGATTTATCATAAGGTCATCAGCATGCCAGATCGCGTCAAGTCGGTTAAGGCACTCAGCGATGCGCTGAAAAACCTCATCGGACTTGAGCGTCAGGCTTACGATATCGACGGACCGGAAGGCGATAACTCTGTTAAGAAACTTTCTGACCTGATGGATTCGCTGTCTCAGGGGGCGTAATGAAACCTGAGCACCTCAAGTTGCTGGCAGACAAAGACTGGCGCCTGAATAATCTCTACTGGATTACCGATAAAGAAGGAAAGCCAACACGCTTCAGGATGACTCCAGAGCAGCGCGAATACTTCGAAGGAATCCACACCCGCAACATCATCCTGAAAGCACGCCAGCTTGGTTTTACGACTGAGGTGTGCATTATCCAGCTGGATGCGGCGTTGTTCGAGTCTGCGAAGTGTGCGCTGATCGCCCACACACTTAACGACGCCAAGCGCCTGTTCCGTGAGAAGGTGAAATTCGCCTACGACAATCTGCCTGAAGAGATTAAGGCGGCTAACCCGGCCAGTAATGACTCTGCAGGGGAGTTGGTATTTAAGAAGGGCGGGTCGCTTTACGTCAGCACCTCATTTCGTGGCGGCACGCTACGCTACCTGCACGTTTCCGAGTTTGGGAAGATATGCGCCAAGTATCCAGATAAGGCCCGTGAGATTGTCACTGGTGCGTTTGAGGCAGTATCAACCGGATGCTTTGCGACTATCGAGAGCACGGCAGAGGGGCGAGCGGGTTACTTCTTCGATTATTGCCAGACAGCTGAAAAGGCCTCATTGCAGGGCAAGCCCCTTTCCCCGCTGGACTGGAAGTTCTTCTTCTTCTCTTGGTGGAAGAATCCGCAGTACGCAATCGACCCGGTAGAAGCATTAACGCAGCGCCTGGTTGATTACTTCGATGAGATGGAAGCCAAGCACGGCGTAATTCTCAACGAGCGCCAGAAAGCCTGGTACTACGCCAAAGAGAAAACGCTCGGCGATGACATGAAGCGTGAGTATCCGACGATACCTGCTGAGGCATTCCAGCAATCAGTCGAAGGCGCTTACTACGCCAAGCAGTTCCGCTGGCTCTACACCAACAAACGCATTGGCACGCTGCCTGATAACTCACACCTGCCGGTTCACACGTTCTGGGATATAGGCGTGGGTGACTCAACGGCCATCTGGTTCGTGCGTGAAGTGGGCGAAGAATTCCACATCATCGACTATTACGAAAACTCAGGTGAAGGCCTGCGTCACTACATGAAGGTGCTGAAAGACAGAGGCTATGAGTACGGTGAGCACTGGGGGCCGCATGACATCGAAAACCGAGAGTTCGGTTCTGACGCCAAATCCCGCAAAGAGCTGGCGCGCGAAGGGTACGAAATCGACGGTCAGACTTACTCCATGACATTCAAGGTTGTGCCAAAAACTGGAGTTGATACTGGTATTGAGTCCGTGCGTGAAATTCTGCCTAAGTGTGTTTTCGACGAAGAGAAGTGCGCAGAAGGCATTACCCACCTTGAGGGCTATCGTAAAGAGTGGGACGAAAAGCGCGGCTGCTGGAAAGACAAGCCACTTCACGATCATACATCACACGGCTCCGATGGGTTCCGCTATTTCGCTGTTGCGAAGAACAACCACAAGTCAGTCGGGGCAATCTTCTTCTAAGGAGCACCAGTGAGTGATTTAACAACCGGGGAGCAATTCCTCGTTAACGCCCTTGCTGATGCTGTGGGCCGCCAGCGCATGCTGTACGCAGGCATGAATGGCAACACGAAACGCACGAAGCTGTGGGATGAGTTTGGTTATCCCGAGCAAGTAGAATTTGACGGATACTATCGGGCCTACGAGCGTAACGCTGTGGCCCATGCCGCTGTGCATAACCTGCTTGATTCTTGTTGGGTAGATAGCCCGACCATCATCGATGGAGAGGAAGGTAAGGAGTCTACCGAAATCACACCATGGGAGAAGCAGGTAACCAAGCTGCTGAAGCGCCACTGGCCGAAGATCAAAGATGCTGACCGACGTAACCTGGTGGGGCGTTATTCGGCCCTGCTGATTCAGTTCAAGGATGGCGGCAAGTGGAAGCAGCCCGTCAATGTGGCAACTGTAAAGGCCTTGGGTGAGAAAGCAGTTATCCGGCTCATTCCTGCATGGGAATCACAGGTTGTACCCGGCTCTTACGTTACTGATATGCAGAGCGAACGCTACGGGCAGCCAGAGTTCTATTACTTCAATGAGCAGCCTGTCGGTGATGATAAGGCATACGGTCCAACGCGTAGCGTTCAGGTGCATCCAGATCGCATCATCATCATCTGCGAAGGCTCTGAAGATGAGAACATGCTTTCCGGCGTTCCTTTCCTGCGTGCTGGCTACAACAAGCTGCTCGACCTTGAGAAGATCTCCGGCGGTAGCGCGGAAGGTTTCCTGAAGAATGCCAGCCGTCAGTTAGGTATTGCCTTCGATAAAGACACTGACATGGATTCGCTGAAGAAGTCCGCTGTTGAAGCTGGGTTTAAAGACCTCGGCGATGCGCTGAACGATAAAATCACCCGCATGAACCGTGGAACAGATGCTGCGCTTGTAATGCAGGCTGGCGCACCTTCAGTATTATCTGTTGCAGCAGCCGACCCATCGCCATCATGGACTGTTGCCGCCAACGAGTTCTCTGCATCAATTCAGAGCCCATTCACTATTCAGTTTGGTCAGCAGACGGGAAGACTTGCATCAGATGAAGATAAAACGGCCTGGGCGAAGCGCTGCAATGGCCGCCGCTGGGGGCACCAAACAACGCTGGTGACAGTTCTGATTGAGAGGTTCTGGACTACCGGTGTAATTGCAGCGCCTGCATCTGGCGAAGTTACCCTCGCTTGGTCAGACTTACTCGCTCCCAGTGAGAAAGACAAGATCGCAAACATGCAGGCAATGGCCGAGGTGGCTCAGAAAACTCAGCAGGCCTTCGGTACATCAGCCATTGATGCTAACGAGATTCGCGCAGTGGGGGAGCTTGAGCCGATGAAAGAACCGGACATTCCCGACCCAAATAAGAAGCTTATCGACGAGGATCCGCTGAATGACGACACCAGCGCCAACCCGAATCGGGACGCCAATCGTACCGCGCAATAAAGCTGACCCCACGCAATCCTCAAGGCAGGTTGGCCGGATGTATCGAGACATAGAGTCTCGCTATCTGGACATCAAGCGCAACCTTAAGTTGCTATTCGACCAGCGCCTAACCGGGCTGGAGCGTGAAGCCAACAGCGAGCGTGGATTCATCCTCTGCAACAACGCGGGTGGCCCGGAAACGCTGTATCAGGTTAACGCTGGCACCTACATCTACGACATGACGGCCGCGCAACTTGCCGACTTGCTGCAGCGCGTTCAGCTCATTCTGGATGACGCCCTGCTGGACGGCGGCAGCCAGAACCTGTGGGCCCTTGAGTATGTCGTGGCTGAGTATGAGCGCGGTACGCACCAGGCATTCACCAATCTATCTGTACAGTCACCAGTGTACGCCCAGCAAACCACGCTGGCGCAACTACTGAGCACGCCTGCATATCAAAACCAGATAGCAGCGGCTTATGTCTCAACGTTCAGCGAGTGGAAGGGCATCAGCGATGCCGTCCGTGCTGACCTGGCGAATGTGATATCCGATGCGATTGGCCGAGGCATCAACCCACGCGAGACGGCGCAAATCATCAGCAAGCGTCTCGATGTGAGCATGTCGCAGGCCAAGAACATTGCACAGACTGAGCAGGTTGGGGCGCTGCGCAAGGCTCAGTGGCAGGAAACAGACTGGGCGCGGGAACGGCTAGGGCTGAACACCGCCATTCTCTGGCTCTCAGCACTCAAGGCGACAACTCGAATCTGGCACGCCGCCCGCCACGGGCGCACCTACACCACTGAAGAAGTCGAAGCGTTCTATGCAGAGCGCGGGAATCGCTATAACTGCTATTGCGCAAACTTTCCAGTGCTCCTTGATGATAAAGGAAAGGTCGTGAATGAAGGTTTGGTCAGCAGGTTGGCCGAAGAACGTAAGAGGTGGAGTGAATCTTAAAAAAGTTGTATTGTGCTATTTTCCATTAGGAGATAGCTCATGCAGCAAGGTTTTGGTTTCTTTGTGAAAATATTCTCTTCAGAAGAATATAGAAATGAATTTATTAAAGGGAATTTGTACATGAATCCCCTCAAGTATTTCATTGACCTTGAAGAAGAACACTCTGGAAATGTCGGTGATAAACATGAAGCTCTAAGCGCATGGTTACAGCCTTCAGAGATGAGGTTGATCTTAGAACTTAAAGGTCAAAAGTTTGAAATACCAAGTTCAGACATTGCAGCTCCAATCGCGATCAAGAGAACACACTTCGACTCTGTAAATGTTCTCTGTTTAATGTCCCTCCATTCACATGATATATCTTTGGATGGAAGCATCAGTGCTGAACAAGTTGAGCTTCTAAAAGAATACTTCTCAGTACCAGAAGATGTGGTTAATCTGGGAGAATATGCGGTAATTATTCCAAATATAGCTTTATTCTTGGAGAAGGTTAAGGTGGCCTCGCAGCATCTTGTCGATAATGGCTAGGCGTTAGAAATGATAGCTAAAGCAGTTAAATACTACGACCAAAGCCAGACGCTTTCTTTGACCAACGAAGAAGAGGCTATCTTTCACAAACAAAAATCTTATGAACACCAAAAAGAGTTCAGGATAAGCCTTGACAGGGGTAAAGGTGAAGTAAGCCCTTATGTTTTGAGGATTGGAGACCTTAATGGAATCGCCCACCCAATAATGACAAGGGATTTAAATAGCGCGTTTCAATTAGTAATTACTCCTTGTTCTGAATAACCCGCTTCGGCGGGTTTTTTATTTCCTGTAACCCATCAATGAGGACACAGCATGTCACGCATCTGCGTAAACGTGCTGTCGGTCATCAACTCCGCTTCAAACATCACCACTGAAACCATTAATGGCGCAGAGCACATCGTCGTGAAAAACGTCGTGCCTGTCCGTGACGGCATTGTGCTGAATGGCGGATTGTACCCGGCAGAAGAAAACACGAAGGGCTACAAGAGCCTTGAAGATAAACCCATGCCTTACGGTCATCCGAAGGTCGACGGTCGCCACGTTAGCGCCAGCAACGTCAGGGCGGTGAATGAATACCACATTGGCGCATACACCCGGAACGTCAGGAAGGAAAACGGTCAGGTACTGACGGATGCAGTCATTAATCGCCGATTTGCTGAAGGTTCCGAGAAAGGCCGAAAGGTGCTGCAGCGCCTTGACGACATGGCGGCAGGAAAGTCTGTCGAGCCTATAGGTATCTCCACTGGCCTGCTGCTAAACCGCATTGAGGCAAAGGGCGAGTCCAACGGCAAACGCTACACCTGGATCGCCACCAATCAGGTTTATGACCACGTTGCCATCCTCCTCGACGAGACGCCAGCCGGAACGCCGGAGGAGGGGATTGGCATGTTCGTTAATGCCGAAGGCGACGAAGTTCAGGTGGAAACGGTAAATCTCTCCGATTGCGATACGCCTGACCCACAAGACCCCGCTTTCAAGCAGATGTTCAACAACTTCATGGCGTTTTTCAGCGCCAACAACAAGCCCGTCAAAGAGGAAGCAAACCCGATGAAAGAAATCATCACCAACGCGCTGAAAGCGAAAGGCAAAGAGGTTGAAGGTAAAACCGAAGCCGAGCTGATGGATGCGTATAACCAAATGGTCGCTGAAGACGCAAAGGCGAAAGCCGACGCTGAAGAAAAGGCGAAGAAAGAGAAAGAGGAAGCTGATAAAGCAGCTAAACAGCCAGCGGCCAACGCAGAAGAAATGCCAGCGTGGGCGAAGTTGCTCACAGAGCAGGTATCTGCGCTTAACAGCCAGTTCACTGCTAACTCTGACAAAGAGAAGGGCGAAAAACGCGCTGCCGTGAAAGCTAAATTCGGCATGACCGATGTCGCTGTGAACGCGCTGAACGATGAACCTTTGAATGAGCTGTTTGCTCAATGCCAGACCTCCACTGGCCTGAACGGTACATTCCGTCAGACCGCTATCAACCAATCAGTCAGCGAAATGCCGGAGTAAATAATGGCTAAAGATGGAAAGCACGTAATCCACGCGGGCGGCGTATTCCCTAACCCACTGCTCAATCGTGAAGGTGCAGCCGCAGCTGCAACCAAGCCTGGAACGATCGGTTTCTTTGATGCGGGCAAGTTCACTGCATCAGTTGCAGGTAACGAGCAGGCAATCCTGTACGTAGCAAATTACGACTATCTGCGCTGTCTGACCGTGGATGACAACATCCCGGCCGGAGAGTTGGTGGTTGGCATCCAGCCACTGCAGGGAATGTTCCTCAACGTACGCGCGGCAGCGGGCACCTATAAAAAGGGTCAGCCTCTGTCAATTGTGAATGGGCAAGTCAAGGCGCAAGCCGGTGATGAGTCAATTCGTTGCTATGTCGAAGAAGACAAAGCTTATACCGCTGCTGCAGGTGACCTGCTGCGCGTTGTGATTAAGTAAGGAGCACCTGAATGTTTGTATTTTCCCGATCTTTGGGCGAGCGCACTGGCAACCTTGAGGTTAACCAGTCCCAGTTCGCCGAGCTTCAAATGGCACGTAACGAAGGCATGCAGGCCGCTGCAGATTTCATTGGTCGTGTTCGCGGCATCCGTGAGGACTCGGGCCGAGTGGAAGCAGTGAACGCAGTTGACGATATCCGCCGCCTGTATCGCGCTTTCGACACCACTGTACTTGCTCAATTCGAGCCAACCACTCAGTTCACGCTGCTGAACGATCTGATGCCGCTGTCTCGCTCTGTTCGTATCGAGCAGTCACGGTATGACTATGCACGCACTGGCGGCCGTGGATGGGCACACACTTCCATGTCAGGCCAGATCGGTGCCGCTCTGGATGCTAAGAGCTACACATTCGACGGCACCATGGTTCCGGTACATGACTCGGGCTTCAAGTTCACCTGGCGTGACCCGATCTTTAACAGCCCATCAGCACTGCAGTCTCAGGCTGATGCACAGCGCGGTTCTGTCGAAGACGTACAGCGCCAATACGTTGATTACATGTTCAACGGCTTCCGAGATTCAGAAGGCAACTACGTTAAGTTTGATGGCCTGACCTGGAAAGGCCTGAAGGCTGACGAACGTGTTGCTCAGGTGACGCTGACCTTTAACTTCGCAACAAGCACCGACCCGGTAGCGCTCCGCACTAACGCTATCGCACTGCGTGACGTATTTCGCGTGACCAACAGCCAGTACGCGCCTCAGACCTGGTATGTTTCAGCTGAAATTATGTCGAACCTTGAGCGCTATTTCGATGTGAATGCAACCCGCACGGTGATGGAAGAAATTCTGAAGCTGTCTGGTATCGCAGGCATCAAAGAAGACGCTCAACTCTCAGGAAACGAAATCCTTATCGTGCCACTGACTGCTGGTGTAATTGCCCCAATCGTCGGCCAGGCGATCGGTACTGTTGCTGACCCGCGCCAGTTCTATAACAGCGACTACATCTGGCGCACGTGGGGTGCGATGGGCCTGATGGTTAAGCAGGACATCAACAACAAATACTCCGTAATCCACGCTTCCAGCTAAGGAAAAAACATGGCACTCGTAAAAGTATTAGCAGCAAATATCTTTGCCGGTGCCAGCTTCCAAAAACTGGAGGCTGGGCAGGTTTATGACGTTGATGATGCGGTCGCTGAGAAGTGGATCGCCACTGGAAAAGCTGACAAAACCAGCGAGAAGAAAGGCGAGAAGCTTACCTTCGAAGTGGCTACACCATCTGCGCCAGTTAGCACCGACACATCTGTGCTGCAGTCGAAACTGGATGAAGCGCTTGAGCAGCTTAGGGCAGCCCAGGAATCAGCAGTAGCGAAAGAAAAAGAGCACGCCGACGCACTGGAGGCCGAGAAGAAACGCGCTGACGATGCGGAAGCGGCTCTGTTAGCAGCAAACAAAAAGGATAAGTAAACATGGCAGTGCAGATAACGGCGGCGCAGGTTAAACAGCAGTTATCTGCGCTGGGTTACTCCGTACCGGACTTCATGATTGATGCCTACCTGTGCAAGCTAGCCAGTATCAGCATGTGCCTGGAGGCGGCTGGCTACGATGAATGCGACCTGATGCTGATCCAGGTGTACGCCGTGACGTTGATGGCTATCACCGCATACAGCCAGCGCATCAAATCACAGTCAGCGCCTTCAGGGGCGTCCCGATCTTTCGATTACAGCGGTGATGTGAAGACTATGCGCAACACTTTCGATGCACTGGATACGTCTGGATGCACTGCAGGATTACCGATTGATGTCGGTAGCAGCGTGGGCTTCTTCGACGTCGTGGGTGGCTGCTGATGGACATACCAGCATCATTGCGTTTGCCCCGAAAATTCCAGCGCGTGTGGGTGAAGACCGATAGCGGGAAGGAAACTACCGGCTATGTGAACGCTGCGGGAGAGTGGCGCATTAACTGCCCGCGTATTGCAGCTGAGAATCCCACTGTCGTGAGCTGGAGGGAGTGACATGTCATCTTTAGCTAACTGGTCATACACCGCGCCTTGCACCATCTGGCGAAATCTCGGTATTGATGAGTATGGCGACTCTCTCGGCTGGTCGGCACCAGAAATAATCATGTGCGATTACGGTGGTGGTTTATCGGCGAGGATTGGCAGTATCGGCACTGAAATCGTGGTGAAGAATACTTTCTGGTCTGAGTATTCCGAGGCTAAGAAGGGCGATTATCTACTCATTGGGGAATCTTCTGAAGCCGATCCGATGGCAGCTGGTGCCGACGAGGTTATGCAGGTAATCCGGTATGCCGACACATTCGAGCGGACCGCTGACGACTTCGCAATTCTGACAGGAGTCTGATATGGGCGTGAAAGTTAAAGGCATCCGTCAAGCTCAGCATAACCTCAATCGTCTGGTGGGTGATATTCAGGGCCGTAAAGCGGTGAGGGCGCTGCAGAGCGCTCTGATTATCGGCTCATCGCAGGCTGCGCTATACACGCCTATCGACACCTCAACGTTAATCAACAGCCAGTATCGCGAGCTAGATATCAAAGGTACGCGGCTAACCGGGCGAGTGGGGTACTCGGCTAACTATGCGGTTTATGTTCACGATCCTAGTGTGCCGCAGACCTTCCGCCGGGCTACGGCGCAGAAAGAGTTCCTGACAAAGGGATTCGAAGATACTCGCGAACTCATCGACCGAACCATTAAAAAGGAGATGAGCTTGTGACACCCCCCATGCACCAACGTGTTAAAAACCTACTCGTCGGCGCTGGCCTCGCTGCGGGTTACACGGTTCAGTCACTTATGTGGAATGACACAGGAGATCTGAAGCAGCGATTCCTAGTATTCCGGCCGAATGGCGGCACTGCAGTAGACCGCGATATAGGCTCCGACCATTACGTGCTCGTTGACCTAATTACCGGAAAATCATCCGGCGATTACGCAAAGTCAGAAACCGATGTGCAGGCCATCATCGATTACGTGCAGCAGAACCCAATCAGCGACCCTTGTGTCGGTCAAATCACCAACATGGGCGGCATACCTTCACCAACCCCCACGACTGAGGGGCGAATGGTCTGGCGCCTGCAATTTGCCTGTTCTTACGGCGAAAGTTAATCAAAGAGGAATTATCCATGGCAGCAAATTGCCCAACGGACAACACAAAGTTGTTTGGCCGCGCCATTGTGCTCGAAGTAGCCGATGGTTGTGCAGATACAGTGCCGCAGGAGTCCGAGTGGAAAGCTCTGGCTGCAGGCACAAGTAAAGGCTTCGACTTCTCCCCGAACAGTGTGACGTCGGATGCTGATGACACCAAAGGCTACCAAGAAAGCATCGTAACAAATGCTGACTTCACTATCTCATTTGAGGGCGAGGTGCGCCGTAACGATAAGCTCGACCAGTATGGCGTTGGTCGACTGATTAAATATTTCAACACTGAAATTCAGGCCGCGCGCCAGCCTACTTTGTGGGTTCGCATGGAGTTCGGTCCTGTCACGTTCCAGGGCTACATGCTGATCAACGCATTGAGCTCTGACGGTGGCACTAACGATATCATCACCTTCTCCACAGAGTTCAAGGTAGCGGCAGCCGATACTATCCAGGTGGTAGATACGGATGACAGCGTTCCGGCTACGGGTGTAACAGTAACCCCGGCCACTACGTCTCTGGCCGTCGGTGCAACGCGCCAGCTGACCGGAACCGTACTGCCTGCTGATGCAACAGATAAATCCGGCGCCTGGACAACCTCGGATGCGACAAAAGCAACGGTCAGCTCTACCGGGCTGGTTACTGGTGTCGCAACCGGAACCGCGACAATCACCTTCACCTCTACTGACGGTGCGTTTACTGGCTCTACTGCGGCGACCATCACCGCATAACTGCCATTTCAGGGGCTTCCACCTGGTGGCCCCGAAAATGTCTGTTACCGGATTAACCCATGACACCCTACAAAGAGATTGGCGAGTGCCTTATCACCGCTGGAGAGGATGAATATTTCTTCCGGCCATCATTCGCCGCAATGAGCCGCATTGGCGAGCCACAGGAGGTCGTGCAGGCATTCTATGACCTGAACAACGATGAGGTTACACCGCTGCTTCAGCGAGGAATGGATGCATACGGCACCATCCCCGCATGGCTGCTAACTCATGTGAGCCGCAGGGAGATTGGTAAACCCGCAATTATGGCCGCAATGAGCGTGTTGGCTGCGTGTTGTGAGCGTGACCTTTCGCGGCTAATCGGTGAGATCATCCCCGGCAAGTCTGGCAAATGGACGTTCGTCTGGCGAAAAGGGGCGATGCCACTGAGTGACATGGTGCTGATCGCCCAGTCACTCATAACCCACGGCATAATCGGCAAAGCGAAAGTGCGACAGCTTCAACGGCATGAGAGCAACAAAGCTACTACTGAGTTCAACGCCTTCGAGTACATAAGCGCCGCACGTAACCACTTCGGCATAAGCCGGGATGAAGCGGAGCAGCTCTCGATGACAGAATTTCAGATGATGCTGGCCGCGAAATATCCCGAGCAGAAAGGCTTCACACGTGACGAGTACGAAGCGGTTGCTGATGACTACCTGGCGAAGAAGGCGAGGCGGCTGGCGAAGTTATCGTAACTTGCGGGCCTTTGCTTTTAGCTGATGGTAATATTGGTTCATTATTTGCACAGAAGAGAATATCCAATGCCAAAGATTAAAGTTCACGCATCTAATTTCGAAAATATAGAAATGAGCATCACAGGTGGAGTTATTTTCATCAAAAGGAAATGGACTCAGCTTGTTGGTGACCGCGTGGAACCTGCCTCAGTTGTTGCTCTCGATGTTGCATCTGAGGATAGTGTAAAAAAGATTGGTGGCTCTCTTGGCTGGGGCGCGGTCGGCGGCGTGTTGATGGGGCCATTAGGTCTGATTGCAGGAGCAATCCTCGGTGGTAACCGAAAGGATGTGATATTTATTGCTGAGCTTTCAGAGGGACGCAAGTTTATGGCGACAACAGACTCCAAAACTTACACCGAACTCCAAGCGAAAAGCATGCGGTTCTGATAAGAAACCAAAGATTACGAAACCTCGCTCCGGCGGGGTTTTTTTATGCCCGGAGATAGATGAATGGCGAGCGAACAACAGGTTGGTAACATTGTTTATGAAGTAGAAATGAACGTCGCCAAGCTCATTGAGTCACAGCAAAAAGTTAATGACCGCCTCGACTCAATGGAGGGCAAATTTGAGAAAACTGGCAAGGCGGTAAGCGGCACAGAGAAATCATTCTCATCACTTACCAAGGTTGCCTCTGCACTTACAGCGGCACTATCTGTACAGCAAGTGGCGCAATATGCCGACGCCTGGACGACTCTCAACAACAAGCTCGCCAATTCCATTAGAACCGGAGAAAGCCTCACCCAAGTCACACAGCGCGTGTTTGACATCACTCAGTCAACCCGTTCAAGCCTCGATGCCACAGCGTCGCTCTACGCTCGCTTGGAGCGAGCTACCCGCGAGTACGGAACAAGCGCAGAAAACGTGGCGAAGCTCACCACGATAATCAACCAGGGGTTCGTTGTGTCTGGTGCCACGGCGCAGGAAGCCGAGAACGCCATCATTCAGCTGTCGCAGGGGCTGGCATCCGGCGCGCTGCGCGGCGAAGAATTCAACTCTGTGAACGAGCAGGGCAACAGGCTGATCGTAGCCCTGGCTGATTCCATGGGCGTTTCTATCGGGCAGATGCGCGCGATGGCCGCTCAGGGCAAGCTGACAACTGATGTCGTGGTCAATGGTCTGCTGGGCCAGGGTGATGTGATCGGCAAAGAGTTTGCAAACACCACTCAGACCATCGGCCAGGCGTTTCAGGTTGCCGGAAACAACATCACTCAGTTCGTCGGCAGCTCGGCGACCGTTAAAGCTGGTGTGGCAATATTCAATGACGCGGTGATCACGCTGAGCGAAAACCTCGACGTGGTCTCCACTGTCATCCTCTCAATCACCGCCATTATGGGCTCCCGCTACGTTGGTGCGCTGGCCGCTGCAACTGCCGCGCAGATATCGAATGCGGCAGCCGCTTACCGCGTAGCAGCAGCTCAGGGCGCAATGGGCGCTGCAGCAAATATTGCCCGCGGCGCCATGGCGCTGATTGGTGGCCCGGCGGGCGTGGCCACTCTAGCAGCCGCTGCAATTTTCTATTTCTACCAGCGCGCGCAGCAGGCCAAGCAGGAAGCCAATGACCTTGCGGACAGCGTCAACGGTTTGGTTGGCAAATTCAAAGAGATGTCAGCTACCGAAGTGGGCGCGTCCATTGCGCGCATGCGAGAAAGCCTGGTTAGCCTCAGCGATAGCGTTGATGACGCGCAAAAAACTTACGATAAGGCCACTTACCGGGTAAGTGACCTGCGTAAGGAGATCGACAACTGGGGCAAAGGCACCACGCGCGGTCGCCAAGCTGCCGACGCTTTGTCTTCAGCATTGGACGATCAGTACATTGCAGCTGACGCGCTGGAAAAGGCACAGAAGCGCCTCAGCCAGACTCAAAGCGCCATCACTCTTGGTCAGGCACAGCTAACTACCGGCCTGAAAACGGGCATCGACCTTCTCAGCCGGGAAAGTACTGCAGCAGGTGATGCCGCGGGCATGATGAACCACTTCGCGCAGTCTGTGAATCTGGCAGCTAACGCTAAGGAAAAGTTCAACGCATCGAGCCTGCAGATCCCCCGCAGCGAAAAAGCAGATGACTTCAATAAGGATCTGGAAGACGAAAATAAGCTGCTGGCGATCACTGATAGGCGCCTGAGAGCCGTCACTAAAGCGCGCATGGAGGCCACTGCTAAAGGTGGCAACCTGAATCAGGTCAACACAGCTGCTGAGCTGGCTGGTCAGCAGTACGACCTGCAGGCCGCCGAAGCTGCGCGCAATTCGACGGCCAAGGAATCTGCGAAAGTTGAGAGCCAGGCGGAGCAGGCAGAAAAGCGCCGGCAGAAATCGCTGCAGGACTTAACCGATCAGATGGCGGTGGCCGAGCTGCAGTACAAAGGGCTTAACCGTGAAGCCGCTCAGCTGGCTGCGATTCAGGACTTGGGATCCGGCGCGTCATCTACGCAGATACAGCAGGCATCACAGCAGGCTGGGCTGATGTTTGATATTCAGCAAAAGGCCGCTGATAAAAAGTCTGCGCTCGAGCAGGATGCAGCAGCCACAGCCGAACGCCAGCGCACTCAGGACCTGGCACAGGTTCAGCGCCAGTTCGCTGCCGGGGATATTAGCTTTGAGCAAAGCCAGAAACGCCGGGCGGAGATCGCCGCGACATATTCCCAGCAGATTGCTCAAGCGAATGCGTCGAATGCAGTAACACCGCAGCAAGCTGCAGCCGGAACTGTCGACCCGGTGCAGGCACTTGCGAATGAGAATGCCCGCAAGCTGGCACTTATCCAGCAGTTTGAGCAGCAGAAAACCATCACCGAGCAGCAGGGGTTGGCGCTGAGGAATGCGGCTAACACTCAGTATGAAGAGCAAAGAATCGCGGCTCAGTGGGAAATCTGGCGTCAGCAAAGCGCAGGAAATGATGCAGCTGCGGCCGCGTTCGACTCATTCGCAGGCAATGCATCAAACGCACTGACCGGGATAATCACAGGGAGTATGTCAGCACAGGACGCTATGCGATCGCTTGGCTCGACCGTGCTTAACAGCCTGGTCAACTCATTCGTTCAAATGGGAGTCGAATGGGTTAAGTCAGCTGTGACTGGGGCTGCCGCTCAAACAACGGCTGTTGCCACTACCACAGCGGCCTCGGTTGCCGGAACTGCTACCACAACAGCGGCGAGTACCGCTGCAGCAGCAACGACTGTCGCAGCCTGGACGCCAGCCGCGATTGTAGCCTCCATAGGGTCATTCGGCGGTGCAGCTGCGATCGGTATCGGTGCGGTGCTCGGTGCTCTGGCTATGGGTGTTGCAGGTAAGCGCAAAAACGGCGGGCCTGTCAGCTCAGGCTCAATGTACCAAGTGGGCGAGGGTGGAATGCCTGAAATATACCAGGCAAGCAGCGGTAAGCAGTACATGATACCTGGCGATAATGGTTCAGTTATCAGCAACAAGGACATGCAAGGTTCTGGAGGTTCGGGCCTAAACGTTGTTGTGAACTTTAACGACCACAGTACCGGAGACCACAGTTATGACTATCAGGCATCACAGAACGGCAACACGCTGACCATAGATGCTTTCGTAACTGACATGTCAAATGGCGGGCCGATGAGCCAGTCCATATCTACTTTCCACAACGCACCAAGAAAAGCGCGAGGCGGCTGATGGCAATACCATACCCTGACTGGCTGCCACTGGCGCAGAAGAGCGGCAAATCACCCAGCACTGATACAGGTTTCAGGACAGAAACGCCACAGGTAGGCGCGCCAATTTTCCAGAAACTCACTGACGACTTGAAGACTACTTTCAGCCTGACGTGGATTTTTACCCGTGACCAGCACCGTGCTTTCATGCAGTGGCTGCGCAGCCCAAACTACCTCGACAACGGAAACCAGTGGTTCACGATGCGTTTGGGGACCGGATCGGGAGATACAGGGTTAGAGATGCAGGAGCTCCACTTCACAGCATATCCAACCTGGAGCCAGTCCGGCAGCATCTATACATGGACGGGTAGCGTTATCTGCAGGCAGATGAACAATTCTGACGATGACTACGACGACATTATCGTCGAACTACCGCCACCATGGGCCAGCTGGCTCGACATTATCGTCACCGGCTACCCTGACAATCGCGACCCCGAATCACTACCGAGATTACCCTGATGCCGACATTACGCGAGATACGAGCGAAGCGGCCCAATCGCATTCAGTACGAGACCATCACGTTTTATCACTCCACATTCGGCTATGTCCGCATCGTAAATAACCAGGTGTTTCCGAAAAATATCGCGGGCAGCGAATATCTGCCGTGCCGTTTCGAGCTGACAGAGAGCCAGCAGAGCAGCACCCCGGTAATCGACAGCACGCTCAAGTTCAGCCGCCTTGCGCAGGATTTCAAGCAAAAGCTGAAGGCCTGGAAGAGCTATGCGCGCATTGAGCCCATCATAGCGACATATGCCCTTTATGACGCAGATATGAGCACGCTGCTCAAGAGGTGGCGGCTGTATGTCAGTGATTGCAACATGGACGGGACTGACGTGAATGTGTCGCTATCGATGACAAATCCTTTAAACAAAAATGTGGGGAGGCCGTATGACCCGGCAGACTGGCCCGGCCTGCAAATCGGCTAGTGAATTCGCGGCACGCATGATCGGGGTGCCGTGGCGCAACCGCGCCTGCACTTTCGACGCATGCGACTGCTGGGGCCTGGTCGTGCTGTTTTATCGCCATGTGGAAGGCCGTGAAATACACCACTCGGCGGGATATGAGGCCGACAGAGATTTCATCACCTGCTTTGCTGATGAGGTTATCCACTGGCGCAGTGTGGCGGGGCCAGAAGAGGGGGGCATCTTCATTGCGTATGACGGAGATCGCCCGGCGCACATCGGCGTGATTGTTGATGGCCGGGCACTTCACAGCCGAGGAGAAAATGGCGCCGTTCGCAGCGATCGCCTGGCCGCAGTTGAGCGGATGTTTACAAAATTGGAGTACAAGGCCTATGCCGCTGATTGAGTTACAGAGAGTGCCCGGCACGCCGCGCGAGAGATTTAGCGTTACCGCTGGCACGCTGCTTTCCGAATGGCTGCTGAATGCCGACACGCACAGCGATGTTGTTGTCGTTTTCAACGGGCGGGAGCTGGGCCCGGATGACGAGGTAGGATTTGCGCTGCTTGAGGGTGACAGGGTGCAGGTTTTCGACCAGCCCAAAGGCGTGATCGGCGATGTGCTAAGTCCTATTTTCAAAGTAGTCAGCAAGGTTTTCAGCTTCCTGATGCCCAAACAGTCGTTTTCTGTGGCGGACAGCAACAGCAAAGAATCGCCTAACAATAAGCTGACCGGGCAGACTAACGTCGCACGAACATACCAGGCGCGGCCAGATGTTTACGGCCAGGTCAGGGCCTACCCGGACCTGATCCAGCAGTCCATGTTTGAGTTCATCGACAACGTCAAATATGTGACGGAATGGATGAATTTCGGGCTGGGCAAATACACAGTCGAGAGCGTGCGCTACTCAGAATCAACGCTCGGTTCTCTGGCGGGCGCTTCGTATCAGGTATTCGGCCCGGGTGAAGTTATTCCGGTGATTTATGAAGGATTCGAATTCGATGACGTTGACGGCCAGGAGATCCCCGGACCGAATGAAAGTGGCGAATTCCCCGCTTACTCCGCGACAGCCAACACTGTAGTTTCCGGCCAGTTCTCCGGCGGGCAGGTCTCAATGAAAATCGTACTGCAGTCACAGTTCGACTACTTCTACAATCTGAGCAAGCCCCACGCAGTAACGTTTGTCATCAACGTGTCCTACAACACCGCAAGCGGCCCGGTGACGCGTGACATCACGCTGAATGCCGACCTGTTCAATGCCACAATTACCGATAATGGCGCCACGATTAATCCCGTGCGTTATTACAATTTCTTCTTCAACAACCTTAGCGGCAGCGATGCGCAAACCACGCCATCGAATGCAACGATTAACACCACAAAATTCGTTCTAAATGACAACCAGCCCCTGGTTGTCGGCCCTTTTTTTGCTCCAGTCGAGGGCGGCCAACTGTGGGTTCATTTCCAGGCGCAGCTCGGCGACGGTGACTATGCGAATTACTCAGGAACCATTTGGAAAGTTGACGCTGATAACAACCCGGTAGCTGGGACTACACAGAATTTCTCCGGCGGACTCAACAACAACAGTGGCGGATCCGACACCATTTACCGCACTGTCAAAATCACGCCAGCGGCAGGATATGGGCGCTATGCCGTGCAGGTCTATCGCACCAACAACAGTAACGATTCCAGCGTGCTGCAGCTGAGCGAGGTTCATATTGTCAGGGTGAGAAATAATGAGGTGCATCCTGATGACACGCTTGTGCGGGTGACGGTCAGGGCCACTGAGCAGGCCACCGGCGTGCGAGACCGAAAATACAACGCTCTCATTACCCGGCATACGATCAGCTACAACATGACCACTCGTACGGTTGATTACACGCTTCGGCCGTCCCGGTCATTTGCCGATGCACTGGCTCACCAGTGGCTCGTTATTGGCGGGGAGGATGAAAGCTCAATTGACCTTTACGGGCTATACCAGATAGCTAGCTCGCTACCAGACCCGCGCCTCGGATACTTCGATTACACGTTCGACGACGAGGATATCTCGCTCGGTAACCGGGCGGAAACCACGTGTAATGTAGCGCGTGTGGTTGCTTTTTGGGAGGATGCCGTGCTCTCGTTCGTTCGTGATCAGCGCGTGCAGTACCCGGCGACCACCTTTAACCGCTCTAATATGGTGGCTGACGAGTACAAACTGTCCTACTCAATGACTATGCCTGGCGGTTATGACGGTGTGGAAATTGAGTATGTCAGCCCATCGACCAACAAAAAAACCTATATCCGGTACCGGATAACTTCAACCGGCATTGTGAAGGAGGCTGCAAAGAACCCGCTTAAAATCTCGCTGAACGGCTCACGGAATGAGTACCAGGCTAATGACCGGGCGCTGGTTGAGGTCAATAAGTTGGTGCACTCGCGTGGAAAGATGAGCTGTAAAACGATGGCAGACGGGCAGTATGTGTCTGTCGGTGACATGGTTCAGGTGCCGGACACTTACGACACTAATCAGCAGTCTGGTTATATCGTGGCTCGCGTAGGCAATGATTTTGATACCAGCGAGGCCATCACGTTTAGCGGCCAGATGTTCGTGACCGTCACAGACAGCCTTGGGCGAACGTCTGAGCGTTATCCCGCGACAATTAGGTCAGATACGCGCTTCGGTTTCACCGCAGCCCTACCGGATATTAGCCTCAATATTTACGACGGGTACAGTGTGCAATCGCCATCACGCTACGTCATTGCGACGCAGCAGGAGATGGATGCAACGCTCTGGAAAGTTGACGACAAGAAACCCAATGCCGATGGAACGACATCATTCACGCTGTCGGAGTACAGCGATCTGATTTACCCCTAAAAACATCATCCACCAGTAAGCCAGCCGTCGTGCTGGCTTTTTTTATGGAAAAATTATGGCTACCACACCAACGCAAGACGCTGTACCGTCCGAATCACCTCGCGACGTTAAATTCAACGCCGGAAAAATTGACGAGTTTGTCACCTCTCTGGCGCTTAAATATGCTGACAGATTTGGAGGTGAGCACTACACCATTGAGGGCCTGCGCTGGCTGGCACAGCAGTCAATCGCTGCCTTTGGCTGGGTCCCTATTGGAACCTTCCAGGAGGGAGCGACACTAACTCTGCCTAACCAAATCCTGAAAGATGAAGATGAGGGAGAGTATTACCGCTGGGATGGACCATTGCGGAAAGAAGTGCCGGCAGGGTCAACGCCAGAGTCGGCGGGAGGAATCGGATCTGGTGCGTGGTTGAGTGTGGGGGATGCATCACTGAGGGCGGCGCTTGGTTCTAATTCAGGTGCTGAATTCATAGGTTCTGGGCTTACAGTTTCCTTTGATACCGTGGCAGACATGAAATCAGCCACATGGATTTCATTGCGGATGAATGCAATCACAAAGGGATATTTCGTTGCGGGAGATGGAGGTGGGGCCACCTACACGATCCAAAACGAAGAGCCATCAGAGGTGGGCTATGGCAGCCATGCATTGCAAAACGGACTTTATGCGCATATATCAAGCGGTGATACGGCTTATCTGGAGCAGTGGGGAGCGTTGGCGCAAGATGCTTCAGAGGCAATACAGGCGGCTGTCTCTACAATGCAAAACATCAGATCAATAAAAAAACGCGAATACTCGATAACGAAAACTATTCGTATCCCCAGTAATCGCAATCTGAACTTCAATGGCAGTAAGGTATCAATGCCATCAGGATCAATTTACCGCGACTTTTTCCTACCTGATGGCTCTGAAGATGCGAGAAATAGTAATATTACTTTTACAGATGTAGAGCTTGCCGGATTCTACAGTTTTGGTGCCATTCTGGATGGGATAAGCTGGTCTGTTGAAAATGGTAATGGCGTTGTGGGACTGCGCATGAAGTACTGTGATGTTTTTTCAATAAGGAATGTTGAAAGCTACGGTTTCCATTACGGCATTGAGGTTAAGACCAGCACAGATGGATCTATAGAAGGGTGTCGTTTTCATGACAATATTGATGATGGTCTTTCCATTTCTGATGGTGGCGTGGTTCCCATACAAAGCAGCGACATCCTAGTATCCCGTTGTGCGAGTTATAAAAATGGGTATTCAGATAATAACGTTGGAAATTCTGGATTTGAGGTAGATGATGGGCCTCGAAATATAACTTTCTTCCAGTGCCTGGCGTATGACAACGAGTCACGAGGTTTTGCATGTCACGTTCATGCCACAACCACTGTACAATGTGCCAACATACGTTTTATCGAGTGTGTTGCAAAAAACAATAACAATATACTTCAGTCAAATCCGGTATATGATGACAGAGGATGTGGCTTCGGCTTTAGCACAGCTAGCACACCAGGTAACAACGCTGCTCGGCTAAGAGATTTAATGGTTTTACGATGCGAAACCGAAGGGCACACCAGAGCATCGGTGTACTACGACTGCTCCGCAGGCACGCTGACAATGTCGGGATTCAAAGTTGAGAGTTGTAGGCTTATTGATAATCAAGCGTCAATTGCTGGAGTATTTGTAAGCAGAGTTTCGGACGTTTTTATCGAGAAAAATATAATTCAACCAACCGCATCAATACCACCAATTTACTGCTATGATAATCGCGGTATTTTAGAAATATCCAGGAATAAGCTGGGGGTTTCGCAATTAGTGCCGTGTATTCGTTATAACAGCGCATCCTTCGCTGTAAGAGCTAACGTATATGGCAACGATATTTCTTTTGGCGCAGCTAATACTGATTCTGTGATAGCATTTCCATTCGCTCTATCACTCAGTATAGTTAACAACTCTCTACGTGGAGAAGTATCCTTGGCAACTGCGATATTTATTGGTGGTGCGGACTCTTCGTGTTCCGACAATGTCGTCATCTCAGGTAACTACATAGAGAAACTTTCGGTAGGTGTCTATGCGCGGGGTGGAGAGAGCCTTAAAATAAGCGACAATACATTCAAGCTGATATCAACACAGGTACTTAGTCGTCTTACTACGAGTAGTTCAGGATGCTCGCTAACAGGTAATGTGTATTTAAATTGCGCCTCAGACGGTGCAGGAGGCGCAGATATTGCTTCAGGGAATATAGCTAAAACTTTTTAGTCCGCCGTAAAAGAAGAAAAAATATTAACGAAATTATAGTGATCCCAAATCCTATATATATTATTTTATTTGGGGTCACGGAAACAATATTCCTTTCTTTACTATCATTACCGTTTATACACAATAATCCTTCATCAGTATGTTTTGACTCTTTTCTTCCGTTCATTGAAATATCTAATAGAGAACTGTTAAAAACAGGGAGGCATAGTTTGTCAAAATCTCTATTTATAATGTAATTAGGGTATCCTTTATGATAATAAACATCAGTATTTGAAGGTGCAGCGTTAATGTAAGGCTCATTTCTTTTGCCAAGCAATTCTGATACTCTAACACCAGAGGGCATGTAGTCACGATAAAAAAGGACCATTTCTGACTGTGTATGTATCCTTTTCAATAATGCATTGAAGGTGGTATATCCAGAAGATAATGATAAGATTGAGAACAAAATTAATGCAAGTTGAGTATTGTTACGTTTAACTAATGCTATTATTTTAGCGCTCATCAGGCTTGCTACGAACGAGGGTATTATCAGGAATCTCCACGGGAATTGTATCAGACCTAGTAAAGGTGTGCTTTTTGGTAAAAGAAACCATGGGAATAAACTTGTTGATATGAATGAGAAAAACAAAGCTGCAATTTGTAATTCAGTGTTTTTCGACTGTTTTCTAAACACATATAATGACATGAGAAAGGTAATGAACAACGCCATCCCTATTGTTCTTTGAGATCTAGTATGAACGCCAATAGTAGAAATTATTGCATCATCGCCAGTAACAAATAAAGATGCGGTTGCTGCCATTCTCCACATATTTGTAAAATCACTTGCAATATTATCGAATGCCCAAACGCTATCATGCATTCGAGACCATATTAAAGGTAGTGTATAAAAAGATGATAGCAATATCAAGCTTCCCATAATCTTAATAGTAGTGGTCAAATGTATTTTGTTAAAGATTAACCTAAAGTCTAATGCAGCCATGAAGGATAGAAATATAAGGCATACCAAAAAAGCTGGAATGTTTGATAATAGGATCATTAATAATATTAATGCACTGGAGAGATTGAATTCTCCTGAGCTTCGAAATTTCAAGTAACTTAAAATTAATAATGGGAAGATACTATATGCAAGCATCTCACCAACAGCAAGTCTTATATAATAGTTATTTGCTAAGTAAACACAAGAGCAATAAATAACTGAGGTTAATATTGATGTGAATTTAATTCCAGTTATATAGTAAGCGGCTTTGTAACTTGATAATAGGCATATCAGATAGATTATTAAACAAGTGATCTTAAATTGATCTAGCTCGGTTCCTCCAAAAAGTTTAATTGGGTATGTGAATGCAAATATATATGACGATAAAGGGGGGTAGTATATGTTCCAGGCATAGCCAAACTGATTGTCATTGAAGAAGTCGAACAGCATAGGGAACTGACCGTGCTTTATTTCCTCGTTAACAGCCAACAGTCGGGAGAAATGCGCCCCTACATCATGACCTAACCATAATCCTCCTTTTAGGCAAGGATAAATAAATACCAATATGGCAATAAAAGATACTATATAAAATGGCGTATTTTTAATTCTTAAATTCATTCCTTTTCCTTAACAATAAATCTTGGCCTTTTCTTGACCTCTACATAAATCCTGCCGATGTATTCACCCAGAACACCGATCCCAATAAGCTGAACGCCACCCAGAAACAATATAGACACGAGGATTGATGGATAGCCACGCACCGGGTTTCCCCACGCCATCGTATCGATAATCATCCATGCCCCGTAAACGAAGGACAGGCCTGCCACAAATAAACCGAGATAGGTCCATATGCGCAGCGGGAAAGTTGAGAAACTGGTAATGCCTTCAAGTGCAAGATTCCACAGCTTCCAACCATTAAATTTGGTAGTTCCGGCAACACGTTCGGCGCGCGTGTATTCGACGACTTCAATTCTGCCGCCTACCCAACTAAGCACGCCTTTCATGAACAGATTTCGCTCAGGAAGTAGCTTAATATTTTCGACTGTGGCGCGAGACATGAGGCGGAAATCACCAACATTCTCCACAATTTTTGGAGAGCTTATTTTGTTGTGAAGGCGATAGAACCATTCAGCAGTCTTCCGCTTCATATGGCTGTCTGAAGCCCTGTCGCTTCGCTTTGCCAGCACTACATCAGCACCAGCCTGCCACTTGGAAATAAGATGCGGAATAACGCTAATAGGGTCTTGCAGGTCGACATCTATCGGAATTACAGCATCTCCAGTGGCATGCTCAAGTCCGGCGAATAGCGCAGGCTCCTTACCAAAATTACGCGTAAATGAAATTGGCTTAACCAACTGGTCAGATACTGCCAGCGCATTAATGATTGCCTCAGTGCCGTCTGTGCTTCCATCATTAACAAAGACGATCTCAACTTCATATTGCGCGAGCTCGCTGCGCACCGACTGGTAGAAAATCGGAATCGCGTCTTCTTCATTGAAGACCGGAACAACCAGAGAAATTTTCATTTTCTCTCCCTGAATACGATGTATTTCGAATAGAAGAAGCCCATCACCAGGCTAACTGCGGAAAACGTCCCAAGCGTGACGATTGATGGCAACTCCAAGGCGTCACTCATCTGCCCTACACTGGCAGCCATGGCACCCATAAATGCCAGATAAATCATGTAACGACCAGACGTCACTTCGCCCTTGAAAGTAAATCGAGCATTCGCGAAGAAAGAGAACGTGACAGCCACCAAAAAAGCGAACATGTTCGACATGGCCTGATTAACGCCAAGCCAATGAAGAATCAGGAAAACTATCCAGTGGATAGCCGTATTTATGACTCCCACAGATGCATAACGAGCGAATAGTTTATACATTGAATTATCTTAAATTTTGAAGTGGGCAGATCCTACCATCTGTTGTGACAATGGCAAGAATTCGTAAAGTTTAGTGTAGGAAAATCTTTCGCCAGATCATCATCCTGACAATTCTCCCCGCTCCGCCCGGTTGATCATTCCCGCCACCTGATCAAATAATACTGTATATCCAAACAGTATTGAGGTGACCATGGGCAGAAGAGACGACATTCCCGCAGCGTTCCGGGCGAGCATACAGATTGCGGCCAATGGGCGGCGCACAGTAACCACAGAGGATTTCGTGTCATCGTTATCGCAGGTCAACTATGAATGGTCGCTTGCTGAAGCTAACCGCTGGATTGAGCACTATCAGAGCACATTCAAAGACGTGTCGACTGAGGAAGGGGAGCGCCGGACGTTCCTGCTGTTCAACCCGAACAACGGGGGATACTGATATGGGCTTCCCATCACCAGCAACTGACTATATCGAAGACGGCGTATGCCTTAACCGCCTGTTCATCCCGCACCCATCTGCAACGTCTCTCGTCGAGTTCGGCGGGCTGCAGTACGTCATTGACCGTTCATTAGCGCCCGGCAGCGGCTCTGTGATTTGCTATGAGATATTTGGCGAAGTGGCGATTGGCAAAATGATGGGGCGAGCGATTATCACGCCGGACGGTGACGCGATTGAAGGTGAGGGGCTGAGTGAGGTCATTGTGATCGGGACTGTGGTGTTGACGATAACGCAGCATCATGATTTCAACGGGCCGGCGATTTGATTAGCAGCAAAATCAAGCCTCTCTCTTTACACTTCCGTGCAATCACCCCCTTAAAAGTGTAAGATGTTCCTCCTTGGAAGGTTTTAACAAAAAGTGACTTTCGAATATGTGTACCAAGCAGTGTACCAAACTGGCAAATGTGAGTTGGTTTCAAGTGCAAAGTGCTTGTTGTATAAAGAAAATTTAAATTTTGCATGTAATCTTACGTGTGGGTTACCACTGCAATTAAGGATGTTTCATGCCTGTAATTACTCTTCCTGATGGAAGCCAGCGCTCTTTTGACCACGCCGTCAGCGTGATGGATATTGCCCTCGA